>Ga0100377_1000370_pt1 | contig 37997 bp, 24 predicted proteins | sample CryGeymeta201501_FD_83664 | JGI IMG/M metagenome (GOLD analysis project Ga0100377, IMG submission 83664) | Groundwater microbial communities from Crystal Geyser aquifers in Utah, USA - Crystal Geyser metaG 2015-01 | ecosystem: Environmental > Aquatic > Deep subsurface > Groundwater | place: USA... | reverse complement strand
TCAACGCGCACCAGACGAGCGAACTGCAATAGCCGCAGGAGGCCCTGCGTCGCGGGGTCAACGCGCACCAGACGAGCGAACTGCAATAGCCGCAGGAGGCCCTGCGTCGCGGGGTCAACGCGCCCTGGACGAGCGAACTGTACCAGCCCCCTCCCCAATTGCCACAGCATCGCCATGCAGCCCCACGCGCGAGACTGCGCGCGCCGAGCGCGACGGATGAGCGTGGGATGACGGACGACCACGACGCACGGACTCAAGATGCCCTCACCCCGCGAACGCCTTGACGAACGCATCCGGCCCGAGCGGGCGCCCCGTGGCGCTCGACACCAGCGCGTCCCAGGTCACGCTGCCGCCAGGGGCGAAGACCTCGCGGCACAGCCAGGGCCCGGCGCCGGCCTGCCCGATGAAGCTGCCGTCGATCCCGAGGGCCTCGCCCATGGCCAGCTCCAGCTGGCTCGCCATCAGCTCGCCGAGCAGGTAGTTCTGGTAGTAGACCGGGGCGATGGACAGGTGGATCTTGGCGGCCCAGTCGGCCAGCCCCGTCGCGCCGCGCCGCGACTCGGGCCGGGAGACCTGCTGGTGGCGCTCCACCAGCTCCCACCACAGGCCGTTGAGGTCGGCGTGGTCGGGGTCGGCGTAGAGGGCGCGCTCGAAGTTGACCATGACCAGCACCCACTGGACCAGCGTCAACATCTCCAGGCCCTGGCGCCACTGAAGCGCCTCGGCGTGGGCGGCGGCGTCGAAGTCAGGCGCCACATAGCGGGTGATGAAGTCCGGTCGCATGGCGAAGCGGCCCATCAGCATCGCGATCGCCTCGGTGGTCAGGATGTGGGCGGGGCCGCGCAGGTCGAACGGCAGGCTCAGGTCCATGTAGCGGTCGTAGACCGCGTGGCCGAACTCGTGGAGCATCGTCGCCATCCAGCTCCGGGACGGGCGCAGGTTGGCCAGCACCCGCACGTCGCCCGCGCGGTTCATGTCGATGCAGAAGGCGTGCTGGTTCTTGCGCTCGCGCGGGTGCAGGTCGCTCGCCGCCATCATCGGGGCGATGTCGAGGCCGAGGTCGGTGAAGAAGCGCGCGGTGACCTCGGCGATGTCGACGCCCTCGAAGAACGGGTCGAGGTCCACGCCGGCGTCGGCCGGGACGCCCTGACAGAACGGATCGCCGTAGTGCCACGGCCGAAGGGCGGAGGTCTCGATCCCGAAGCGGGCGCACCGCGTGGCGTCGAGGCGGGCACGGGCCTCGCCGTAGGCGGCCGAGGTGCGGGCGGCGAGCTCGGTGAACACGCCGTCCAGCCAGTCCTCCTCGAGCTCCTGCAGGAACAGGCCCTTGGCGAAGTGATCGCGAAAGCCCTGTGAGCGCGCCAGCGTGTTGCGCAGCTTCGCCAGCTCGATCACGTGCGGCGCGACCGCCACCCCCACCTGCTTGGAGGTCTCCCAGGCCGCCTGGCGCTCGGACGAGTCGTCCGAGCGGTCGAGGAGCTCCTGCAGCTCGTGATCGGCCACAGGCTTGCCGTTGAGCTCGCCGCGGAAGGTGTTGAACAGCTGCTGGAGCTCGGCCTCCCGGGCGACGATGGCCTCGAGCAGCTCGGCGTCGCCCTGCTTGCCCAGCATGTGCCGATAGAGGCCGTCCAGACGGCGCTGCAGCACCGGCTCGTCCAGCCCGTCGCGGAGCTCGGCGACCTGCGCGAACAAGGCAGGATCGCTGTGGATGCGGTCGAGGGCGTTGGACACCTCGCCCAGCGCCTTCACGTGATGATCCTCGGCCGTCGTGGACAGCCCCCAGACCGCTGACGCCTGCGCACAGTACAGCGGCTCCACCTTCTCCAGATACCCCTTGAGCAGCTCAACCGCTCTCGCCTGGCGATTCTCCGACATCCGATCTCCTTAGAAGCCGTTCGGAAAATAAATGCCTTGTTTCCTCGTATCTTATGGCCCCAGGCGGGTTTTCTGCTCGGTCATGGGCCTCTGGGCCCACTCCCTCACATCAAACGCCGCCTGGAACCAGAATCTACGTCGGATCCATCGGCATCTATTTTCCGAATGGCTTCTTACTTCATGGTGCCTGCCCACAACGCGGCTCATGCGCGCCACGCTCACCGCAAGACCATATCTGGCCCGGGCTGCCCTTTTCAACGGGGGCTTCGGGGCTTATCCTCCTGCTGTTGCGAAGAGAGGCGAAGCGGTGCGAGGCCGCCCCCCGCTCTGCACATCCGTCGGCAAGACCGCTCGACGCCCACTGCCACGACGCCCACAGCACCCCGGGACCCGGTTGCCGATGCAGAATCTCCGCGACAAGCTCCTCAAGGCCGGTCTGGTCAACAAGAAGCAGCAGAAGCAGGCCGAGCAGGCCGCCCGCCAGGAGCGCAAGGGCAAGGGCGGCGGGCACGTCGTCGCCCAGACCGCCGAGGCGCAGCGCGCGGCCATCTACGAGCAGAAGCTCGCCGAGCAGCGCGAGCGCGACCGCGTCCTGGAGGAGAAGCGCCGCGCCGTCCGTGAGGCCCGCGAGCGCCACCTGCGCGTGCAGCACATCGTCGAGTATTACGGCACCACCCTCAAGACCGGTCCGCGGCGGTGGTACTTCATGGCCCGGAGCCAGAAGATCCGGTACATCCAGATCACCGACGAGGACGCCAGGCGCCTCACCAAAGGGCTGCTGGCGATCGTCGAGCGCATCGGCGATCTCGAGGGCGACTACACCGTGGTCCTGGCGGAGATCGCCGATCACCTCTGGGAGGTCGACGACGCCTACGTTCGGTTCTACAATCGCGACACCGACCTGCGTCCTGCGCGTTGGTGGGAGGTCACCGAAGGCCCCCTGAAGAACGCCGACCCCCAACCCCCGTCAGACTGACCATGTCCCAGGGCGACGACACCATACTCCGTCCCGGCGATTGCCTCGCCGGACGCTACGTGATCCTTGAGGAGATCGGCCGCGGCGGCTTTGGCGTCGTGTACCGGGCCGTCCAGCAGGGGGTCAACCGCAGCGTCGCGATCAAGACCCTGCGACGACAGCAGACCTACATCCCCGGCTTTGACTTCGTGGAGGCGTTCCACAAGGAGGCGCTCCACACGAGCCACCTCAAGCACCCGAACACCATCACCCTGTTCGACTTTGGCGAGACGGACGACGGGCTCCTGTACCTCGTGACCGAGTTCCTCGAGGGCGAGACGCTGTACGAGCGCATGTGGCGCGACCGCACCATGCGGCCCGAGACGGTCGTGCACGTCGCCCGCCAGATCGCCAAGTCGCTGGCCGAAGCGCACAACAACGGCATCATCCACGGCGACCTGAAGCCGGCCAACATCTTTTTGTGCAACCTCTACGGCGAGCGCGACTTCGTGAAGGTGCTGGACTTCGGCATCGCCAAGATCATCGGCGACGTCGATCCGGCGGGCATGGGGACGCCGGAGTACATGTCGCCGGAGCAGTTCTCCGGGCAGCCGTTGCTGGCCGCCAGCGACGTCTATTCCCTGGGCTTGATCGTCTTCGAGATGGCCATGGGCCGCCGCCCCTTCGATGACGAGGACACCGGCAAGCTCGCCCGCAAGCACCTCCTGGAGCCGATGCCGCCGATGTCGTCGGCGCTCGAGAGCTCCCCGCTGGGCTTCCTCATCCGCAAGGCGACCTCCAAGGAGCCGTCCAACCGCTACGAAGACGGCTGGGCGATGTACGAGGCGCTGGAGAACACCTCGCGCCGCACCAGCGGCGCGACGATCGCGCGCCCCGCGCCCACTCCTGCAGCGGCGGCCCCCCCACCCGCCGTCAGCCTGATGCGTCCGACGCGCTCGGACACCCCGACCATGACCTCGGTCCCGGCCATGGCGAGCTCGGGCGTCGATCTGCTCTCAGGGCCCTCGAACGTGGACCTCGGCTTCGACGGTCCGGCCAGCTCGGGGGGCGCGCCGCTGGAGCGGCTGAGCGGCGATCCCAGACCCGCGTCCAGCCGCCTGCTCAGGGGCACGCGGTTGCCGCTGATCGGCCGTGGCAGCGAGGAGGCGTGGCTGTTGGATCGTGTCGCGACGGTGATGGACACGCGCACCCCGGCGATCGTGATCCTTGGCGGCGCGGCGGGCGTCGGCAAGACGCGCCTTGCCTTGTGGCTGGTCGAGGAGGCACCGATCAACGATCGTGCGCTGCGCGGCAGCGGCGCCCAACGCGACGGCTCGCCGTTCGTGCTCGAAGGCTTGCGCACCGCCTTCGCTCGCGCCTGCGGTATGGCCGGTCAGGACTTCGGGGCCAAGGTCGCTCGCCGGATCAAGCAGCGGCTCGGCGAGGTGCTCGGCGGGGACCTGCCGGAGCGGATGGTGGAGGCGGTGGACAGCCTCTATGGCCCGTTCGGGGTAGACGAGACCCACATCGACCTCGCCCTCGTGGGCGACATGTTCCTCGGCGTGGCCAGCCGCCTGCCGCTGGTCCTGCACCTGGACAACGTGCAGAGCGCCGACCCCACGACCCTCGACTTCCTCGACCACCTGACCGAGCGACTCCCGAAGGAGAAGTGCCAGCTCTTCCTGCTCTGCACCGTGCGTCGGGAGGCGCTGCCGGCCGTACCGGTCATCGCCCGGCGCCTGGTGGGCATGGTCCGCAACAAGATCGCGATCCCACGCACGCTCGATGCGCTCGGCGAGGAGGGCGCCGCGTCGCTGGCGCTGCGGGTGTTGCTGCGCGAGATCGGGGCGCAGGGGCTGACTGGCGAGCCTGACGCGGCGTTGATCGAGGGCCTGGTGCGACGCTCGCACGGCAACCCGCTGTATATTCTCGAGCTGATCCGGCACCTGATGGACAGCGAGTTCGTGACGATCGACGCCGACACGCGCGTCGCGTCCTTGAAGGACGCCGTCCAGCTCGAACGCATGATCCCGCCCAAGATCGGTGGTCTGCTCCGACTTCGGGTCGCCCAGCTCGCCCACCGCCACGCGCAGGGGCAGGAGCTGGAGCACCTTCTGCTCCGCTGCGCCCTGCTCGGGCCGACCATCCCGGTGGAGCTGATCTCGATCTTCCTGTCCGCCGAGGCGACAACCCTCGGTGATCCCGTCGCCGCCTCGGCGCGCTCCCAGCTCAACTCGCTGCTCAACACCCTGAGCCAGGAGGACATTCTTGCCCCGAGCCACCGCAAGACGGTCGCGGGGTTGGAGACGGAGCTGACGTTTACGCAGCCGCTGATCCACCAGATCCTGGAGGAGCGTGTGCTGCGCCTGAGCGAAGCGCGCGCGCTCCACAAGGTGGCGGCGGAGTCGAAGCGAAGCTACCTGGCCGAGGGTGGGCTGCTGGACAAAGCGGCCGATCAGATCGCCCTGCACTACACGCTCGCCGATGCACGTCACGAGGCGGTGGGTTTCTTCCGGGACGCAGCGGTGTCGTCAGCGCGCAGCGGCAACCTGTTGGAGACGGTGCAGTGGCTCGATCAGGCGCGCACCGCGGCGGACGGCCCCGATTGCGCCCTGGTCCGGCTCGAGACGCTGCTCGACCTCTGCGTGTTCCGCCGGTCCATCGGTGGCCTGGCGGACCTCGAGGCGGTCAAGGTGCTGAGCGATCGTCTGGTCGAGGAGCTCGCCAGCGACGGCGCCCAGGCCGATCTGCTCTTCCTCGGCGCCCAGCTCGCCCGGGTCCGCGGGGATGTGGACACCGCGACGACGGGCTTCAAGGCGGCGGTGCAGGCCTACTCGGCGCTCCCCCGGTCCGAGTCGCTGACGGCGGAACAACGCCTCTACGACCTTCGCCTGCTACACCTCGACCTGCACCACCTGCCGCCGAAGATCGGGGTGGGCATGGCGTGCCTCGGGCTGGCCTGGGCGGCGTGCGAGCGGGCGCGCTTTGAGACGGCGCAGTCCATCATCGCCACGGCGATCGGCGCCTTCGACGCCGCCGGCTTCATCTGGGGTCGTGCCACCAGCCTGCACGTCGCGGCAGACCTGTACCTTGAGCACGGTTACCTCGAGGACGCGGGCCAGCTCCTGACGGAGGCGCGGCGCTTGTTCGAGCGGACGACACCGGCCCTCGGGGTCGCAGAGGTGGCGATCAGCCAGGTGGAGCTCGCGCTGCTGCGCGGCGACCTCAGCGACGCCGATGCCGAGCTGCGGACGCGCGCCAAGCAGGTCAGCCGGGCGGGGACCGGCCCCTGGATGGCGAAGGTGGCCCGGCTGCAGGGCCGCTTCGAGGCGAGCCGGGGGAACGTGGAGGCCGCCTACGAGCACTTCCGGCGCGCGCTCGAGATGACCCAGAACCAGTGCGACTGGACGGACATGATCACGCTTTTGATCGAGTTCGCGCACTTCCTTCTTCAGGTCGGCGATCCACAGAACGCGATGCGAGCGACCCACAAGGCGGCAGCCCTGCTCCGAGGGGATCCGAACCTGCGGCACATTCCCCGGCTCGAGCTCCTGCTCAGCGCCATCCACGCACACGCCCATCACCACGCCGAGGCGCGACGACTCAGCCTCGCCGCCATCGAGGCCGCAGATCTTGGAGGCGATCGACTCGCCCTCGCCGCGGCACATGGTACAATCGCGCTCCTTGGCACCCGCGGCAGTCGAGACACGACCCTCGACGCCGCCCTTGGCCACTTGAAGGCTGCTCGCCGCGTTGCATCCTCCATGGGCATGGGTCTGGCGGTCATCTGTCGCGCTGAAGAGGTCCTGTCGGACGACCTCAGCCACCGCGGCGATATACCGCACGGCCTGCGCCTGCTCGAAGATGCCATGCACGGGTGGACCAGGTTAGGCAACGTGGGCGAGGCCTATCGCCTCGAACAGCGGATTCGGCACAACCCATGAGCCCCGATCACACCGACGAATCATGGCAGCTCACCCTCACCCTGCTCGGTATCGGTGGGGCGTTTGACGCCGACCGCGGCATCGCCAACACCGGCGCGCTGCTCGAGCTCCACACCACCGATGGCGCCCTGCTCGGCCGGACGCTCATCGACTGCGGCCACACCTGCGGCCACCAGCTTCACACGCTCGGCCTGACCTACGACGACATCGACGCCGTCCTGGTCACCCACGCCCATGGCGACCACATCGATGGCCTCGAGGTGCTCGGCTACAAGTCGGTCTTCCTCTACCAGCGCCGGCGCCAGATCATCTCACGCCAGGATGTGCTCGACGCGACCTGGGACTCGCTGGCGCCCAAGATGGGCCGCCTGCAGCTGACCCGCGGCAGCTCGACCGTGGCGACGATGGCCGACTACTTCATCCCCATGCCCGCAGGGGACGACCCCACGCCGATCTTTGGAGGGCGCGTGCACGCCCGTTTCATCCCGGTGCCGCACGTGGACGGGATGCCCGCCTACGGCATCCTCCTCGAGCTCGCCCCCGGCAAGGCGGATGGCCCGTTGATCCGCTGGAGCGGGGACTGCATCTTCGTCACAGGGTCGGCCCTGTTCGACGGCCTCGGCGCACGGGAGGGGGATGTCGTGTTTCACGACTGCATCTTCTACCCCTACTACGACGCCACCGTGCACACCCACTTCGAGAGCCTGTGCACGCTGCCCCCCGAGGTGCGCGCCCGGACCGTGCTCGTGCATCACGGCGTGGTCGAGCCCGAAGCCGCGCCGCGGGAGCAGATGCACCTCGGCCAACCGCTCGAGCGGTTCGTGCTCTCGCCAAAGCACGGCTGGCGCAGGTAGCGACAGCCGGCCTCGCAGAAGACCCTGCGTCGCGGCCCAACCCAGATGCACGGCGATCGCAATGGAGACTCCTCAAAGCCACACCTGACGCACCTGGAACTCGCCAACTCGGCCATTCTCTTTCCGAATGGCTTCTGATCAGAAGCAGAGACCCAGTGGCTCGAGGCCCCGGAGCGGCGCGCACGCGCCATCGCCCGGACAGGTCTCGTCCCCATCGGCGGTGCACGGGCGGCGGCAGGTCGGGGCGGTCTCGGAGCCACCACAGATCAAGCCCGGCTCACAGCCGTTGGCGAACGCGCAGCTCTCCCCCTCCGCGGCCGGGTTGATGCCCGTGGGCGCGCACACCAGGAACTCCTCGATCAAGTAGCAGCCCTGCGCCGTCGGGCACGTGGACGCGAACACGTCGCACGTCGTCCAGGGCTCGGGCCAGGCGCACACGCCGAGGTCTTCGCGGCCGTTGAGCGGCGCGCAGAGGCTGTCACCCTGACACGCGGTGCCGGGCTCGCAAGGGACCAGGCACCGCGAGGGGGAGCCCGCGCAGAGCAGGCCCGGCTCGCAGTCCGTCGCCAGGGTGCAGGGATCCCCGCAGCCCGCGGTGCCCGCCGGCAGACACGCGGCGCCGTCCGCGGTGATCAGGCAGCCCTCCGCCTCGGGGCAGTCCTGGGTGACGAGGTTGCACGCGTCGTTCGGCTGCGGTGCGTAGCCCGACCCTGCGACGTAGTCGCATGTGTAGGGATCGGGTGGTTCGGGGACACGGACGTCGTCGCCGCCGTTGTTCGTGCCGTTGTTGTCACCGCCGTTGTTGGCGTCCTCGACCATGCGGCACACGCCGCCGACGGCCACAAAGCCGTCTTCGCACGCCGGTCCCGTCCCCTTGCCGCCGCTGTCATCGCCGCACGCGGCCAGGGCCAGGGCCGCCACCAGCGCAGCGCCGAAGCTGCGCTTCATCCACGTGTCGATCTTCATCACCCGCTCCTCCATGCCGCGGCTGGCCTCGCCCTCGTCGCCTCCGCGCCACTGCGGAGCGGGGGGCGAGCCTGCCTTCAGCACCCTCTCAAACAACAAAGGGGAGGCCAAGAAGGCCTCCCCTGAGGATGTCCCGTGCGCAGCAGCAGGCCGGAGCCCGCTGCCGCCACCGGCGATCACTGCGGGATGCAGGCGCCCAGGGTATCGCTGTCGAAGAGCACGTCACACGCGGTCGGGCTGCCCTGGAGCTCGATCCCGTCGCAGTCGTTGCCATCGAAGCGACAGAGCGGGATGCAGAGGGCGTTACCCTGCGCGTCGATCTCGAGGCAGATGTTGTCGTTGGAGCACCACTCGCCGGGGCGGGTGCAGGGCTCGAAGGAGCCGAGCGCGGGGTTGATGGTGGCGTCGGTGCAGAGGCCCCAGTCGGCGCCGAAGATCTCGCAGATCTCGTTGTCGGGGCAACCCGACTCGTAGTCGTTGACCGAGGAGAAGGTCAGGCAGACCTCCTGGCAGGTGCCAGGGGCGGTGGGGCTGGTGTCGTCGAAGCTGTCGGGGAGGCAGGCGGAGTTGCTGCCGCAGTCGCCGAAGATGGACTCGTCGATCAGGTTGCAGACGCCGCCGGGAGCCTTGCTGCCGGAGTCGATGCAGATACCGCGGGTGGGCTCGACCGGGAGGCAGGTCTGGCCACCCTCGGTGGTGCACTCGTTCTCAGGGGTGGAGGGATCGCAGCCGGGCACGCACACGCCGGTCGTGTCGCTGAGCTGGAAGGCCACGATGCACACCTCGCCCTCACCGCAGCTCGCCTCGGGGTCGGCCGCGCCGAGATCGCACAGGGGCTGACAGGTGGGGTCGTAGGCCTCGGCGAGGGAGACGCAGGTGGAGAGGGCACCGCACTGGGCGGCCTCGGAGGCGTCGTCACAGGCCGAACGGACCTCGCCAGCGCCAACCTCGACGCAGACGCCGCTGTCGGTGGTGATGGGCAGGCAGCCCATGCCTTCGGCACACTCGCCGCTCTCGGGGGTGTAGCCAAAGCCGGTGCAGTCGTCGCCGCAGACGCCGACCGTATTGCTGTCCAGCAGGTCAATGCAGCCGAGGCCCTCAGGGCAGACGTGATCAGCGTTGTTCAGCGTGCACAGGGGCTGGCAGGCGCCAAAGAAGCAGAACAGGTCGGAGCCGCACTCGGCCTGATCGGCGCAGGGCTCGCCCGCAGCCAGTGTGCCGGCCTCCTGGCAGTAGAAGGCGCCGTTGGCGGACTCGGCGCAGGTGCCGCCGTTGGCGCTCGCGCCAGCGCAGTCGTCGGACTGGAAGTAGCCGCCGCAGTTCGAGGGGATGCAGACGTTGCCGACCGGGTTCTGCTGCTGGTCGACCAGACCCACGCAGAACGAGCCCTGGGGGCAGTCGGTGCTGGCGTCGGTGTCCTCGCACGTCCCGTGGCACGTCGCCTCGTTCGGGTTCGTGTTGTCGCCGTTGAAGCAGATGAACTCGTCCGTGGAGTTGGTGTCGGAGTCGCAGGCATCGCCGAGGCCTTCGCACACGACGGGGTCAACGCAGACGTCGTTCACGCACTCCTGGTCCGCCGTGCAGGCGTCGCAGGGGTCGGCGTTGTTGGTGCCGTTGTTGCTGTTGTTGCCGTTGTTGCCGTTGTTGCCGTTGTTGGTGCCGTTGTTGCTGTTGTTGCCGTTGTTGCCGTTGTTGGTGCCGTTGTTGGTGACGTTGTTGTTGTCGTTGTTGTCACCACCGGTGTTCGTGTCCCCACAGGCGGGGAGCACGGCGAGCCCGGCCACGAGGCTGACGGCCGCCAGTCCGAAGAGAATCTGCTTCGCGTTCATCCAAAGTCTCCTGAAAACCCGGGCGTTCAGTGCCCGTCACCACTAGAAAGTGCCCTGCCTCCGGGAAATCCCGGTGCAAGGCTGAAAAGGCTCTCCTCCGCGACCACGACGCGTCCACCGCGGTGGACTGGAACCTCGCACGTCCTCAACAGGAGGGCGCAAAGCTGCGCTCGACTGAAGTTGCGCGTGCCGTCCCGGTCCTTGTGACCGCGCTCCGGCGTCTTGGGGGTGGACATTAGGAGATCGACCGATGTGTGTCAATTCGGCCTGTCCCGATGCCATCCACCTCGTCTCAGACGGCGCGGAGCTCAAGTTGCCTGCGGTGCGACCGCAAAGAGGCAGGCGCGATATATCACAGACCGTCGCACATGCACATACCTTCGGCGCGACGCCAGCGCGCTTTTTTCGGGCCTGCGGCGATGCAGTTGCGCGCGGGGGCGGCGTGTATTATCCCTTGCGGTCATGGACCATGCCGCGCTGCAGGATGCGGACGCGCGGCCCAACCGAGGATCGACGCTCATGAGCTCAACACACCCGTCCACGGATCGTTCTCGGCTCACCGTCGCGGTGGTGGGCGCCACAGGCGCGGTGGGCCGCGAGATGCTTCATCTGCTGGCCACGCGGGGGTTCGGCGCCGGGACGGTGCGGGCGCTGGCGTCGCGCCGCTCGGCGGGGAGCACGCTGGAGTTTGAGGGTCGGACGCTGACGGTGGAGGAGCTGACGGCGGACAGCTTCGGCGGCGTGGACATCGCGCTGTTCTCGGCCGGGGGCGGGACGAGCCTGGAGTTTGCGCCGCGGGCGGCGGCGGCGGGTGCGCTGGTGGTCGACAACTCGAGCGCCTTCCGCTACGAGGCCGACGTGCCGCTGGTGGTGCCGGAGGTCAACCTGGAGGCGTCGCGGCAGGCGCTGGCCGAGGGCGGGCGGCGCATCATCGCCAACCCGAACTGCTCGACGATCCAGATGGTGGTGGCGCTTCAGCCGCTGCACACCGCGGCGGGGATCCGCCGGGTGATCGTGAGCACCTATCAGTCGGTGAGCGGCGCCGGACAGAAGGGCATCGACGAGCTGCTGGCGGGCACGCGGGCCCATCTGGCCGGCGAGCCGGAGCCGGCGCCGGCGAAGTTCGCCCACCCGATCGCGTTCAACGCGCTGCCCCACATCGACAGCTTCCTGGACAACGGCTACACGCGCGAAGAGATGAAGATGGTGTGGGAGACGCGCAAGATCATGAGCCTGCCGTCGCTCCCGGTGAGCGCGACGTGCGTGCGCATCCCCGTGCTGCGATCGCACTCGGAGGCGGTGACGGTGGAGCTGGACCGTCCGCTGTCTGCGCAGGAGGCGCGGGCGGTGTTGGCGGTCGCTCCGGGCATCACGGTGGTGGACGACCCGGCGACGGCGAGCTACCCCCTGCCGCGCGCCGCGGAGAGCCAGGGCACGACGTACGTGGGCCGGATCCGGGTCGATCCGGACTTCCCGAACGTGCTGCACCTGTGGGTCGTGAGCGACAACCTCTGGAAGGGAGCGGCGCTGAACGCGGTGGAGATCGCCGAGGCGGTGACCGACCAGGGCTGGCTCTGAGCCGGCGCAGGGGTCCACGCTCCGGCGAGGCCTCGGGCTCAACGACGGGGTGACCTCGGCGCCGCCCAGGGCGACTGACAATTTGTCAGCGGTGAGCTGCCGCCGCCGACCCGCAATTGCCAAAATGTCATCCCGCCGTCGGACCGGGCGACGTAGTGAGAGCGCGAGCCCGTCCAGCAGGGCATGCAGCAGGGCTGGCCTTGCTGGCACGGGCTCTGCAAAACGGGCTTTGCCCTCCATGCTCGAATGTGCTAGCCGTACAGGCGAGCAGGCGGAGCGTCCCTTCGGCCTCCTCGAGAGTCGCCCGGGCTCGGGAGTCGGCGCTGACCACGAACGCAAAAGACGACATGACCACGACCAACCTCTCTCGCCTGCGCGCCTCTGCGGGGCTCCTCGTCGCCACGGGCCTCTTGCTGACCACCTCGGTCGCGGTCGCCCAGAACACCGACACGATCCAGATCAGCGCCACCCACGACTTCTCCTCGGTGGACGGTGACGAGAGCCTGGTGGCCAACATCCGGGACTGCCGGGACGCCGTCGGGGACTCGTGGGACTTCACGGCCAAGTTCGACTCGGCGAACTACACCCAGTCGGACGGGACGCGGTCGGACTACAGCCTCAAGCTCGAGCGGAGCAGCGGCGCCTGCACGAGCGAGCTGTCCCAGTCGGCCGAGAGCTGTGAGCTGTTCCAGGCCGCCAGCCAGATCCCCTCGACCTTCCAGGTCACCCGCGCGGTCGCGTTCAGCGAGCTGACGGGGGTCGAGAGCATCGACGACTGCGTGGGCCAGAGCGGCACGGTGAGCTTCGTGGTGGTGTCGGAGCTGATCGAGACGGACAGCACGACGATCAACAACGGGACCAGCAAGGATCCGTCGCCGATCAGCGACCGGTTCAGCGTCACCTTCAAGACGACGCGGCCCGCCCCTCCGACGGCGCTGGCCGTGACGGCGGGCGAGAACAACATCCGCGTGGCGTTCACGGCGCCGTCCAACGCGCCCACCGACGCCACCTACAACCTGTACATCACGAGCGACGTCGATCTGACGGCGGGCGCCGAGCCGGAGCCCGTGGACGAGGCGGGGGTGCGCCGGGTGGTGGGCAGCACCTCGACCGCGGTGGTGGTCGACAGCGGCGTCTCGGTGGGGGTCTCCTACCAGGTGGCGGTGGTGACGGTGGACAGCGACGGCAACGAGTCGATCCTGTCCGAGGTGGCCACGGTGACGACGAGCCCGACCAACGACTTCTACGAGAGCTTCCGCAACGCTGGCGGCGCCGATCAGGGCGGCTTCTGCACGACCGCGACGCCCACGGCGCCGGTGTCGGGCTCGGCGCTGGCGCTGTTGCTGGCCGCGGTGGCGGCGGGGTTGCTGCTGCGTCGTCGCCTGGGCGGCCTCGGGCGGCACGCGGTGGCGGGTGCGGCGCTGGTGGCGGTGCTGGCGGTGCCGGCGGTGGCGTCGGCCCAGTTCGACCGGATCGAGTCCAGGCCGAGCGGCACCTTCGAGATCCGTCTGGGCACCTACCTGCCGGAGGTGGACAGCGGGTTCGCGAGCCCGGGGCCGTACAAGCAGGTCTTCGACGACGAGTCGATGCTGCTGCTGGAGTTCGAGATCGAGAAGGTGCTCTGGGACGGCTTCGGCATGGCGGGGGTGGGCGTGGACTTCGGGTTCATGCAGGCGGTGGGCAAGGCTCTGGATGCCAGCGGCAACTCGACGGTGGACACGACGGTCTTCAACATCATGCCGTTCCGTCTGAGCGGGGTCTATCGGTTCGACTTCCTGGCGCAGACCCTGGACATCCCTCTGGTGCTGGTGGGCAAGGCGGGGCTGGACTACTACCTCTGGTGGATCACGACGGGTTCAGGGGCCATCGCTACGAGCGACGACGGCGGTGAGGGCTTCGGCGGGACGTTTGGCTACCATGCGGCGCTGGCCGTGCACCTGTATCTGGACTTCTTCAACCAGCGCTCGGCGAACAACCTTCGGTTCGACTTCGGGATCTTGAACACGTACTTCTTCGCCGAGTACCTGATCTCGGTGGTGGACGACTTCGGGGACAGCGGGTCGCTGAACCTGTCGGACGCGAACCTGATGTTCGGCCTCGCCTTCGACTACTAGGGGCTCGTCTAGAAACAAGTGGTCCATTTGTGCCGGTTCTTCTCCGCCCAGCCAGCGTCGCTTCGATCTCGGCGTGGCGGTGCCACGCCTTCGGTCTCGCTCCTTGTCTGAACGAAGAATCCCTCGTCACAAACAGCCCACCTATTTCTAGACGAGCCCTGACCATGATCACCGCAGCCGGGCCCGAGGGCCGCACGTTTCGTCTGGAGCTGGCCTACGAGGGCTCTGCGTACCACGGGTGGCAGATCCAGCCGAACGTGGCGACGGTGCAGGGCGAGGTGGAGCGCGCGCTGGCCAAGGTGGCCGGGGGCCCCGTGCCGGTGAACGGGTCGAGCCGCACGGACGCCGGTGTACACGCGATGGGCCAGGTCGTCTCGTTCGAGTGGCCGGCCGATCGGCGGCCGCTGTCGGCGTATGTGCTGCACCGTGCGCTGAACGGGCTGCTGCCAGCGGACCTGAGCGTGCTGCGGCTCGAGCCGATCGCCTGGATGGACGCCGAGGGTCGGCCGTTCCACGCCCGTCACTGCTCGGCGGGCAAGCGATATCGCTACGCGATCTGGCCGCACCGCATCGAGCACTTCATGCTTCGGCGCACCTGCTGGCACGTGCGCCGCGGCCCGGTCGCGGGTGGCTGGGCCCGGGCGCACGCCGCAGCGCAGGACCTGCTCGGCGAGCACGACTTCGCCGCCTTCCGCGCCGCCGACTGCGACGCCCGGACGACGATCCGGACGCTGCACCGGGCCGAGGTGCTCCCGCCGTCGTCGGCGGAGACGCCGGCCTGGGTCGTGGTGGAGGGCACCGCGTTCCTGAAGTACATGGTGCGCATCATCAGCGGCACGCTGCTGGACATCGCGCGCGGGAACCTGGAGCCGGACGCGATCCGGCGGATGCTGGAGACGGGGGACCGCCGCCTCGGCGGTCTGACGGCGCCGCCGCACGGGTTGATGCTCGAGGAGGTGTTCTACCCGGACCAGCCCTGGACGCTGCCGCGCTGGAGCATGCCGCCGAACCCCGACGACCGGCGCGCGCGCACCTGACCGGCACCCTGCCCCGACCGACCTCATCCCTGCGGCGATCGCGCAGAGGCCTTCGCGGTGCGAAATACATTACGCACCCGCTGGCGAGGCGCCCTCCTGCCGGACATCCTGTGGTGCGGCCTCCATCGGATCGGCTCGTCGACGCCCCCGTGGCATGTCCCTTGCGGTAGCATCCGGGTGAAACAGTGCGTAGCGAGCGACCAGCGGCCCGTCATCCTCGACGCGTGCGGCTGCAGAGTGGAGCCCGATGATGGATCTGAAGAAAGCCCGTTACATCTTGCCGAACTCCTTCACGCTGGCGAGCGTGTTCTTCGGCTTCTACTCCATCTTGTTGACGGTCCGGGCCGAGGACGGCTCCCAGCTCGGCATGGCCGCGTGGATGATCGCGATCAGCATGGTGATGGACGGCCTCGACGGCCGCGTGGCCCGCGCCACCAACTCCCAGTCTGAGTTCGGGTTGCAGCTGGACTCGCTGGCCGATGCCATCGCGTTCGGCGTGGCGCCGGCCTTCTTGATCTACACGTGGGGTCTGGAGCCGCTGGGGTTCCTGGGCATCTTCCTGGCGTTCGTGTACGCGGCGTGCGGCATCCTTCGGCTGGCCCGGTTCAACGTGACGTCGAGCAGCGAGGAGGGTCCGTCGAACCACTTCCAGGGGCTGCCGATCCCGCTGGCGGCGGGCGGGGTGATCTCGCTGGTGCTGGCGCACACGTCGCTGTCGGGCAAGATGGTCACGTCGGCCAACGGGGCTGCGGCGATCATCACCATCCTGCTGAGCCTGCTGATGGTGTCGAACGTGCCGTACCGGTCGTTCAAGAAGATCAAGTCGAAGCGGATGGCGGTGGCGGTGGCGGCGATGGTGCTGCTCGGGCTGGTGGTGACGAGCCTGCAGTTCGGGCCGGGGCTGGGGTTCACGGGGCTGATGGCAGGGTACATCCTGCTCGGCATCGTGGAGTCGATCATCGGGTTCGGGCGCAAGCGGTTCGGGCGGCGCGCGGTGGTGGCCGTGCGGGAGTCGGGCCGGTTCAGCCGCATCGAGACCGACGAGGGCGCCGACCGTTTCGGCGACGAGGACCCGCAGGAGCGCTGAGCGTGCGGACGCAAAGTCTCGACGCGGCGTCGAGTGCTGTGCTTCGGTTTCAGACGGTCAACTTTCGGCTGGGCTCCGCCCAGACCCGCTCAAGGCTACCGCCTTGAGAATCCATATATTTTATCTTCAAAAACGGATTCTCAAGGCAATAGCCTCTAAGCGGCCCTGGGCGGAGCCCAGAACTCGACCGCCCTGAGGCCTGTGTATCGCCGCCGTGTTATGCGAGCGAGGGGGGCCGTGCGGCAACGGCATCTTCGATGGCCCGTATCAGCGAGTTGGAGTCGATCGGCTTGATGAGCAGTGGGAGCGCGAGACCAGCGTCCGGTTCGGCGTGGCCATCGAGGCAGCCTGACATCAGAATGACCTGGGCTCGGGGTGCGACACGGGATGCGTGCAGCGCAACCTGATGACCGCTGCAACCCGGCATGGAGACGTTGGTCAGTATGACGTCGAGGGAAGGCGCCAGCACGTCGATCCGAGCGATAGCTGCGACGCCATCAACCGCGGTGTGGACGTGAAACCCCAGATTCTCAAGGACGCGGGCGGTGGCCCGAAGCAGCGCGGGCTCGTCCTCGGCCACCAGGGCCACCGCACCATGGGCCGCAAAGCTGAGGACCCGTTCGCCGGCCAGAGGCTCGACGGGTTCTCTGCACCAGGGGAGATCGACAATGAACGTGGCGCCCGCACCGGGTCGACTATCCACGCTGATCGCGCCCCCCGCCTCGGCGACAATCCCAAAGCACGTCGCTAATCCCAACCCGGTGCCTTCGCCCTCGACCTTGGTGGTGAAGAAGGGTTCGAAGATGTGCTGGCGGATTTCATGGTCGATGCCGCACCCCGTGTCGGCGACGGAGAGACGGACAATATGTGCTGAACGGTCATCAAGCAGAAGTTCGAGCGTGATAGTAAGATTACCACCATCAGGCATGGCATCGCGTGCGTTTACGGCGAGGTTAAGGACAACCTGGTCGAACCGTACAGGATCAATGTGAACAACGGCAGGATGAGGTGCAAGCGCGACGCGAAGATTGATGTGCGCGCCGACAGTACGCATGAGAATTCCATGGAGACGCGCGAGTCCCAGGTTGAGATCCGTGGGACGCTTGGCGGCCTGCTGCTGTCGGGAGAACGCCAAGAGCTGACTGGTGAGTGAGACGGCCCGGTCAGCGGCGCTGAGCACCTCGGTGATATCCGAGCGGCGCTGGTCTCCGGCGGGCAGGGCGTCGCGGACGAAGCCGCCGTAAGCGAGGATCACGGCGAGCAGATTGTTGAAGTCGTGTGCCACACCTCCAGCCAGTTTTCCGATCGCGTCCATCTTCTGGGACTGAGCGAGGGCCTCCTGCAGTCGAATGCGCTCGGTGATATCGAGCACAACGGACGAGACGCCAAGGACCGTCCCGTCGGCGGAGGTGAGTGGCGCGTTGTGCCACTCGCAGGTGAGAGGCCTGCCGTCTTTGCAACGATTGGCTATGGTCGCCACTTCGGGCAATGTGCGCAAGAAAGCGCATTGAGCGCCTCCTGCACGCTCGTTCGACGGGGAGGCGACGAGGAAGTCTGCATGCTGCCCGCACGCTTCCGCAGCGGAATATCCAAAGAGAGCCTCTGCCGCTGGATTCCAGGCCACGGCGCGAAGTCCGATGTCCCAGACGATCTTGGCCACGGGGGACTGGAGAAAGTGAAGCTGCCCGAGGTGGTGACTCTCCCGCAGCTCATGACACACCTTGGCGAGCGCGTGGTCCCGGAGCCGCTTCAACTCCACCAGGTTTCGGATGCGGCATGCGACCTCGAGATGGTCATAAGGCTTGGTCAGCAGATCGCTGGCCCCACTCTCCAACGCTTCGAGTCGCAGCTTTCGCTCATCATTTGCCGTTATCACAATGATTGGCAATGTGGCAGTATTGGACCTTCGTCGAAGTTCGGCGAGCACGGTCATCCCGTCCATCTCTGGCATCATGATATCCAGGAGCACGAGATCCACCGGCTCCTGCGCGATGATCGCCAGCGCGACGCGCCCATCCTGAGCGGACAACGGCTCGAAGCCCTCGCGCCGGACGATGTCCAGCAGCAGTTTACGATTCCTGACTTCATCATCCACCACAAGAACACGTGGGCGCGTACCTGGCCATCCCTCACTCATCGCAAACTCCTGTCAGATGGACTCGATTTCGACCTGCTCGCTTTGCGGCGTAGAGCGCCATGTCGGCGCGGCTCAGGATGTCCGCGGCGGTGTCGCCGGGCGCCCAGTCTGCCACGCCGGCACTCACGGTGACTTCGCCGGGCAGAAAGGGTGGGCAAGCGAGCCGCTCCACCGCAGCGCGTAGGCGCTCGACGCAAGCGGCGGCGCCAGCGAGGTGGGTGGCCGGAAGGACCACGCAGAACTCCTCGCCGCCGTATCTGCACACGACGTCGCTGGCACGGACGGCGTGGAGGAGGGTGAGCGCCACTCGCCGCAGCACTTCATCGCCCAAGGCGTGCCCCCAGCCATCGTTGACGCGTTTGAAGTGGTCGACATCGATCATGGCGAGGGCGAAGGTGTGGTGGCCGTCCGTGGCGCGGGCGACGCGACCCGCAAGGTCATCCTGCAGAAAGCCCCGGTTGAAGAGACTGGTGAGCGCGTCTCGAGAGGCTGCCAGTCGCGCCTGATCGACCTCGGCGTGCAAGACCTGGGTGGTGCGCACACGGCGCAGCTGGGACTGGAGCCTGGCCTCCAACTCTCCCGCAGCCACGGGCTTGATCAAGTAGTCATCGGCACCGGCGCGAAGCGCGGCGAGCTTGTCGGTGGCCTCTTCGACACAACTCACCACAAGAATAGTTGGCATTCGATGATCTTCACACGACTGATGCAGCCTCTGAATGAACTCCACTCCACTTCCATCGGCGAGTCGAAGGTCAACGATGACGACCTCCGGCTGTGCGTCGGCGATCGCGTTGAGCCCGTCGACGATGCTGCCGACGGCGGTGACGGTGTGTCCCTCGGCACGGAGACGGGTGGTGAGGATGGCGCGCCATCGTGGATCGTCGTCCACGACGAGAACGGCCCCCCCCCCGGCGTTACGGGCGGGCGAGGGCAGGCCACCGAGGAGGGCAGCACGGGCGCGCAGCTCCTGTTGCAGCTGTCGCAGTCTCACCTGGCCCTGGACCCGGAGGCCGAGTTCGACGCTGTTGACAGGTTTACCGAGGAAATCGTCGGCACCGGCAGCGAGGCCCCGCGTGCGATGTTCGATGTCGTCGAGTGCGGTGATGAGGACGACCGGCACACCGCCATGGTCGGGGTGGGCCTTGAACCGGCGCGTCAGCTCGAGGCCGTCCATGCCAGGCATCATGACGTCGCTGAGCACGACATCGAGATAGACGCCCTGGGCCAGTTCGAGCGCCTGCATGCCGGACAGGGCTTCGAGGACCTCATAGCCCAGGGCGCGGAGACGTGTTGCCAGGAGCATGATGTTCCGGCGCTCGTCGTCGACGACGAGAATGCGTCCGATTGCAGACATATCAACGCTCCGGGCCGTTATCCGCCGAAGCCCTTATACCGCCGTGAGTCTCAGGCTGGTCCAGGAGGCGGTTTATTTCGCTTAGAAAGAGCTTATAGGAGATGGGCTTGGCGACATAGGCATCACAGCCGGCCCGGAGGATGCGCGCCTGGTCGCCACGCATGGCGTGGGCTGTCACGGCAAGGATGGGGACATGACGAGTCACCGCGCTGGCTCTGAGCAAACGCGTGGCCGTAAGCCCGTCCGTTCCTGGCAGCTGAATGTCCATCACGATGAGGTCGAAGGGTGTGGCGAGTGCGGCGGCAATGCCGTCGTCCGCGGTAGAGGACTCGTGCACAGAGTGCCCTGCTCGCAACAGGATGTCTCCGAGAAGTTTGCGGTTGGTGAGGTTATCCTCGATGAGTAACACGGCGCTCACTCTTCGGCTCCGTTGGGGGTGTCCATGTTGGCCTTGCGGAGCAGGCTCCGCACAGTCTGGAGCAGGTCACGGTGGGTGGTTGTGGCCTTGGTGAAGACAGCGTGAACGCGCTGCGCCAACATGTCCTGGTCGACGGCGCCAAGATCGGCAGCACTCAAGATCACGACAGGCAGCTCGAGGGTTTCGGGGTCATTGCGGAGGGCTGCGAGCACATCGAATCCGCTGACGTCCGGCATCATGAGGTCAAGGATGACGAGATCGGGGCGACGTCGCCGTATGGACGCGAGCGCCTCGTCGCCTCCGTAGGCGGTGTCGACATCGATGGAGGCGTTGGCGAGGTAGGAGCAGACGAACTTGATGGCCTTCGGGTCGTCGTCCACGACGAGGACGTATGGCCGGGTGCCCTGCACGGCCGCGAGGAGCTCGGTGACGACGGCCAGGAGTTCATGGCGTCGAACAGGCTTCGGCAGCAGGGCGTGCGCCCCGATGGCGAGGGCGCTCTCGGGAGGGTCGGCGCTGGAGACGACGAGGACGGGCACGGCCCGCAGGCTGGGGAAGTCATGGGTTGCGGCGAGCAGGCTGAGTCCATCGCTGTCGGGCCGCGTGACGTCCAGGACGATGAGGTCAGGGCGTGCCGTGAGCTCGGCGAGGGCGGAACGACCGTTTGCGCAGGCGGTCACGCGGAACCCGGCGTCCTCCAGATAGAGCGTCAGAACCTGACTGAACGCATAAACATCACTGATCACCACAATGTAAGATGGGGGCCTGGGTGCAGGACGAGGAGAGAGTTCGCCGACGCCCTCATGTAATTTTCGTGACTTTCGCGATTTATGGGATAATAGCGCACTACGAACCGAACGAATGAACTCAGCCTCATCCCAGTCATGCTTTGCAACAATTGAAAAGACAGATTTTTGTAATTTATCCATATCCGATGGGGAGATGGTTATTGCGGTGAGTACGAGGACAGGGAGGTCTGCGGTGGAGGGGTTGCAAGCCAGTTCGCGCAAGACGTCGAGGCCTGAGACACCAGGCATCATGAGGTCGAGGATGATCGCGGCGATACCGCCGAGGGCGACGGCCTCAAGTGCTTCATCGCCGCCGTAGGCGCGAGTGACGAAGAAGCCCGCGCGTTCGAGGCGGGTCGCGACGTGTTCGACAGCACGCGAGTCATCGTCGACAACGAGGATGCGGGCGGCAACGCCATCCCGGTCGGTGGGCAGGCCGAGGGCTTCCACAGCATGCAAGAGGTCCACGCCAGCGACGGGTTTCTGCAGCACATCGACCGCACCGAGGGCGCGCCCGCGCTCGAGCTCAGCCACGATAGAGACAACGACGACGGGAATGGCCGCGAATTCCTTTGATTGTTTAATTTTAGCAAGACAATCCCAACCGCCCGGTCCGTGTGAGAAGAGAATGTCGAGCAGAATGGCATCAGGGACGCCACGTTCGAGCATCTCCCAGGCCATGTTGCAGTCGGTGGCGCATTCGACCGCGTAGCCATCCTTTTCGAGCCACCGCCGCGCCAGATCGAGCGCGGCCGAATCGTCGTCGACGACGAGGATTCTGGCCGCGAGCGGTCCGGCGGAGGCGCGGTGCGCCAGGTGCTGGGGCGGGGTGTGGATCGCTCGGAGCGCGGAATGGACAGCAGGCAAGCGGACCCAGAAGCGACTCCCGGCTCCGGGCTCGCTTTCGAGCCCCAGGGTACCGCCGTGAAGCTCGGCGAGGCTCTTGACCATGACGAGGCCAAGCCCGGTGCCCTCGAATTTTCGGTCGACGCCGCCGTCGAGCTGCTCGAAAGGCCGAAACAGGCGCAGCTGGTCTTCAGGGGAGATACCGATACCGGAGTCGGTGACGGCGAACTCGATGTCATCGCCACGACGACACACCTCGAGGCGGGCAAAGCCAGCTTCGGGTGTGAACTTGACCGCGTTGGAGAGCAGATTATAGAGGATTTGCCGCAGCTTTCTCGGGTCGGCCTCCATGGTCTCGAGACCAGGCTCAATGTAATAGGAAAGTGCGACAGAGCCGCGTGCTGCACGCTCTCTCATGATGATGATGGCGTTCTGCGCGAGCGGGGCGATCTCGACAGTGTCGGGCTCCAGTTCCATTTTTCCGGCCTCGATCCTTGACAGGTCGAGGATGTCGTTGATGAGCGACAGGAGATGGCGACCGCTCTCAAAGATTTCAGTGATGTAGTCCAGTTGTTCAGGCCGCAGTTCGCCGAGCAAACCATCTTTAAGGACTTCAGAGAAACCGATGACAGCATTCAAGGGAGTACGGAGTTCATGCGACATGCTCGCAAGAAATTCAGACTTAAGACGATTAGCACGAATAAGTTCCTTGTTTTGTGATTCTATTTTTCTTGTTCTCAGATTCAACTGAGTCGTTAATTCCTTAAGCTCCTCATACTGACCAAATGCAAACAAGCCGATCGCCACCTGCGCCACAATTTGCCGCAAAAGGCTCAACTCCCTGGGGCTGAGTGTTTGATGGGAAGCGCCAGCGAGTACACCGAGCAACCTTTCACGGTGGACGAGTGGGAGCGCGAAGACGCTGGCGGCCTGAAGGATGCCCACGCCGGTGTCGAGTGCGAACGCACCTCTGCCGCCACCGTCCATGATGACGGGCTCCCGCCCAGCGGCAGCCTCCCCGATCATTCCCTCGCCGAGCCTTATCACGGCGGGCTCGGAGGGCACAGCGAGGCCCAGCGCAGCAGATATCGTCAGTCCGCCGTTCCATTCATCGTAGGCGTAGAGCGCGAGCGGACGGTACCCGGCCTCGTCAGCGAGGATGTGGAGCACCTCGGCGCAAGGTGCGGCGCTGCCGTCCTGGCGGTTGAGGGCGGTCATCACGCGAGCGCTGATTCGGTCGATGATGGAGGCGTCTTCGAGTTCTTTGTGCTTTCGGGTGAGCGCGTCCTCGGTGGCCTTGCGCTCGGTAATGTCGGTGCGAATGGCGGTGTACTGGATGGGTTTGCCATCGTCACCGAGGATTGGAACGATCGTTGTGTCCACCCAATAGACACTGCCATTCTTTGCGCGGTTGAGGACTTCCCCACGCCACACTCGACCGTGCTCAATCGTTCCCCACATACCACGGAAGAATGTCTTGGGGTGGTGACCAGAGTTGAGGATACGATGGTCCCTGCCGAGCAGTTCATCTTTATGATAACCTGAGATTTTGCAAAACTTGTCATTCACAGTCAATATTATGCCATTCGAATCTGTCACAGCAACGATCGAATGTTCATTAAGTGCAGCATCGAGATTACGAAGCGCACGAGCCGCCGTTTGAGCATTGAGTTGCGCGATCTCGCGGTCGGTCGTTTCATGGATTACAACGAGGAGCGCGCTATTTTCGCCAGACGCCAGTTCGGCGACACGGAGAGCAAGGGGAAATTTCGATCCATCCTTACGCACACCAAGGATCTCGGCTCCAGGATTGGACCGTTGGTCTCTTGCTGTGGCGACAAGACGTGCGAACAGGCTCGCCGGAGTCTCGGGTCGGGTGTCGAGGACGAGGTGCGAAAAGTCCTGGCCAAGGATCTCGGCGGCGGCGTAGCCGAAGATGCGTTCGGCCGCGGGGTTGAAGGTCAGGACAAGTCCGCGATCACTCAGGGTGAGGAGGGCGTCGGAGACGGTGGAAGCAATGGCGGCCAGGATGGGCTGCGAGGAATCACGGCGTGTCTCCGACATAACACTCCTGGACGGGCCTCGCCGGGCGGCGGGACGAATAAACCAGCACAGTTCTCACAACAAGCCGATGCACTCGATAGCCGTCGAATTAGCGCGAGCGGCATAAACATAATGCCACGAATACAATGAAGCCCCCCATTAGCCAGGAGCCGGGCCTATTTGAATGGGAGCGCAGGAATCTGTACATGCGATAACCTACCTCAGTGTGGAGCGACCGGGACGACACGTCAAGAGGTGTTTTTCCACGACGCGGTCAATCGACGACTCACCGAGCCGACCACCAGCCTTCCGACCTCGATGGCTACGAGGTCCGGGGCTTGGCCGATGCGGTGTAGGCGTCCGGTAGTTCGACGGGCATGAGTCTCCCCCTCCGAGCGTGATGATGGCGCGTCGCGCAAGCTTCGCGACGTCCATCACCGTTTGACCGGAGGGAGTATGTTCGAGCCTGTACAATCGATGGAGCAGGTGGCGAGGAAGTGTCGTTGGAGTCGAGCCGAGGCCGAGGCCGAGGTCGCTGTGGAGGCGTTCGCCCGAAGCGGCCTGGACCTGACAGACTTCGCCCGATGGTGGCGCATCCGGGCGTCACGCCTTCAGCGCTGGGTCGAGCGCATCGACGGCGCCACCCACCTGCCCACCCCCATCACCTTCCATCCCGTCATCGTCACCCACGATGAGGTCTGTGACCCCACGCCACCCCATCACACCCTGCCGCTCGCGCTCCTCATCCGCAAGCTCAAGGCGCAGGCCGCCGGCAGGTCCACCTCCGAGAAGATCGATCCCGCCCAACTCTCCCTCCTGCTCTCCCTGTTCCAACCGGACGACGACAACGAGCCCGACCTCGAAGAGGAGGAGCTCGCAGACGCAGCGCTCGACAAGGAGATCGAACGGGCTGAGGCCGAACGTGTCGCCGAGGCAGGTCCGAAGCCCGTGCGGTGTCGAAGTAACGCGCCGCCGCTGCGATGACGGCGACCCGTGCACGAGCGATGCCTGTGTCGGGGGAGCCTGCGAGCGAACGGCCTTGCCAGACTGCGAGGGGACCGACGATGCGGGCTTCGTCGATGGGGGCGACGACGGAGGCGACGACGGAGGCGGGGCCGCTGGCGTATTCTAGCTCAGAAGTCGTCCTTGTCCCAGCTGCCGCGGGAGGAGGCGGGGACGGAGACGTACTCGCGCTCGGTCACCTTGTCGTGGGCAGGCAGGGTGGCGCCGCCCATGCCCATCTTGGCCTTGAGGGCGGAGAGGGCGTCGTCGGCGACGGAGTCCTTCTCGAGGTCAGCGAACTTGGAGGCGAGGTTGTCGCCGGTCATCTCCTCGGCGAGCTCGGCGCTGGCCTCAGCCTCGGCCTCCATGCGGCCGATCTTCTCCTCCATGCGGGAGAAGGCATCGAAGGCGCCGGTGTCGTTGAGGCCAGCCATCGTGTTCTGGATGGTCTTCTGGGCCTGGGCGCGCTTCTGACGGGCGATGAGCAGGTTCTTCTTGCGCTTGGCCTCTTCGATCTTGGCGTTGAGGCGGCGCAGGGCGTCGCGGAGCTGGTCGGCGGCGGCCTTCTGGGCCTCCCACTGGCCCTGGAACTCGGTGGCGAGGTTGTCGTGCTCGGTCTTGCGCATGAGGGCCTCGCGGGCCAGATCGTCGCGGCCGGCGCGGATGGCCATCATGGCCTTCTTCTCCCACTCGCGGGAGAGGTTGAGCTCGTTGTCGAGCTGCTTCTTGAGCTTCTTCTCGTCGGCGATGGCGACCGCGACCTGTTTCTTGGCCTCGATCAGCTGCTCCTTCATGTCGACGATGAGCTGATTGAGGATCTTCTCCGGATCCTCGGCCTTGGAGATGATGTCGTTGATGTTCGCTTTGAGAAGCGTTCCGAGTCGAGAAAAGATACCCATTTGAGGACTCCTTCGGAGGAGAACCCGCGGTGGCGGGGGGATATATGTGCGACGGCGACAGCGTTCAGGGTTCGAGATGGGTCAGCGGGCGAGTTGACCGCGTGGACCGCAGGACAGTATACGCCCTCAGGCCATCTCTTCATCCAATTTGGCGCCAAATTCAGCGAGCTCGGCCTGGGCGTCGGCGGAGACGACGGGGTGGGAGGCGGAGGGCTCGGGGTCCCCGACGAAGGCGCGGAGCTTCGGGAAGTGCATGGCGATGGCCATGGAGAGCCCGTCGATGGCGGCCTCGAACTCGTTGAAGTCGAGGTTCTCGGCCTGGAGGGTGTCGACGATGACGATGGCCTCCTGCTCGATGCCGTAGGCGCCGGCGATCATCTCGTTGGCGTTCAGGCGCAGGAGCTGCTCGAAGAGGCCTTCGCGGTGCATGTCGGGCAGGTCCATGATCTTGACGCGGAAGGTGACGACGGGCGGCGCATTGACGACGACGATGTTCTCGACGTCGTCGTACTCGTCATGAATGATCCAGACTCCACCCTGCGGCGAGAAGAAGTCACGCCCCATCTGCAAGAGGTAGGCTTCGATGTCTTCATTGCTCTTCATACGACGAGTCTCCTGCCAGTGCGAGGTTCAAGGCCGTGTGGGGGCTATCCCTTCCGGATGGCCGGCATAATAGAAAGCCGCAGCCGTCCCCGTCAAGCGGGGAGGTGGCCTGCGCGCCGATCGGCGCCGCCGAAACGGGCACCGGTGGCCGATTCAGGTGGGTGGGGTGTCGTAGAGTCGTGCGCCAGCGCGGAGCAGGTCGACCTCGGCGCCGAAGTGGCTGCGCCAGAACAGGACGCGCTGCCAGGCCTCGAAGGCGTCGCGCCAGGCGGCCCGGCGGCGGTCGAGGCTGCGGTCGGTGACGGCGCCCATGGCCGAGGCGAAGGCGACCAGGGTGGGTTCGAGGCCGTGCAACCCGAGCGCATCGGCGCGCGCGGCGAGCGCGCGGAGGTCGCCGGGCAGCTCCGGGTCGCAGATGGCGAGGCCACCGAGGGCGACCGGCTCGAGCGCGCCGTCGAGCTCGGCGAGGAAGGCCTCGAGGACGGCGAGTTCGTGGGGGGACAGGGGGATCACCGTTGCCTCCGAAGCGTGCCGCGGACGGCCTCGAGGGTGAGGTGCACGCTGTGCACGGGCTGACGCGCGCGGCCCTCGAGCTCGACGGGGCGGGCGTAGAGGGCGGTCAGCGGGAAGACCTCGAGGCGACGGCGGGCGATGCGGACCTCGACGACGAGGGCGTCCGGGAGGGGGAATGTGCGCTGGGGGCCGAGCATGGCGTCGAGCACGTCGAGCAGGTGGTTGTTCTCGGGGCGGAGCGGCGCGGCGAGGGTGACGGCTGCGCCAGTGTCGTCGGTGAGGGTGGCCGAGGCGTAGGCGCCGAGGCGATCGAAGGTGAGCGGGCCCCAGGCGTGGGGTCGGAGGGTCGCCAGGGGTGGCACGTGGGCGGTGAGCGGGTCGACGTCGGCGGCGCGCAGGAGGTCGAGGAGCTCGGCGAAGGCGGGCACGGCGCTCGGCTCCCAGGGCTCGAGGCCGCGGGAGGGGGCGTTGCGGGTGACGAGCTCGCGGTGGAGGCTGAGGCGACCGTCGTCGGAGCGTCGGGCGTTGTGGAGCTCGAAGGCGCCGTGGGCGAGGTCGCCGACGGAGATGGGCAGGGTGTCGCTGGCCCAGACGTTGAGCAGCTCGCGGGGGTCGTTGCCAAAGTGCAGGGTCGGCCGCGCGTTGCTCGCGGTCACCAGGCCGCCCTGCCCTCCTGGCTCGCCAAAGGTGACCGTCACCCCGACAAAACCCGTGTCGCTCACCCACCCCCGGGCGGTCAGCGCCTCGACCCGCATCGGGTGGGGGACGGCGTGGTAGGTCCTGCGGGCCTCTCCGACGAGCGGCCGCAGCGCGGCCAGCGAGGTCGCGGTGGAGAGGCGGGCGGCGGTGGCCCGGGCGCGGAGCCATGTCCCGTTCAGGGCGCCGGTCCAGCCCGGCGAGGTGAACAGGGGATCGCGGTCGAGGTAGCGCTCGGCGAGGGTGGCGAGGAGGTCGAGGCGGCGCTCGAGGAGGATGAGGCCGGCGTTGTGGGCGGTCTGGGCCAGGGCGCGCAGCTCGGTGACCGAGCTGCTGGAGAGCCGCTGCAGGCCGTGCAGACCGAGCCGGAACAGCTCAGCCTCGATGCGGGCGACGGCCTCGGTCATCCGGGCCAGCTTGTCGTCGTCGGCGCGGGACGGGGGGATGGGGGTCTGGGCGTTCAGCCTATGATCCTCGCGACGTGCGCCGCGAGCTCCTTCGGGGTGAGGGTGGCGACGAACCAGCCGGCGCCCGCAAGATCGCGGGCGAACCGCTCGTTGTAGGTGGGGCGGCAGTCGGCGTCGAGCGCGTTGAGGCCGATGCCGATCACGCCGTTCTCGGCCAGCTCCTCGGCCAGCGCCAGGCACGGCTGCTCCTCGCTCCACAGGTACCAGTCCGACAAGATGACGAAGATGGTGCGCTCGGGCTCGGTGATGAGCCCCGCGCAGTGCTGCATGGCCGGCAGCAGCCGGGTGCCGCCCCCGAGCTGGGCGGCCATCAGGACCTCCACGGGATCGTCGGCGAGCCCGCTCAGGTCCATCACGCGGTGATCCCAGAGCACGAGGTGCACGTCGACGGCGGGCAAGCCGGCGAAGATGGCGGCCATGACGGCGCTGTGGATCAGGCTGTCGGTCATGGAGCCGGACTGGTCGACCGCGACGATGATGCGGTGGCTGCGCCGCCGCTGCTGCCGATGTCGGAAGGTCAGCCGATCGACCACGATCTGGCCGCGCTCGACGTTGTAGTTCTTGAGGTTGCGCTGGATGGTGCGCCGGAAGTCGAGGTTGCGCCAGGAGCGCTGCGGGCCCTGGCGTTGGGGCTCCGAGACGCCGTGCAGGCTCGTGGCGCAGTCCCGCAGGAGCCGCTCGCGCAGCTGGGCGACCACGGTGGCGACGACCTCCCTGGCGACGGTGAGCACCTCGGGCGTCATCATGTGCTTGAACTGCATGATGGCGCGGAGCAGGTCGTCGGTGGGAGCGGTGTTGCGGAGGATCTCGGGGTCGGTCACGAGCTCGGTCATGCCGAACCGGTGCAGCGCGTCCTGCTCGACCACGTGGGCGGCCTCACGCGGGAAGAGCGTGCGCACCGAGGACAGCCAGCGCGGGATGTTCAGCGTGTCTGCCCCCATCGGCGACGCGCTCCGGTGGGAGCGCTGCGCGAACGCGCGGTCGTAGATGTGATTGAGGGCGTCGTCCAGCGGCCGGGCGTCGTGGGCGAGCGAGCCCGAATCGGCGTCGAAGAGGTCTCCGGCGGCCTCCGAGAGCGCCTCGAGCGGGAGGTGCTCGTCGGCGAACTGGCCGAGCACCAGCCGCCAGCGCAGGGCGCGCTCGACGGCGGCCGGGTCGTCGTCGGGAGGGCGTCGGGCGTCGCTCATGAGCGGCCTCCGGCGAGCGCGAGGTCGAGCGCCGCCTGGATGCGCGCGTCCGCGGTGGCCGCGGTCCGCCGCAGCCGCTCGCCGACCACCGCGGGAGACGGCGCCTCGGGTTCGGCGCCCCCGGCCGCGCGGAGCCGGGCGGCGATGCCGTCGATCTCGCTCGGGATGAACCCCGTGAACGCCCGCCGCATGTCCGGCAGCATGAGCTTGAAGGTGTCGGCATCGACGGCGCCGAGCACGGTGTCGATGGTGCCGAGCAGGCGTCGGCTGCCGAGCACGATGCTGCGAGCGGTGGCGAAGAGGCCTTCGAGGAAGGGCCCGGCCTGGAGCACCCGGTCGGGCGTCCCGGCCAGGTAGCCGGCGAGCTCGCGGGCGACGGTCTTGTCGCGCGTGGCGCCGAGGGCGAACAGCACCCCGAAGGCCGCGCCCCGGAGCTGGGGAGTGCCGTCGGGGACGGCGGTCAGCTCATGGAGGCGCTCGGCGAGCAGCTGGCGATCGAGGTCGACCGCATCGAAGGTCAGGGTGATGCGCACGAGCGACTGGAGCAGGTCGACCTGCCGTGCGACGTCCTCCGGGGCGACGTGGGCGAGCTGCGGCAAGGCAAGGACGGCGCGGCCGTAGATGGTGACCAGCGTGGTCAGCAGCCGGAGGTCGCCATGGGTCGGCAGGAAGTCGCGGTAGGCGTACAGCATCAGGAAGTCCGCCAGCGCAGTCGCCAGGTGGTCGAACCGCCAGTCCACCACCAGCGACGACTCGACGGCGACCAGCAGCGCATCGAACATGCCGGTGAGCCCCATGCGCGCGGCGCGCAGCAGGCATCGGGTGGTGTCGGCGGCGTTGCCCTCGGCCTTGCGCAGGGCGTCCGCCAGGAGGGTCTCGGCGACCTGGGCGACGCTGGCGCCGTGGTCGGAGAGCTCCACGAGTCGGTCGTCCACATCCACCGACCACCGCACCGCCCACGCCTCGCTAATCAAGTGCAGGTCGACGCCCTCGACCGGGTCCGGTCCCCGGAAGTGGACGCCTCGCCCCTCCAGATCGCCGAACATGGGGATGTCGAGCGCATCGCACTGGTGGAGGAAGGCCGAGCGGGCGCGGTGGGCGTCTCGGCGGTTGACGTCGCACCGGACGGTCTTGTCCGCCCCGGTGGTGTCGATCCGGTGGCCCTTGCACTGGGCGTAGAAGTCGGCGAGCAGCGGGGGCTGGCCGGCGGCGTCGGTGATCCGTCCGACGCGGTCGCCGCCGAGCACGTCGTCGAGGGCGACCTTGACCGCGCCGCCGCGCACGCGGAGGTCGCCCTTGACGAAGCACATCGTGGCGGCGTCCCGCACGTCCTCGAGGGCGACCTGGGTGTGCCCCCGCAGCTCGGCCAGTCCCCTGGCGGCGGCGAAGGCTGCGACGCCGTCGGCCGTGCTCAGCGGCTCGCCGAGCTCGCGGGCCCGCCGCAGCACGCCCAGCAGCGTGCGCACCGCTGCCTCGTCGAAGGGCCGCGCGTGGCCCGACTCGCCGGCCTCCCACACGGCGTGGGCGTAGCCCGGCGTGGGGCTGAGGTGGTAGAGCCGGCGCAGCGCGCGGTAGGAGTGGACCGTGAGGAAGGTCTCCTGGTTGCGATCGCTGCGCACCTTCTTGCGCGCCGGGGCGCAGAACGGCAGCGCCACGCTGTGAAAGGCGCCCGTGACGACGACCACCGGCCCCTCGGGTACCGCCTTGAGGAAGCGGTCGAGGCCGGCGCGCATGTGCGCCTCGCGGGCCAGCGTGCCGTCCGCCTCCAGGGAGGCGCCCGTGGGCTCGGCGCTCCGGGTGCACTCGGCGAAGGTCAGCACCTGCCGGATGAACGCGTCGGTGCGCTGCTCAAAGCCGCCCACCTCGAACGTGGCCTGCCAGAACGCGTCGAAGGAGCGCACGCGCTGCCGCCGGGCCAGCGCCTCGAACCAGGCGTTCTCCGCCAGGTGCCGGTCCTGCACCAGCCGCTCCGCCTGCCGGAGCGGGATGTGGTGGTACGGGATGGTGGCGTGGAGCGGCAGATCGATGAACGCCAGCTGCGCCCCGACCTCCGCCCCCGCCCGCATCGCCTGATACTCCGGTGCGTGCGCGGTCATCGGCCACCAGGCCCGAAACCGGGCCGGCGTGTCTGCATCCGCAGACATCACACCGTTCATGTCAAAGCGGTTGGTCTTATCCAGGTAGTACGAGAACAGGGTCAGCGGCGGCGCCGTGGCCTCGTCGATGATGTGGGGGATCAGCCCGGTGGCGTCGTCCGGTCCCTCGATCAAGACGCCCACGGGCCGCACCGCCAGGATCAGCCGCCGCACGTGGTGCGCGCAGGCGGGCGAGTAGTGCTTGACCGGGACGTAGATCACCCGGCCACCGTCCATCACCGCGTCGACGACGGCCTCAATCGTCTCGGGCCTCTGGGGTGTGCGCCGTGCCATGGACCTCACTTGAGGAAGCGCCGCGCCTCGAAGTAGGCCGGCCACAGTCCGAGGCCGAGCGCCGAGCGCGCCTTGACCGCCACGTCCCAGTAGTTGCGCAGGATGTGCAGATCCTCCGGGTTGTCCTTGACCGCCGCCCCGCACAGGTTGATCACCACATGCTCCGGCTCGACCCGCCCCGCCCCGAAGTAGCCCGCGAACAGCGCCGCATGAAAGCCCACGCTCACCGCCTCGGCGGTCGACATCACCGAGCTGGCCCGGTCGACCCGCGTCCCCTCCACCGTCATGCCCCGGCGGACCTCGTGGAAGGTCGTCACGAGGAGCTCCAGCACATCGTCGTCCAGCGTGACGGCGGGCGCCAGCGCCATGCCGAGCAGCTCGTCCACCTGCGCCCGCACGATCTCCACCTCCGCGTTCAGATCCTCGATCGGCATCACCGTCTCGAAGTTGAACCGGCGCTTGAGCGCGCTCGACATCTCGTTGACCCCGCGGTCGCGGGTGTTCGCCGTCGCCACGACGTTGAACCCCCGCTGCGCCAGCACGGCGCCGTCTGGCCCCTGCAGCTCGGGCACGATCATCACCTTGTCCGACATGCACGAGATCAGCGTGTCCTGCACCTCGTGCGGCGTGCGGGTGATCTCCTCAAAGCGCACGATCCGTCCATCCCGCATCCCGATGTACAGCGGCGCCGGCACCAGCGCCCGCGGCCCCGGCCCCTCGGCCAGCAGCAGCGCGTAGTTCCACGCGTACTTGATCTGGTCCTCGGTGACCCCCGCCGTGCCCTGGATCGTCAGCAGGCTGTCACCGCTGATCGCCGCCGTCAGGTGCTCGCTCAGCCAGCTCTTCGCCGTGCCCGGCTCGCCCACCAACAGCAGCCCGCGGTCCGAGGCCAGGGTGACGATCGCCCGCTCCACGAGCACGTCGTCCCCGTAGAACTTCTTGTTGATCAGGACATTGCGCTCCTCGCCGTCATCGCCGCGGAGCGCGAACGTGCGGTCGCCCGCGCCGAGCACGAAGGTCAGGACCATCCGCGGGGACAGCCTCCAACCCGGCGGCCGGGGCCCGGTGTCGTGGGCCGCCAGCGCCGCGAGCTGATCGGCGTAGCGACGTTCAACGGGGAGGCGGATGGCTTCGGACATGGGGCGCACACCAGGTTCAGGGTCCAGAGACAGGGCGCGTCACGGCCGCCGGAGGGTATCGGGGGCGGAGCGGAGCGTCAATGCGGGCGGACGGCGAGGGCAGGGCACCTTTCGGCTGGGCTCCGCCCAGGGCCGCTTAGAGGCTATTGCCTTGAGAATCCGTTTTTGAAGATAAAACAAATGGATTCTCAAGGCGGTAGCCTTGAGCGGGTCTGGGCGGAGCCCAGCCGAAAGGTGCCCCTCTGAACCCGAAGGCACGGAACTCGACCGCCCTGCCGTGTGTGCACATCGCGATGGGTTCGGTGGGGCGGAGGGCCGGGGGTGACGGGGAGCCGGCGATCCTGCGTCCGAGCGCTGGCCGATGGACTGGATTCAAGTCGGTGCGAGTGAAAGTTGAGTCCTGGGCCGCAGAGTGCTACAACGGGCCGCAGGGAACGACACCCCTGTGAGCTGAACCCGACCGGGGCCTGTGGCGCCCGGCATCACGAGGAATTTGTCTTATGGCCACCATCTCTTTCCAGGGCAAGAACATCTGGATCGCGCTCGTGCTCGCTTCTGCGGTCTCCACGGCATTGGTCACATCTACCTCGGTCAGAAGATGAAGGGCATCATCCTGACGGTGCTGGGCCTGGTCCTGTACGGCGTCGGGATGGGCTGGGTGGTGTGGTTGCTGGCCCTGATCGACATCTGGTCGATGAAGGACAAGATCGAGGCGGGCATGGAGGTCGATGAGTGCGAGCACGGGCTCGCGTTCTTCAGCAAGCTGCCCCCGCCCGGGTTCCAGCCCAAGTGATCTGGCGCGCTCTGGTGTGCGAGCCTGTCTCTGTGGGTCAGGCGTGATCCTCCCCTCTGCGTGGCGCGCCCATCGACAGCCGCTCACGTCATCGTGAGCTGCTGCGTGTCCTCGTCAGTTCATTCAAGAGGGGCCAAGGCGTCTTCGCTGGGCGGAGGTTCGTCCGGACGGACGCGTGCCCCGTTCACGAGTTACTCGCCATGTACACCGTCCGTCCCGTCCCTTCGCAGCAGGTGTCCGCCTCCCATGGAGTGGAGCGCACGCGCCTCCTTAGCGCCCTCCTGTTCACCTGCCTGATGTTGATGGGGCTGGGGTCTGTCGCCACGTGGGTGACGGGCTGTGGTGGCGACGAGCCTCCAGCTCTGGACGCGTGCCTGACGCGGGAGGCCCAGGGGATCTACGAGAACGAGAGCGACTCGTCGTGCGGCTGCGCCCAGGATGTGTGCGGCGACGGGACGGATTGTTTTCAGGGCAAGTGCTGCGACCCCTCACGCCATCAGACGAACCCGAGCCGGTGCGGCTGCCAGTCGGTCTGCGAGGACGGGGAGTCCTGCGTGGACGGGCTGTGTTGCCGTCCCGAGGACGCCTCGACGACGGCGAACTGTGGCTGCAAGGGTCCGTGCGCGGCGGGCCAGCAGTGCGAGGCGGACGCCGACGGCACGGGCTACACCTGTGGGTGCGTGCCCTCGCTGAACCGCGACAACGACGCCAACTGCGGCTGTGAGGGCGCGTGCTCCGACGGCGACTGGTGCCGCAACGGCGACTGCGTCTGCAACCCGCTGAGCGACGAGGCCCGTTCGGACGACACGAACTGCGGCTGCCGCGGGCCGTGCCCTTCGGGCGCGTTCTGCGACGACGGCCAGTGCGCGTGCACCACGCCCGGCCTGGTGCTGTGTGATGGGGTCTGCAAGCCAGAGAACGCGTGTGTGTGCGTGGATCGGGATCACCTGCGGGATCCGACGAACTGCGCGTGCAACGGACCGTGCAACGTGGGCGAGCGGTGTGAGCCGTGCGCGCCGGAGGACGGCTGCGCGGCGGACTGCGTCTGCGATCCGCTCTCGCACATGACGGACAGCAACAACTGCGGCTGCCTCGGCGCATGCGAGGAGGGCAAGACGTGCCAGAGCGGGCGGTGCATCTGCAGCCCGGACAACCTGTCGAACCCGGACAACTGCGGCTGCAACGGCGCCTGCAACGACCTCGACAACGGCATTGAGGGCTTCCGATGCCGCGAGGGCGTATGTGTGTGCGCCGAGGAGAACTACGTCAACCCGAACAACTGCGGCTGCAACGGCCCGTGCCCGAACGGCTCGTTCACCTGCAATCAGGGCGTGTGCGTGTGCCCGCCGGAGAACTTCGTCAACCCGAACAACTGCGGTTGCCTCGGGGCGTGTGACGACGGCGAGATCTGTGACCAGGGCCGCTGCGTGTGCGACCCGGCGAACCTGACCAACCCGAACAACTGCGGCTGTCGCGGGGCGTGCCCGGACGGCTTCCAGTGCCAGGGCGGCGCGTGTCTGTGCCCGGAGGCCAACCGCACCAACCCGAACAACTGCGGCTGCAACGGCGCGTGCGATCAGGGGCGCGGCGAGGTGTGCGCGGACGGGGTGTGCCAGTGCGACCCGGACAACCTGTATAATGATGCGAACTGCGGGTGCAACGGACCGTGTACGTCCTCGACCTACATGGGGCTTAAGTGCCAGGCCGGCCAGTGCGTCTGTCCGCCGGAGCTCCTGTCCGATCCGCTGAACTGCGGCTGCCGGATCAGCTGCGACGGCGACGAGATCTGCAGCAACGGCAACTGCCTGTGTGACCCGATCAACGACACCAACAACTCCAACTGCGGCTGCAACGGCCCCTGCGACGTCGCCGACGGGCAGACATGCGTCGGTGGCCGCTGCGTGTGCGACCCGGTCAACCTGTCGAACGACGCCGACTGCGGCTGCAACGGCCCCTGCGACGTGGCCAATGGCTTCTCCTGCGAGAACGGCCAGTGCCGCTGCCTGGTGGCGGAGAACCTGTTCAACGACGCCAACTGCGCCTGCAACGGCGCCTGCCCCGGCGACATGCACTGCGCCGACGGCCAGTGCGCCTGCGACGACATCTACCTGACCGACGCCAACAACTGCGGCTGCAACGGCCCCTGCGCCGACCTCGGCGTCGGGCTGATCTGCCGGGCAGGCGCCTGCGTGTGCAACCCGACCAACAACGCGAACAACGCCAACTGCGCCTGCAACGGCCCCTGCGATGTGGCCAACGGCTTTGTGTGCAGCAGCGGCGAATGCGGCTGCAACCCGGCCAACATCGACAACGACGCCAACTGCGGCTGCAACGGGGCCTGCGACACGACGCGCGGGCTGCACTGCCGCTCGGGTGGCTGCGTCTGTCGCCCCGAGGACACCCAGGCCAACAGCCTGAACTGCGGCTGCAATGGCCCCTGCCAGCAAGGCGACCGCTGCGCCACTGGCGCCTGCTCCTGCGATCCGATCCAGCACGCCAACGACGTGCTCAACTGCGGCTGCAACGGCGCATGCCTCAACGGCAAGTTCTGCTCGGCCGGCCAGTGCGACTGCGATCCCGACCAGCATCAGTTCGACGACGCCAACTGCGGCTGCACCGGTCAGTGCGCCAGCGGCGACGTCTGCGCCAGCGGCGCGTGCCTCTGCAACCCTGACGCCCACCTGGCGGACAACAACAACTGCTCCTGCGGCGGCGCCTGCCCCACGGGTGAGACCTGCCAGACGGGTCAGTGCCTGTGCGAGCCTGCGCTCCACCTCGAGGACGAGACCAACTGCGGCTGCGGCGGCCCGTGCGACCCCGGCGAGATCTGCCTCGGCGGCGTGTGTGGCTGCGACCCGAACCAGCACCTGACGGACGAGTCCGCCTGTGGCTGCCCGTCGTCCACCTGCGCCTCCGACGAGCTCTGCTTGAGCGGCACGTGCGTCTGCGACCGCGCAGACCACCAGACGGACAACCTCGACTGTGGCTGCAACGGCGCTTGCGATGCGGGCACGACCTGCATCGCGGGCGCCTGCACCTGCGTGCCGGCCCAGCACACCAGCAACACCGACTGTGGCTGCCCGCCGCTCGACTGCGTCGCGCGGCCGGGTGTCAACGCCTGTCAGGGCGGCCAGTGCGTGTGCACCAACAACGCAGACAACGCCTGCGGCTGCCCCGCCACCGACTGCACGGCCTTCGGGCTGACCTGCGAGGGCGGTGTGTGCGGGTGCGTGCCCTCCGAGCACACGACCCACAGCGACTGCGGCTGCCCCGCCGAGAACTGCGCGGCGCGTGGCCTGGGCTGCTCCGCCGGTGAGTGCGTCTGTCCCAACAACAGCGACGTGGCCTGCGGTTGCCCGGCGACCGACTGCACCGCGTTCGGGCTGACCTGCAGCAACGGGGTGTGCGGCTGCACTGCGTCCGAGCACACCGCCAACGACGACTGCGGCTGCCCGAGCCGCGACTGCACGACGAACAACAGCGTCTGCGTGGCCGGGCAGTGCGCGTGCAACAACACCTCGAACACCGCCTGCGGCTGCCCCTCGGTCAACTGCGTCACCGCGCCCGGCGTGGACGTCTGCACGGCGGGCACCTGCGTCTGCGACCCGGCCCGGCACAACGCCAACGACGACTGCGGCTGCCCCTCGGTCGACTGCGCGGCCTTCGGGCTGACCTGCGTGGCCGGGGCGTGCTGCAACCCGAACCAGCACACCAGCGACACGGACTGCGGCTGCCCCTCGGTCGACTGCGTCACCGCGCCGGACGTCGATGTCTGCATGGCCGGGGCCTGCGCCTGCGACCCCGCCCAGCACACCGCGGACAACGACTGCGGCTGCCCCTCGGTCGACTGTGCCATGACGCCGGGCGTCGACATCTGCGTGGCCGGGGCCTGCGCCTGCGACCCCACCCAGCACACCGCCGACGACGACTGCGGCTGCCCCTCGGTCACCTGCCCCGGCATGCAGACCTGCGTGGCCGGCGCGTGCATGTAGTCCCCAACGACCTGCCGAAAGCGAGCACCCCATGACCTCACGTCCCTTCCCCTCGTTGCTGCTCAGCCTGGCCCTGACCGGGCTGACCGTGACGCTCGCGCCGTCGCTCGCGCACGCCGAGGGCGGCAAGAAGCTCTTGACGGTCGAGTACTCCGACATCGGTCAGATCTGCCTCGACGGCAAGGACCTGACCGACCTTCGCCGGCGCCTCAAGGACCTCATCATCCCCGACGGCACGGCGATCACCCTCGTCGCCTACAGCGACGCCGCGGAGTTCGCCACCCGCGCCCGCTACACCTCGCCGTCCCCCTGCATCAAGCGCGCGGTGCCCGACGGAATCGGCAATCACGAGCGGCTGGCGACCCTGCGCGCGCTCCAGATCGCCGAGACCGCCCAGGAGCTCGGCCTGGCGACGTTCGGCGGGACCCCCCTCCTGCTCCTCGGCGCCAACC
>Ga0100377_1000367_pt1 | contig 38060 bp, 27 predicted proteins | sample CryGeymeta201501_FD_83664 | JGI IMG/M metagenome (GOLD analysis project Ga0100377, IMG submission 83664) | Groundwater microbial communities from Crystal Geyser aquifers in Utah, USA - Crystal Geyser metaG 2015-01 | ecosystem: Environmental > Aquatic > Deep subsurface > Groundwater | place: USA... | reverse complement strand
GCCGGGCCCCCGGGGGGGGGGGGCGCGGCCGCCTCTTTGGGGGGGGGGGGGGGGGGTGGGGGACGGCACCCCCCGGCCGGGCCCCCCCCGCCCCCCCCCCCCCCCCCGGGTGGGGGGGGGGGCCGGCGAGGCACGCCCGCTCTGCTATGCGAGGTGGCGCGAAGGCTGGTTCTCGGCGATGTACTTGCAGCGATAGATCGGCACGCCCTTGCCATCCCGTAGGACCATGCGCTCGTCGTAGATCTGGGCGGCGATGCCGGCGATGCGGCTGAAGCCGAAGAGCACCGTGTAGTAGTCGCTCTCCACCAGCCCGCTGGCGTTGAGCAACGTGCCGCTGACAGCGTCGACGTTGGGGAAGGGGCTGGAGATCTTGGCGTTCTCCTGGAGCACCCGCACCGCGACGGTGCGCATGGCCAGGGCGGTCTGGAAGAGCGGGTCTTCGGGGCAGAGCTTCTTGCCCAGGTCGTACTGGACCGCCGCGCGCGGGTCCTCGGAGCGGAGCACGGCGTGCCCGAAGCCGAAGATCTTGCCGCCGGCGGCCAGCGTGTCGCGCACGAACTTCTCGATCTGGTCGGGGTCGGTGGAGCCGACCTCGCGCACGAAGTTCAGGCACTCCTGGTTGGCGCGGCCGTGCAGCGGGCCGTACAGGCCGGCCATGGCGGCGGCCATGCTGGAGTAGACGTCGGCGTGGCCGCTGGCGACCGCCTTGCCGGCGAAGGTGCTCAGGTTGCCGCCGCCGTGGTCCATGTGCAGCACGTAGAAGACGCGGAGCAGCTCGTCGAGCTTGGCGACGTCACCACCGGGCATGCCCATCTGGTGGACCATGTTCTCGACCAGGCCCAGCTCGGGGCGGCTGTCCAGGGGCTCGCCCCAGCCGCTGCGCAGGCGGAAGATGTTGGCGACCAGGGTCGGCGTGCGCGCGACCAGGTTCAGCGCGTCTTCCATCCAGTCGCCGGTCTTGCCGGTCATGCCCAGGTAGACCAAGCCGGCCAGCAGCCACTCCATGGGGTGGCCGTCCTTGGGGAGCTGGCCCAGCAGCGTCAGCACGCGCGGGTCGATGAGCGAGCGGCGCCCGAGGTCGGCCTTGAAGGCGGCGAGCTGCGCGGTGCCCGGCAGCTCCTTGTGGAACATCAGGTAGACCACGGCCTCGGGGTCCAGGTAGGCCAGATCGGCCACCGGGTAGCCCACGTAGGACACGCCCTTCATCGGGTCGACCGCGCTGGTTCGGACCGTTCCAACCGGAAATCCGCGCAGGCCGGTGTTGAGGTGGGCTTCCGTGACTTCGAACAGGACCTTGGCGTCGTTGCTCATGGGATCTTCCCCGGGGTGAAGAGGTGCGTGGCCTATCGCACACCATGGGCCGTTGCCATGGTCTGGGGGCCCCCTGGGGGCCCGGCGTGCGCACCTGCCGCACCCCCCTTTTCGCTAGGCGCTGGACAGGGCAGCGGGGACGACGGGGGCCCGGTCGCTGCGTTAACGATGCGTCGCCTTCACTCCACCGCGCACTCCTCCCGGAGGACCTGCATGTTTCCCACTCTCGTCGTCGCCCTGGCCCTCTTCCAGGGCCCTGCCCTGGGCGCCACCATCCCCAAGGCCAGCTTCGAGCTCAAGCTGGACAACTACGAGATCCACACCGAGGACTACCGCTTCCCCAGCGGTCTGCGCGTGCTCTTTCAGGAGGACCACACCCAGCCCATCGTGTCGATCACCAACTGGATCGGCCGCGGCTCGCTGCACGACGGCACCAACGCCGCCGGCGAGTCGACCGAGGGCGTGGCCCACGCCGTCGAGCACGTGGCCTTCCGGGCCCGCCACGACGGCACACTGAAGAACTGGGACATCATCAACCAGCTCGGCGGCGAGCTGAACGCGTCCACCAGCAAGGAGTGGACGAACTACATGACGGTCGCGCCGGTGGACGCCGCCATCCCGCTGCTGCGCATCGAGGCCCTGCGCCTGGCCCGGCCGGTGGAAGGCGTCACCTCTGAAGACGTCGAAGCCGAGAAGTCCATCGTCCGCAACGAGCTGCGCATGGGCTACGAGATGGGCAGCAACGGCTCCCCGGCCATCCGCACGGCGCTGCTCTATGTGCCGCAGCTGCTGTTCCCGCCGGATCACCCGTACCGCAACTCGACCATCGGCAGCCACGAGACGATCTCCCATATCGATCTCGGCACGGTCCAGCGCTTCACGCGCGAGAACTACACCCCCGAGAACTCGACCATCGCCGTCGTCGGCGACTTCAAGCTCGAGGGTGGCCGCGGCATGGTCATGATCTTCGACGCCTTCCAGGGCGTCGAGGACATGCTGATGGCCCCCGAGGACGCCCAGAAGTACCGGGCGCTCACGACCCAGGACGACAAGGACAAGTTCTTGGAAGCCTGGCTGCCCAAGCTGCAGGCCTTCCTGCAGACCACCCTGACGACGCCGGCCCAGCCGCGGGTCGACTGCGCCCACCGCGCCGAGCCGCCCCCTCCCTTCAGCAAGGAGGTCATGCACGTCAAGGGCATGGTCGACAACCCCACCGCCATCGTCGCCTGGTCGCTGCCCGGCGGCTACTGCGACGACGATCCGCAGCTGGAGATCGCGGCCAACCTGCTGACCTCCTACATCTACCGGACCATCGACCCCAGCTACGACCCCCTGTCCCAGAAGCGGGAGATCGAGGGCATCGGCTGCTTCCCCGACGTCGACGTAGAGGCGACGACCATGGTCTGCATGGTCGAGAAGGGCAAGCTCGGCAACACCACGCCCGACAAGCTCATCGAGAAGGTCGGGGACGCCCTCTACCTGCAGTGGGCGCCCATCGAGCCGGCGGTCAAGCCCTTCTACGACAACGCCTTCGCCGAGGCGCGCCTGTCGGCCATGGCCGACGTGCTGGGCCAGACCGACAACGTGGCCAACCTCTACGGCCGCTCCTACTTCATCAGCCAGCACGCCCACTACACGGGCAGCCCCAACTTCTTCTCGGACTCGATCCAGAGCTACAACAGCATGCAGCTGGAGCCGGTCCGCAAGCTGGCCCAGAAGTACCTGACCCGCGACCGCATGGTGGCGGTGGTCATCGAGCCCATGGACGACGAGGACAAGGAGCAGCTCGAGGCCAGCTCCTCCGAGGCGGACAAGTCCAACACCGTCGGCAACGAGCACCGCGCCAAGGAGGACCGCAGCCGGCAGCTCTTCTCGACCGACATGCTGACCCCCGAGGCCATCAAGAACGTCGCGGTCGTGCCCGACGTCGGCGAGATGCGCGTCGTGGACCTGGACAACGGCCTGAAGGTCGTCCTGATGGACCACGGCGAGGCCCCCCTGGTCAAGGTCGGCCTGCGGGTCTTCGGCGGCAACGCCGACGCGCCGGTCTACGGCCTGGACACCCTGGCCAACGCCCTCTACGAGACGGCCGAGACCTCGGACACCGACCCCACCCAGAACCCGCTCGCCGTCGCCGGCAGCGTCGGCATGCTGGACAACGACACCCTCTACGCCACGGGCAGCTCGGGCAACCTGGACGCCCTGCTGGAGAAGGTGCGCTGGAACACCGAGGACTACGACTGGACCATGGCCGACAAGGCCGGGCACATCAAGGGCTGGGCCAACACCGCCCGGACCAGCGGCGAGAAGCCCGAGGCCTGGGCCAGCCGCCTGCGCTACGAGCGGCTCTTCCCGGGCAGCCCCTACGGCACCTGGCTGACGCCCCAGCAGTACCAGGACCTGTCGGGCGTGGGCCTGGACCAGGTGAAGAGCTGGATCTTCACCAAGTGGCAGCCCAAGAACGCCTACCTGGTCGTGGTGGGCAAGATCACCGACATGGACGCCGCCGAGACGCTGGTCCACAAGTACTTCGACAGCTGGCAGTACCGGGGCGCCGGCACCCCGGGTGAGATCCCGCCGGTGGCCGCCCCGCAGTCCCAGCCCGACCGGCAGGTCCTGCTCTTCGACAAGCCCATCGCCACCCAGAGCAAGGTGCAGCTGTCCTGCCAGCTAAAGCGCGACGGCAACCATGACGACGCCCGGACCGAGGTGCTCGGGTCGATCTTCACCTTCCTGGCCTTCGAGCGCCTGCGGGAGGAGAAGGGCCTGACCTACGGCGCCTACGCCTACCCGCGCATGTACCGCGGCGACACGACCGAGCTCATCATCTCCTCGGTCATCCAGAACAGCGGCGCGGCCTACGGTGCCAAGACCATGATGGACCTGGTCGCCGAGGGCGCGGGCGGCGAGATCGACCAGGGCCTCATCGCGACCAGCAAGTGGAACGTGGCCCGCACCCTGGTCACCGGGCAGCAGTCCGGGGACCAGATGCTGTCCACCATCCTGGGCGCGGACCGCGACCACCTGGACTACTTCAGCCACATGCCGGACGACCTGGCGAACGTCGACGCCGCAGGCCTGAAGGACGCCCTGTCGACCTGCTCCGGCCACGAGATCGTGACGGTGATCGGCCCGGTGGACGAGATCAAGCCGCAGTTCGACCAGGCCGGGATCCCCTACGAGGTCGTGGACTGGAAGAAGCTCCAGGAGAACCTGCTGTCGCCCAAGGAGCTGAAGGCCTGGAAGAAGAGTGAGGCCAAGAAGGCGGACGACGCAGCCAAGAAGAAGGCCACGGAAGGCGCCGGTGACGGCAGCTCCGACGGCAGCTCCGACGGCAGCTCCGACGGCAGCTCCGACGGCAGGTCCGACGGCAGCTCCGACGGCAGCTCCGACGCCGGCCCCAGCGCCAGCGACGCTGGCTGAGGCGCGCCTGCCGCGGGCAGCTGCCAGGCCCGGTGCGGACTTGCCGCCCGGGCCTGGCGTGTCCAGGGAGCGCTGAATGTCGGGGCACCACCACACAGCCGCCGAGCCCAGTCGGGCCATCGGTCTGCGGCGCTTCCTGGGCATCTTCCAGTACAGCGCGCGGGCGCTGGACCTGGTGTGGGCGACCAGCCGCCGCCTGTCGGGCATCTTCGGCGGCCTGACCCTGCTGGGGGGCCTGTTGCCGGCCGCCATCGCCTGGGTCGGCAAGCTCATCGTGGACCAGGTGGTCGGCCTGCAGCAGCACGGCGCGACCGGGCTGCGCCCCCTGCTGCTGCTGGTCCTGGTCGAGGGCCTGCTGGTGACCGTGCTGGCGGCGGGCCAGAAGGGCATCCAGGTCGTCCAGTACCTGCTGCGGGCCCTGCTCGGGCACCGCGTCAACGCGATGATCCTGGAGAAGGCGCTCACCCTGTCCCTGACCCAGTTCGAGGACAGCGCCTTCTACGACAAGATGACCCGGGCCCGGCGCGAGGCCAGCAGCCGCCCCCTGGGCCTGGTCCAGAAGACCTTCGCCATCCTGCAGAACGCCATCTCGCTGCTGACCTACGCGGCCCTGCTCATCGGCTTCTCGCCCCTGGCGGTGGGCATCCTGGTCGCCGCCGCCGTGCCGGCCTTCGTCGCCGAGACCCGCTTCGCCGGCCAGGCCTTCCGCCTGTTCCGGTGGCAGGCGCCCGAAGCCCGCCAGCAGATGTACCTGGAGACCGTCCTGGCCCGGGAGGACTACGCCAAGGAGGTCCAGCTCTTCGGCCTGGGGCCCCTGCTGCTGGGCCGCTACCGGGACATCTTCGAGAAGGTCTACGGCGAGGACCGCGACCTGACCCTGCGGCGTGGCTTGTGGGGCTACCTGCTCGGCCTGCTGTCGACCGCCGCCTTCTACGGCACCTACGCCTGGATCGTCGTCGCCGCCGCCCGCGGCCGGATCAGCCTGGGCGAGATGACCATGTACGTCATGGTCTTCCGCCAGGGCCAGTCGGCCTTCTCCTCGATGCTGTCGAGCATCGGCGGCATGTACGAGGACAACCTGTACCTCTCCAACCTCTACGAGTACCTGGAGACGCCCTCCCCTCCCCCCCGCAGCGGGGCCACCGTCGGCCCGCTGCCCGGCGACGGCATCCGCTTCGAGCAGGTGCGCTTCACCTACCCGGGGGCCACCCACCCGGCGGTGGACCGCGTGAGCCTGCACCTGCGCCCTGGCCGCAAGCTGGCCCTGGTCGGCGAGAACGGCAGCGGCAAGACCACGCTCATCAAGCTGCTCACGGGCCTGTACCGGCCGCAGGAGGGCCGCATCCTGCTCGACGGCCTCGACCTGCAGGCCTGGGACGAGGGGAGCTTGCGGCGCCGGATCGGCGTCATCTTCCAGGACTTCGTGCGCTACCAGATGCTGGTCGGCGAGAACATCGGAGTGGGCGAGGTCGACGCGGTCGATGACGAGGAGCGCTGGGCCCTGGCCGCCCACAAGGGCCTGGCCTCGCCCTTCATCCAGGCGCTGCCCGCGGGCTTCCGCACCCAGCTCGGCCGCTGGTTCGAAGACGGCCAGGAGCTGTCGGGCGGCCAGTGGCAGAAGGTGGCCCTGTCCCGCGCCTTCATGCGCCAGGAGGCCGACATCGTGGTGCTCGACGAGCCCACGGCCGCCATGGACGCCGAGGCCGAGGCCCGCATCTTCGAGCACTTCCGCGAGGTTGCGACCGTGCAGATGGCCATCCTGATCAGCCACCGCTTCAGCACGGTGCGCATGGCCGACGAGATCGTGGTCCTGGAGAAGGGCCGGGTCATCGAGCAAGGCAGCCACGAGTCGCTCATGGCCCTGCAAGGTCGCTATGCGCACCTGTTCTCCTTGCAGGCAGCCGGTTACCGCTGACGGCCTCGCATCGAGGCTTCTCGCCACACCGTGGCAAGACGCTACGGCATTTCGCCACGCATGGGCCCTCCAGGCCCCCACAAAGCCTCGGAATGCCCCTGGCACGGTGGTTGCTTGGCCCTCTCTCGAACCAACGGCGCGCGCGGTCCACACCGCCGACAGATCGAAACCACCCCCCCCCGGCCTTGCCGGAACGACACCTGCGGAGCAACCCGTGTCCATCCACGCCCGTCTGAAGATCGCTGACCTCATGGAAGAGCACCCCGAGGTCGATGAAGTGCTCGAGAACTACGGAATCGAGGTCTCCGACGAGATCATGGCGATGACCCTCAAGGAGCTGTGCCGAGAGGAGGGCATCAACTACTGGGAGTTGAAGTCCGACATGGTCGAGGCCGTGGGCTGGGACGGCTCGGCCGAGGGCAATGACGACGAAGAAGAGGACGAGGACGAGGACTGGCTCGACGACGATGACGACGAGGGCGGCGTCCGCCGGCCCCGCCACGTCGAGGAGGAGGAGGACGAAGAGATCGACGACGACGACGACGCGTCGGGCGGCGACGATGACGAGGAAGAGGACGGCGACGAGGACTTTGGCGACGACATGGGGGACGATGAGGCCTGAGGCTGAGCCATGACCACCCGCGGACGTGTCCTGCTGGTCGACGACCAGTCCGGCGAGACAGCCCGGGTGGCACCGGCCCTGCGTCACCGCGGCTACGGCGTCGAGGTGGCCCACAGCGTCTCGGCGGCGGCCCACACCCTGGCTTCAGGGCAGTGGGACGCCGCGCTGGTGGGCCCCGCGCCGCGCGGCGCCGAGGTCATGGCGGCCTGTCGCATGCTCTGCACCTCCACCGAGGTGCCGGTGCTGGTGCTGTCCCGTGACCCCAGCCCCGAGCTGCTCGACGCGGCGACGCGCACCGGGGCCTTCATGGTCCTGGGCGCGCCCGTGGACCTGTCGGCCCTGGACCTGGCCCTGGACCGGGCCAGCGAGCACTCCGCCCTGCGCCGCGAGGTGGAGCGCCTGGAGCTGGCCGTCCGCAACGGCAAGGGCTTCGACGAGCTGCTGGGCAGCAGCCCGGCCATGCTCGGGCTCTTCGACGTGTTGGAGCGGGCCGGCGCCAGCGACGTGCCGGTCCTGCTGACCGGCGAGAGCGGCACCGGCAAGGAGATGGTCGCCCGGGCCCTGCACCGGCGCGGCGAGCGGGCCCAGGGCCCCTTCGTGGCCGTCAACCTGGCGGCGGTGCCCGACGGCCTGCTGGAGAGCGAGCTCTTCGGCCACGCCCGGGGTGCCTTCACCGACGCCCGCACCAGCCGGCGGGGCCTGTTCAGCCAGGCCAGCGGCGGCTCGCTGTTCCTGGACGAGGTCGGCGAGCTGTCCCTGGCCCTGCAGCCCAAGCTGCTGCGCGCCTTGCAGGAGCGGGTGGTGCGGCCCGTGGGCAGCGACAAGGAGCAGCCTTTCGACGCCCGGATCATCGCCGCCACCAACCGCAAGCTTGAGGAGATGGTCCAGCAGGGCACCTTCCGCGAGGACCTGTACTACCGGCTGGCCGTCATCCAGGTGGAGCTGCCGCCGCTGCGGGCCCGCGGGGCCGACATCCTGCTGCTGGCCGACCACTTCCTGGCCCGGGCCGCCGCCCGGACCGGCAAGACCATTCGCAGCATCTCGGCCCCCGCGGCCCGGCGCCTGCTGCGGTATCGCTGGCCGGGCAATGTGCGGGAGCTGGAGAACGTCGTCGAGCGCGCCGTCGCGCTCACCGTCAACTCCGAGCTGGGCGTAGAAGACCTGCCCCACCGCATCATGGGCACCCGGGCCGAACCCGAGCTGGGGCCCGCCGAAAATGGCGTGGACCTGGTCCCGCTGCACGTGGTGGAGGAGCGCCACATCCGGCGCGTCCTGCAGGCCCTGGGCGGCAACAAGACGCGCGCCGCGCAGCTCCTGGGCCTGGACCGCAAGACCCTGTACCGCAAGCTCGATCGCTACAGGATCCTGGACTCCTGAGCGCCCTGGGCCGCAGCGGCGCTCAGGCGCCGTCGGCGCCCACCATGCCGGCCTGGATCTGCCCCGCCAGGTCGCGGTCGACGGCCTTGGCCGCGACCTTCACCGCGTTGCGGATCGCGCGGGCATTGCTGCGCCCGTGGGCCTTGATGACCACCTTGTCGAAGCCCAGCAGGGGCGCGCCGCCGTACTGCTTCCAGTCCGTCATGGTCCGAAGCTGCCGAATGCCCTGGGAGAGCATGGTGAGGCCCATGCGGTACAGGAACTTGCGGGCGTAGGCATCCTTCGCCAGGTCCACGACCACCTCGCTCACGCCCTCGAGCATCTTGAGCACCACATTGCCCAGGAAGCCCTCGGTCACGATGACGTCCACGGTGCCGCGCGGGATGTCCAGGCCCTCGACGTTGCCGGCGAAGTTGAGGCCGGGCATGCCGGAGAGGATGCGGTGGGCCTGCACGATGGCCGGCGTGCCCTTGGTGGGCTCAGTGCCGTTGCTGAGCAGGGCGACCCGGGGGGAGTCGTTGTCCGAGATGATCCGCGCGTAGGCGCTGCCCATGACGGCGAAGCCGACCAGGTCCTCGGCGCTCGCGTTCAGGGTCGCGCCGACGTCCAGCATCAGGGCGAAGGGGTCTCCCCGGGCGCCGTGGCGCTGCTCAGTCGGGTAGACGCTGGCCAGGGCGCAGCGGCGGATGCCCGACAAGCGCTCGAAGCGCTGGCCGGCCGCCAGGATGGTGCAGCCGGTGCTGCCGGCGCTGACCAGGGCGTCGGCCTCGCCCTGCTTCACCAGCTCGGCGGCGACGTGGATGCTTGCCTCGGGCCGGCGCTCCAGGGCCTCGGCCGGCTTCTCGTCACCGCGCACCCAGTCCGGCGCGTGCACCACGTGGATCCAGGCCGGATCGTAGCGATGCCGGGCCAGCACCTCCCCGATCATCGTCTCGTCGCCCACCAGGAAGACCTGGACCGGCCGCTCCTCCAGGGACAGCTTGGCGGCACCCTCAACGACGGCCGTGACCCCCGCGTCTCCCCCCATGGCGTCCAGGGCCACGCGGATCGGACGCTCGCGCTCGGACATGATCCCTCCAGCGACGCGGGCCAGCCTACCCCGGCGGGGCCGCGCGGCTCAGCTCGACGTGGTCCCGCTCGCGCCGGGCGCCTGCTCCTCGCGCCCCCCCGACCTCACCGCGGCCGCCGCGACCGCCGCGGCCGCGGCAGCACGGGCCACGCGCTCTGCGGCGTCGGGCTCGACCAGCCGAGCCGGGGACAGGGGCGTACTGGCAGGCGGTGGAGCGCTGACCACCTGGATCTCGGGGTGCTTCCCAAGGTCCAGGACGGGGCGCGCGAAGCCCTGGGCGTCCAGGGGGATCACGATGGGGCGCTGGCCCCCGCCGACCCCGTCGGTGCCCAGGACGATGGCGAAGCCGCCGGGCTCCAGTGCCAACATGCTGCCCAGGGGGTAGGGCCCCTTGCAGCGCACCAGGGCCGCGACCAGGCCGCTGGACAAGCCAGGGGGCGGCTTGCTGGCCAGGTGCTGGAGGACCGCGTGCGCCGAGCGGGCCGGGCGGTCCGGGCGGGCGCTGACCTGGTCGACCCAGGCCTCGACCAGGGCCAGGGCCTGGCCCGGCAGCTCGGCCTCCTGCCCACGCCGGGCCCGTGCCGCGTCGTGGATGATGAGGGTCAGCGGCACGGCGGCGTCGCCCAAGCCCGAGAAGCGCAGGAGGGCGCGCACGGCCTGGTCGGGATCCCCCTCGCGGGCCAGCCCCCCCAAGACACCGGCCAGGCCCAGGACCAGCAGCTCGGTCGGCGGCAGGCCCATCCACTGGGCCAGGGACATCAGCTCGATCGCCACCGTGACCCGGCGGGCGGCCAGGGTGGGCGCCTGGGCGGGCTCCTGCAGGGCGGCCAACCACTGGAAGATCGCCGCGTGCTGCCGCATGCTGTCCAGCACGAGCTGCAGGTTGCGGCGCAGGGGCAGCAGCGAGGGGGCGGCGCCCCGGCCGACCTGCTCGTAGAGCTGGTCCACCAGGTCCAGCAGGCTGCGGTACAGCCAGACGGCCAGGCGGTCCGGGTCGAAGCGGAAGGAGGCGATGGCGTCTCCGCTGGCGGTCCCCAGGCGCAGGTGCGGCCGGTCCTCACGGCTGGCGCCGACCCCGTGCATGCGCAGGGCCACCGACAGGTCGCGGGCGAAGTCTTCCAGCTCGGCCCGCCGCACGCCGCGGAGAAATGTGAGCTCGTTGAACTGGGCCGACATCAGGCGCCCGTAGAGCTGGTTCACGCGGTCGTAGAGGGTCGGGTCCACCTTGAGCAGCCGGCCGTTCACGAAGGCCTCGCCGCTGAGGACCCGGACCTGCAGCGCAGGCTCGCCGCCGGTGAACCAGCCGTCCACCCCGGCCTGGAGCTCGTCGATGATCCGCACCACCGCAGCATTGTTCGAGTCGTAGAGCTTGAGCGCCCGGCTCAGGGAGAACAAGCTGTTGATCACGGCGGCCCCGGCATGTTGCAGGGCTTCGTCCTCGACCATCTGCAGGCTCATGCCGCCCCTCCCTTGCGCGCCAGCGCTGCGCGGGCCGCGGCCTTGATCTCCGGCGCCAGCAGGAAGCGCCCGGCCGCCCGCCCCAGGGCCAGGGTTGCCTCCTCGGTGGCGACCGCCGCCAGCGCCTCTACGGCCACCTTCTGCAGGGGGATCAGGTGGCCCCCGCCCATGGCCGAGCGCCGCTTGAGCAGGCCATCGAAGTAGGCCACGGTCCGCGCGTCGTGGACGACGGCCACGGCCTGGACCACGGCCTGCTGCTCCTCCATGTCCCGCTGGCCGAAGCCGGCGTGCTCGGCGGCGGAGATGAGCATCCAGGTGACCCGCGGGTCGCCCGATGCTGACAGGATCTCCAGGGAGAGCAGGCGGTTGGTCTTGTCGGGGTCCCGCAGGGTGTGACCCAGGGCGACCCGAGCCGCTTCGTCGTAGGCGCCCCGCATCATGAGCAGGGCCTTCTGGCGCACCGCCCCCAAGGGACTGTTGAGCGCATTGGCGATGGCCCGGATGGCGGCCGGGGTCCGGGTCCGGCCCAAGGCGTCCAGCGCGTCGATGATCTCGTGCTCGTCCTCGGAGCGCAGGCGGTGCTCGTGCAGGGCCGTCAGGTCGACGCCTGCGTCCACCAGGGCGGCCTGCAGCTCGCTCGCGGTCTCGCCGATGGGCAACACGCCCAGCAGCGCCACCAGGCCTTGCCGACCGTGGTCCACCAGGCAGGACAGCAGGGGCACCAGCTCGTTGGGGGAGGCCATCAACAGCGGGGCCATGGCGAGCATGCGCTCCGGCGACAGCAGGGCGGCACGCAGGGCCACCAGGCCCGGCTCGTCATCGACCCCGGGGGCCGCCAGCCGTCCGAGCATGTCGCTGACGACGCTGACCTGGCCCGTGGCCAGGGCCGAGGAGAAGACGTCCATGACCATGGGGCTGGCCTGACCGGCCCGGGTGCTGGCCCCCGTCGCCACCGCCACCACCTCCATGAAGCGGCCGGAGTCGTGCATGGAGGCCCAGCGGGCCCGCAGCTCGGTGACCAGCTCCTGCTCCTTGGGAGCCTGGGCCGTGGCCCGGACGCTGGCCGCTCGGACCCGCTCCGCCACGTCCTCGGTCCGCAGGGCCCGCAGGTCCGACGAGGACAGGGCGATCTGCTGGCCAGACTGGCCCCGGTCCATGCTGCGGGCCGCCTCGTCTCGCACCAGGCCGCTGCCGACCACCGTGGAGGCGCCGTCCTCTGCGTAGCTGTCCACCGCGTAGTAGCGGACATGCTCCAGGCCCATGCCCCACAGCAGCGTGACCATGTCGTCGCCATCCTGGGGGTCGCTGGCCAGCACCGTCACCAGGCGCCCCAGCTCCCGCTCGTCCAGGCCGGGCAGCAGGCTCAGCTCACGCACGCCGTCCAGGTAGAGGCGGAACAGGTAGTGGTAGCGGTGGTCGGGATCGGTGACTGGCCGCCCGTCGTAGACCATGCCAAAGGGCGCCACCCGCAGCGTGATCGGCCCGTCGGCCAGGGCTGCATCCAGGGCCGCACGCGCCTCGGCCGCCATGTGGGCGACGATCCGGCCCTCGCCCTGGTACAGGCGGATGCCCCGGATCTGCTTGTCAAGCGCGCCGAAGAAGGCCTGCAAGCGCTTCTGGACGTCGGGCGGGCTGGGGTCGACCATCAGGGTCCCCTGTGCAAGGCCGGCATACGTAGCCCAGAACGGACGTTCCGGCCGGTGTCAGCCCGCGGCCGGCCACAGCCAGGTCGTCGCGGCACCCGGCGCGCCCAGCAGCAGGTCTGGCGCACCGTCCCCGTCCACGTCGCCGGCCCCGCCCACGGCATTGCCCAGGCCGCCCACCTCGACCGGCCCGCTCCAGGCGCCGTCCCGCTCCAGCGAGAGCTCGCGGCTGCCCCCCTCACCCCCGTAGACCAGCCACACCAGGCCCGCTTCGGAGTTGGCCCCCGGCGCGCCCAGCAGCAGCTCGGCGCGCCCGTCGCCGTCCAGATCCCCGGGGCTGGCCACGCTCCAGCCGGTGCGGTCGTAGTCCATAACGCCCAGCAGGCGGGTCCCGGCCAGCTCGGCCGACAGGGGGCCAGCGGGGAGCGGGAAGACCAGGACCTCGCCCGCCTCGGGGGCGTGGCTGTCGTCACCGGGGACCCCGACCACCAGGTCGGCCCGGCCGTCTCCGTCCACGTCGGCCGCGGCCACCGACTGGCCCGCCAGGTCGAAGCCGAAGCTGCCGTCCAGGCCGGCGTCGGCGTCGGCGCCCAGGTCGATGTCGTCCAGCAGCGGACCCAGGGCCACGCGCACGGTGCCCGCGAACTCCGACCAGCCGAAGCCCCCCATGATCGCGTCCGCGACCCCGTCGCCGTCGAGATCTCCCACCGCCAGGGCGGTGCCGAGCAGCGCCCCGTCCGGGCCGAACAGGCGGGCCCCGGCGGCCCCCAGGCCGTAGCTCCCCGCCGTCGCCGGCGCGGTGATCACGTAGCCGACGCCCCCGCTGGCCCCCCCGGCCCGGCCGGCACCAACCAGCAGATCGGGATCCCCGTCGCCGCTGAGTTGCCCCAGGGCCAGGGCCCCGCCCGCGTAGTCGCCGGCCCCCTCGCCCGTCCAGACGGCGTCCAGCGCCCCCAGCTCCAGGTCACCGCTCAGCGGCCCCAGGCCCACAGCCATCGCACCCGCGCCGGAGCCCGCGCCGTCGGCGCCCCGCGCCCCCAGGACCAGGTCCACCTGGCCGTCTCCGTCGACGTCGCCGACCAGCAGGGCGCTGCCCACGCCATCCCCTGCCTGCTCCCCGAGCACGCTGCCCACCGGAGCCCAGCTCCCGCCCGCTTCGCCATAGAGCAGGGCCACGCCTGCCCCGGCGGCGCTGCCCGGCGCCCCCAGGACCAGGATCGGCTGTCCGGCTTCGCCCAGCGGCCCGCCGCCCACGGCGAGGCCCAGCTCGCTGCCCGCCTCGCCGACCAGGGCCGCGCCGTCGTCCAGGCTCAGCAGCCCCAGCGCGCGCCCGGTGGACGTGCCGCTGTCGTGGGAGCCGCTGTCGTGGGAGCCGCTGTCGTGGACGCCGCTGTCGTGGACGCCGCTGTCGTGGACGCCGCTGTCATGGACGCCGCTGTCGTGGACGCCGCTGTCGTGGACAGCGCTGTCCGGCGCGCCCTTCTTGGGCCCACAGGACAGCAGCAGGATCAGGGGCAGGTAGCTCGGCATCCACCCACAGTACACCGCGAGCAAGCCGACCGTGGGCCCGGTCTCAGCGCGCCTCGCTCGGCTTCGCCTCGGCCTCGCTCGGCTTCGCCTCGGCCTGGTCCTTGCCCTCGATCTTGTCCAGCCGATCCCGCAGTCCGCGGCTCTCCTCGCGGAGCTTCTCCAGCTCGCCGCGCAGGTCGCCGACCGGATCCTCGCTGGCCTTGGACAGGCGCTGGGAGGACTCCCAGGCCGTGCGCCGCAGGCGCCCCTCGAGGGCCGTGGCATGGACCTCGGTCAGGACCGCCTGGGCCCGCTGATCCCGGGCCCCGCCCAAGGCCATCAGCGCGAAGTAGCGGACCCGCCACCCGGCCTCAAGGGCCAGATCGACCAGGCGGTCGACCGCCGCGCGCCGCACCACCGGCACCTCGTCGGCCAGCCGACCCAGGCCCTGGGCCGCGACCGCGCGCACACGCTCGGGATGGGCCAGGCCGGTGTGCTCGACCAGCACCTCGAGCACCTCGGGGCGCCGGGTCCGGGAGAGGCCGTCGAGGGCCCGCTGGGCGAGGATGTCGGTCCAGCTCTCGCGGTGGACCGCCTCGCGGAGGAGGGCGACCACGTCGTCGGCCCGTACCTCTCCGATGTCGCCCCGGGCCACCAGCCCGCCCGCCACGACCAGGGCGGCACCCTCGACCAGCACGCTGGGATCCCCCTCGCGGGCGATGGTCTGCACGGCCTGGGCCACCTCGGGGAAGCGCAGCCCGCTCATGGACTCGATGACCGCCCGCCGGACCTTGGGGTGGGCGTCGGACAGGCCGGCGACCAGGGCCGCGCGGGCCGTCGTGCCGCCGTGCTTACCCAGCAGGGCCGCCAGCTCGGTGCGCACGCCCCAGAAGGGCTCCTCACCCAGGGCCTGGGCCAGGGCCGCGAGGGCCGCCGGGCTGCCTTCTTCGGCCAGGGCGCGGGCGGCGCGGATGCGACCCACCACGCCGGGGTCGCTGCGCAGCGAGGACACCAGCCAGTCGCGCGGCGCCTTCACCGTCAGGTCGCAGAGCAGGCTGAGGCCCGGATCGACCTCGACCCGGTCGGGGGCCTCGGCGCAAGGCAGGGTGAAGCCGCCCTTGCGGGCCTTGACCGGCAGCCGGTGGACCTGGCGCACATCGCCGTGAACCACGGTCAGGGGCAGGCCGAAGGCGAAGGCCTCGGCGACCACCTGCTCGGGGTCGTCGGCCACCGGGCCGGCCTGCTGGGACTGGCTGATCTGCACGCTGAGCAGGCCGTCGGCGTGGCTCAGCTCGACCTTGAGCTGCGGGTGGCCGGCGCCCAGGACCCACTGGCGGAAGAAGCGATCCAGGTTGCGGCCGCTGGCCCGCTCCATGGCCTGCTGGAAGTCGTGGGTGTGCACCGGCCTGTGGGCGTGGGCGTCGAGGTAGCTCCGGGTGCCCGACCAGAAGGCCGACTCGCCCAGCTCGGCCCGCAGGGTGCGCAGCACCAGGGAGCCCTTCTCGTAGAGGTGCCGGTCGAAGACGTCGATGGGCTCGCGGTAGCGGTAGCTCACGATGGCCCGGCGGTAGCGACCGCTGTCCTCGGCCAGGTAGTTGCTCAAGGCGTGCCAGCCGTGGAAGTCGCCCTCTTCGGCGCTCTCGGCGTGGCTCTTCCACAGCTGCTCGCTGAAGGTGGCCCAGCCCTCGTTCAGCCAGCCCTGGCTCCAGTCCTGGCAGGTCACCAGGTCGCCGAACCACTGGTGCATCAGCTCGTGCACCACCAGGTCGTCGAACTCGTTGTCCAGGGCGGCGCGCTCGTCGGTGAGCATGGCGTCGGTGAGCGTCGTCGCGGCGATGTTCTCCATGCCGCCGAAGATGAATTCGTGCACCACGACCTGGTCGTAGCGGGGCCAGGGGTAGGCCACGCCCACGCGCTCTGCCAGGAAGGCCACCATTTCGGGGGTGCGGCCGAAGACGCGGCGCACGCCGTCGAGGTCGGCCGGCGCACCGTGCACGTCGCGCTCGGGCACCAGGTAGCGGATCGGGCAGCCGTCCACCTCGCCGTCCTCGACGATGGCCATGCGGCCCACGACGACCGTCGCCAGGTAGGCGGGCATGGCCTCGGCCTGCTCCCAGGTCCAGGTGGCGCCTTCACGGGAGACGAGCCGGCCGTTGCCGACCACGGTGAAGGCCTCGGCCTGCGCGTCCTCGACGTGGACCACGACCCGCCAGGGGTGCTTGATCCCCGGCTGGTCCAGGCAGGGGAAGATGAAGTGACCGTCTTCGTCCTGGCACTGGGTCCAGGCCATGGCCTGGCGGTCGGGGTGGGCCGCCGTCGGGCCCGTGAAGTACATGCCGCGGACCGGGCGGCCGTGGTAGCGCACCCGCACCGTGCCGCCCTCGGCCGGCAGGCCCTCGATCCGCAGGAAGCCGTCGCCGTAGCGGTGGGCCAGGGGCGTGCCAGAGGCGTCCTCCACCCCGTCCAGGCTGAGGTCGTCCATGTCCAGGACCACCGGGCCCAGGCCCGCCGGCAGCGGCTGCACGTCGATCTCGGCCACGCCCACCAGGGTCCCGCCGGTCGGCGAGACCGTCAGATCCAGGCGGATCTCGCCGATGTCGAAGCCGCGATCGGCGGCGTAGACCGGCTCGGCCCCAGGCTCGGGGAAGGGACGCGGTCCGTCGGCGAAAGCCACGAGCAGCCCACCGCAGCGGACCTCCGCGGCGACCTGGCAGGAGAGTGTGCGCTGGGCCATTGCGACCTCCGAGGATGGGCAGGGGCTGCGAGGCACCCGACGCGGAGGAGCCCCGCCGGAGATGCCGGTGCGGTCGACGGCGCAGGCGCTCAGCGCGCCTCAGGCTGCCGAGAAGTGGGCAACAGCACGTAGCCGTCGCGCAGGTCGCCCAGGAAGGCGCAGGCATGGGGACCGCGCACGTCCAGGTAGGCCGCCGTGTAGGCACACAGCACGGCCTCGAGCTGCTCTTCGATCTCACCCACGCGGCTGCCGTTGCTGGCGGGCAGGTCGGCTTCGACCAGGGCCAGCAGGGCCTCGCTGGGGTTCAGCGGCGGAACGGAGTCGTCCAGCTTCTCGATCAGCAGGTCGCGGAAGCGCGCCACGGCGTCCTTGCGGGCACTGACCGGGCCGGCCTTGAGCCGGATCGGCCGCTCCAGGTCGAAGAGCAGGACCTGGGTGGGCTGGTTGTAGGTCTCGACCACCCGGTCCCCCTCGGAGGTGGGATTGGGGTCGAAGCCCATGCGCTGCAGGGCCCGGCCGATGGTGCGCGGGTGCGAGGCGTTGGCGATGTTGACGTGGTACTCGTCGACGAAGTTGCGGGCGAAGTGTTCGTGCAGGGCCACGTCACAGGGCCGCTGGCCGCCGGTGTTCTCCACGATGATCGGCGCGTTGACCGCGACGATGCAGCCATCGCGGCCGCGGTTGCGAGCCAGCCAGCTCAGGATGTCCTCGTGCGCACGCAGCGACGCTGTGGACTTCAGCGTCAGCGTTCCGTCCTCGTCCACCTCCATCACCGCGCCGCCGGACGAGTTCCGTGGCGCCCAGGCGAGGTCCAGGCCGAGGTAGCGGGGGGATCGGTATCTCTTCAACGTCACGAGTCCTTCCAACGCGAGAGGAAGCCTGATAGCGCGGCTGTCGCCCCCGGCAACCTGGCCCCACCCTTGCGGGTGAGCTCGACCAAGCCCTTGCCGACGCTCTCCAGGGCGCGGTTGTACGGGAACCACCACATCTCGTGGGCCTGGCCCAGGGCGTCCACCAGCACCGTTCGTGGACGCGTAAGGTGGTACAGGGCGAAGCGCGAGTTGGTCACCCCGCCGCCGGTGTCGCCAGGTCCGCCCCAGGTGGCCATGGGCAGGGCGCCGGTGAAGGCGTGGTTGTTGATGGTCACCACGCCGCTGCGCAGGCCGCCGGCCAGGGCCTCACCCAGGTCCAGGTCGCGGGTCCACAGCGAGGTGGTGAGCGCGTATGGGCTTGCGTCCACGCGACGCAGGGCCTCCTCGAGCTGATCGAAGGGGGCGATGGGCAGCACGGGGCCGAAGGTCTCCTCGGCCATGACCGCCATGTCGTCGCGCACCCCTGTCAGCACCGTGGGCTGGTGGTACCAGCCGGGGCCGGGCGCGTCCCCCCCGCAGCGCACGACCGCGCCCTGCTCGACCGCCTGGGCGACGTGGCGCTGGACCACGGCGAGCTGAGCCGGCGAGACCAGGGGCCCGACATCGAGCAGGGGACGCAGCCGCGCCACCCGGGCCAGGACCTTGTCCACGAAGGGCTCGAAGATGCGCTGGTCGACGTAGCAGCGCTCCACCGCGGCGCAGTTCTGCCCGGCCAGCCCGAAGGCGGCCCAGGTGATGCCCTCGACCGCGCGGTCCAGATCGGCGTCGACCAGGACCACGGCGGCGTCCTTGCCGCCCAGCTCCAGGCTGCAGGGCACGAAGCGCTGGGCGCAGCGGCCGGCGATCTCCCGCCCGGTGCGCACGCTGCCCGTGAAGAAGACCGCGTCCACGTCAGCGTCGACCAGGGCCCGGCCCTGCTCCGCCCCGCCCTGGATCAAGGAGACCAGGTCCTCAGGCAGGGTCTTGCGGCACAGCTCGGCCAGCAGGGCGCCGGTGCGCGGGCTGTGCTCGCTGGGCTTCCAGGCGACGGCGCTGCCGGACAGCAGCGCCGGGACCAGGGCCCGCAGCGGGATGGCGACGGGCAGGTTCCAGGGGGTCACCAGGCCCACGACGCCGACGGGATCGAGCTGGACCCGGCCCCGCTTGCGCGGGTAGTTCACCGGGTTCAGGTCCAGCGGGAAGGCGGTCAGCAGGTCGTCGATGTTGGCGAGCCACCACGAGAACAGGTCGTTGTTGGCGACGATCTCGCTGGTCCACGCCTCTCCGGCGGGGCGTCCGACCTCTTGGGCCAGCAGCTCCACGATCTGGTCGGCCGCGCCCAGGAAGGCCTGGTGCAGGTCGGCGATGGCCCACTTGCGGCGCTTGAGCCCCATGTCCAGCCACAGGTGCTGGGCGTCGCGGGCCCAGGCCACGATGGCCGGCACCTGCTCCACCGGCGTCACCGGGACGGTGCCGACCTGCTGGGTCGTGCGGGGGTCCAGGCAGACGATCTGCTCACCGCCACCGGGATCCGCCTGGATGCGCCCCGCCACCTCAGGTGGCCCGCAGGCGGCGCCCGCTGCGGAACAGCAGGACGGCAGGGATGACGAAGGCGAAGGCGAAGACGAGCCCGAGCAGGTTGAAGCCCGGCCCGATGGCGCTGGCAGGCAGCAGGGTGGCGGTGCCGGCCTGGTACTCGGCCCAGGTCCCGACGTGCAGGTAGCGGTCCAGGGTGATGCCCCACAACCCGCCCAGCATGGCCGCTCCCGATAGCAACACGCCCACGGCCCGGCCCGCCCAGCCCCGCTGGAGGCACAGGGCGGTCAGCGTGTGGCCGGAGACCACGCCCAGCCAACAGGCCAGCAGGAAGAGGAGGTGGACCACCACGAGGGGCACGGGGAGGTCCTGCACCGGGATGAAGTAGTTGAGCATCCAGTCCGGGGCCTGCCATGCGGCCCAACCGACGCCCACGGCGTAGACCGTGGCGAACAGCAGAGCGGCCTGGAAGCTGGGGCCGAAGGGATCCGGCCGCCGGGCGACGAGCAGTCGACGCGCGACGAAGGCGTACAGGGAGCCAGCGATGAAGGCCGTAGGCACGTCGATGATGTAGGTCTCGCACCTCCCCCGACGAGAGCGGGCGTCTCCCTGGGAAGGAGAGCCCGCAGCCGGGAACGGTGCAGCTTATCAGTGCGGGGCCGCTCGTGACGGACACGGGCCCCAGTCCGGCCTGCTCAGGCCCCCCGGCTCTCCCGCGCCCAGCGCACGGCGGGCAGCAGGCCGAAGGGCTCGCCCAGGCGGCCGGGCAGGTGCGAGGCCACCTCGGTCACCAGGCCCAGGGCCTCGCGACGGTGCTCCTCGGAGCCCGAGGCGTGCAGGGCCTCCAGCAGCAGGAAGGTGTCGCCGCTGGCGCGGGCCTCGGCCTCGGCGGAGCGCAGGACCTCCGCGTCGCCTCCGACCGAGGCGCCCAGCAGCAGCAGGCGCGCCGCCAGCCGACGGTCCCCGCCGCGGCCCAGGACGTCCATGGCCTCGGTCAGCGCCTCGGCGTCCGCCGTCAGCACCCCCGTGATGCCCAGGAAGAAGGCGCCCACCGCCAGGAAGCCGGCCCGCGAGGCCTCCAACTCGGCGGCCTGGCAGGTCGCCAGGGCGGCCTGGTGGTCTGCCGCGACCAGGCGGACCTCGAGCTGCACCTGGCGGTAGGCCAGCCGGATCGCCGAGCGCGCGTCGGGCTCGACGGCGTGGCGGGCGTCGCGGAGCTGGCGGTGGACCTGCTCGGCGTCCCCCACGCACAGGTACAGCTCGGCCAGGCCGATGCGGACCAGGGCGCGCTCATAGGGCAGCTCGGCGGCCGCCGCGTGGCGGTCGGCCTCGGACAGGGCCTCCATGGCCGCGTCCACCCGACCCTGGCGGCGCCGGCAGGTGGCCAGGCGGCACAGCGCGACGATCAGGTCCTTGGCCGGACCGCCGGTGCGCATGTAGCCGGCCTCCTGCTCCAGGTGGCGCACCGCGTCGCCCAGGTGGCCCTCGTCGGCGAGCATCAGGCCCAAGGCGCCGTGGGCCTGGGCGGCGAAGCCCGGCCGGTCCTGCTGCAGCGCCACGTCGATGCAGCGGTGGTACAGCTCGGCCGCCTCCTCGGGGCGGGCGGCCGCGTGCAGGTTGTCGGCCGCCAGCAGCAGGGCCCGGGGGAGGGTCGGGTCCTGGGGCAGGTGGTCGAGGATGTCGAGGGCCTCGTCGGCGAGGGTCGCGGCGCGGCGCTCGTCCCCCAGGCCCTGGTAGACCGTCGCGAGGTCGACCAGCGAGCGGGCCAGCAGGGCGTCGTCCATGACGTCCTCGGCCAGGCGCCGCGCGGCGTTGAGGGCCTCGGCCGCTTCTTCCCGGCGGCCCAGGCTCTCCAGGGCCTCGCCGCGGACCACGGCCATGCGCGCGGCCACGGCCGAGGAGACGTTGGACAGGGCGGCGGCCCGCCCCAACACGTCCAGGGCGGCGCCGGCCCGGCCCTCGGCCTGCAGGACCTGGGCCAGCTCCAGCAGGGCCCCCGGCGCGCGGGAGCCCTCGGCCCCGTGGGCGCGGTGCCAGGTCACGCGCTGATCGCGCCAGGTCGAGGCCGGCAGCTGGGACAGCGCCCGCGCCAGGCCGCGGTGCAGCTCGACCTGGCGGGCCGGGCCCACCTGGCGCACCACCAGCGTCCCCACGGCCGGGCGGCGCAGGCGGATCCACTCCTCGCCCTCACGCTCTTCGAGCTGGGCCAGGCCGGCCCGCAGCAGGGGCCCCTGGTCGGCGCCCGAGGGGTCCAGCTCCGCCACCTCCAGGGCCAGGTCCAGGGGCAGGGCCTCGCCCGCGACGGCCAGCAGCTCCAGCAGCCGCCGCGCCCCGTCGGAGAGCGCGGCCACCACATCACCGAACAGGCGCACCAGCCCCGTGGTCGGGGTCAGGGGCACGGCCCGGTCCAGGCGCCACATGCTGGTGCCGTCGTCGCCGATGCCCTCGAACCACAAGGCCTGGCGCGCAACCAGCTCCTTGACCGCCAGCACCACGATGGCCGGCAGCCCCCCGGACATGCGGTGCAGCTGCGCCGCCAGGCCCGCCGGCGGGGTCAGGGTGCCCAACATCCCGCGCAGGAGCTGGGTGACCTCGCCCACGCTCAGGGCCCGCAGCTGCACCTCGTGCCCGCTGATGCCCGGCGGCGCGCGGACCCCGGTCATCACCACCGCCGCCTAGGGCGCGGCCCGCAGGACCTGGGCCAGCGCCGCGCCGGTCTCGGGGGCGCACTGCTCGGCCCCCTCGATGACCACCAGCAGCGGTCCCTCAGCCGCCTGGGCCGCCAGGGCCCGCCCCAGGGCCACGGGTTCGGCCGAGACCGGACCGGCCAGGCGCCCCAGGTCGCGGGCGAGCTGATCGAGGGCGTCGTGGGGCGGCCCCCGCTCGGTGCAGCGCAGGGCGATGGTCTCGAAGCCCTCCTTGCGGGCCGTGGTCAGCGCCCAGTTCGCCATGCGGCTGGCACCGCTGCCGATCTCGCCGGTGATGGTCACCTTGCCGCCCACGTCCAGGACCGCCTGGACGGCCCCCATGGACGCGGCGCGCCCGACCATGGGCGGCGGCTCCAGGGAGCGCTTCATGTCCCCCGTGCCGGTGAGCATGGCCAGCGCGATGCCGGCCGAGGAGGGGCGCGCCGTCGGGTCGCGGGCCATCAGCCGCGAGACCGTGTCCAGCAGCCGCGCCGGGGCGTCGGGGCACAGATCGACCAGCACCGGCGGCTCGGTCTCGCGGCCGACCTGCAAGTAGCCGGCGGCGCCCCGGGCCTGGTAGGGCCGGACCCCGGCCAGGGCCTCGTAGAGGGTCACGCCCAGGCTGTACAGGTCGCAGCGGTGGTCGACCTCGGCCCCGGAGAGCTGCTCGGGGGCCATGTAGGCGTAGGTCCCCATGACGTCGCCCAGGGTCGTCGTGAGGGGGTCCGAGGGATCCGCGGCCAGGCCCAGGTCCAGCAGCAGCACCCGCCGATCGTCGGCCAGGTAGACGTTGCTGGACTTCACGTCGCGGTGGACGATGCCGTTGTCGTGCAGGAAGGTCAGGACGCGCAGCAGGCCGATGGCGACGAAGCTGACCTGCTGCGGCTCCAGGGGCCCGCCGGCCTTGATCCGCTCGGACAGGGTGCGGCCCTTGAGCAGTTCCAACACCAGGAAGGGCGCGTCGCCGTCCACGGCGCCCATGCAGCGGGGCAGGCCGGGGTGGGACATGCGGGCCAGCAGGCGACCCTCACGCAGGAAGCGCTTGCGGTGGGCCATCGAGCGCTCGGGCTCGCGCAGGACCTTGAGCGCGACCGGCCGCCCGCTGCCCGCAGCCGGACGGGCCCGGAAGACGTCGGCAAGGCCGCCGGCGCCGATGCGCTCCTCGATGATCCAGTCGCCGAGGCGATCCAACCCGACTCCCTACCTTCCGGGGACGGCGCCCCCGGGTCCCCCGCCCCCCGCGGTGCCCGGCTTGCCACCGCCGGGCTTGGCGCCCCGCTGGCCCGCCGCCACCTCGCTCGGGCTCACCCGGGGACCCAGCGGGCCCCGCTCGGTGTCGAAGAGGCCGGGGCCCGGCGCGCCCATCGTCTGGCTGTGGTCGCGCAGGCTGTCGATGTCAGCCTGCAGCTCCACGACCGCGGCCTGCAGATCACGCGCCGCCAGGGTGGTGGAGCCAGGGTCGAAGGACACGTTGCCGGCCGTGGTCGCCGCCTCGGTGTTGATGCGCGAGACCTCCAGCTCCAGGCTCGCGACCCGGTCCTCCAGGGTCGACACGCGCTGCACCGTGGCCAGGGGACCGACCTGGTCCTCCCGCTCCTGGCGGTGCTTCTCGGCCTCTTCAAGCCGGGCGAGCGCGGCCGCGACGGTCGCGTCTCCGTAGGCGACGTCGCCCGCCTGCGGAGCCGGACTCGTGGCGCACGCCGCGATGAGCCAGAACACGACCATGGGTCCAGCCTATCAGAGGGGCGCCTCAGCGCGCAGCGCCAACGGCGCCGGGGCACGCAGCGCCAACGGCGCCGGGGCACGCAGCGCCCGCGTCGCCCTCAGCTGCTGCGCGCCTCCATCCACTCGCCGATGAAGGGCCAGACGTGGGCCGAGGCCTTGCGGCCCAGCACCAGGTCCAGGTGCCCCCAGTGCACCTCGTGGTGCCAGTCGTCGAAGATGTGCCAGGTCTTGTCCCGGCTGCCCGAGCGCTCGTAGGCGCTGGCCGCGTCCTTGGGCGGCATCAGGTGGTCCTCGTCCCCGGCGATAACCAGCAGGGGCACGTCGGTCCCGGCCCAGTCGGCGTCCCACTCGAAGAGCCCCGTCGCCGCCCAGCGCGCCATCTCCTGCCAGACCTTGACGCTGGTCCAGTCGAAGCCGCGCTCCAGGCGCTCCTGGAGGATCTCGGGCTCGACGCTGCCCGGCCACCAGCCGCTGATCGGGAAGGCGTAGCCGGCGATGTCGGAGACGCCGTACAAGCTGGCCAGCAGCCCCCCGAGCAGGCGCGTGCGCACCTGCAAGGCAGACATCCACGGGGCGTCGCGGAAGCTGTGGGTGATGCGACCCAGCAGGCCCAGCGCCCGGTTGGCGCCGCCGAAGCGGTACAGGGCGCCGATGCCGACGACGCCGCGCGGCAGGGGCAGGCCCTCGCGGTGTAGCTCGGCGGCCGCGGCGTACAGCGCGGCGCCGCCCAGGGAGTGGCCCACCCAGAAGGCGGGGGCCGGCAGGGCCGCGGCGGCCAGGCGCACGTCCGCCACGTAGTCGGCGAAGGCCTCGGCGCCTTGTGTGCCCTCGCGGCGGCTGCGGCCATGGCCGCGCAGCTCCAGGTTCCAGGTGTCGAAGCCCCGCTCGGCCAGCCAGGCCGTCATGGAGCGGTGGCTGTTGTGCCAGGAGTAGCGGTTCTGGGCGAAGCCGTGGACCAGCAGGACCGGGGGCCGGGTCGGTCCCCCCGGCAGGTGCTTGCGGACCAGGAACAGGGGCGCCGCCCCGTCCAGGCGCCGCACCTCCTTGTGCAGCAGCACGCGGTGGTCACCGTCGACGGTCTGCTCGACCTCGGTCGCCTCGATGAGCGCGGGCACGGCGCTTCAGGCCGGCTGCAGCAGGGCCGTCACCTCATCCACCAGGTCCTTGTTCCCGATGAAGAGGGCGGTCCGGGCGTGCAACCCATCGGGCGTCAGGTCCAGGATGCGCTGGCGCCCATCGGTCGCCGCGCCGCCGGCCGCCTCGACCAGGAAGGCCAGGGGGAAGGCCTCGTAGAGGATGCGCAGCTTGCCTTCCGGGTTCTTGGCCGTCGCCGGGTACAGGAAGATGCCGCCCTTGAGCAGGTTGCGGTGGAAGTCCGCGACCAGCGAGCCGATGTAGCGCGCCGTCCAGCCCATGCCCGGGGCCTTGCGGCTCTCGATCCAGTCCCGCAGGCGAGGGTCGAAGGCGGCGGCGTAGCCCTCGTTCACCGACCAGGTCTTGGCCGTCGGGCTCAGCTTGATGTCGGGGTGCGAGAGGAAGAACTCGCCCACCGCCGGGTCCAGGGTGAAGCCATGCACCCCGTGTCCCGCCGAGATCACCATGACGGTGCCCGAGCCGTAGATGACGTAGCCGGCCGCCACGATGTCGCGCCCCGGCCGCAGGATGTCGTCCATCGAGGCCGGGCCGCCCTCGACGCTCTTGCGGCGGAAGATGGCGAAGATGGTGCCGATGGTGGCGTTGACGTCGATGTTGCTGGAGCCGTCCAGGGGATCCATGCAGAAGACGTAGCGGCCGCTGCGGAAGCGGGCCGGCGGGTAGAAGGGGCCCTCGTCCTCCTCGCTGGCCAGGGCGGCGATGACGCCGGGGTGCTCCAGGGCCCTCTTGAAGGCGTCGTTGGCGTATTCGTCCAGCCGCTGGACGAACTCCCCCTGGACGTTGACCTCTCCTGTGCCCCCCAACATGCCGGCCAGCCCGGCCCGGTTGACCCGGCTGCTGACCATGCGGGCCGCCAGGGACACCTGCTGGAGCAGGGTCGCGAACTGGCCGGTCGCCTCGGGGTGGGACTGGGTGGTCTCGAAGATGAAGCGGTCGAGGGTCATGCCCTCTTCAAAGTGGCCGCTGAATTCCATGGTGGCTCCGGGCGCGCGGCGCCGGGCAGGGCCGACGCGAAGCGCAGGACGGGGAGCGAGGACCTAACCGGGCGGCGCAGGGCACGGCCGGGGCGCACACCCTCCTCCGTCACTTCCTGCTTGCCGCCCTCTCCAGCTACGATGGCGCCACCACCGAGGGCCCGATGCTCAGCCTCCTCCTGGTGCTCGCATGCGCGAAGCACCCTGTCGCAGCCTCTCCCCCATCGACGCTCGCCGACGGGGCCGAGGTGATCGTGGATCGAGGGCCCCAGGCCGCCGCCGTCGCCGACTACTACGACCCGGTGCCGCCCGGCCTGCGCGACTGCACCCTGTCCGTGGACGCGCAGCTCATCTACATGGCCCAGCTCGCCTGCCCCCACGACCGGCTCCTGACCGACATGCGCGGCGCGGGGGTACCCGGACCCGAGGGCGCGACGCAGGCGGTCATGCACACCCTGACCGCCCTGGGCATGAGCAGCGCCCCGCGGCAGACCCCGGTGCCCGTGCCCGGCTCCGAGGCCACCGCCCAGGTCATTGATGCGCAGGGGCCCGGCTTGGCGCTGACCACCTGGGTCGTGCACAACATGGGCACGATGCCGCAGGTCGTGACCTGCATGACCGTGGCCGACGACACCGAGGGCCAGGACTGGTGCCTGTCGGTCATGGCCGCGATGCTGCTGCCGCCGGCGCCGTCCATGGGCGGCCCCATCCTGATCGGCCGGTAGTCCCTACGTGGCAGGGGCCGTCGGCGCGGCCAGGGCGACCAGGGCGTCGCGCAAGCGGCCGATCTCGGCCAGCAGGTGCGGGTACTCGGCCCGGGCCGCGGCCATGTCGTCGGAGCGCGCCGCCTCGACGATGCGGAAGGCCGCCGCGTGCACCTTCCAGGCGGCCATGTTGCCGGCCGGGCTGCCCAGGGCGTGGGCCGCCCGCCAGACCCCCTCGGCCTCGTCCAGGTCGAAGGCGCGGGCCAGGCGGGCCTCGTGGGCCGGCAGCTCGTCCAGCATCATCGACGCCAGGTCGCGAGCGAGCTGCTGGTTGTAGTCCACCGTCTGCATCAGGCGCTCGCGGTCGATGACGTCGTCCTCCCCTCCACCGTCCTCCCCGCCCTCGGCGCCGGCCGCAGGCGCGACGGGCTCGGTGGGAGGAGGAGGAGGAGGAGGAGGAGGAGCCGCAGCCGCAGCGGCAGGCCCGGGCGCCGCAGCCCGCGCCACCGCGGGGATGCGAACGGGCACCAGGTTGCCCAGGGTCGAGCGGGGATCGGGGGGCTCGACCATGCCGCCGCGATGGCGATCGAGCAGCTCGAGCAGCACATGCCGACGCACCGGCTTGGTCAGGTAGCCGTCCATGCCGCTGGCCAGCAGGCGCTCGCGATCCCCGGGCATGGCGTGGGCGGTCAGGGCCACGATGGGCACGGCAGGCCGCCCGGCGTCCGCCTCGAAGGCGCGGATCTGCCGCGTCGCCTCGTCGCCGTCCATGTTGGGCATGCGCACGTCCATCAGCACCAGGTCGAAGGGGCGGGCGATGACCGCCTCCACGGCGGCGGCCCCGTCCTCGGCCTCCTCGACCCGCACCCCGGCCCCGGCCAACATCGCGACGACCAGCTCGCGGTTGACCGCGTTGTCGTCGGCCACCAGGACCCGCACCAGGCTGCGCCCCTCGGTGGTCAGGTCAGCCTCGGCCCCGGGATCGCCGGAGCCCGTGCCCAGGGCCGCAAGCAGGGCCGCCATCAGCTCGGCCGGCCGCACGGGCTTGCAGATGGTGGCGTGGGCGCCCAGCTCGCGGCTGCGGTGGAAGCGCGAGGCCGGAGCGCCCGCGGGCAGCATCATCACCGTGGCGCCGACCAGCCAGGGCTCCGCGGCGATGACCTCGAGCACGGCCCAGCCGTCGACCTCGGGCATGTCGGCGTCCAGCAGCAGCAGCGGGTAGGGCCGCCCCTCGTCGGTCGCCGACCGCAGCTCGGTCAGCGCGGCGGCGCCGTCGGCGACCCGGGTCGTCAGCACGCGCCAGCCCGACAGCTCCTGCTGCAGGAAGTCCGCCATGGCCGGGTGGTCCTCGGCCACCAACACACGCAGGCCCTGGAGCACGATGGGATCGACCAGGGTGATCTCGTCCTGCACCTCGGGCAGGCCCAGCTGCAGCTCGAAGGAGAAGGTGCTGCCCTTGCCCGGCACGCTCTCCACATCCAGCGAGCTGTCCATGCGGCGCAGCAGCTCGGCGCAGATGGCCAGCCCCAGGCCGGTCCCCTTGCCCTCACCCGCCGCGCCCTGGCCGAAGGGCTCCAGGATCCGCTCCCGGTCCTCTTCCAGGATGCCCGGCCCCGTGTCGCAGACCTCGAAGCGCAGGCCCAGCCGCCCCTGGTGCGCCGTGGTGGCCCGCAGGTGCAGCGCCACCTCGCCCTTCTCGGTGAACTTCACGGCGTTGCCCAGCAGGTTCACCAGCACCTGCCGCAGGCGCACCGGGTCCCCCACCAGGTGCTGCGGCAGGTCGGAGGGCGCGTCCAGCACCAGCTCCAGGCCCTTGCGGGCGGCCTGGGAGCCGATGACCTGCATGCAGTCCTCCAGCACCGTGCGCAGCGGGAAGGGCTCGTCGGCCAGGGCGACGTGGCCCGCCTCCATCCGGGAGAGGTCGAGCAGGTCGTCGACCAGGGCCAGGAGCTGCTCGGCCGAGCGACGGGACTGCTCCAGGTAGCGGCGCTGGGTCTCGTCGAGCCGGCTGTCCAGGGCCAGCTCGGTCATGCCCAGGATGCCGTTGAGCGGCGTGCGCAGCTCGTGGCTCATGCGGGCGAGGAAGCGCCGACGGGCCTCCCCGGCCTCGCGCGCGTCGGCGAGGGCGTGGGCGAGGAGCTGGTTCTGCTCAGTCAGGTTGCGGCGGTGGACGTCGATGACGATGGCCAGGTCCTCGACCCGGACCCGCGAGTCCGAGCCGACCACGGCGATGAGGGCCAGGCCAAGGACCAGCACGGCGTGGGGGATGAGCGGGGCCGAGCTCACCAAGTCGCCGCTCATGAGGAGGTCGTTGACCTGGGCGCCCACCCACAAGACCAGGGCGAAGACCAGCAGCGCCCGCAGGTAGCGGTCCAGCCGCTGGCGCCAGGCCAGGGCCAGCAGGCCGGCCAGCAGCAGGGCCAGGCTGACCAGGCCGGCCACCACCAGGCCGTGGCTCGGAGTGGCGGCCACGAAGGCCGCGCCGCCGACGCTGGGGTGGACCGCGACCTGCAGCAGGCCCAGGCGGGCCGCGATCAGGCCGAGCACACCCGCGACGGCGACGGCCAGGGTCCCCAGCCAGCCGTAGCGCGGCGGCAGCACCGTCAGGCGGGCCGTGCCCACCACCCCGACCAGGCCCACGACCTGGGGCACCATGGCCACGGCCGCCACCACGCTCCAGCCACCGGCCACGGCCGGGTCCGACGACACCGTCGTGATCTCGAAGATGCGCGCCGTGGACCAGGCCAGCACCCCCGCGGCCCAGACCGCGCCCCACAGGTGGACCCGCTGTCCCAGGCGCGCCGCCCAGGCGAAGACGTGATGCAGCAGGATCGCGGCAGCGAAGCCGATCGTCAGGAGCAGGAAGAGCAGCTCCGCGCTCATGGGCAGGGCAGGGTTCACGCCCCGTCAGGGTAGCGGAGGGGGAGGCCGCCGGGTGCGACGGCCACGCGCCAGGGCATGGCGAGCAGCGCCGGAGGGCTTAAGACCAGCCGAACCCGGGCCTGCAGGCCGCCCCGTCCGGCCCCTCGGTCCCCGGCCCCGCCGACCCCCCACCCTCGCAGGGAGTCCCCGCATGCGCCGCCCCTTCTCCTCGCTGATCCTCCTCGCCCTGCTGAGCAGCGGCAGCGCCTGTGCCAAGGACGAGCCCGCCGCTCCGGCCGCTCCCGCGCCCCCCACCGCGCCCCCCACCGCGGCCCCCGCCACGCCGGCCACGCCGGCCACGCCGGCCTCGCCTACCCACAGCGCCTCTCGCTCCCTGGACACATCCAGCGGCGCGATGCCGCACAACAGCAACCCCGCGCCGACCACCATCGGGGCGCCTCACAGCGGCCTCATCCCCGTGGCCCTGGTGCTCGCCGACGGCAAGGCCGTCGTCATGTCCGAGGGCCGCCGCGCGTCCCTGCGCATGCAGCCGGACCAGACCCGCTGGACCGGCGCCACCATGGCCGTCAGCTACAACGGGGGCGTGCGCATGTACGGCGCGGACGAGGCGACCTGGTGGCAGCCCGGCGCCGCCCCGGCCAACAGCCAGCTCCTGTCGGACATGCTGGCGGCTGCTGGCCAGCTCGGCGACTGGGTCGAGGTCGAGAGCCTCAAGACCGGCCAGAAGCGGGTGTGGGCCAACGTCTCGGGCAAGCGGGACCGCGTCGGCATCTTCAAGGTCGCGCCCCAGGCCTCGCTGTACCTGCTGGTGCCCGCACCGGCGTCCGAGGGCAAGGAGGCGACCCGCATGATGAAGTCCAGCGGCTTCCAGTTCGACGACCAGGGGCGCTCCCGCAACGTCATCCCCACCGGGGCCACGGCCGCGCCGGTCCAGGCGGCGCCCGCCGCCAGCATGAAGGCCTGGGCCACCGAGCTCAGCACCCTGCGCGGTGCTGCCACCACCATCACCTGGTCGACCCTGCTGGACCTCGACCGCGACGGCACCGACGAGGGCGTGCTGTGCGTCAAGGGCGGAAAGGACGACAGCGACTGCTACGTCGTCGACGACAAGGACGGCGTGCACCGCTACTTCGGCCTGACCAACTTGAAGTTCGCCGGCGGCGCCGCGGCCCAGGCCCCCCTGGCCTTCACCACGCCCACCGGGACCTACGTCATGCTGTCCGCCGACGTCGGCGACAACCACGCGCTGTGGGTCGCCCGCTACGACGGCCACCGCTACCTGGTAGAGGGCGTGCGCTGAGCAGTCCTCAGGGCGCCTGCACCCGGTAGGCCCGCCAGCCCGGACTGCGGGCCACCTCCACCAGGCCCGGCGTGGCGCCCGACAACAGCGGCGCCAGGCCCGGCCAGGTCGCGCTGACCCGACCCGCGTCCACCACCACCAGGCGGATCCCGGCCGCGTGGGCCCAGCCCACCAGGGCGGGCGGGGTCAGGCCACCCGGCTGGGCGCCCGCCGGCACGGCCTGCTTGACCAGGATCGGCTCCTCCAGCCAGCCATCGGGCCGCCGCAGGTACAACCAGGGAGAGGTCGTCGCCACCGGCCCCGGCTTGGTCGACAGCCGGGCGACCATGGCCTCGCGCGGGGCGGCCGCCGCGTCCGGGACCCGGGCCGCCGGCCAGGTGAACGACAACACGCTGGCCGCCACCACCAGCTGGAGCGGCGCCGGCAGCAGGAAGCTCACCCCCAGGCTCAGGGCCAGGGTGCTGGGCAGGACCAGGCGCTCGTTGCTGAAGAAGAAGCCCAGCAGGCACAGGTGCAGCGCGGCCCAGGCTAGCAGGGCCAGGGCCCGCCCGTCGCGCCGCAGCAGCCCCACCCACAGGCCCAGGGCGCCCAGCCAGGCAGGCCAGGTCGACAAGCTGAGGCCCAGGGCCCGCGCCACGGCCGGCAACCAGCCCGCACCCGGGCCGCCCGGCAGCCCCCCCGCCCCGATGGCGGCGTTCTCCGAGGTGTCGGGCAGCAGCGAGCCCGCCCCCACCAGAGCCGGCCCCCAGTGCGGCGCTGTCACCAGCAGCACCCCCATGCTCGCCCGCAGCAGGCCCCGCCGTCCCTGGGACCAGGCCGCCGCCGCCAACACCACCGGGATCACCACCACCGCCGGGTAGCGCATCATCGCCGCGCCTCCCGCGAGCAGCCCCGCCACCCACATGCGGCTCGCCGCCCCCTTGGTCGGGGCACCCGCCGGCCGCGGCCCCGGCGAAGGCACCGCCACCGCAAGGGCGGCCAGGCCCAGGGCCACCGCCGGCAGGTCCGTGCCCTCGGTGCTGCCCCAACGCAGCAGCGGCAGCTGGACCAGCAGCCACAACCCGGCCGTCGGCCCGAGCCAGCGCCCCGCGGCACCCACCGCCAGCACACCGGCCAGCAGCGCCAGGAGCCGACCGGCGGGCAACACCGAGCCCAGGGCCAGCTTCGTGGCCGCCAGCAGGGCCGGGTAGCCCACCGGGTAGCGGGGGCTGCACAGCTCCTGGCCGTGCAGCAGCGCCCGGGCCCGCACCGCGAAGGGCACGAAGTCCACCAGGCGCAGCTCCGGGTGGGCCGCGTCCACCGCCGCCAGCATCCCGGCTGCGACGGCGACCAGCAGCGCCAGGGGCAGCCATCTGCGGCTCCGGCTCACGATTCCTCCGGGCGCTCGCCCAGGCGGGCCCGGACCCATTATGACCAGCACCCACCCGCCGAGCGAGCCCAGGCCCCATGCCCGCCCCCTCCGCCGACCTGCCCACCGGTCCCGCCGACCTCCTGGTCGACCGGATCTCGCTGCTGCTGACCATGGACGGCGGCGCGCCCGGCGCCCGGGACCCGGAGCTGGGCGCCATCGAGGACGCCGCCGTCGCCTTCCAGGGCGACCGCCTGCGCTACGTCGGCCCCCGGTCCGGCGCCCCCCCCGCCCGGCAGGTCCTCGACGGCAGAGGCTGCGTCGCCCTGCCCGGCCTGGTCGACCCCCACACCCACGCCTGCTGGGCCGGCTCCCGTTCCGACGAGTTCCAGGCCCGCCTGGCCGGCGCCCGGTACAGCGACATCCTGGAGGCCGGCGGCGGGATCCTCTCCACCGTCCGGGCCACCCGGGCCGCCTCTTTGGACACGCTGCGCACCACCTGCAGCGCCCGCCTGGCCGGCATGCGGGCCCGCGGCGCCACCACCGTCGAGGTCAAGAGCGGCTACGGCCTGGAACCCCTGACCGAGGAGCGCATGCTGCGCGCGGCCCGGGCCAGCGCCCCGGGCGGTCCCCGGGTCGTGCCCACCTTCCTGGGCGCCCACGCCATCCCCGCCGAACTGCGCGGCCAGCGCGAGGCCTACGTCCGCCAGGTCATCGAAGAGCAGCTGCCTCGCTGCGCGCCCCTGGCCCAGGCCATCGACGTCTACTGCGACCGCGGCGCCTTCTCCCTGGACGAGGCCCTGGCCATCCTGCAAGCCGGCAAGGCCCTCGGCCTGCGGCTCCGGGCCCATGCCGAGCAGGTCGCTGCCACCGGCATCGCCGCCGCCGCCGCCGCCCTGGGCGCCACCTGCGTCGACCACCTCGAGCGCCTCGACGACGCCGGCGTCGCCGCCCTCGCCGCCCACGGCACCATCGCCCTGCTGCTGCCCGGCGCCCAGCTGTACCTGCACGACAGCGCGCCCCCCGTCGCCGCCCTCCGCGCGGCCGGCGTGCGCATCGCCCTGGGCACCGACCTCAACCCTGGCAGCTCGCCGGTCCACGACCTGTGGACCATCGCCACCCTCGGCTGCCTGCTCCAGAGCCTCACCGTGCCCGAGGCGCTGCTCGCCATCACCCGCAACGCCGGCCGGGCCCTGGGGCAACCCGAGCTGGGCCACCTCGGCGTCGGCGCCGTCGCCGACCTCGTGCTCGTCCGCCCTCCCCCCGGCGAGCCCCCCACGGCCGCCAGCCTGGTCCAACACCTCGGGGGTTGCCGGATCGAAGCCGTCATCCAGGCAGGCGCCCTCGTCTGCACCGTCTCCTGACCCCGGACCCCTCGACGATTGCGTGACGGTGCGCAATGATCCCGGTCGGAGCGACGCTCACCGGTTGAGGTGAGCTACGGTGGTCCAACCATCTGCCTCTCCACATGCCGCCGGCAATGCCCGGCCAGGAACACGAAATGTTCGCCGGATTCGGAATGCCAGGTCCCACCGAGTGGATGATCATCCTCGCCATCGTGCTGATCTTCTTCGGCGTCGGCAAGCTTCCCGCCGTGCTCGGCCAGATGGGCAAGGGCGTCAAGGCCTTCAAGGACGGCATGCGCGATCCCGATGACGACGACGACGAGCGGCCCCCCCGCAAGGAGATCGACGTCACCCCCAAGAAGAAGAAGCAGGTCGTCGAGGAGGAAAAGGACGAAGACGCCACCCCCGTGGCGGAAGAGGTCCGTCGCTCCAGCTGATCTCCGGCGCTTCGCTCCAGCTGATCTCCGGCGCTTCGCTCCCGCGGCCGCCGCTCAGCCCTGCGGCTCCCGGCGCTTGCCGACTCGTGCCTGGGCCAGCAGGCGGCGCGCCTCGGCCAGCATGTCCTCGTCCAGCACGCCTGCCCCCAGGCCCTGGCGCAGGTCGTGCAGCATCAGCGTCGGCAGCAGGCGCCGCACGATGGGCGCCGGCGTGTAGGGGTTCAGGGCCAGCGCCTTGCGCACCGGGTAGCGGCTGGACCAGCGCCCGTGGGCCGCGATCAGCTCCAGCACCTCGGGGCGGGTCGGCCGCATCGCCGCCACCTTCACCACGTCCCGCTCCACGATGCGCGGGTTGTCGAGCAGGTGCTGGATCACCCGCCAGTCCCGGTCGTGCATCAGGCGATCGAGCTTGTTGCGGTCCCGGCCCCGGGCCCAGGCCCGGCGCACCCCCACCGGGTGGTCCATGTGCTCGTTGCCCTTGAAGGCCTCGTCCACCGTCGGGTTCAGCAGCGCCCGGGCGCCCAGGAACATCGCCGCCACGCCCGGCAGCTCCGCGTCCTGGGCCAGCAGGTATGCGCCCTGCACCCGCTCGTAGGCCAGCTCCACGAAGACCGTCGGCTCCAGCGCCAGCTCCTGGAGCAGCTCCCGGCTGTCCCCGCGCCCGTGCCGCCCCCGATCCTGGGCCACCACCAGCATCCCCACCAGCTCCACGGTCGCCAGCCCGCCCAGCGCCTCGCGCAGCACGGCCCGGCGCATCGCCCGCTCGGGCAGGGCGTGGATCCGGCGCTCCAGCGCCACCACCTGCCCGTCCACATGCTCCCGCTCTGCGCCCTCCAGCAGGGCGCGCAGGCGATCGAGAGGGGCGGCGTCTTCCACGACCGGCATGCTACCCGCTGCGTCGCCCCGGTCCAGACGGATAGGCTCGCCCCGTGACCGAAGCCGACCGCCCCTCGCGCCTGCCCCTGGTCCTCGCCGGGCTGCTCACCCTCGCCGTCGTCGGCGGCGGCCTCGCCGTGGCCCTGTGGCCCCGCCCGTCGGACGACGAGCCCCTGGCCGGGACCACGGCCGGAGACGACACTGGCGTCAGCCGCAGCCAGACCGAGGAGCGGATGCGGGCCATCGGCTACGTGCAGTAGCGGATGGCCGGGCGCTCTGGGGCAGGGATACAGACCTTCGCCCAGAGACTCGGGAGCCGCCATGAGCTGGATCGTCACCCTCTTCGCCTGTCATCTGTTCACCGGGGACAAGACCGGGAGTGATGGCACCGACGGGGGCGGCGACGGCGGTGCGAGCGCCGACGGCGGCAGCGACGGGGGCACCAGCGGGGACGGCGGCACCAGCGGGGACGGCGGCACCAGCGGGGACGGGGGCGGCGACTCGTCCACCGCGGCCGCGGTCTACTACCTGGAGATGAGCGCCGACGGACGCACCTGGTCAGACGTCGACCAGCCCTCCCAGCTCTGCGCCGCCGGCGCCACCTACCTGGGCAGCCTGTACGCCTACGTCGCCTGCTATGACGACAGCGTGCACGGCGTCGTCGCCATCGGCGAGACCACCGACGCGAAGTACTACCCCGACACCCTGAGCGACCCGGCCGACATGTGCCCCGCTGGCTGGACCTACGTCGGCTACCAGGGCTGGACCGCCATCTGCGTGTCGCACGATCCGGCCCATAGCTTCATGCTCGAGTACAACGTCGCCGGCGACGCCTACAACCAGCTCGGCCAGCCGGGCGACGTCTGCCCCGCCGACACCACCTGGGTCGGGCTCGGCGACTACGGCATCCCCATCTGCCTGGGCAGCGGCTGGGCGGCCGTCCTGGGCAAGGAGTCCTCCAAGGACGGCGTGACCTTCGACAACACCAACGGCCCCCAGATCTGCGGCAGCGGCTGGCAGTACGTCGGCGCCGCCTTCGGCCTGGCCCAGTGCCGCAACACCGTCGGCACCACCCTCATCCTCAGCCAGCACCCCGACGGCACCGCCTTCAAAGGCGACAACGGCGACCGCATCTGCCCCACCGGGTGGCAGTACACCGGCTCCTACTACGGCTACGCCACCTGCTTCGACAGCTCCGACCACAGCGTCGTCAGCCTGGACCACAGCGCCAACGGCACCCCCTACCAGGGCGTGGACAATGGGACCCAGATCTGCCCGGCCGGCTGGGACTACGCGGGCGACATGTCGGGCTACGCGATGTGCGTGTTGTAGGAGCGGCGCAGCGCGGAGTCCGCACGGACACGCGCCGGGCGAGTCCTGTCGTCGGGCGATACGGTGGCGGGACCATGACCCAGCTCACCCGCCGCCGCTTCCTGCTCCTGTCCGCCGTCGCCAGCGCGGCCGCCTGCACCCACCCCTCGGCCGGGCCTGCGGGAGACACAGGCGACACCGGGGGGCACAGTCCGCCCCTGCTGGAGCTCAGCAAGCCGCCGTGGGTGCAGCTGCTCGGCCCGGGCCAGGCGCGGCTGCGCTTCGAGACGCGCGAGGCACGGGCCCTGCCGGTCACCCTGCTGCTGCCCGACGGCGGCACCGTGCAAGCCAGCCCCACCCTGCGCCAGGACGAGCTGGACTATGCCTGGGACTTCGGCCTGGACAACGTGCTGCCCGACGAGCCCGGGCTCTACGTCCTGCAAGAGGTCATCTTCCAGGACCTGCAGGCCGGAGAGCTCTACGCCTGGCAGATCGACCAGGGCGGCGGCGTGGTCCTGCAAGGCAGCTTCCGGGCTCCCGTCGCCGCGGGAGACCCCTTCCGGCTGGGCTGGCTCGCCGACACCATGGCGCCGGTCAACGCCGACACCGCCGCCGTGCTCGCCGCGGCCGCGCCCGACCTCTTCGTGCATGGCGGCGACATCGTCTACCAGACCAGCCCCACCGACACCTGGAACGGCCTCGCCGCCAACCTGGCCAGCCTCACCTCGAGCTGCGCCGGCCTGGTCACCGTCGGCAACCACGAGTTCGAGAACAGCGACGAGATCCACGTGATGTTCGACCGCCTGCTGATGCCCCAGGGCGACGCCGCGGGCCCGCGCCACTGTGCCATCGACCTCGGATCCTACCGGCTGCTCGTCCTCGACTCCGAGTCAGAAGGCGCCGGCCTGAGCGCCGATGTCGAGGGCCAGTGGGAGTGGGTCGCGGCCCAGCTCGCCCAGGTCGAGGCCGATCCCGACCTGCAGTTCGCCATCGTCATGATGCACCGGCCCATGTTCACGGGCAGCAAGTACTGGGTGGCGGACCCCACCACCCGCGACGAGCGGCACGCCATGTTCCGCGACCACGGCGTGCGCCTGGTGCTGTGCGGGCATGTGCACTGCTACGAGCACTGGCTGGTCGAAGGCGTGCACTACGTCGTCGACGGCGGCGGCGGCGCCTTGACCTACGACCCCGACGACGGCATGGCCGAGCTGCAGAAGACCCGGCCCGAAGAAGCCAAGCTCCGGGTGACCGCCTTCCGCACCCAGGGGGTGTCTGTGGTCGATGTCGCCTCGGACGGCAGCTTCGTTCTGCAGCGCCTCGCAGCCAGCGACGGCACGGTCGAGGACCGCTTCGAGTCATAGGACGACCCGAACTCGGACGGTGACGCCTCATCCCTCAACTTCGGTGTGCCTGAGCACCCGAACTCGGGGGATAGGCCATCATCCCCCCAGTTCGGGGTGCCAGACGTGCTGAAGTCGGAGGATGAGGGCTCATCCCCGCACTTCGGATCGTCACCCACAGCGCGCAGGCGACTGGGAAACGGGGTGGATCTGTTTGGGTTCCCCGAGCATCGTGTGAGAGGGCGGCCAAGGAGATCCACCCCAGGGCACCCAAGGTGATCCACTTCTGTCCAACGGGTTCCAGGCGCACCTGTTGTCGGGGGTGGGGTCCGTCATTGCCGGCCCACTTGCGTTGCTGGACGACTTGGACGGTTGCTCCTTGTGCCGAGTGGTTTGCAACGGGTGGAGATCCTCATCGACGACGATTGAACGTTGTAAACTCAACTACTTACAACTGTTTGTCGCTAGACAAAGGCATGCCCGCCGGGTAGATTCTCTGCACACAAACCTCGAATCCCCGGAG
>Ga0100377_1000362_pt1 | contig 38189 bp, 38 predicted proteins | sample CryGeymeta201501_FD_83664 | JGI IMG/M metagenome (GOLD analysis project Ga0100377, IMG submission 83664) | Groundwater microbial communities from Crystal Geyser aquifers in Utah, USA - Crystal Geyser metaG 2015-01 | ecosystem: Environmental > Aquatic > Deep subsurface > Groundwater | place: USA... | reverse complement strand
TTCATTCGATCAGAAGATTCGATCAATCGATGGGGGCAGACAGAAATACATAATTTACAGTCTTTACATAATTCCAAATCGATTTCGATCATTCCTGTTGCCAAAATTTTCCTCCAAAAGCGCTGCCAGAATGTAATATCTTGACCAAATAAATAATATATTATAAAGTTTAATATCTTTAAAATCAATGCCTTTAAAGGTTATGATGAATCCCTCGTTAAAACGACTGGATAAAGAACCAAAACGCCTGATTATGATTGGAGGAAAAGGAGGCGTGGGAAAGACCACCTGCGCCGCTGCTATTGCCCTCCATTTCTCGCTTCAGGGAAAAAAGACATTGATCATTTCAAGTGATCCCACCCCCTCCCTTTCCGACATTTTTGAGATGGAGATTGGAGATCAAGAGAAACCCATTAAAAATACGAAGGACTTATATGGAATTGAGATCAGTTCTGATGTCGTCTTGAAAAAATGGAAGGACAGATTTGGCCCGGAAATCTATGAAGTCTTATCATCTTTTACCTCGCTCGATTATGATTTTGTTGACTATATTGGAGGAGCGCCCGGAATTGAAGAAGAATACATGCTCAATTACATTTTGGAGTTAGTCGAAGGTGGGCAATATGATTTAGTGGTCTGGGATACAGCTCCAGCCGGCCACACCCTGAGGCTCTTACATCTGCCACAACTGTTTCTTAAACACCTTGAAGCCGCAACAAAATTTTATATGAATCTATATAGTTATTTTGAAAAGTTAAAGGAAAGTGTTAAGTTAAGAAAAGGCAAGCGATCTCTATTAGAAATTATTAGCGGATGGGAGGATTTGGCAGAAAAGGTGGTCAATTTTATTCGAGATCCTCAAAAATCTGACTTCATCATTGTGACCATTCCGGAAGCTCTTGGTGTGAGACAGACCGAGAGGATCATTAAAGATTTTGATGAATATGAACTCAGGGTAAACCATTTGATCGTCAATTATATCATCCAACAAGCAGACTGCGAATTTCATAAAATTAGAAAGGAAATGCAACAGCACTACATTCAGATATTGAAGAACCAATATTCTCACAGGATTGGATTGATAGAACTCCCTCTCATGCCCCAGGAGATTAAAGGTGTGGAGAGGATTAATAAGATATCAGAGATCCTCTTTAAGGAGGTATAAAAATGAACGTTCTTTCCAATAGAGCTAAAAGTCTCAAACCTTCCCCTACCCTTGCTATCAATGCCAAAGCCAAATCAATGCAGGCCCAGGGTATCCATGTCATCAGTTTTGGCGCGGGCGAGCCTGATTTTGACACTCCAGAAAACATCAAGCAGGCTGCAAAGAAAGCCATTGATGAGGGTTTCACCAAATATACCCCTGTGGGAGGCATTGACGAATTAAAAGACGCAATTATTAAAAAATTCCAGAGGGATAGTCACTTAACCTATAAACGATCTGAAATTATCGTTTCTTGCGGAGGCAAACACTCCTTTTACAACCTGGCCCAGGCTATTTTCGATCAAGGAGATGAAGTCATCATTCCAGCTCCCTACTGGGTCTCCTATCCTCCTATGGTTGCCCTGGCAAACGCATCGCCAGTTATTGTTGAAACAACAGAAAAGAATGAGTTTAAGATCACACCAGAGGAATTGAAAAAGGCTATTACCCCGAAAACGAAAGCTTTCATTCTTAATAGCCCATCAAATCCTACTGGAAGCGCCTACTCCAAAAAAGAATTAGAGAAGATTGCAGAGGTTTCAATTTCAAAAAACTTTTTTGTCATCTCGGATGAGATCTATGAAAAGATTGTCTATGATGGTTTTGAATTCACCAGCATTGCCTCTCTAAGTGATGAAATAAAGAAAAGAACGATTATTGTTCATGGGGTTGCTAAGACCTACGCCATGACTGGTTGGAGAATCGGTTATACCGCAGGAGCTGATGAGATTATTTCAGCCATGAACAATATCCAGAGCCAAAGCACCTCTAACCCCACCTCCATTGCCCAGAAGGCTTCTGTAGAAGCGCTCATTGGTTCACAGAGCGAAGTCGAAAAAATGGTTTCTGCCTTTGGCCAGAGGCGGAATTATATCGTGGATCGTTTAAATAAGATTCCAGAAGTATCTTGTTATAAGCCGGCAGGGGCTTTCTATGTCTTTCCAAATTTCTCTTCTTATTACGGAAAGTCATTTCAGGGGAAGAAGATTGAAAATTCCACGCACTTGGCTGACTTTTTCTTAGATGTGGCGAGAGTGGCTGTTGTCCCAGGAGTTGAATTCGGCGCCGATCCCTTTGAGAGGCTTTCCTATGCGACTTCTATGGAGGATATCAAGGAAGGATTGAACCGAATCGAAGAAGCCTTGAATAAATTAGGTTGAAATAGAAATTTGTTGTCAGGAGGTGGTTGTTAAAAACGGTAGCCGCTCCGGCAAATACCGGAGCGAAAATGCCGCAACCTAAAGGTTGCGGCTACAAAGGTTGTTGATACGTTAATTTGGAATCAATCTGCCTGTAACTCGTTGACCAGTTTAACGCTGTGCTCCATGCTTTTTGTTTCATGGGTGGTATTCTTTACGCTATGCGCCATGCGCTATGCGTGTAGTAATTGGGTAGGGCCAACCTTTCAAAGATCATGCGCTACAAAATCGGTCAGATCTTTTTCTCTCAGAACCCCCCTTTTCCATGTTTTAAGAGAAGGAATGATATGTGGCAGGAGTCGCAAAGAATAATAAGGTGGAAGTAGAGGAAGACCGATCAGATCTCCAAAGATGACCAGCATAAAAAGGTTATCCAGGCGGCCTCTTTCCTTCTTCATTACCAGAACCACCTCATGGAACATCAGTCCATACATGATCTCCCCGACCACTTTGGGAGAGCCTTTCAGTCTCGCCGCGAGAGAGGACAATAATTTTCTGATCAAATAGATTCCCTCCTTCTTTTAATTAAAGAGATTAATTTGTATCTACAGTGAACGACTTAATAAAGCGGTCATTGCCTGCCTGCGGTAGGCAGGCGAAGAGTGCATTGTTTTTTAATGTAAATCTGAAAACCGGTCCCAATTTCTTTACACATTTGATTCCTTTTTCCTACCCGTTTAGATCGATTTTGTCGAATCCAGGCCGAATAAATGATCTCGCACTGGAGAATGCTTTCTCCACGGCTTGCCTCAAACCGTCAAGAAAGGCGATGACATCGATGACTCCCTTAGCCCCGTCGGTGATATAGTGGCGAATCACTGCCCAAGCGGCGATCGAACGGTCCATAGCAATGAGTGCAATCTTGGCTGAGCCATCCGAATCACTTGCGAATTCATCGCATCTCTCTTCTTCCTCCTCGATCCTTCCCCGGACGGCTCGCATGACCTTAGCACAGATAAAGTATTGATACCACCGGATCACCTCGAAGGCTTCCTCGAGATTTACTCCCTCTCTTGCGGCGGCTGCAGTTTCAAACAAGAGCGTTTCTCTCCCTCTGAACCAATCTTCCACCAATTCGCTGTACCTCTTAGCGGCGCGGCAAAGCAGATGTTTCTCCACAGCCACATCCTTCGTCTTTATATTTTCTATATCATCCATTGAAACCAAAGTCTCGAGTTCTATCCCCCATTTTTTCGCACTCTCCCTCAGCAGCTCCAGAGTTTCCGCCAGGATTCCCGACAATTTATTCCAGAATGCCTCATTCCTAATATCCCGCGCTTCAGGATCCGAGAATTCCTCCTCCGAAATGGAGAAATTCAAGCAGCGGGAGGTCTGCGGACAATGTTCACACCATCGATCACAGTAATTATAAATGCCCGGGATGAATCGCTTCTCCGCAGCAAGTCTTTCAAGCCGATCCCGATTCACAATCCTTCCTCCCAAACCACTTCCTCAGATCTGTGCCTTTTCCCATTAAGGTTCATTAGCATTGTCAACTGTATAGGCCTAGCATTCCATACATGGGACTGGATGATCCCGATTGTCAATTATTTACCAATTGTCAAGAATAAAATTTTGAGCCCATATCTTTTTGAAATGTGATATTGGAAGACCTAACCCTGAATTTCTTTCCTGGTTGTCAATCATTATCTAAAGTATCAACCCTGAAGCTAATTCCTATTCTTTTCTCTTTCTCATCTTCATCTCTTGGTCTATCGTCTTCATCACTTCCAAAAACTCTTCCTTACTAAATATCCCTTTCTCTACAAGCAATCCCTCATCATCATTTATTTCCATCTCTTTTGGGAAAACAAAGATGTCTTTTTTATCTTTCACCAAATGACCAAAAGCCAACCTTGCCCATTTTAATCCAGATTCCCATTGGGTTTGTCCCCTCATATCATTCCTTCTCTCAACCAACATACCCATTAACTCACCTTTCCTATGTTCGAAATCCTTGCAGAAAACTACATAGACTACCATTAGCTAATCCCTCCTTCAATCGAGGTTTGTCTCCCCACGAGTGTTAAACCATGTCTGGTGTCTGGGGTCACCCATTCCTTTTTTAAATAGGCCCTGATCAGGCTGACACTTTTAAAGAAAATTTGAATCACTCCCATAATGAGACTAACCTAATATATCAAAACCGCAATGGGAATGCAATTCAATAAGCACCCTTGAAGTAGTCACCCAGGATGGAGCGGTGGTCGAAAGCGATCTCATCGGGCAGGTTTGATTCATCGAAGGTCTCAATCTCCAATGCATCATCTTTAGCTTGAGGTATTCCCTTCCCTTTTGCGATATAAACCGTTGAAATGCTATGATGTCTTGGATCTCTTTTAAAGCTTGGAAAGGGGATGGCCAAATCCCTTTCCCCTCCTTTGCATAATAAATATGATGTGTCCCCATCTAAAGGATTTTAAAAAAGGCGAGAATGGCTACCGGGGAGTCGAAGGGTTGACAAAGAAATCTGATTTTGATATATGGATTCAGCCAGATTAATGCAACCTTTTAAGGCTTCTGACGAAACTAAACCTTTTGAGTGGGGGGAAAGGGAAGCCATAGGTCTTTAAAGTTGATGCGGTCAAAATAGCGAAGGTGGAATCTTAGGTGGTTTGCTTTCTTTTTTCATCCCTTCATTTTAAACCCATGATCTTCAGTGAAATTTCATCAATATTAAAGGATAAAAATGCAAGAGATTGCATTGAGACACAAAAATCCCCCAGACAGATCCTTGGGTCATTGTGCTTGCGTTCTCAAATTAAATCAACGATCCATTAAAAGAGGTTCTCAGAAACTCCCATACTAAAGTGCCGAAGGGATTCTTGTATCCCTTTGGAGCTTTTCTTAAATCTGTCCTTTTCCAAATCCAAAAGTATCTGAGCCAGAACACAATCGGGCGATGGGCATGAAAAAGAAAGTAATGGTTGTATATTTATCCATTTGTTTTTTTCTCTTCATGAGAATAACCACCCACTCCTTTGGGCAAAGTGCCGAGGTTTTGCCCAAAGGAGTGACAAGCGTGATTGTTGATTGGCGACACTATTTTCGCATCGATAAGAAATTTGATAAGGACGGCAACGTGATAGATCTTGCCGGGGATTTTAACGCCGATCTTAATAGCGCTGTGTTCCCCGGTTTAGGTTTGTTGGAAAATATCTTTGGGCTTCCCCCTGGTTCTGCGAATATCGGTAGAGGGGTTGTTTCTTTTGGATATCAATATGATTATCTTATCCCCCTCCTTCAATATGGACTTACAGATCGGTTAACAGTAGGCATAAGGATTCCTTATTGTTGGAACGAGAATAAAGTCAAGGCTTCTCTCGACACTTCCAAGGCCACTGTGGGCAAGAATGCTGCACTCAATACTCTCGCCCCACTCTTCACCCCGGGAACCGTTCCCCTCACCACCCATGATGTGCAAAGACTCTTGGGTCCCGGTCTGGACATCAATGGCGATGGTAAAATAGATGTCCGGGGGTTTGGATATAAACCTGTCAAAACATGGTCGGATAAAGGCATTGGAGACTTAGAGGTTGGGGGAAGGTATCAGTATTTAAAAACAGAAAATTGGCGTTTAGCCTTTACCGGAGGCGTAAGATTCCCTACCGGGCAAGTGGGCGACCCCGATAGCTTAGTCGATATTGCATTTGGCGATGGTGCCTATGCCCTTCTCTTCGCTCTGAATAATGACTATATCGGTATCAAGAATTTGGTGCTTAACATCACGGTCAGATATAGTCTCGTGCTTCCTAATAGAGAGAGATTAAGGATTCCACCTGCTGTCGATGAGCCTATTACCGAAAATATAGAGAAAGTAAATAGAAACCTTGGAGACGTAATCGAATTTGAGGCATCGGGGATATACCAATTCTTAGAGAGATTCAGCTTCTCATTGCTTTACCATTTCACTTTTAAATTCAAAGACCGCGTTTCAGGAAAGAGACAGTTTAATTACCAATCTCTTGAGCTTGAAACCGATATAACAGAACATATTGGCATAGTCAGTTTATGCTATTCGGCAATTCCGCTATTCAAGGCTAAAATTTTCCCGATACCCATGACCGCAGCTATTTCGTACAGGAATAAATTTGCCGGGACTAATGCAACAAAATCACGATATATCTCTTTAACATTAGCTGCCTATTTTTAGGAAAAAAGCGCTTTTATGGGTGAATTTTAAATCAGAAAGTCATCACGAAATATTATTCATTGGGCAGAACTTAAATTCAGATTGCAGTAAGAAAGTGTTTGGAAATAGTCGAAAATAAGAAGAGAATTTTGAAAAATTTTGTCCTCTAATGAGCTCGTTTGAAATAGTCACTTAAGATAGAGCGGTGGTCGAAAGCGATCTCATCGGGCAGGTTTGATTCATCGAAGGTCTCAATCTCCAATGCATCATCTTTAGCTTGAGGTATTCCCTTCCCTTTTGCGATATAAACCGTTGAAATACTGTGATGTCTTGGATCTCTTTTTGGATCTGAATAGGTGTGAAATTGTTTGATTAATTTCACATCCAAATTGGTTTCTTCTTTTGCTTCTCTAACTGCCGCCTCTTCCAAAGATTCTCCGTAATCTACAAATCCTCCTGGGATGGCCCAACCATAGGGTGGGTTTTTACGCTTGATCAGAATTATTCCCTTTGATTCAATTTCAATGATGATATCCACTGTGGGGACAGGGTTTTGGTAAACCTCAATCTCATTTTTGCATTTTGGGCATTGAATGGTTTTCCTTGCCACCTTTTTCCTCTTGTTCAAGGATTATTGTAACCCTATGCGCCATGCACTATGCGCTCTGCGGTATTTTTAGGAGGTATTTCCTCAAGAAATCAAGAGCGATAATGGAAGCCCTTTCTCTAACCATCCAGAGTTCACCGCCCAGTGAGTATTCCTGGTTTTCTATTCCATTAGTAGTTGAAAGGGAGTAATAGGTTTCAATTCGATATTCTCCCTCGCCTTGTTTTTCTGCAATTTTCCCAAACGTTGCAAGTCCAAAATCCGTTTTAAACTCATTTCGAGCTTTTTGGGCTAATGAATCCGTAAACCATTTTGAACCCTTCTTGAGAGATTCGGATTCTTTTAAGGACAGATTAAGATACTGCCTTTGGGAAGTTTCAGACGGAAGAACGACACCTTGAAGAAAAGAGGCGCTACCCGTACTTGTCAATTTCTGAGAGATGATTCCCCCTGTGATGGTCTCGACCACAGATAATGTTAGATTAAATCTTCCCAATTCTCTGGCAATATTTCCATGTAGTGTTTCATTATCCACGCCGTAGATCAAGATCCCAAGGCGGTTTCTGATCTCTTTTTCCATTTTTTGGATCAGGTTTGAAGCTTCCTCAGGATTGTCGGCTTTGGCTGTAATTCTTATCCTAATGTCTCCAATTGAAGCGAGCGTACCTACTGAAGGATTCCGGCTCTCCTTCATCAGATCTTTGATTTGAAGGCCAATAGCGCTCTCTCCAAGGCCACAGGCGCGTAAAACCTTATACTGGATGACCTGATGCTTAAGGTCGAAGCGCTTTCTAATATAAGGGATGACCGTGTTACCCATTAGATATTCCATCTCCAAAGGGACACCGGGAATGGAGAGGATCGCCCCATTAGAGGTTTCTACAATAAATCCAGGAGCTGTCCCTTTGGGGTTTTCAATGGGAATGGCCCCTTCTGGAATATAGGCTTGCTTTCGATTGCTCTCAGCCATTCGAAAACCTCGCTTTTTGAAGAGGGTTTCGATCTGGTCCATCAGATGAGGTTGAAAGGTGAGAGGACGTTGGGAAACTTCCGCAACGGCTTCTCGGGTGAGATCGTCTTCTGTGGGACCGATACCACCTGTGGTGATGACGACCTGAGATCGGTTGATCGCTTCTCTTATCACCTCTCTCATTCGTTGGAGATCATCTCCAACCGTTGTGGTCTGAACAAGTTCGATCCCATTTTCTGCAAGCCGTTTGGCAATATAAGAGGAGTTTGTATCGACGATTTGACCCAAGAGGAGTTCTGACCCAATGGCAATGATTTCAGCCTTCATTGTTTTTTATCATCAAAAAGAAAGCGCCCCTGGCGTGACTCGAACACGCGGCACACGGATTAGGAATCCGTTGCTCTATCCACCTGAGCTACAGGGGCAATGTATGTAAATATACAATCTTGTTATGTTTCCGTCAATGAAGAATTTCAACACAATATCAGATTCGAGATAGGATTTTCGGCAGGGGAATAAGGGTGTCCGGGGAAAACGGTCGGGCGTGTATCACCTCTTTCTCTTGTGATAACTCCCCTTCGCTTCGCGAACAATACAGGTAGATTCGGGCTTTAGGAATTCATTCATAGAAATCGCAATACTCGGAAATTTTTCCAGTAGCTCTCGGTCCTCTGTCACACATGGAATTCCCATCTCCAAGGCTAACGCGATAAACTGCCCGTCATAAGCGGTGATTTCATGTTGGGCAACGAGGTCGATCACCCTGGAAGCAGAAGGTTCGCATTCATTCTCAATCAAGATATTCGAAACCCTTTCCCAAATATTCAAAGCTTGTTCTGGCTTGATCTGTTTCGCCTTGATCGCATTAGCCAGGATATTCTGGAATTCGTATCGCCATAGGACAGGTACAATCCATACAGGATCTTTTTCCTCAACCTGTTTGGCTGCAGAGGTCAGTGAACTGGTTAAGTTTCGTGCCGTGATGATGTTAGAATCCACCACAATCATAGACGACCTTCATGCTTCGCTCGGTCGATAAATTCCGCGGTTAAGATCGTCCGGGTCTGCACCGGAGGTGGAAACCTCACCGGACGAAAACGCCGCATCCTCTCCTCAAGAACCACAATCGCCTGTTGAGTCATGGAACGACGGTTTCTTTCCGCCTCACGTTTTAACCACTCATGCACTTCGCGGGGTATATCTTTTATCAACAAGGCCGGCATAACATACCTCCGATACCATTTTGCTATCATTATACTATCAACCTGCCGTTATGTCAACCCTTCGACTCCCGGCCCGAAGACCTAGGCTTGCCTTCGACCCGAGCTCAGGCCGAGGGGCTCAGGGTTGACCCTGAGCGGCGCTTCTTTACCGCGCCTTAAAAGGGCGGCGCTTGGCGCCTTCGAATGGGTCAAATCACCCTATATTTCGTATTTCTCAAAGCAAATTATTTGATCCAGACTCTTTCTCGATTTTTGCGAGGGTGGTTGATTTGGATATCCCAACGGAGTCATGGCCACAACCCTAACATGTTCTGGAACGTTCAGAATCTTCTTCGTCTCATCTTCTTTAAAAGCGCCTATCCAACACGTTCCCAAACCTAATTCATAAGCCTGTAGGATCATGTACGCACAGGCGATGGATACATCGACCGTATGCATGGGTTGACCACAGGCCAACATTGCTTTTGAATCCGTCCCGCAAGCAACAATGACCACAGGCGCTTCGCCAATAAAAGACTGTCCGAAGGCTGCCTTTGCCAATTTATTCCTTGTTTCCTTGTTCCTAACAACAATAAATTTCCAGTCCTGGCGGTTGCTCGCAGAAGGCGAAAGCCTTGCTGCCTCCAGTATCTTTTTCAGTTTATCCTCTTCGACATCAGTGGCTTTATAAGCCCTCACACTGCATCTTTGGCTGATGGCAGTAAAAACATCCATTTTTTGTTCCTCCTTGTTAATTAATCAGTCCATAATTGTATGAACGCTGGAAACCAAATCCCTCCTCCCTCCCTTTACAAAAGGGAGGAATTCCCCTCTTTGGCAAAGAGGGGCCGTTCGACAGGGCTCACGGCCATGAGTTTGTCGAATGGTTAGGGGAGATTTTCAGAAGATGTCTTCTCAATTATGGACTCATTAGTAAATCATCCTTCTTTTTAGGGGAGCAATGCCCTGTTTTTATCGTAGCTGAGGTGAATATTTTTTCCCACTAAGGGAGATGGGGACGTTCGTGCGGAACGTGCATAAGGATATTGATATCCTTATTGTCGCCAAATCTCTTATGTAATAATCCGGACGGTGAAATAATCTTGCAAGTCTTACCCTTTTCTGGTTCATGATAAAATCCTCTTATCATTTACTCTAATTTCCTTTACAATTTTTTGCTGGCTACCCTCACCATCTCCTGAAACTCCTCTTTGGTGAATATCCCTTTCTCCACAAGCAACCTAGCTTCTTGTTGTAGAGCTTGGGGCATGAGGAGTTCTTCAAAGGAAACGACTTGCCACTTTTTCTTTTACGTTCCCTTCTTCGATAGTTTGCGTATCCTTTGGATTACGGAAGCGAAAGCCGATCACCTTTAAGAATAAGGTCTCCGCGTGAGATCATTTGTTTCATTATTTCCTTGATGCGATCATGTATGTTTGCACCGGTGTGATAAAAACCGAAGATCCTTGCAACTTGTTTTACGCCTTCATCTTCAGAGATACTGAATGCACTACGAATAAGATTCCTGACCGCGAGCTCGATTTCTTCGAGGACCACGAATTTAATTGTTCTGCAAGAATCCTTTTCCTCAGGTATGGGTTGACGGACCATAAGAGTAAAATCATCTTTACTCTGCCATAAAAATTTATTGAACTTCTTCAATTTCCCTTCTTTAAGCAGAATCCTGATTGAAGCGTTAACTGCCTTCATTATGCGGCTACCAACTTTTTGAAACCCCAAAGCGTTAGCAAGTCGACGTGTTGCTAGCTCAATATGTATGGGTCCTTCGACGTCAACAATCTCATTTAACATTCGGTCAAGTTCCACCCCGTCCATCTTAGGCTGTAGAAATGGCATTTTCTTAGGGCGCCATACTTTGTATGAGGAAACCCAAGGATAATGAATTTCATTATTAATGGGATCTGGTTCTTTTTTGGTTACTGTTTTAAATTCCCCCTTCTCTTCATTATGAGTTTTATTCCCTGCACTGTTTCCTTTTGAAGAAAGGGCGTTGTCGATGGCTTTACGCAATCTTTCTACCTCTTTATCCCGTCGCATAACCCAATCGGGAGACCAAACACGGTGGATTCGCCATCCAAATTTCTCAAGTATCTCCTGTCGCAGTCGGTCGCGATCCCTAGCTGTATAAGCGGAATGATAGGTAGCACCGTCACATTCAACCCCCAGAATATATCTTCCTGGTTCTGCTGGGTCTATTACCCCAAGGTCTATTCGAAAATCACTAAAACCAACCTGAGGAACAACCTTGTATCCAAGACTATGAATCTCTGTAGCAACCTCCTCTTCCAAAGGAGACTCAAATTCTCCACCTTCATGCGGTTTCAAATATAAAGCTTCCGCTCCTAACTCAGCATACTCAAGATATCTATGTAGTGTCAGTACGCCAGATGCCTGAATGCTTGATAGGTCAAAATCCGCTGCTTTGATTGAGCTAACTAATATTACTTTTTCTCGTGCACGGGTAACTGCTACATTGAGACGACGCTCCCCGCCTGCACGTGTAAGCGGCCCGAACATTCTCATATCCAATTTTCCAGATGCATCTTTCCCGTAACCTACACTGAAAATCATCACGTCTCTTTCATCCCCTTGAACATTTTCTAGATTTTTTATGAAAAATCCCTCAAGTCGATCCTCTTTAAAATAGCCTTGTAACTCAGGCCGTTCGCGCATCAACTTTTCAATCCGATCTTGGATTGCAGTCATCTGAGCAATACTAAAGGCAACCACACCTAAAGACCGGTCGGGATGCTTGGAAAAATGGTCCGAAACAAGTTTTACTATTTCTTCTGCTTCCCTCGGATTGTCGCGTCTTCCACTACGGTCATAAACACCATCAGCAATATATTTAAACTCTATGCCGAGTTGGGGGTCCTTGCTATTAGATCCAGGGAAAGTAATGAGCTTATTCCCATAGAATTGGTGATTAGAAAAGGCGATCAGAGATTCGTGTTTACTCCGGTAATGCCACCGAAGCCAACCCAGTGGCATTCCTATAGCAACGCATTCATCGAGGATAGAGGGAAAAATGTTAAATTCCTCCCCAATTTCTTGATCATCGTATTCCTCTGACATACCTTCTTCAAAAAAGGCCGTGGGAGGAAGTTGTTTATTATCTCCACATGTAACAAGTTTCGAACCACGATAGATCGCTCCAACTGCATCCTCAGTTCGGATTTGTGAGGCTTCGTCGAAAATCACGAGATCAAAATTTATCCGGGTCGGTTCAAGAAACTGACTCACCGAAAGAGGGCTCATTAGTAAGCATGGTTTAAGGCGGACAAGAAGGTTAGGGATTTCTGCAAATAGGCGGCGGATTGGTAAATGACGTCTCTGCTTGAGTGCTTCCCGGAGAAGCAACTGTTCTTCACCTCCGGGTACGACAAATTCTCCTTTGGGCTTTCGCTTATTCGCCTCAAAAATTACTCGGGAAGCCCCCAGTTGGCAATGTTTGTGATCCAATTCTCTAAATTCAGCAATCAATGCATCATGGTTCTGCCCACGAAAATTTCTTAGAGCAGATTTCTCCTTAAAGAGGTCGTCTATCCAAGCTTGGAGCAACGATTTCGAGACAATCTGAGTAAGTTTTCCAGGATCCAATTGTCGCTGTATAAGTTCCGTGAAAAAGCTCAACAGTCCAGAATTATCAAAATCTTCTCTCAAAATTTGATAGTCTATCCAATCTTGTATTTCTCCAATTCGCTCCCTCATTTCGACAAGTCGTATGCGTTGCATTTGAAAAGGGGACTCTTTTAATGTGACTGATCCAAGGCGAGGATATCCTTGCTCGAAGTGCTTTTCAAACTGAGCAAAAACATTATGAAAAGACGTAACTCCCCCTTTTATTGAATTAATATTGGGTGCACCCCGACTTCCTAATAGGGCTTTCTCGAGCATGATTTTGGAGATTGGTTGATTATCAAAGTGATCACGTAGTTTTTTGGTCCATTCTAAAGCGCGGAGGATATCTTGCCACTCTGTTTGAAGCCCATTGAAACGGTCTCCGTAAAAAATTTTAAGCCGATCTGACTCCTGCTTCACTTCCATCTCAACTTTTTGAAGGGACACAAGGGAATCCAAATCCGAGAGGATTTCCTGGGGAGGCCGATCTAAAGCAGATCGAAAGGACGATTGGATTTTTTCAATGTGGGCTATGGCTTTCTGAAGTGGTTCTGATAATCGTTCAGCCCAATTAAGAATGTCTGTTAGTTTAGATTGTTGGATGGGCAATCGTGTTGAAGGAACACAGTCGATTGGAACAAGATTAGATAGCTTGTTGGTTTGTTCCTCCCAGAGCTTCAGACTATCCTTTAAACGCTTGGCTGCCATTATCAAATCAGGCGATGGTGTCCTTCCAAGGCAAGCCTGTTGGATAAGTTCTTGAGGTATTGGATGAAAAGCAACAATATTTAGGAGTCTTCGAGCAACTTCCCCGGCTTCTTCAGTAAGACTGAAGTTTGTATTATAAACTTTGTACCATCCGCCCAGAAGTTTCTTGTTACTTTCGCAATCGCTCATTATTTTCGCTTCTAACCTTTTCAAATCTCTGGCTTTTTCAAGGTCTTTGAGGACAATTTTTGGAAATTGTCCATCATGCCGACATCGTCTAATCTGACGTCTAAAGGAGTAAAATCTGGGTTTTAACCAACGAAATACAGAGTTGTAACGTATTTTGGAGTCTTCAATTAAATGTTCTGAATCCAAGAAGAGAAAGGATACATCATAATCTCTGAGAAGTTCTGCACGCAATGAATTGCGAGCTTGGTGATCCAACTTGAGACGGGGTAGCGCATCCGTAACTTCACCTAATTTTGAGGGATCAAACCAGGTATAGTCGGGACGATTTTCTTTTGAACAAAGTTCAACGATCTTAATTAACCGTGTGAGTTCTTGCATATTTTGATTATCAGCAGAAAACCCAAGGAGGCTGTAAAGAGTATTTGCATCCCTTTGCCAGTCTTTCACATACCCAATCAAGTCATGAACCCAGTGTAAGAGCTCGGTTCGTTTTGATATTATGCTTTTGTCTGGTAGGATATCACGGTCGAGATATGAAGAAATATTTTTAAAAAGGTTTTTAAGCTTTTCACTAAGAGATATAGGAAGTTCAAAAAATTGTTGATTATATTGCTTGCTAAGTTCTTCCTTTAGCAAGCGCCAATGATTTGATAGCTCACAATACCGGTTTGCTTCTGAAACAAATGAGTCGAATCCCTCTGATAGAAGCCAATTTTTAGGAACCCCTGGTCCTTCAAGCAGAAGTTCGCCTGTGCAAACCAACCATTCCCCCTCAGCGATAGACTTTGGAGGATTAAGTCCAAGATTTTCTGCAAAGCTCTTGCTTTCCTCCAGAAGGTCATCAGTAACTTTCTCGCAATTTGCAATAAGATCTAGGAAAGTAGTGCGAGTTTGTAAGCTATATGCTGAAACCCTGCACCCAAGCTAAATGAATTGGTCTCCCTCTGTAACTACTTTCCAAAGTTGCCCCAATCTTCGCGCCAGCTGTTCAGCTTTATCTTGCATCTCAGGCGTGATAATGCTTGGATTAATTTCACCATAAGGGACGAATGGTACAGATTCAAGCTTAGCCAACTCACCTAAAATATCAAAAGCACTTCTCCCCATAGGTTTCCGAACAAGGTGAAGTGCGTACACGTATTCATTGAGCTGACGACACCGATCTTTTAGTTTTTGAAATTCTTGTTCAGTCAAACTTATTTTTGGTTTTATTAATTCACGATAGGAGCCATATAGTTCTTCTACAACTTTTCGTTTGTTAGCTTTATGACTATGAATTTCCAAACAAAAATGGCCAAGATTTGCATTAAGAAGGCGTTTATAAACCATTTCAAGGGCAGCCATTTTTTCACTCATAAAGAGAACTTTTCGACCGGAGGCGATGAATTCTGAAATAATGTTTGCTATGGTCTGGCTTTTCCCTGTACCAGGTGGCCCTTGAATAACTATGTTAGTTCCTTTCTTAACGGTTTCTATGCAGGCAAGCTGACTACTGTCAGCATCAAGTACTAAATAACTATCCTTGGGATCGACCGATGAATCTAACTTACTGGGGTCCTGAAACTCTCCAGTATTTTCCTTTCTTATTTTCCCCTCACATAAGTCAATAATGATAGGATGGTTCTTAATCAATTCATGGTGAGCATTAAGGTCTTGATATATTACGAGCTTATGGAAGGAAAAGAGGCCAATCCAGCATTCTTGGAATACTGACCACCCACGCTTACTTGCCAGTCTAATAATCTTTTGGAAGTATTCGTTAAGGCTTATTTCCTCCCAATCTTCTGGTAATGCAGGTAAATCTATTCGAAAATCATTGCGAAGTCTTACTCCTAATGCCGGATTAATAACAATCTCTTCATCGGTGGGCCATATTTCATACGGATCTAATACAGATTTTCGTTTTATCTCTACCGGAGCAAGCAACAAAGGTGAACGAATCAATTCGCTTTGTTCAACTTCTTGCCATTCCAGTATTCCGAACGCTAAATGTAAAATGCGGACACCGCGTTCTTCAAAGTCACTCCGAGATCGACGTTCCAAATTGCGCAGAACCGATCGAAGCACCTTGGTTTCTTGTACTTTACAAATAATTTCATCCGATCTACGTGATCGCTTACTCTTAGATTTTGGTTGTTCCTCTAAATCACCGAGTAGAAAGTCTGATTGGATTGGGGTTTCATTTCTCTCGTCATCTTCTTCTGGTATAAAACACCTCAAAGGCTTTTCTTCTATGACAAATCTATTAAAAGCTTCTGATGGCGTGGGCTCAACAATCTGTAAAGACGAGCTGCGCTTTGGTACAAAATATATAAGTCTATTCCGCCGTGTTAGATCGATAAGTCTCCGCTTCCACTCATTAATACATGAATCGATTCTTTCCTTCATTGTGCCCATAATCCTTTAAAGCGAAATAAAATTCCCCATCCTTTTTTTCAGAAATGGGGTCTAAATTTAATTCTTATCCATATCCCACCCTATATGGTTAGAGGTTAATGAAAGAGGGCTTCTATTTTGATAAAACCCTATCAGAGATGTTCGGGGAAGTCAACCCTTCGAAGCGTCATAAATCCCTTCCCTTGCTTGTCATTCCGGGCTTGACCCGGAATCCAGTGTTTCTGGGCTGGATTCCTGCTTTCGCAGGAATGACACCAATGTAATTGGTCATGAATTTTAAGCTTGACAAAATCTTGAAAACGATTAAGCTTGAGTAAAATTAATTGAGTATTGAATAAAGATGAAGGGCGACGAATTTAAAATAATTCTTGAAGACATTAATGAAAAGTTTGATACCCTGATCGAAGGACAAAACCTTTTGAATGAGAAGCTTGATAGACATAGTGATGAGAATAAGAAAGAGTTCAAGGAGGTTCGCAGCGACCTTATTATTCTGAAAAAGGATGTCTGGGAAGTTAGGAAAGATTTAAGTGAGCATCGAGAGAATACAGAACTTCATGTAATCAAAAAGAAGAAAAAGGCCTCATAAGAACCTTACCTCCGTCTCCTCAAATCCAATTCCTGAATGATCGCCCATATTTGATTGAAGATATTTGTTCACCCCCACCTCTACCCTGTGGAGTAGCGAACCATACTCTACAGGGCAAGCCTTCCCCCCTGCCTACCGGCAGGCAGGCATCAAGGGGCAGGAGAAAGGTTAGTATTCTTCCGTCGAAGGAAAAGGGTCGTAGGGTTGTGTCTCTTGACAAGTGAACCAGAAAAAGGATATCTGAATTGACAATGGAGGGTAATGCCTGATGGATGAAAATATAAATGAGATGATTGGCGATTTTAAATCCTACCTTGAATATCTCAAGGGGATGGGAATTAATTCCATCCCCTCTTCCTGGACGGAACCTGAACAACCTCTTCCATCTCAGGTCCTGACCCTGAAAGATGTACAAAATGAGTTAGGGGATTGCAAGAGGTGCAAACTTCATCAAACACGACGAACGATTGTCTTCGGAGAGGGTAATGAAAAGGCCACCTTGATGCTGATCGGAGAAGGCCCTGGATACGATGAAGACGTTCAGGGAAGGCCCTTTGTGGGGAGGGCGGGTCAACTTCTGACAAAGATCATTCAATCGATCAACCTTCCGAGAGAAGAGGTGTATATCGCCAACATCATCAAATGCCGGCCTCCACAAAATCGAAATCCAGAACCTGATGAGATCCAGAGCTGTCATCCTTTTTTGATGAAACAAATCAGCGTGATTCAACCAAAAATCATCTGCGCCTTAGGTACTTTTTCTGCTCAGACTCTACTCAAAACCGATATTAAGATTTCAGCCCTTCGTGGAAAGTTCTACGATCTCGAGGGAATCAAGGTGATCCCCACTTATCACCCTGCCTTTCTTTTGAGGAATCCTGAACGAAAGAGAGAGGTCTGGGAGGATATGAAAAAAATTGCCGAATGGTTAAACAACAATGATAAAACAAAAGAAATGGAATAATGGAAAAATGGAATGGTGGACAAAGATTTAACCCAGTATTCCAGTATTCCAATAATTCGATTCTGTTTAATGTCTGTTTATAAATTACTTAAAATGTCATTCCCGTGCACACGGGAATCCAGTCATTTCAACCCGGTCTGGATTCCTGCTTTCGCAGGAATGACGAAATAATCAACTTTATGGACAGACACTATTTAATCTGAAGAGGAAAGTTGAATTCATACCCCTTCTCATTCAATATATCTATAATCGCAGAAGCCATATCCCTCATTAAAAGCTCCCAAATGGAAAACCTCTTTTTGGGATAGAGGACAATGGGCTTCCCTTTTATCCCTACCATCTTGGCGGTGATATCGATCGTGTCCTGAAGGTTTCCCATTCGGTCAACCAAACCGAAATTTTTAGCCTGTTCTCCTGTTAGGATTCTTCCATCTGCGATCTCAACGACCTTGGATCGATCCAGTTTCCTACCATCTGATACGGCTTGAATGAATTGTTGGTGAACATTATCAAGCACTTCTTGCATGATCCTCTTTTCTTCGGGAGTCATTTCGCGGAAAGGGGATCCGATATCTTTATGCTCCCCACTTTTGAGCACCACTCCCTTAATTCCAATTTTTTTAAGAACCTCTTCAAAATTGGAAAACTGCATGATCACACCGATCGAACCTGTAATCGTTCCAGGATTTGCTACGATGAGATCAGAGGCGCAGGCAATGTAATAGCCCCCAGAAGCCGCCACAGACCCCATGGAGGTAACCACTTTTTTCTTAGATTTGATCTTCATGATCTCTCGGTGGATCTCTTGCGCTGGGCCTACGCCCCCGCCTGGAGAATCGATCCTTAGGATGATGGCCTTGACCCCTTCATCCTCAAGATATTGTTGGAGCTCTTCAATGATTCCAGAAGACTGGCTGATCACCCCTTTAATTTCTACAATGGCAATTTTATCTCCAAAGGCAAAGCGACTGGATTTCCCTCCCGAATAACGGCCAATAAAGAAAAGGACGGTAAAAAAGAAAATGAGAAGCGCAGCAATCACACCCAACCCGATTAAGATTCGTTTTCGTTTCATGGATCCCTCCACATGGATGATTATTTAGAGTCTGTTTATAAATTGCCCACTCAACCAGAATCGTCATTCCGGTGAAAACCGGAATCCAGTTCTTTCAAGACCTTCTGGATGCCGGATCAAGTCCGGCATGACGGAAAGGGCTGTTTATGGACAGACACTATTTAGTCAATGGGTCATTAAGTCACTGGGTAAAAATGCTTAAGTAATATTTAATTATTATATCATTTTTTACTTGAAGACCAATAACTCAATAACTTAGTGACTCAATTACTCAATGACTTTATATTGGTGAAACGCGAATGGTCTCGAAAGGAGCCATCTGAAAGATGCGGATGCGTTTCATCTTCACCAGTTCGAGAATGGCCAACAAAGTGATAACGACGACCCGACGCGAAGCCTGTTCAGGAAAGAGACGATGGAAGGCTATGCTTCGATTCTCCCTCTCAAGAAGTGTCAGGATTTCTTGAATTTTATCCTCAACGTTAAGGCGCTCTAAGACGACTTCGTGAAAGGTTTCTGGATTGACCCTTCCCAATACCTCCCTGAAAGCCTCGAGGAGATCAAAAAGAGTCGCCTCAATTCTTTCTTCTCCTGGGGTCTCTCCGGCTTCCGCTCGTATGAGCCGGATGAACACATCTCGATCCAACAAGGGCCTCTTCTCCAATTCAAGCGCTGCCTGTTTATATTTCTGATACTCCAAAAGCCTTCGTACCAATTCCGCCCTTGGATCTTCTTCTTCCTCCTCTTCTTCTCCCTCCGAAGATTTGGGAAGCAACATCTTCGATTTGATATGAAGGAGGGTGGAGGCCATGAGGAGGTACTCCCCAGCGATATCCAGGTTGAGAACTTTCATCAATTGGAGATATTCTAAATACTGCTCCGTGATGATCGCGATGGGAATATTGAAGATATCCAATTCGTTTTTCTGAATAAGATGGAGCAACAGGTCGAGAGGGCCTTCATATCCTTCTAATCGAAAGGTATAGTCTAATCTTCCTTCTGGTTGTGAATCGTCTATGATCATTATTCCATCCCTTGGGCCTTCGAGATATACTCCATCTCATCTTGTCGGGTGATCACCTGCTCATCCAATCTGGCTTTCAACAAGCCCGTTAGGGCCTTTTTAATAAAAGGGCCTGATTTGATTCCCATTTGAATCAGATCCGTTCCCCTCAAGAGCGTTTTTGTATCTTTTAACTGTGTAAAATACAGGGAGATATAGCGACGGGTCGTCACCTGGGTGGTCTTACCCATCATGAAGAGTTTTGATTCAATAGAAAGAGGGTCAAGAACGTCATAGATTTCTGAACGTTTCGGAGGTCGGTCTGTATTGATCCAAGAGAACATTTGAAGGAGAGCTTGGTCTGCCTGAATTTTTCCCCCCCCCACCCTCTTTTTAACCTTATCATTCATGGCCAATTTTTGGCAGAGCTCTTCAATCTCTCCTTCTTTTAAGGAATCGATGAGGCCATAAAAATAGATAAGCCAACGCTCATATCGCTGCTCCAGGAAAAGTAGGTCGAACCAAGAAATGACCTGACGGATCTGTTCAAAAAGGACCTCGGCTGGCTCATTAAATTTAAGATTAGGGTGCAAGAAATGAAAGAGATTGTAATCTCTCATTCGTTTCAGGGCGGGAAGAGGCGTTCCCTCCTGGAGGATGAGGATGAGCTCGGAGAGAACCCGCCCCCCTGAGAGACGTTCCAAAAAACCTACCTTCACCGCATTCTTCATCAGATTCTGAGTATGTTTTCCGATTTGGAATTCAAAACGCTGTTCAAAACGGATCGCCCGAAAGACCCGGGTTGGATCTTCGACAAAGGAAAGATTGTGGAGAACACGGATCACTTTTTCTTTGGTATCTTTTACCCCTCCGAAAAAATCGATCAGCTCTCCAAATGCCTTTGGGTTGAGTTGGATCGCCAAAGTGTTAATGGTAAAGTCCCTCCGATAGAGGTCCATCTTGATCGAAGCGCTTTCCACCGTGGGGAGCGCCGCCGGAGAATCATAAACCTCCCAGCGAGCGGTAGCCACATCGACTTTCAAACCATCGGGGAAGAGAATGATCGCTGTCCCAAATTTTTTATGCGTTCGAATCCGGCAAGGGAACTTCTTTTCGAACTCCTCAGCCAGCCTAATCCCATCTCCCTCCACCACAATGTCCACATCGAAATTTTCTACTCTCAACAAAAGATCCCTGACAAACCCCCCGACCGCATAGACGGGATATCCCAACTCATCCCCTACCTTTCCAAATTCCATCAGCAGGCTGTGGATTCGGTCAGGGAGCCGCTCTTTCATCAATTTCGAAATCATCTTCTTCCGGGCGTAGAGGGGTTGGCTCTCAAAAACCGAAGCCCCTTTCTCCGATTTCATCATCTCCTCTTGGAGGATTCGCATGAGGTCCCCCAGAGAAATCGCCCCTACCAATCGATCCTTTTCAACGACGGGGAGAAAACTCTGGTTTTGTCCGATGATGAGCGCCTGGACTCGAGAAAAAGGAGTGTCGGGGGAGACCATCGAGAACTCTGTGGTCATATATTCCTTCACCAGGGAACTTTTTAGCCCATGATATTCAGCTTTCTCCACTACCTGTTTGGAAATCAAACCAATCACTTTTTCATTCTGAAGGACAGTAAGGATATTCAGGTTATATCGGGTCAGTATCTCCCCAGCTTCTTCCAAGGTTCGTTCGGGTTCTATGGTCTTAACAGGATAGACCATTGCATCCCTTGCCACCTTTTTGGGCTTCACCATCTCTTTTAATGTCTTGATCAAACGATCATGGGCCTCTATCAGAGCCATCCCCTTGACTGTTGCAGAGGCCGCTGTGGGATGCCCTCCTCCTCCAAATTCGCTGGCGATCTCTGAGACGTTCACCTCTTCGAGGCGGCTTCTCCCGATTAAGTAGATGCGGTCTTCCATCCTGACCAGGACCAACAGAACATCCAAGTTTTCCATATCTTTCAATTTATGGACGAGGACCGCAATATCCCCCACATAACGATCCACAGAAGCCTCAGCAATCACCACATCGATCCCATGAAAGTTATATCGAGTAGCGGATTGGATCAGGTCATTCAACAGGAAGATTTGTTCCGCTGTCAGTTCCTTGGTGATCACATTCGATAGGATGTTGAGATTTGCCCCTTTTCGGAACAAATACCCAGCCGCTCTGAAATCCTCCTCTTTCGTTGAAGGAAAGGTCAGGTTCCCTGTATCTTCATAAATCCCCAGCATCATCACCGTAGCTTCATCGGATGTGATATCAATTCCCTTTTTCTGAAGGATATCCAGGAGGAGTGTCACCGTCGCTCCGACCTCTGAGATGACTTCCAGGGATCCATGGAGATCCTCCGAAGAGGGAGGATGGTGGTCATAGATGTGAATTTCCAAATCAGGTTTGGATAAAACCTCTGAAAACTTTCCGATCCGACTGATCTGACGGGTGTCAACCAAAATGAGTCGTTTCACTTCCTGAAGATCAATATTTTTGATCCGTTCCACCTCAAAGGCATAGAGGGTAGAATGGATGAAAAAATCGCGGAGGCTTCTCTCTTGAGAGCCAGGAAAGACCAAAACCGCATTGGGATAAAGTTTTTTAGCGGCCAGCATGGACGCCAAAGAATCAAAATCGGCATTGATGTGGGTGGTGATCACTTCCATAGAAGACTCAATTAGCAATGGACAATTAACAATGCAAAATTAAAAATGTAAAAGACTACTTGAACTGCCGTTTTGAAATGCTAATGGCTAATTGATCATTTTGCAATGATCTTTTTTAGCCTCTTGGATGATACCGTTGATGAATCTTCTTCAATCTCTCTCCAGTCACATGGGTATATATCTGAGTGGTAGAGATATCCGAGTGGCCAAGCATCATCTGGACAGAACGAAGATCGGCCCCTCTTTCTAAAAGATGACTGGCAAAGGAGTGACGGAGAAGGTGAGGGGTGATCCTCTTACGAAGGCCAGCCCTTCGCCCATAATCTTTAAGATTCTTCCAGACACCCTGTCTGCTCATCCCCTTCCCCGAACGGTTGATAAAAAGAGATGGGCTTTCCTTCCCCTTCGCAAGGATTCCGCGGGCTGTTTTTAAATAGAGGCTGACCCGCTTCATCGCTTCGCTTCCGAGCGGAACAATCCTTTCTTTCGAACCCTTTCCATAGAGGAGAACGTACCCCCCTTCCAGGTTGACCTGATGGGTTGGAAGGTGAGTCAGCTCGGAAACTCTCATCCCTGTCGCATAAAGCATTTCCAGCATCGCCCGGTCTCTCACCCCAAGAGGAGTCTGAAGATTAGGTTGTTCCAATATTTGTTCGATCTCCTGCAAGGTCAAAATTTCTGGCAAGGTTTTCGCCACCTTGGGTGATTCCAAATTTTCGACAGGATTGCTCTCCAGAATTCCCTCTTGAATCAAAAATCGAAAGAAGGTCCGAATGGCGACCAAATTTCTCACGATGGTCTTGGAAGAAAGATTCTTCTTTTTCAGCGCCAAGAGAAAACCCCTGACATCGAATTTGCTGACCTCTCGGATCTTCTGAATCCCCTTTCCCCTCAGGTGATTTAAGAATCGACTCAAACCATGGCTGTATGCCTCGATCGTATTTTTGGAAAGGCCTTTTTCAACGATGAGGTAATGGAGAAATTGGTCCAACAATTGTTCCATCTCAATTTCCTAAACTGAAAAGGGGAACCAAATAAAAAGCAGAGGCGATTATGCCCTCTGCTTTGATAAAAGATCAATCGTCTTGAGCCTCTCCTTAGATTCCTGTGTGACCAAATCCCCCTCCTTGTCTCTGGGTCGCTGGGAGATTATCGACTTCCTCCAAGGTCGCTCGAAAAACCTGTGAGATGACCATCTGGGCGATTCTCTCTCCATTACGGAGGGTAAAAGGTTCCTTTCCAAAATTGATCAGAAGGACACCGATCTCCCCGCGATAATCGGAATCGATTGTCCCTGGCCCATTGACTATGCCAATCCCTTTCTGAATGGCCAACCCACTGCGAGGTCTGACTTGACCTTCAAACCCTTCAGGGATCGCCGCGGCGATCCCGGTAGGGATGAGTTTTCTCTCTCCCGGTTCCAAGACAACCTCTTTTTCCAGAGAAGCGAAGAGGTCCATTCCGGAGGCCCCCTCGGTCATATATTGAGGCATAGGCGCTGGATGATCTTTTTTCAACCGTTTGATATAAATTTTCATTGTTGGAGACCTGTCTCCAGAACGGGGCCTATTCGTTACTTTCCGGTTAACCGGATCTTGTCCAAATAATTCCCGTCCATCGGTCCCAATACGGTCAAGCAGAAAAAGCGTTCATCAAAGATATTGTTGGCTAAATGTTGAACGGTTTCTTCCTTTACCTCATCAATCCCTTTGAGAATCATTCCCACAGGGAGATAGGTCTGGAAATAGATTTCATTCTTCGCCAGACGGGTCATCAGGTTGTCAGAGCTCTCGAGGCTGAGGAGAAGATTCCCTTTCAACTGTTCTTTTGCAGTTTCCAATTCTCCATTCTTTAAAGACCCCTTCTTGAGGCGGTTAAACTCTTTGAGGACCAGTTCGATGGTCTCCTGAAAAGAACCTTCATTCGTCCCTGCATAAACCACGACCAGTCCCGTATCAATATAAGTCGGAAGATAGGAGTAAACGGAATAGGCCAAACCGCGATTCTCTCGGATCTCTTGAAAAAGCCTTGAACTCATCCCGCCTCCCAGAATGGTATTCAAGACATACGAGGTGAACCGAAGGGAATGGTTGTATTGGAGTCCTTTGGTGCCGAGGCAAAAGTGCACCTGCTCTAAATTTCGCTTCCAAATATTGGTCGTGGAAATTGAATCGGGTTTTGTCCTCGCCCTCGCCTTATCCGATTTTTGAATCTGACCGAACGTTGCGTCGACCAGGTCAACCACCTCGAGGTGTTTTAAATTTCCAGCCGCGCAGACGATGATTCGGTCAGCCGGATAGTTTTCCTTAAAAAATTGGTGGAGTTGATCTCGAGGGAAGGATTGAACAAGGTCCGAAGTTCCATAAATAGGAAAACCCAAAGGATGTTCTCCCCAACAAATTCGGTTGAAAAGATCATGGATATAATCGTCAGGAGTATCCTCCACCATTTTAATCTCCTGGAGGATCACCATCCTCTCCCTCTCTACATCCTTTAAATCCATGAGAGAATGGAGAAAAATATCTGAAAGGAGATCGATGGCGAGGGGCAAATTTTTATCGATCACCTTAGCATAAAAACAGGTGTACTCCCTCCCTGTAAAGGCGTTCAGAGTTCCACCCACGGAGTCAATTTCCTTGGCGATGTCGAAAGCGGTTCTTTTTTCTGTCCCTTTGAAGAGAAGGTGTTCAATAAAATGGGAGATCCCATTTTCATGGGGTTGTTCATCTCTCGACCCAGTCACCACCCACACTCCAATGGACACAGACCTGAGATAAGGGATTTCCTCTGTTATTACCCGAATGCCATTATCGAGCACGGTCTTCTGATATCCAGATCCTGTATCAATCCATGATTGATTCAAGGAATCACGCCTATTTTTAATCTCACCGTCCATGACTTTCTATCCCCTAACTGTTTAACCCCTCTCTCTATCCCTTATCCCCTGCATTCGGCTTCGTCTCCCTCAAGGCTGCCTTACGACTCAATCGAACGCGACCCTGAGGATCGATATCGATCACCTTTACAAGCACCTCATCTCCTTCTTTGAGAACATCCGAGACCTCCTTGACATGGCCCTCTGCCAATTGGGAGATATGGATGAGGCCATCCGTCCCCGGAAAAAGTTCTACAATGGCGCCAAAACCTAAAATCCGTATAACCTTCCCAGTATAAAGCGCACCTACTTCGACCTCTTGGGTGAGCTTCTTGATCATATAGATGGCTTTTTCGATGGATTCATAATTCGGAGAGGCCAGCTTCACCAGTCCCGAATCGTCCACATCAACCTTCACGCCGGTCTGATCGATAATGGCTCGAATGTTCTTCCCTCCTGGGCCAATGACATCCCGAATTTTTTCCTGCTTCACTTGGAGGCTGACGATCCGAGGGGCATGCGGTGAGAGATCTTTTCGGGGTTCGGAAATGGTCTCGCTCATCTTATTCAAAATATGGAATCTGCCCTCTCTGGCCTGATCGAGAACTTTTCTCATAATCTCTTTGGAGATGCCCTGAACTTTGATATCCATCTGGATGGCTGTAACCCCTTCAGAAGTGCCCGCCACCTTGAAATCCATGTCCCCCAGATGGTCCTCATCGCCCAGGATGTCTGAAAGGACGGCGCTCTCCCCCTCTTCTAAGATTAAACCCATGGCAATACCAGCTACGGGAGCTTTAATCGGAACCCCTGCATCCATGAGTGAGAGGGTTGATCCACATACTGTAGCCATGGAGGAGGATCCATTCGATTCCAACACTTCTGAGACAATTCGAATGGTATAGGGAAAATTCTCACTCGAAGGGAGAACAGGCAGGATTGCCCTTTCGGCCAAAGCCCCATGCCCAATCTCTCTCCGGCTGGGCGACCTCAGTGGGGAAACTTCTCCTGTACAAAAGGGAGGGAAATTATAGTGGAGCATGAATGATTTATAGATCTCACCGTTCAAGGAATTAATCTTTTGCTCATCTTCAGAAGTTCCAAATGTGACAACAGCCAGGACCTGAGTTTCTCCACGTGTGAAAAGGGCGGAACCATGGGTTCTGGGAAGGATACCCACTTCACAGGAGATGGGACGAATTTCTGAAAGCCTTCTTCCATCGATTCTCTGTTTCTTTTCTAAAATCAATTTTCGGACCAGTTTACGATAGATTGCTTCGAAAGCGATCCTCACCATCTTTTGTGAGGATTCATCTTGGACCCCGAGCTCCTGAAAGGTCAACTGAAGGATCTCCTCCAATCGTTCTTTTCTTTCCCCTTTTTCTGTGATGTGAAAGGTTTCCTGGAGTTTCTCTTGAGCGGTTGCGCTGACTTTTTCGTAAAGGCTTTCTTCTGGTTTTTGGAGTTCGAATTCCCGAGGGGTAACTCCTAAAGCTGACTTCATCTGTTTCTGAAGAGCAATCACCGGTTTCAGGGACCGATGGCCAAACAGAATGGCCTCCAAGATCTCCTCCTCTTTGACCTCCTTTGCGCTTCCTTCGACCATAATGATGGCATCCTCACTCCCTGCCACAAAGAGATCGATATCGCTCAGTTCCAATTCTTCATACGTGGGGTTGAGGACGAACTCTCCGTCAATCCGACCCACTTTAGCTCCTGCAATGGGTCCTTCGAAGGGGATATCGGAGAGAGAAAGAGCGCTGGAGGCTCCAATCATTCCTAATATGGAAGGATCATTATCCTGGTCGGCAGAAAGGACGGTGGCGATGATCTGGATCTCATTTTGAAACCCTTTAGGGAAAAGGGGTCTCAGGGGTCGATCAATAAAGCGGGAGATCAGCGTCTCACGATCACTGGGTCTTCCTTCCCTCTTAAAAAAACCTCCTGGGATCCTCCCTGCAGCATAAGTCATTTCTAAATAATTAACAGTGAGGGGAATGAAATCGAGGCCTTCGCGCTTCTTTTCGGATGTCACAGCCGTCACCAGGACGACCGTCTCTCCATACTGCACCATGACCGAACCGTTTGCCTGCTTCGCCACCTTTCCAGTTTCAATGGAAAAGGGCCTTCCTCCTAAATCGATTTGTAGCTTCTGACTCATATGAATCTCTTCACTCCTTTTCATTTAGAACATGATGGCATTACTTCCGTAGACCTAACTTATCGATGACCGTTCGATATCGGTCCACTTTGTTTTCTTTAAGGTAGTTGAGGAGTCTCCTCCGCTGCCCAACCAATTTAAGGAGACCCCTGCGAGAGTGATGGTCTCGTTTGTGTATTTTAAAGTGTTCTGTCAGATATCGAATCCTTTCGCTGAGAAGAGCGATTTGAACCTCCGGGGAACCCGTGTCCCGTTCGTGGTTTTTAAACTGTTCGATGATCTCTTTTTTCTTTTCCTGAACAAGTGTCATGAAATCCTCCTTTTAAACTAAACGTGATCTTCCGTCGGGTATCGTTCTTGGGGTTGAAACACTCTTAACGGGCGAAGGGCCACGACTTCTGGATTTGCCCAGGGAATATCCGCCCCCTTCACTTCTGATTTTAAAATGGCCACCAACCCATCCCGAGGAGAGGACATCTTGAGCCATTCCCCTTTTTCGAAGGCTGGAAGGGTCTGTGGAGTAAGATCTTGAACCATCATCTCCTTCCCAAAGCGCACTTTCTCCACCAATTGTTCGTCCCCGATCATCTCGGGTAAACTGGGCAAGGCCGCACTCAAAGAAATCAACCACGGTTGAAGGGCGTCGGGTTTGGAGATATCCTTTAACCTTTCCCAGGAGATCGCTTGCTCGAGCGTGAAAGGGCCGCTCCGAGCCCTCCTCAGACGAAGAAGGTGGGCCCCACATCCTATCTTTCTTCCGATATCTCTTCCCAGGGTGCGGATGTAAGTTCCTTTTGAGCAAGAAACTTTAAAATGGACAAGGGGGAGCTCAATTTCCTCCATTTGAATATTATAAATTTCTACTTCTCTCTCTTTCCGTCCAACCTCGATCCCTTTTCTGGCTAATCGATAAAGGGGTTTCCCCTGCATTTTAATGGCCGAAAACATGGGAGGGGTCTGACGAATCTTCCCTAAAAATGTATGGATGACACCCTCAATCTTTTCTGCCGGAACTCCCTCCCATGGTTGTTTCAGGACAACCTTACCGGTCCAGTCATCTGTGGTGGTTTCCTCCCCTAACTTGAGGGTCGCTCCATATTCCTTAGGACCTTCCCTTAAAAAGGGAACCAATTTCGTTCCCTCGTTGATGACAATAGGCAAAACGCCTGTGGCAAAGGGATCAAAGGTTCCGATATGGCCTGCCTTCTTAATGCCAAATCGATGTTTGATCTCTCTGACCACATCGAGGGAGGTGATCCCTTCAGGTTTATCCACAATGAGGAGGCCATCAATTCCCCTCTTCATCCCCATTCGGCTCCTTTTCCTGATGGATGCTTTGGATTAACTCTTCCATATGAATCGCATACTCAATGGAGGGATCGAATTGAAACAGTATCTCAGGAGTATACCTCAGCCGGATCCGCCGACCCAATTCTTTTCGGACAAATCCCTTGGCGCTGTCCAGACCCTTTATGGACCTCTCCCTCTCTTGCGGGGTTCCTGCCACGCTGAAATAGACTTTTGCAAACCGGCAATCCTCAGAAACAGTCACCTTGGTGATCGTGACAAAACCAATACGAGGATCTTTGATCGACTTCACCAGCATTTGGGAGATTTCTTTCCGAATCAAATCAGCTACTTTTTCTGAACGTTTTCCTTCCATCCGAACCTTTAAAATAATTATACCGTAATGATTTCAATTTCTGTTTGCACCATCTCGACGAGGTGCATCTGCTCAATAAAGTTAACGATGTTATCCAAGCTCGAATTGATATGCCGTCGATCATTCCCAACTGTACAGAAACCAATCTGCGCCCGTTGCCATAGGTCATTATCCCCGACTTCTGAAATGGCCACATTAAAACGGTGTCTTACCCGATCAATCAGTTTGCGAAGCACATGTCGTTTTTCTTTCAAAGAATGATTTTCTGGAATCCGAAGATCGAGTTGACAAATTCCGATCACCATCTCTTTACCCTGAACAATGAACCATAAACGATGAACGATGGACAACGAAGTAACAGACTGTTCATCGTATATTGTTCATCGTTCATTGTATCACATCAGGCTAACCGAGCTTTTACTTCTTCCATCTCGTAAGACTCGATGACATCCCCGAGTTTAATATCATTAAAATTCTCAATGCCGATACCACACTCAAGCCCTTGGCTACAATCCTTCATATCGTCTTTGAATCGCCTGAGTGAAGAAATCCGGCCGTCATAGACGACGACATTGTCTCGCAGTAATCTCGCATGGGTTCCTTTGACGACTTTCCCATCTATCACGAGACTGCCTGCCACGGCTCCCACTTTGCGGATGTTAAAAACCTGTATCACCTGTGCCCTTCCCAAGATATGTTCTTTGTAAGTGGGCTCAAGTAATCCTTCCAAGGCATTCTTAATATCGGTGATCGCATCATAGATCACGGAATAAGTCCGGACATCGACATGTTCCTGCTCTGAGAGAGACTGAGCTTTCGGACCCGGCCTCACATTAAAGCCAATGATGATCGCATTGGAAGCCGAAGCTAAATTCACATCGGTCTCTGTAATCCCGCCGACCGCATCATGAAGGATATTGACCTTTACAGCATTCGTGGAGAGCTTTTTCAATGCCTCTTTCACGGCCTCGATGGATCCCTGGACATCTGCCTTAATAATGACATTCAGTTCTTTTACTTCCCCCTTCTTAATCTTATCATAGAGCTCCTCTAAGGAGACCTTGCTCAACTTTGAAAGTTCCTTTTCACGAATTTTTTCTTGTCGATAGAGGCTGATCTGTTTGGCCATCCTCTCTTCGGAGACAACGATGAACGTCTCCCCTGCCTCTGGAATATCGGTAAAACCCACCACCTCCACCGGGATAGAGGGACAAGCTTCTTCTATCTTCTGCCCTTTATCATTCAGCATCGCTCTGACCCTACCATAGTGCGAACCTGCGAGGAAGGCATCCCCTGTTTTCAACATTCCCTCCTGCACGAGGAGGGTTGCCACGGGACCTCTTCCTTTGTCCAATTTCGCTTCGATAATGACCCCTCGAGCAGGTTTGTCTGGATTGGCCCTTAATTCTAAAACCTCTGCCTGGAGGAGGATTAAATCCAGCAACTCTTTAATCCCTGTCTTCTGTTTGGCCGATACCTCAGTAAAAAGGGTATTCCCACCCCATTGCTCCGGGACGAGCCCATATTCCGAAAGGTCTTTCTTCACCTTTTCGGGGTTTGCGATCGGTTTATCAATCTTATTAATGGCGACCACAATTGGAACTTTGGCAGCTCGCGCATGATCGATCGCCTCCTTTGTTTGTGGCATCATCCCATCATCCGCAGCGACCACCAAAACGACCACGTCTGTCACCTGAGCTCCTCTTGCCCTCATAGCGGTAAAGGCTTCATGACCGGGGGTGTCAATAAAAACCACATGCCCATTCTCTAATTCAACATCATAGGCCCCGATGTGCTGGGTGATTCCTCCGGCTTCCCCTCCCATCACATTCGTTTTTCTTATTGAATCCAAAAGCATGGTCTTTCCATGATCCACATGGCCCATGATCGTGACTACGGGGGGTCTGGGTTTCAACTGTTCGGGGAGGTCCTCTTTTCTTTCCAATAGCTCTTGGCGCTCCAAGGAGACTTTCTCCACCTCGTAGCCAAACTCGCTGGCCACCAGAGAGGCGACATCCGCATCAATGAGCTGGTTGATATTTACCAGCACACCCATTTCCATCAACTTCTTAATCAATTCTCCACCTTTGACGCCCATCCTTTTTGCAAGATCCCCAACAGCGATGACTTCAGCGATTCGAATGATTCTTTTAATGGGTTTGGGGATAGTCACCTCTGTCTTCTTCGGCGTCCTTAATACCACCTTCTTCTTCATAGGTCGGAAGGACCTGAATCTGGGTTCGACCCCTTTCCCTTCACCTTTTTCTCCTTCGACCTCATCTTCCCCCAACATCCTTTCTTCAATTCTCCTTCTCTTTTTTATAAACCCCTTTTTCTTCGCAAGGGGCCCCAATCTTTCTTTCTCCAATAATTCTTCTTTTTCCAGTAGCTTCACCTCAACCTTTTTTAGAGGAGCTTCCTTCGGTTTAAGCTCTTCAGCCTCTTTCTTGCCTTCTGCTATTTCCCCCGCTTCTTCAAGGGTAACCTGGGTTGGCACTGCCCCGATCGATCTTGGGGGGAGGATCTTTTTCTCTTCAGCCTTTTCCGAAATTTTCGGCTCGGTTTCGGCCTTTCCTTCTTTCTCTTTTGCTTTTGGAATCTTTCCACTTACCACCTCAGTGGCAACCTCGGGCTCGACGACAGCCAATAGAGGAGGTGGGGCCTCCACTTTAACTTTTAGGGTTCTTACCCTTCTCCGAATCACGGTGGGTTTGACCCGCTTCTCAACGATTTCTTTCTCAGAGTCCCTTTCGATAATCTTCTCATCAAAGGAGGAGACCTTTTTTTCAGGTTCGGTAAGTTTCTTATCTTTTACCTTCACCCCCATTCGTTTCAATTTCATAAGCAGTTTGTCATCCCCCATCCCGACTTCGCGTGCAAGATCGAGGACTTTACTCTTTGTCATTCCCTTCCTCCTCTAATTCAACCCTTTCCACTCTTTGGAAAAACCTTTTGCTGAAAGATACCGGAAATCCATCGTCTCCAAGAACCCAACCCCTCTCTTCTTTTTCTTTGCCGTGTTTAAACATCCGAGATCTGGACAGAGATAAAACCCCCGCCCTGGATGAGGCTTCTTCTCGTTCACCACCACCACTCCTTCATCACTTAGGGTCAACCAAATCATTTCCTCTTTCTTCCTTTTCTTCCGACATCCAATACATGTACGAATGGGGGCATGCCCTTTCTGACTCATGCTCTCTTTCCTTCGATATAATGTTTTGCTGTTTGGATCAATTTTGACGCCTTCTTGACCCCGATCCCTGGAAGGGCAGAAAGCTTCTCAATATTCGTTTCCAAAATATCATAAACGGTCTTAAATCCATTCGCTTCTAATAGTTGGGCCGTTTTCTCCCCTACTCCTTCCATCCGGTCCACCGGATCGAGAGCAGGATCACCAGTTGTTGAAAGAGCTTCTTGGCTGACCTCTGCGCCTTCTTCTCTTCGGGACATCTGAATCGCCCCTTTGACGATCTCAGCAGCCTTTTCTTTCTCAATTTCTAAAACCTTTGCTAACTCTTCTGGGTCAACCTCGGACACCTCCTTGATCGATCGGAAGCCTTCGTTATAAAGGACACGGCTCGCCACATCTCCGATATGAGGGAGGCTCTTAAACTTTTCCAAAATTTCACTGGAGATCTTCTCCATCCTGGATTCACTCTTAATATCGATCTTCCATCCAGTTAATTTGGAGGCTAATCGGACATTTTGGCCTTTCTTCCCGATGGCGAGGGAGAGTTGATCGTCTGCCACGACCACTTCCATATGACGATTTTCCTCATCGATATAGACCCTAGAGATTTTGGCCGGGGCCAAAGCATTACACACATATTTGGCTTGATCTTGAGACCAAGGAATAATATCGATCCGCTCCCCTCGAAGTTCTTGGACCACGCTCTGGACTCGAGAACCCCTCATTCCTACACAGGCCCCCACTGGATCCACATCCCGGTTCGAACTATAGACAGAGATCTTTGCCCTCTCACCTGGTTCCCGGGCAGCGCTGATCATTTTGATCACTCCCTCAGAGATCTCAGGCACTTCCATCTCAAACAACTTGATCAAAAATCCTGGATGAGTCCTAGAAACAAAAATTTGCGGTCCCTTTGAGTTCTTCTGTACATCAAGAATATAGGCCCGAAGCCGCTCCCCTTGCCGGTAGCTCTCCCCAGAAATTTGTTCTTTCGATAAAAGAACGGCTTCTGCCCTACCAATGCTAATATAGAGATTTCCCTTCTCCATCCTCTGAACGGTTCCACTGACCAAATCTCCCTTTCGATCCTTAAATTCATTATAGACATTCTCTCGTTCAGCGTCTCGCACCTTCTGGATGATCACCTGCTTCGCCGTCTGGGCTCCAATTCGCCCGAAGTCGGTATTTAACTTCACTCCCAGGCTGTCTCCGATCTGTGCTTCGCTGTCCAATTCCCTGGCCTCTTCCAGAGAGATCTCCGTCGATGGATTCGTCACTTCCTCCACAACCTGCTTGAACTGAAACAACTCCACTTCACCCGCCTCTTCATTAAAGTGGACTTCTATCTCCCCCTGGTGTCCATATTTCTTTCTCGAAGCAGTCAGCACGGCCTGTTCTAAGGCTTCGATGATCACCTTCCGGTCAATCCCTTTATCCTTTCCCACTTGATCAATCACAAAATTGAGATTGGATGGCATAATTCATCTCTCCCTTTTAACATGAAGCTCCGTCCAGCCTTGGCGGAAGGAGCTTCCCGGAAATGTAATATCATTTTATATGGTGCCCCTTTCGGAGCACATCCTGGTCAACTTCCAAGTTGGCTTTTGCCACATTGGAGAGAGGAATCTGAAAGACCCCTCCCTCTACTTCTATTTCAATTTGGTTCTCTGAAACTCCCAGGAGTCTTCCTTTAAATTGCCGCCGATTTTCAATGGAATCGACAGTCTTCACTTTGATCAAACGGTGGCGATATTTCATAAAGTCCTTTTCGGTTTTTAATGGACGGGTAAGACCTGGAGAGGAAACTTCTAACGTATACGGGGTTTGTATGAAATCCTCTACATCTAAACTCCTTCCAACCTCATGACTGACTCGGATACAATCGTCAAGGGTGACCCCTCCTTCTTTGTCCAGAGTGAGGCGAAGGACCCATCCTTTTGATTCTCTCCGATATTCAGTATCTACCAAATCCATTCCTTCATTCAAAAGGATGGGATCGGCAAGGGCGCGTACCCTATCCACAATCTCATTTTTCACCATCTCTCACGCTTAATCAGCTTTTTTAAAAAAAAAGCGGGCACATAGCCCGCTTTTTCAGCAGACCAACTAATTAGGTAATAACTATACTACAATTCACTCTGGGATGCAAGAAAAATTTTAATCCGCCTGGGGAAATTTCCCTCATCATGATAAAGAATCCCCTTCACTGATCAGAAGGTTAACTCTCTTTTTTGAGAAAAGAGGGCTGATCCAAACCAGGACCCCGAAGCGATTGGATCTCTCTCTCCAACCTTTTAATCGTTTTTTGGTTTTGACGAAGGGTCTTTTTGAGTTGAAAGCGTCTATAAATGTCACCCACTCCCCCAGTCAAGACTCCCAAAAAAATGGAGCAAAGAATAACCAAGAAGAGAGGGAGAGGAACTTTTGGAATTTCAAACCATTGATAATTCTCTGTGGGGAAAACGAAGCGAAGGGTGACCTCGCTTCTATTTTGAATGGAAAAAAGGATCGCCACGAAAAAGGCCAACATCCAAAGCAATGTTTTGACCCATCTCACCTTTTCATCCTCCTTTCTGGACTTTCTTTTTCCTCAAAAGATCCATAAAGGTAGCGTGAAGTTTCTGATAGGTTTTTTCTAAATATTCAGGGACGATCTTCGTTTCCCCTATCACTGGCATAAAATTGGTATCTCCTGCCCATCTCGGGACAATATGGAGATGGAGATGGTCTTCTCCAGCCCCCCCTACCTTCCCGATATTCATCCCAATATTGAATCCATGTGGACGAAGGCTTGTCTTCAGCACCTGTGTGGAGGCTTTCAATAAGTCGAAAAGCTCTTTTAATTCATTATTGTCTAATTGCTCCAGATTGAGGCAGTGGCGTTTGGGAACAACCATCAGATGGCCGTTGGTATAAGGATATTTATTCATGACCACAAACACATATTCACCCTGATAGAGGATGAGGTTTTTTTTGTTCTTTTTATCCTTAAGCTTTTTGCAAAAGAAACACCCTCTTTTTTTCTCTCCTAAAATATAATCCATTCTCCACGGGGCCCAAAGATATTTCATTGCTTTCCATCCCTTCGCAATAGGTTATCCGCCTTTTATTTCTATCAAAAGCTTTGATAAGACCTTCCTCCTGACCTATACCGCTACCACGGTTCATCTCTGAGATCAATTTTTAATAGAGATGAGAGGTATATAGGAGTATAGATGTTCATAGAGAAAAATTAAGAAGCCAACTCCAGATTAAGGTAGAGATAATCCTTCCAGGGATCCGGGGTTTCTTTGATCCCAAGACTCATCGGCAATAGGGGTATCCAAAGGGGCGCCCTGGGTTTTCGGATCAGCGACATCCCTGCTTCTTCAGGTGTCCTCCCCCCCTTTTTAAGATTACAGGCTATGCAGCAAGTCACGACATTGGTCCATTCCGTTTGTCCCCCCTTTGAACGTGGAATGACATGGTCATAGGTCAACTCCTTGTGCTCAAAAGGGGTGCCACAGTACTGACACTTTCCCCGATCCCGGACATAAAGATTCTGGCGGGAAAATTTAACAATAGGAATTTTTCTTCTAATAAAACGATTCAATCGAATCACGGCGGGGAGCCGTAAGGAAATGCTGACGCCTCGAATCATGCGATCGTATTCTTCAATCACCTCTACTTTTTCAAGCATCACCATGATGATCGCTTTTTTCCAAGTCACTACTTTTAATGGCTCAAATGTAGCGTTGAGAAGTAATGTCCATTCCATCTTTTAATAAAGAAACAAAAATATCCCCTTGAATTTTGGGTAGATATATCGATTTTTAATTCAATTGTCAAGTATTTTAAGGGAGAGCTCTAAAAAATTACTTTACGCTCTCTTGAGATTTCCAGACTTTTCAGAAATCTCTAAGGAACGGAATAGCTTTTTGAATCACCTCTTCCAATCGAAGGTATTACGCCTGATGAAGGAAACGACAACCTTTCGGTGAGATCATGATTTAAGGGAAAAGCCTTATCCCAAAATGACATTTTTTATCCAAATAACAATCTTTGTCACTTTTATAAACTAATCTTAAGGGATATTTTCTCATTCTCCAATGTATTTATCCTTAAATTTCAATAAATTATCCATATTCCGGTTCAATTTATTAATCTGGCAGAAAAATTGCATTAAAAATTATTATTATATTGCAACCCTTGTGTCATTGGCACACAATTTTAAATATGATGACCTCATTCTTAAATTTCCGAGACTTCTTTTTGCTGTAAGGATAAACCGATGGTGAAGGTGACAAAAGAAACGGTAGTGGCCAATTTATATCTCATGAAGATTCATTTGCTGATCCTCAAGTTATTCGTCGTCAAGGAATTCTCTTCCTTGATGATGAAAATACTTCATTAAAATTTAATGCTCATAACTAATTTTATTTCATTTAAAGCAGTTGACAATTCTCTTTAACTTTGATAGGTTTTATTCAAATTGATCATAAAGGAGGAACTTCTCATGAAAGGATTTAAAAAGATTTTGCTGTTATTATTGACCCTTTCATTAGTCATTGGCAGTCTTTATTCAACAGGGTGGGCCGGAGATAGATTTGGGAAGGATGACCCTGTCGCACATGGATGGAGTGCCCTGGATATAATTTTCGCCAGACCCCTTGGGGTTGCTGCGGGAATCGTGGGGACTGCCATTTTCGTCGTCTCACTGCCTTTTACTATTCCCGCGGGGGGTGTGGGCGACGCAGCAGATATGTTTATTGTTAAACCTTTCCAATTCTCCTTCACTCGGGAATTCCCGGATGAAGATATTTAAAACCAACTAACTGGGAAGGGAAGCACTTAAAGAGATGATTGGTAACAGAATTATCTCTTTTCATATTTCTCTCTTACCAAATTTCCCTCACATTAAGTTCCCCTTTCAATTTCCGATGACAAAAAGGGCAGGCCTTCCCCTCCTTAATAAGCACCTCTTTCATCATCTCGATCAATTCGCTATCCTCTAAAATTTGCTTCACGATATGAGGATGCGGCTTTCGATCATATTTGCGGTAAGGAAAACTGCTCTTCCCACTCATCTCTCCACTCCTCCAAAATCATTATAAAATTTCTTTATTCTTTTGGCAAGAGAGTGAAATCAATAACCTCTTTGAGGACAATGAAGAAACAAAGTTATTCTGAAAGACTTTTTAAAAAATTTTTTAAAATGCTGAGGTCTTCAGGGGAGATATCCATAAACCTTACTCCGCATCGGTAATCTCCCCACCCTTTCCCCAAATGGATATCCATCCAAACTACCTCTGCCAATACTTCGATGGAATTCAAACGAGAACCTGAAGCAAAAAAGAGTTTAATTTTGAGCTGTTGACCAATTTCTATCTCTTGTGAAAGATAAACCAACAATCCACCCCCACTGGCATTGAGGGCTCGGCCTGTTTGGGTGATGGATGAGGGGATGAGATGGTACTCTATCGGCAAATCGATTGAAAATCGGGGATGTCTCCTCCTTTCTAAATTTGCCACCCCCACATGGGATTTCGTTTCTTGTTTTTCTGTCACTCTCTCATCCCTTTTTCTGATGGGTTAAAGTGAACATAAAGTCTTGAACAGAATACTTCGAAGAGACACCCCTCGCACTGTGGTTGGATAGGGAAACAATGTCCTCCTCGTTCTTCTTCCCTTCCCATCCAGGCCATCGGTTCCTCGACCTTCACAGGATTCTGAGGAAAAGCCTCTTTCGCAAAAGATTGGATTTTAATATCTCCCAT
>Ga0100377_1000360_pt1 | contig 38283 bp, 34 predicted proteins | sample CryGeymeta201501_FD_83664 | JGI IMG/M metagenome (GOLD analysis project Ga0100377, IMG submission 83664) | Groundwater microbial communities from Crystal Geyser aquifers in Utah, USA - Crystal Geyser metaG 2015-01 | ecosystem: Environmental > Aquatic > Deep subsurface > Groundwater | place: USA... | reverse complement strand
GACGGGCTCGGCCTTGTCAGTCAGCTCCACGTGGAAACCAAGAAGGCCCTGGGCTACAGTCATCGCGGCACTCCGGTGTGGTTCGGCAACGACATCGTACCGGAGACGACGATCCCGTCGGAACCGGGGAGTGCCACCCCCCAAAAGATCTGCCGAAGACGCACCTCTCCAGGGCCGGCGCCCCCTGGCCAGCCTCGTGCGCCCCCCCATTTCACAGACCGTGGGGGCAGCCTATGCGGCGGCTTCAGGGGGCTTGCTGGGCTTCCCCCTGTGGGTGAAGCGGGTGCGCATGGGGCCGGGCCCCAAAAGCGTGGTCAGCGCGGGCTCACTCGCACGGAGGGCCGAATTCGGGCCGACGATTCAGGTCGGGTGGGTCCCGCCGCCGCCGCTCAGGCCGCGAAGTGTACCGCCGAGATCCGCTTGCCACAGAGGGTGCCGCGCCAGGGCAGGCTGCCATGGTCCGTCCCGGCCGCGCCGGCCGCGACCATCAGCGGGAGCAAGTGCTCCTCCCGGGGGTGGGCCAGCCGGGCCGCAGGCGCGCGGCTCCAGTCCGCCAGGCGCGCGTCCCGCTCGGCTGGCCCGGCGACCACGGTCTGCGCCAGCCAGGTGTCGAAGGCCTGGGCGGCGCCGTCGGCATGCGGATCCTGGAGGGCCCGCAGGTTGTGGTAGGACAGCCCGCTGCCGATGATGAACACCCCCTCGTCGCGCAGGGGCGCCAGCGCCCGCCCCAGGGCCAGGTGGGCCGCCGGATCCAGGCCCGCCTGCAGCGAGAGCTGCACCGTCGGCACCTGGGCCTGGGGCCAGCTCAGCATCATCGGGATGAAGGTCCCGTGGTCGAAGCCGCGCGACGGGTCCTCATCAGACTCCAGGCCGGCCCGCGACAGGAGATCGCGGACGTGGGCGGCCAGGGTCGGGTCGCCAGGCGCGGGCCACTGCAGGGTGTAGGAGCGCGGCGGGAAGCCGTAGTAGTCGTAGAGCATCGGCGGCCGCGGCGCGCTCATGACGGTGGGGACCGGCGCCTCCCAGTGGGCCGAGAGCACCAGCAGCGCGCGGGGCGGGGCCGGGAGGATCCCGGGCAGGCCGCGCAGGTACTCCGCCAGGGAGCGCAGCTCGTCGGGGGGCAGACCGACATCGACGAAGGGCCAGGGACCGCCACCGTGGGGCAGGTAGACGACCGGCATGCGCGCGCTCATGGCTCTCCCAAGGGGCCATGGCCGAGGGGCCGGCTCCCACCCCTCCCCTAACGTCCGTCAAAGGACCGGCCTGCCTCACTGCGCTTCAAGGTGTAGCGTCCACCCGGGCGCGCCTTCGCAGGAGCGTGTCCGTGGGAGGCTCAGGGATGGAGATGCCGGTCGACATCGCAGCGCTGCAGGCGGAGCTGACGCGCCTTCGGACGCGGCTGGGCACCCTCGACGACATGGACGAGGGCATGCAGATCCTCGACCCCAACCTGCGCTACGTCTACGTCAACTGCGCCGCGGCGCGCCACGGGCAGCGCAGCCGGGAGGAGCTGATCGGCCACTCCATGGGGGAGCTGTACCCCGGGATCGAGAGCACGGAGATGTTCGGCCACCTGAGTCGGTGCCTGCGGGAGCGCGTGGCGCTCGCCATGGACAACGAGTTCCAGTTTTCCGACGGCTCCAAGCGGTGGTTCGAGCTTCGCTTCGAGCCTGTGCCAGAGGGCGTCATGGTCCTGTCCATCGACGTGGACCTGCGCGTGCGCCTGGAGGAGCAGCTGCGCCACGCCCAGAAGATGGAGGCCGTCGGGCGGCTGGCCGGAGGCATCGCCCACGACTTCAACAACCTGCTCACGGTCATCATCAACTACAGCCAGTTCGTCCTGGACGAGCTGCCGGCCGACAGCCCGATCCGGTCCGACCTGGAGCAGATCGAACAGGCGGCGGACCGGGGTGCGAGCCTGACCCGCCAGCTGCTCAACGTCAGCCGTCGACAGGTCGTGGAGCCGGTGCTGCTGTCCATCGATGAGGCGCTGACGCGGCTGGAGCCGCTGCTCCAGCGCCTGGTCGGCGAGGACGTCCAGGTGTCGACCCGCTTGGGCTCCGCCGGCGGTGTCATCCGCATCGACGCCGGGCACCTGGACCAGGTCCTGCTGAACCTGGCGGCCAACGCACGGGACGCCATGCCCGAGGGCGGAGTGCTGACCCTGCGCACCGAGCAGGTCGTGCTGGACGCCGCCTATATCGACGCCCACATCGAGGTCGCGCCGGGCAGCTACGTCCTGCTGTCGGTCACCGACAACGGGACGGGCATGGACGCCGCCACGCGGGCCCGGATCTTCGAGCCCTTCTTCACGACCAAGGGTGCCGGCCGCGGCACCGGGTTGGGACTGGCCACGTCACACGGCATCGTCCGGCAGGCGGGGGGACACATCTGGGTCTACACCGAGCTGGGCAAGGGCACGACCTTCAAGCTGTACTTCCCCCTGGCCCGACACAAGGACGAGGCGGCGCCCAGCCCGATCGCCGAGACGGGCGATCTGCACGGCACCGAGACCGTCCTGGTCGTCGATGACACGCCGGGCCTGCGGGAGCTGTGCAGTCGGACCCTGAGCGCCTACGGCTACACGGTCCTGGACGCCGACAGCGCGGAAGAGGCCCTGCGCTTCACCGAGCGCTACTCCGGCCCGATCCACGCCCTGGTCACCGACGTAATCATGCCTCGCATGCGCGGACCTGAGCTGGCCCAGCGCCTGACCGCCCTGCGCCCCGGTCTGCGGGTGCTCTACGCCTCGGGCTACATCGACGAGGACCTGATGTCCGTCATCGACCGCGCCAGCTTCCTGGAGAAGCCCTTCACGCCCATGCAGCTCGCCCGACGGCTGCGTGAGGTCCTCTCCCGCTGAGCGCCGCGCCGGATAGCGGGGGTCCATGCTGACCCTCGCCATCACCCTCGTCCTGCTCGTGGCCGTCCTGCACGGGCTCTTCCTGGTCCTTGAGATGTTCCTGTGGCAGCGGCCGCTGGGTCGCAAGGTCTTCGGCCAGACCGCCGCCAACGCGGCCACGACGGCGGTCCTCGCCAAGAACCAGGGCCTGTACAACGGCTTCCTGTCCGCCGGCCTGATCTGGGCCGCGGTCCTGCTGGTCCAGGGCGCCCCCGAAGCGCGCAGCATCGCGACCTTCTTCCTGGGCTGCGTGGTGGTGGCCGGTGGCTACGGCGCCGCCACGGTCTCCTGGCGGATCCTGCTGGTCCAGGCGCTGCCGGCGGTCGCGGCGCTCGGGGCGGTCTGGCTGGCCTGAGGCAGGCGGCTGAAGCAGGCGGCCTCAAGCCCCTTGCCCCCGGTGGTGCCCGGGTATACGTATTTCGTCGAACAACGAATGGATCGACGATGAGCGCCTCCGACTGCTGCGGACCTCCTGGCTCCCACTTCGTGCCCCAACCCGATGAGGACGAGCAGCTCGCCGCCTTCTGCCGCGCCCTGGGGCACCCTCACCGGGTGCACATCCTGCGCTTCCTGCTGGCCCAAAACGCCTGCTTCGCCGGCGAGATCGCCGAGCGGCTGCCGGTCGCAGCGTCGACGGTGAGCCAGCACCTCAGCCAGCTCCGCGAGGCCGGGCTCATCCGCGGCGAGGTGGACGGGCCGCGGCGCTGCTACTGCGTGGAGCCCACGGCCATCACCTCCCTGCACGCCCTCATCGGCGCGCTGAAGCTGCCATGAGCGCCGGTCCCGCCGGTCGGCTGTCCTTCCTCGACCGCTTCCTGACGCTGTGGATCTTCCTGGCCATGGCCCTGGGCGTCGGCCTGGGCCGCTGGCTGCCCGGCGTGGCCGGCACCCTGGACGGCCTGCGGGTGGGCACGACCTCGATCCCCATCGCCGTGGGGCTGGTCCTGATGATGTACCCGCCCCTGGCCAAGGTCCGGTACGAGGAGCTGGGGCGGGTCTTCCGCGACCGCCGCGTCCTGGCCCTGTCCCTCGTCCAGAACTGGGTGATCGGCCCCATGCTGATGTTCAGCCTGGCGGTGCTGCTTCTGCCCGACCGGCCCGAGCTGATGGTCGGCGTCATCCTGATCGGGCTGGCCCGGTGCATCGCCATGGTCATCGTCTGGAACGACCTGGCCCAGGGCGATCCCGACTACGCGGCGGGCCTGGTGGCCTTCAACTCGATCTTCCAGATCCTGTTCTTCCCCGTCTACGCCTGGCTCTTCATCACGGTGCTGCCGGCGTGGCTGGGCCTGCACGGCGCCGTGGTCGACGTCTCCATCGGCCAGATCGCCACCAGCGTGGCCATCTACCTGGGCATCCCCTTCGCCGCCGGCATGCTGACCCGCCTGGTCCTGCGCAAGGCCAAGGGCGACACCTGGTACCGCACCCGCTTCCTGCCGCGCATCAGCCCGCTGACGCTGGTCGCCCTTCTGTTCACGATCGTCGTGATGTTCGCCCTGCAAGGCGACCGGATCGTGTCCCAGCCCCTGGACGTGCTGCGCATCGCCCTGCCGCTGGTCCTGTACTTCGGGCTCATGTTTGGCCTGTCCTTCCTGCTCGGTCGAAAGGCGGGGGCCGACTACGGGCGCACGACCGCGCTGTCCTTCACGGCAGCGTCCAACCACTTCGAGCTGGCCATCGCCGTCGCGGTCGCCACCTTCGGCATCACCCACGGAGCGGCCCTGGCCGCGGTGGTCGGTCCCCTGGTCGAGGTGCCGGTGCTGCTCGGCCTGGTCCACGTCGCGCTGTGGCTGCGGCCCCGCCTGTTCCCTGCCCCGACCGCGGAGCTTCCATGAGCCTGGATCGCATCCTGTTCCTGTGTGTGGCCAACTCGGCCCGCAGCCAGCTGGCCGAGGCCCTGGCCCGACACCGCTTCGGCGAGGCCGTGTCCGTGCAGTCGGCCGGCAGCGCGCCCACCCGGGTCCACCCCCTGGCCCTGCAGGTCCTCGCCGAGCTCGGCCTCGACGCCAGCGGCCAGTACAGCAAGAACGTCGACACCATCGACCCGGCCTCGGTCGACCTGGTGATCACCCTGTGCGCCGAGGAGAGCTGCCCGGTCTTCCTGGGCCCGGCCCGCCGCCTGAGCTGGGCCATGCCGGACCCCGACCGCAGCGGCGAGCCCGGCAGCGAGTCCCTGAGCGAGGAGCAGCGCCTGCAAGGCTTCCGGCAGGCCCGGGACACCATCGCGGCGCGCCTGGAGCAGCTCGCCCAGGAGCACGGCCTCTCCCCGCGCCCCCCCCTCCGACCCTGATCGCACCTGATCCCACCGACGCGCCCCTGTACGGGCGCAAGGAGCCCCCATGAGCCCAATCCTCCGTGTCTACGACCCCGCCTTGTGCTGCAGCACAGGCGTCTGCGGCCCCAGCGTCGATCCCGAGCTGGCCCGGATCTCTGCCGACCTGGCCTGGCTGGCCGCCCAGGGTGTGAAGGTCGAGCGCTACAACCTGGCCCAGCAGCCCGGCGCCTTCGTCACGCCCGCGGTGCGGACCGCGCTGGAGACCCTGGGCGACGCGGCCCTGCCCCTGGTCCGGCTCGACGAGACCACCGTCGCGACCGGGCACTACCCCAGCCGGGCGGTGCTCGCGAAGCTGGCGGGCCTGGGCCTGCCGGTGGTGACGCCGGCGGCACGGCCGCAGGAGAAGAGCGGCGGCTGCTGCGGTGCCGGCGGGCACGGCGGCGGCGGGTGTGGCGAGCACAGCGAACACGAGGACCCGAAGCCCGAGGGCGGTCGGGGTGGGTCATGCTGCTGAACCTCGACCCCGGCGGGGCGCTGCCGCCGCGCTTCCTGCTGTTCACCGGCAAGGGCGGCGTGGGCAAGACCTCGATCTCCTGCGCCACGGCGCTGTCCCTGGCCGCCCAGGGCCACAGGGTGCTGCTGGTTAGCACCGACCCGGCCAGCAACCTGGTCGAGGTGCTGGGCGTGGAGCTGGCCCGTGCGCCGCGGCCGGTGCCCGGCGCCCCGGGCCTGTCCGCCTGCAATATCGATCCCGAGGCCGCGGCCAAGGCCTACCGCGAGCGCGTGGTCGGGCCCTACCGGGGCCTGCTGCCCGCGGCGGCCGTGCGCAGCATCGAGGAGCAGCTCTCCGGCGCCTGCACCGTGGAGATCGCCGCCTTCGACGAGTTCGCCGCCCTGCTGGGTGAGCCCGCGGCCACGACCGAGTTCGACCACGTGATCTTCGACACGGCCCCCACCGGCCACACCCTGCGCCTGCTGGAGCTGCCGACCGCCTGGTCGGGCTTCCTGGAGGCCAACACCGGCGGCACCTCCTGCCTGGGTCCGCTGGCCGGCCTGGAGGGCCAGCGCGCCTTGTACGCCGCCGCCCGGGCGGCCCTGTCAGCGCCCGAGCAGACCCTGCTGGTCCTGGTCTCGCGCCCCGAGGCCGCCGCCCTGCGCGAGGCCGAGCGCACCCGCCACGAGCTGGCGGGGCTGGGCATCGGGAGCCCGCGCCTGGTCGTGAACGGGCGCTTCCTGGCCACCGATCGCAGCGACCCCGTCGCCCTCCTCCTGGAGGATCGCGGGACCCGCGCCCTGGCCGCCATGCCGCCAGGGCTGGCGCGCCTGCCCCGCACCGAGCTTCCGCTGCTGCCCTTCGGGCTGGTCGGCCTGGAGGCCCTGCGCGCCCTGGGTGATGCTGCGCCTGCCTCGTCCCCGATGCAGAGCGAGGTCGCGCCGGGGCCCGTGCTGCCGGGGCTCTCCTCGCTGATCCCCGCGCTGGAGGCCGGCGGCCACGGGGTCATCATGACCATGGGCAAGGGCGGGGTCGGCAAGACCAGCGTCGCCGTCGCCGTCGCCGTCGCCCTGGCCCGCCGGGGGCACGCGGTGCACCTGAGCACCACCGACCCGGCCGCCCACGTGGCCGAGGCGCTGGGCGAGGCCGTGGCCGGCGTGCAGCTCAGTCGCATCGACCCCCTGGTCGAGACCGCGCGGTACCGCGACGAGATCCTGGCCCGCGTCGGCGCGGGGCTGGACGCCGCGGGCCGCGCGCTGCTGGAGGAGGATCTGCGCTCCCCTTGTACCGAGGAGATCGCGGTCTTCACGGCCTTCGCGAAGGTCGTGGCCCAGGCCGAGGCGGGCTTCGTCGTCCTGGACACGGCCCCCTCGGGCCACACCCTGCTGCTGCTGGACGCGGCCGAGCACTACCACCGCGAGGTGCTGCAGCAGGCCGGCGAGGCGCCGCCCGAGGTGCGGGCGCTGCTGCCCCGCCTGCGCGACCCGGCCCTGACCCGGGTCCTGCTGGTGACCCTGCCCGAGGCCACGCCCGTCCACGAGGCGCGGGCCCTGCAAGAGGACCTGGCCCGCGCCGGGATCCGGCCCCTGGCCTGGGTGCTCAACCAGTGCCTGACGCCGCTGACCGTGCGCGACCCGGTGCTGCGCGGCCGCCAGGCGCACGAGGCGCCGTGGGTGGCCGAGGTGCAGTCGCTGGGGCTGCCGGTCGCCATGATCCCCTGGCGACCGGCGCCGACCGGCCAGCGCCTGGAGCTGGCGGAGGAGGCCCCGCCCGCCCACGCCTGAGCGCCCGGGCAGCCCGGGGAGCCCTCAGGCCCCCTGGACCAGCTCGGTCTCGATGCTGATCTCGATCTCCTCGCCGACCAGCACGCCGCCCAGCTCCAGGGCCGCGTTCCAGTTCAGGCCGAAGTCGGTGCGGTTGATGCGGGTGGTGGCCCGGTAGCCGCGCCGGGTGTTGCCCCAGGGGTCCTTGCCCTCGCCGCCGTACTGCACGTCCAGGCTCACCGGGCGGGTGACGCCGTGCATGCTCAGCTCGCCGTCGATCTGGAAGCTGCCCTTGAGGTCGCCGCGCACCGCGGCGCTGCGGAAGCTCATGGTAGGGAAAGTCTCGGCGTCGAAGAAGTCGGCCGAGCGCAGGTGCTTGTCGCGGTCGGCCTCGTGGGTGTCGATGCTGTCGACCTGGAGGTCGGCGCGGACCGAGGACAGGGCGCCCGCGGCGTCGGTGCCGACCTCGCCGGTCCAGCGGCCGAAGCTGCCGCGGACCTTGGCGAACATCATGTGGCGGACGGAGAAGGAGACTTCGGAGTGGGCAGTGTCGAAGGACCAAGTGGCCATGGTGGCTCCAGGGTTGGGGTGCACCCGGAGCCTAGCGACGCCGACCAATCACGCCAATCGGCACAATAGCGATAGGAACCATTCACGATGAAGATGGTTCAGGGGGTCTCCCCGGTCGCGGCCGGGCGGGGCTCGAAGCCCTGGCCCAGGCGGGCCAGCAGCCAGGTGCCCGCCGGTCCCAGCGCGGTGTCCGGCCGCGTGATGGCGGCCAGGGGCACCATCTGGCGCGGCGCCCAGGCCCGGGGCTGGATCTGCACCAGCCGCCCGGCGGCCAGGTCCTCGCTCACCAGGTGCAGGGGCAGGTTCCCCCAGCCCAGGCCCGCCACGAGCAGGGCGCGCTTGGTCTGCAGATCGTGCACCCGCCAGGTGCGGGTCGAGACCACGGCCTGGTCGGGGGTCTCCTCCTCGATCACCCGCTCGCTCAGGACGACCTGCACCTCCTCCTTCAAGCGCTCGGTGGGCACCGGGCCCGGGACCGTCGCCAGGGAGTGGGTGGCGGCCACCACCGGCACCAGCTCGATCTCCCCCAGGTGCTGGACGACCAGGTCCCGCAGGTCGACGACCGGGCCGCAGACCCCGAGCAGGCAGCTGCCGTCGCGGACCTGGGCCGCCACGGCGCCCAGGGCGTCGGTGTGCAGGTGGAGCAGCACGCAGGGCCAGGCGGCCGCGAAGTCCGCGCAGGTCCGGGCCAGGGCCGTGGCCGGGTACATGGCGTCGATGACCACGGAGAGCGTGGCCTCCTCGTGGCGCTTCAGGCTGTCGGCCAGGCGCTTCAGGCCATCGGCGCGGGCGCAGACCTCGCGGGCGATGGCGAGCACCGCCTCACCGGTGGAGGTCAGGACCGGCCGCTTGCCCGAGCGGTCGAAGAGCGGCGCGCCCAGCTGCCCCTCGACCTGGGCGACGGCGTGGCTGACGGCGGACTGGACCCGGTGCAGGCGACGCCCGGCGGCGCTGAAGCTGCCGGTCTCCACGATGGCGACCAGCACGCGCAGCTGGTCGAGGGTGGCGGGGTCCTGGCTCATGTCCTCGCGGCCGCGCCGAAGCGCTTGTGGATGGCGCCCCGCAGGTCGGCCCGCGCCGTGTCCCGCAGGAAGCTGCCGTGGGCCGGCAGCAGGTGGGCGAAGGGGAGCGTCACCAGGGTCTCGAAGTCACAAGCGATCTCGGAGCCCATGGCCCGGGCCCAGGGCCCGCCGATCACGGCCGGGCCAAAGCCCATGGCGGGCGCCGTCAGCCGCACCGCCGCCGAGCAGTCCTTGAAGCTGGTCCAGTTCTGGTAGCTGTCGCAGCTGAGCAGCACGCCGCCGGCCATGTCGAGGATGAGCGCCGCCTCGGGGAGCTTGCCGTGCTCGAAGAGGAAGACGGTCGACCCGGGCACGGGGCTGCTGCCGGGCGCCAGCTCCTGGTCGGTCTGCAGCCCGGCCCGGTGCCGGGTGCCGGGCGGGGCCCACAGCACCGGGCCGAAGCGGTCCACCAGGTAGGGATCGTCGGCGCCGTGCATGGCCCCCAGGCGCACCAGGTGCCGGACCGTGCCCAGGGCCTCCAGCGCGGCCTCACCCTGGGGATCCAGGCGGACCGAGTTGACCAGGGTCAGCTCGCCCCCGTGACGCACGATGGCCATGTTGCGCGTGATGGTGGCGCCCGGCTTCATGCGGAAGCGGCCCGTGACCATGAAGAGGTCCGGGAGCAGCTCCACAATCGGGCCATGGGGCATGGCGGGGGGGAAGAAGGAGGGGCGGTCGGGCGAGGAGGGAGGGGACATGCCCGGCTTGTATCCAGGCCCGGCGAGGGTCGCACCGCCGCGCCGCGCCGCCCCTTCACGAGCCCCCTTTACGGCGAGCCCTTCCCGGAGTAGATGTCCGCCAATGTCTACGAAAGGGCAAGAACGTCGATGAAGCTCAACGTCCGGGACGCAGCAGACCTGCTCAGCGTCTCGACCAAGACCATCTACCGCTGGCTCGCCGATGGCCGGGTGCCCGCGTACCGCGTCAACAACAGCTACCGCTTCGACCGCGCGGAGCTGCTCGAATGGGCCAGCGCCAACCGGCTGCCCGTCCTGCCGGTGGTCACGCCCGTCGCCAGCGACACCACCCCCCTGCCGAGCTTCGCCGAGGCCCTGTCGGCCGGCGGCATCCACTACCGGGTCGAGGGGGCCGTGCGAGACGCCGTCCTGGAGCAGGCCGTCCGCATGATCCAGATCGTCTCCGAGGCCGAGCGCAGCCTGGTCTTCCAGGCCCTGCGGGCCCGCGAGGAGCTGGCCACCACGGCCATCGGGGACGGGCTGGCCCTGCCCCACCTGCGCAACCCGCTCCGATTTCATATCGACCGGCCCTCGGTCAGCCTGTGCTACCTGGACCAGCCGATGGACTGGGGCGCCCTGGACGGTCAGCCCGTCTCCATCCTGTTCGTCATCGTCGCCTCCACCGTGCGCGCCGTGCTCCAGCTCCACGCCCGGGCCAGCTTCGCGCTGCGGGACCCGGCCTTCCGCGCCGCGGTCCTGGAGCAGGCCTCCCGCCAGGCCATTCACGACGAGGCCGCCCGCGTCAGCGCAGGCTTCCAGGCCATCGCCGGGCGGCGCCACCCCTGAACCCGGCCCCCGCGGGGGCCTGTACGGTCGCTCATGCTCCCCTCGGTGCAGCTCGCACTCGTGCCGATCCTGGTCTTGCTGGCCGGGGCCCTGGGCAGCCTGGCCCTGGGTCGGCGCCCGGGCCTGGCCACCGCATGGGGCCTGGGCAGCGCGCTGCTGGCCTGCGGCCTGGGCCTGGTCAGCAGCGCGGTGGCGCTGGTCCAGGGCACGGCCTCGACCTGGCAGGTGGCCCCCTGGCCAATGCCCATGGGCGCCCTGCTGGTGGGCGTCGACCCGCTGTCGGCCTGGTTCGCCGCGCCCGTCTACCTGCTGGGTGGGCTGGCCGCGATCACCGGCGCCGCTGACCTGCGCCACATGGCCCCCGCCCGGAACCTGGGGGTGGCCTGGTTCGCCACCCTGCTCTTCCTGGCCGGCATGGCGGGCCTGCTGCTGGCCCGCAACGGCGTGCTCTTCCTGGTGGCCTGGGAGCTGATGTCCCTGTCGGCCTTCAGCCTGGTGACCATCGAGCACGAGCGGGCCGCCGTGCGGCGCGCCGGCTGGATCTACCTGGTGGCCACCCACATCGGGGCGGCCGCCCTCTTCGTGCTCTTCCTGACCCTGCGCGACACCAGCCACGGCAGCACCGACTTCACGGTCCTGCACGGGGGCGTGGCCCCCACCTCGCTGCTGCTGGTGCTGGCTCTGGTCGGCTTCGGCGCCAAGGCCGGCCTGGTCCCCATGCACGTCTGGCTGCCCGAGGCCCACGCGGCGGCCCCCTCCCACGTCTCGGCCCTGATGTCCGGCGTGATGGTGAAGCTCGGCGTCTACGGAATCCTCCGCGTGGTGCTGGTGGTGGGCACGCCGGCCTGGCTGGGCCCCGTGCTGCTGGTGGGCGGCCTGGCGGGTGCCGGCCTGGGCATCGGCCAGGCCCTGGTCCAGCGCGACCTGAAGCGGATCCTGGCCTTCTCCACCATCGAGAACATCGGCATCGTCTTCGTCGGCCTGGGGGCCGGGCTGATGGCTCGGGCCGCAGGGCGACCGGACCTTGCGGTGCTGGGCATCGGCGGCGCCCTGCTGCACACCTGGGTCCACGCCATGATGAAGGGGCTGCTCTTCCTGGGGGCGGGCAGCGTCCTGCACGCCACGGGCACCAAGGACCTGGAGGCCCTCGGCGGCCTGGCCCAGCGCATGCCGGTCACGGTCTCGCTGATGACCCTGGGGTCCGTGGCCATCGCGGCCCTGCCTCCGCTGGGCGGCTTCGCCAGCGAGTGGCTGGTCTACCAGGGCTGCTGCGCGGGGGGCAGGCGCTGCCCGGCGCCGCGGGCATGGCCCTGCTGCTGGGGGTCGGTGGGCTGGCCTTCGTCGGGGCCCTGACGGCCACGGTCTTCGCCCGGCTGGTGGGCGTGGCCCTGCTGGGCGCACCGCGCTCCGCGGCCGCCGCCCACGCCCACGAGTCGGGCCTGCCCACCCTGCTGCCCATGGCCGTGCTCGCCCTGGGCTGCGTCCTGGCGGGCCTGGTGCCGCGGGCCCTGCTCGGACTGGGCGCCCCGGTGGTCGCCGCCCTGGCCGGCGGCTCCGCCTTGCCCGCCACCGAGGCCCTGGCTCCCCTGGGGTCAATGGCCGCGCTGACCTGGCTGCTCATGGCCGTGGCCGCCCTGGTCGGGCGCCAACTCGCCCGGCAGCAGCCGGTCCTCACCGGGCCCACCTGGGACTGCGGCTACGCCGCTCCCTCGCCGCGCATGCAGTACACCGGCCGCGCCTTCGCCTGGCTGGGTGAGCAGCTCCTGCCGCGCGCGCTGCGGGCCCGGGTGCGGTGGGTGCACCCTCCGCGCGGCGCCCAGCCCGGCCCCTCGCGCCTGGCCGCCACCATGCCCGAGCCGGTGCTGGAGCGGATCTTCCTGCCCACCTTCCGCGGCGTCGCCGACCGCAGCATCCGGATGCGGCGCCTGCAGCACGGCCGCACCCACCTCTACGTCGCCTACATCGGCGTCGCCCTCATCCTGGGCCTGGCCTGGGCCACCCTGCACACGGGGGGCGCCTCGTGATCATGGGCCTGCTGCTCGGCGCCATCGCGACCGCCGCCTGCAGCGGTGCCGTCGCCCTGGCCTTCCCCCGCTCCGGGCGGGCGGGAGACCGCTGGGCTGCGGGCCTGCTCGTGGCGGCGGCGGCGGTCGGCAGCGCGGCCGCCATCGCGGTGCTGGCCGGCGCGGGCGCCGAGCTGGTCCTGCCGGGCGTGGTGCCGGGCGTGGATCTGCGCCTGCACGCCGACGCGCTCAGCGCCATGTTCCTGCTCCAGACCTTCGTGGTCGGCGCGGCCGGCGCCATCTACGGGCTGGAGTACTGGCCCTCGTCCCAGCGCCCCGAGAGCGCCCGCCAGCTCCAGCTCTCCTACGGCGCCGTCGTGGCCAGCCTGGCCCTGCTCTTTCTGGCCGGGGACGCGCTGCTGTTCCTGGTCGGCTGGGAGGTGGCGGCGCTGGGCGCCTGGCTGGCCCTGACGGCCGACGACCGCGAGCCGGCCGTGCGCCAGGCGGGGCGGCTGTACCTATACTGCACCAAGGCCGCGACGCTGGTCCTGATGGCCCTGTTCTCGATCTGGTGGATCCGCACCGGCTCGACGGCCCTGTCGCCCCTGCACCACGCCCCGACCCTGGTCCTGGTCCTGGCCGTCGTCGGCTTCGGCTTCAAGGCCGGGGTCATGCCCCTGCACATCTGGCTGCCCGGCGCGCATGGCAACGCCCCGAGCCACGTCTCGGCGCTGATGTCCGGCGTGCTCATCAAGGCTGGCGTCTACGGGCTGGTGCGCGTCCTGGGCCTGTGCGTGGACGCGCCGGAGGCCTGGGGCGAGCTCGTCTTCGCCCTGGGTGCCAGCTCGGCCGTGCTCGGCGTGGTCTTCGCCATCGGACAGCATGATCTCAAGCGCCTGCTGGCCTACCACAGCGTCGAGAACATCGGCATCATCCTGATGGGCCTGGGCATGGCCCTGGCAGCCCGGGCCAGCGGCAGCCCCACCCTGGTGATCCTCGGCTTGGCCGCCGCCCTGCTGCACACCTGGAATCACGGCCTTTTCAAGGCCCTGCTCTTCCTGGCCGGCGGCGCAGTCGTGCATGGCACGGGCACCCGGCAGCTCGACGCCCTGGGCGGGCTCGCCCGACGCATGCCGGCGACGGCCCTGGCCTTCCTGGTGGGCGCGGTGGCCATCTGCGGGCTCCCGCCGCTCAACGGCTTCGTGAGCGAGCTGCTGCTGTACCGCGGCTTCCTCGGCGCCATGTCCGAGCGCGGACCCGTCTGGATGCTGGGCGCGGTTGGTGGACCCGCCCTGGCCCTGACCGGCGCCCTGGCACTGCTCTGCTTCGCCAAGGTCTATGGCGTCGCCTTCCTGGGCGCGCCGCGCAGCGAGGCGGCCGCCGCCGCCCACCCGGTCGGCCGGGCCATGCGGGCCCCCATGGCCGTGTTGGCCCTGCTCTGCATCGGCATCGGCGTGGCGCCCATCGGCGTGGCCCCGGTGCTGGACGCGGCGCTGTCGGCCTGGTCGGCCCCCTCCGGCGGCGCCGACCTGGCCCCCCTCGGCACGGTCTTCCCCCTGGGCACCTTGTCCGGCGTCGCCCTGGCCCTGGTCCTGCTGCTGGCCCTCGGCGCCCTGCTCCTGGCCTGGCGCACCCGGTCCGCCCCCCAAGCCACGGGCCCGACCTGGGGCTGCGGCTACGTCCGGCCCCAGCCGAGCATGCAGTACACGGCCTCCTCCTTCGCCGCCTCGGTCCTCGGGCTCTTCGCCTGGGCCACCTTCCCGGTGCAGACCCGCCCCGCCGTGGGCACGGGGCCCTTCCCACCCCCCACCCACCTGCACGGCCACGTCCGCGACCCGGCCCTGGACCTGGCCGTGACCCCGGCCGCCCAGGGCCTGGCCCTGGTCCTGACCTGGCTGCACCGCGTCCAGCCCCGGACCCTGCAGGTCAGCCTCTTCTACCTGCTGCTGGCGATCGTTTTCGCCTTTGCGCTGCGCTGAGGAGCCGCCGATGAGCCCTTGGATGAACCTGCTCCACACGCTGCCCGGGCTGCTCGCCCAGCTCGTGCTGGTCCTGCTGGCCCCGCCCCTGCTGCAGGGGGTGATCTCCCGGGTCAAGGCGCGCTTCGCGGGGCGTCAGGGCCCCCCCCTGCTCCAGCCGACCCGGGACATCTGGCGGCTGCTGCGCAAGGGCATGGTCCGCAGCACCACGACCACCTGGGTCTTCCAGGCCGGCCCCGTCGTGGCCCTGGCCACCACCCTGCTGGCCAGCCTGCTCGTGCCCATGGGCGAGGCAAGCGCCCCCCTCTCCTTTGCCGGCGACCTCATCCTGCTGGCCTACCTGCTGGGCCTGGGCCGCTTCTTCACGGTCCTGGCCGCCATGGACACCGGCTCCGCCTTCGAGGGCATGGGCGCCGCCCGCGAGGCCACCTGGGCCGCCCTGGCCGAGCCCGCCCTGCTCCTGGGCTTCCTGGCCGGGGTTCACGTCTCGGGCTCCCTGTCCCTGGCCGGCATCCTGGCCCGGCCGCCCATGCTCGTCACCGGCGGCGCCCCCCTGGTCCTGGTGCTGGTGAGCTTCTTCATCGTCCTGCTGGCCGAGAACTCGCGCATCCCCTTCGACGACCCCACCACGCACCTGGAGCTCACCATGGTGCACGAGGTCATGGTCCTCGACCACAGCGGCCCGGCGCTGGGCATGATCCTCTACGGCGCCGCCATGAAGCTGCTGCTGTTCAGCGCCCTCATCGTGCGCATGCTCCTGCCCTTCTCCGGCCGCTTCTGGCTGGACCAGCTCGCCTTCGCCGCCGGCCTGCTGGCGGTCGCCATCACCATCGGCGTCGTGGAGTCCACGACCGCCCGGCTCCAGCTCTCCAAGGTGCCCCGCCTGCTGGTCTCGGCCTGCCTGCTGTCGGTCTTCGCCCTCGTCCTGGTCTCGAGGTGAAGCATGTCACAGCTCACTGATCTGCTGCTGGTCGGCGTCCTGCTCCTCAACTTCCTGATGTTGGGGAGGGGCCGGCTGCGGGCCGTGATCGCCTGCGCGGCCATCCAGGGCTGGCTGCTGGGCCTGCTGCTGCTGGTCGTACACGAGGCGCGGGACCTGCGGGTCATCGCCCTGGCCCTGGCGGCCATCGCGCTGAAGGGGGTCTTCATCCCCGCCCTGCTCTTCCGGGCCCTGCGGCTGGCGGGCATCCGCCACGAGGTCGAGCCCCTGGTCGGCTTCGTCACCTCGCTGCTGCTGGCCGCCGTCGGCACCGGCGTCGCGGTGCTCTTCGCCGACACCCTGCCGCTGGCCCCCCAGCACACCCACTCCCTGGTCGTCCCGGCCTCTTTGGCCACGGTCCTGGCCGGCTTCCTGCTGCTGACCACGCGCCGAAAGGCCATCACCCAGGTCGTCGGGTACCTCACCCTCGAAAACGGCATCTTCCTCTTCGGACTGACCTTGCTCGAAGCGATGCCCATGCTCGTCGAGATCGGCGTCCTGCTGGACGTGGTCGTCGGCATCTTCGTCATGGGCATCGTGATGGATCACATCAACCGCGAGTTCTCGACCATCGACACCGAGAAGCTCAGCAGCTTGAGGGACTGACGTGCTCATCGCCCTGGTCATGATCCCCCTGCTGGCCGGCGCCCTGGCGCTGCTGATCCCCAGCAACCGCTTGCGACCGTGGATCGTTCCGGTGTCGGCCCTGGCCCACACCGTGCTCACGGTCCTGGCCCTGTGGGTGCGCCCCGCGGTCCCGGCGGGCGCCTGGCTGGGCCTGGACCCGCTGGGCAGCCTGGTCCTGGCCGAGGTCAGCAGCCTGTACCTGGTCTGTGCCCTGTACATCCCCAGCTACCTGGTGCTGCGCGAGGACCGCGACAACCGCGTGTTCACCGGGGCCATCACCGCCCTGCTCGGCACCCTGTCGGCGGCCATCCTTTCGCGTCACATCGGCCTGATGTGGGTGGGCCTGGAGACCTCGGCCCTGGCCGGTGCGCCCCTCATCTACTTCAACCGCAACCGCCGCTCCATCGAGGCCACCTGGAAGTACCTGCTCATCGGTGGCGTGGGCGTGGCCCTGGCCCTGCTGGGCTCCTTCTTCCTGGCCTATGCCGCCCTCTACGTCGGCCAGGTGCCGTCCCTGTTCTTCGACGATCTCTCGCGCACCGCCGGGCTGCTGTCCAAGCCCTGGCTGCACGCGGCCCTGGTGCTGCTCTTCATCGGCTATGGCACCAAGATGGGCCTGGCGCCCATGCACACCTGGAAGCCCGACGCCTACGGCGAGGCCCCCGGCGCGGTGGGCGCGCTCTTCGCCGGCTGCGTGACCAGCGCCGCCTTCCTGGCCATCTTGCGGGCCTTCCGCCTGGCCGCCCTGGCCGGGGACGCTCCTTTCGCTCGCCAGCTGCTGCTGGCGTTGGGGCTGCTCTCGATGCTCGTCGCGGGTGTGTTCATGGTGCGACAGGACGACTTCAAGCGGATGCTGGCCTACTCCAGCGTCGAGCACATGGGGATCATGGTGCTCGGCGTGGCGCTGGGCGGCGCCGGCGTCTTCGGTGGACTGTTCCACATGATCAACAACGGCTTCAGCAAGGGGGTGATGTTCCTGGGGGCGGGCAACATCCACCGCGCCTACGACTCCAAGCTGGCCAGCCGGGTGCACGGCGCCCTGACCCGGGTGCCCGTCTCGGCGGGCCTGCTGCTGGCCGGCTTCTTCGCCGTGACCGGCGCGCCCCCCTTCGGCCCCTTCATGAGCGAGCTGACCATCCTGCAAGCGGCCCTGTCCCAGGGTCGGGTCTGGGTGGCGGCGGTCTTCCTGCTGCTGCTGCTGCTGGTCTTCGTGGGCATGGGGCTGACCGTGCTCCACGTGGTCCAGGGCGAGCCGCCCGCCGAGGAGCCGGCCCACCGCTTCCGGGACAGCCTGCGCACGACGCTGCCCATCGCCTTGATGCTGGGGGTCTCGCTGCTGCTCGGCCTGTACCTGCCACCGCCGGTGCGCGCCCTCCTCGAGCAGGCCGCCGCCTACGTGGAGGGGCGATGAGCAACGAGCTGCTGGCCCTGGGCAACGCCACCGCCGTCGCCCAGGACCGCGTCCCGACCCTGCCCATCGGCGCGCTCCGTGCCGAGGCCGCCGCCCAGGTCGCCCGCGGGGCGCGGCTGTCGGCCCTCTTCGTGGGTCCCGAGGCGAGCCCGCACCTGTGGTGCGTGCTGGCCGATCCGGCCGAGGGCCTGCTGCGGTTGGGGCGGGCGCCCATCCAGGACGGGCGCTACCCGGCTTTCACCTCGGCCCTGCCGGCCGCCCACCTCTTCGAGCGTGAGCTGCACGAGCGCACCGGGATCCTCCCCGAGGGCCACCCCTGGCTCAAGCCGGTCCGGTTTCCTCCGGCGCGACCCGGCCAGCCGCCGACCCAGGTCGGGTTCATGGACTTCTACCGGGTCGAAGGCGAAGAGGTCCACGAGGTCGCCGTCGGGCCCGTGCACGCCGGCGTCATCGAGCCCGGGCACTTCCGCTTCCAGTGCCACGGAGAAGAGGTCCTGCACCTGGAGATCTCCCTGGGTTACCAGCACCGCGGCATCCTGCGGGCCCTGGTGGGCGGGCCGCACCCCCGCTCCCTGCATTACGCCGAGACCCTGGCCGGCGACACGAGCATCGGCCACGCCACGGCCTACAGCCAGGCCCTGGAGGCGCTGGCCGGCGTCGAGATCCCGCCCCCCGCGCGGGCCCTGCGCAGCGTCGCCCTGGAGCTGGAGCGCCTGGCCAACCACACCGGCGACCTGGGCGCCCTCGCCGGTGACGTCGGCTACCTGCCCACCGCCAGCTTCTGCGGGCGGCTGCGCGGCGAGTGGCTGAACGTGACGGCGGAGCTGTGCGGCAACCGCTTCGGGCGAGGCCTGGTCCTGCCCGGCGGCGTCGGCTTCCGGGTGGAGCCCGACCGGGCCCGGGGCATGCTCGAGCGCCTGGAGGTGATCCTGGCCGACCTGCGGCCCTCGGTGGAGCTTCTGTGGGAGACCACCAGCGTCATGTCCCGCTTCGAATACACCGGTCGGGTCGACACCAGCGTGGCCCGCGAGCTGGGCCTGGTCGGCGTCGCCGGGAGGGCCAGCGGGCTGTCCTGCGACGCGCGCGTCGACTTCCCGGTGGAGGTCGAGGCCGCCACGCCCTGCACCGCGACGAGCGGCGATGTGTACGCCCGCGCCTGGGTCCGCGCCCAGGAGCTGGAGCAGAGCGCCGCCCTGGTGCGCGACCGGCTCCAGGAGCTGCCGCCGGGCCCTGGGCGGGTGGCGATGGGCGCCCTGGCCGCACAGGCCGTGACGGTGTCCATGGTCGAGGGCTGGCGCGGCGAGATCTGCCACGTCGCCCTGACCGACAGCGAAGGGCGGCTGGCCGCCTACGAGGTCGTGGACCCCTCCTTCCACAACTGGACGGGCCTGGCCCTGGCGCTGCGGGGTCAGCAGATCTCCGACTTCCCGCTGTGCAACAAGAGCTTCAACCTCTCCTACTGCGGCTTCGACCTCTAGGGGGACGGCGTGTTCGACCTGCTCAAGACCCGCCTGCGCCAGGGCACGCGCACCATCACCTTCCCTGCGGCGCCCCCGGTCCTGCCCGACCGCTTCCGCGGCCTGCCGGTCCTGGACCCGGCGCGCTGTCCCGAGGGCTGCGACCGCTGCGTCGCCGCCTGCCCGACCCAGGCCATCAGCCAGGAGGAGCCCGGCCAATCCGCCGCCTTGCAGCTCGACCTGGGCCGCTGCCTGTTCTGCACCGACTGCACCCGGGCCTGCCCCACCGGGGCCGTCTCCTTGTCCCGGGACTACCGCCTGGCGACCCGGCAGCGCGCGGACCTGGTCCTGCGGAGCGTGGTCCCAGGGTCCCACGGCGCCGGTCCGGGGGCCCTCGATGAGCACGGCCTGGACGAGCACGGCTTGGTCCTGGCCGAGGCCCTGCAAGGGAAGATCAAGAGCCTCTTCGGGCGCTCGCTCAAGCTGCGCCAGGTCAGCGCCGGCGGCTGCAACGGCTGCGAGTCCGACATCAACGTGTTGGGCACCATCGGCTTCGACCTGGGGCGCTTCGGCATCCAGATCGTGGCTTCGCCCCGCCACGCCGACGGACTGCTGGTCACCGGGCCGGTCACGCAGAACATGTCCCTGGCCCTGCGCAAGACCTGGGACGCCGTGCCCGCCCCCAAGCTGGTCATCGCCGTCGGCGCCTGTGCCATCTCCGGCGGGCCCTTCCGCGACCACCCCGAGGTCCAGAGCGGCATCGGTGACGCGCTGCCGGTCGACCTGTTCATCGCCGGCTGCCCGCCCCACCCCATCACCATCCTGGACGGGCTGCTGCGCCTGCTGGGTCGGGTCGAGGCCGGACAGCGCCAGGCGCCGGGGGCCGGACCGGGGGCGGCCGCCCTGGAGACCGAGCCGGGCGGCGCCTAAGCTCGACCCCCGGAGGTCTCCATGCCTGGCACCCTGCTGCAGCCCCTTGGCGAGAAGATCTGGCTTGCCGAGGGGCCGATCGTCGACTTCCACTGCTTCCCGTACCCGACCCGCTGCCTCATCGTCCGCCTGGAGGGGGGCGCCTTGTGGGTCTGGTCGCCCATCACGCTGACGCCGGGCTTGCAGGCCGAGGTCGCGGCCCTGGGGGAGGTGCGACACATCGTCTCCCCCAACAAGATCCATTACCTCTCCATGGGGGCGTGGAAGGAGGCCTGGCCCAACGCCGAGCTGTGGGGCCTGCCCTCGCTCATCGAGAAGCGCGCCGACCTGCCCTTCGGGCCGCCCCTGGGAGACGTGCCACCCGACGAGTGGGCCGGCCGGATCGACCAGGTGATCTTCCACGGAAGCGTCGCCATGGACGAGATCGTCTTCTTCCATCGCCAGTCCCGGACCGCCATCTTCGGCGACCTGATCGAGAACGTCGAGGACGCCTGGCTGGACGAGCACGGGCATGGCTGGAAGGCCCGCCTGGCACACGTCTGGGGCATCACCGAGGGCCACGGCCACGCCCCGTTGGAGTTCCGCTTGTCCTTCGTGAGCCGGGGGCCGGCCCGCGAGGCGCTGCAGACGGTGCTGCGCTGGGATCTGCACCAGGTGGTGATGGCCCACGGGCGCATCGCCCGGGAGGAGGGCCGGGCCTTCGTCGAGGACTGCTTCGGCTGGCCGCGCTGAGGGGCGCGGGGGGAGCACGCTGAGCGCAGGCCGTGTGCGGCGAGGCCCGCCCCTCGCCAAGGCCGCAGATCCCCTGCCCGTGGGCCTCATCGGGCCGAAGTGGGTCAGCAGGAGCCGGTGCCGCCCTTGTTCACCGAGCGTGGGCTGCGCGTTGGCGCCTCCCGACGTAAAATGGGCCACTTCCAGGGTGCTCACATGGCTGGACACGCGCGCGCTCGCCTCCACGCTCCTCGCTCCACCGACAACAGCGGCCACGCAGGCCCCTCGTCGGGCCCCGGGGAACGCCATCCGGGCGGCGGCGTGCTCGGCCTGCAAGGTCGCGCCGGCAACGCAGCCGCGGTCGATCGCATGCACGAGCGGAGCGGTGCACCCGGCGGTCAGCAGGGCCCGGGCGGGCAGCAGGCGCGCGGCGGCCAGCAGCAGGGGCAGGGCGGCGGGCTGCTGGGCGGGCTCGGCGGGCTCGGCGGGCTCGGCGGGCTGGTCAGCGGCCTGGCCGGCAGCGTCACCGGCGCGGTGGGCAACGTCAGCGGCCAGATCGACGGCACCATCAACCAGGCCGTCGGCACCGTCGGCGGCGTGGGCGACGCCCTGGGCATCGACACCAGCGGGCTGCGGGACGCCACCGGCACCGTGACCGGCACGGTCGACGGCGCGGCGGGCGCGGTGAGCGGCGCGGTGAACGAAGCGGCCGGCGCGGCCGGGGGCGCCGTCCAGCAGGCCACGGGCGCCGTCCAGCAGGTCGCCGGCACCGCCCAGCAGGCCACGGGCGCCGTCAGCGGCGTCGCTGGCAGCCTGGGCATCGACACGAGCGGCCTGGACGGCCTGGTGCCGGGTACGCTCGGCCTCGGTGGAGCAGGCGCGGGCGCACGGGCTGCGGGCGGCGACAGCCACGCCCGCAGCGATGGTGGTGGGCGCGGCGCGCGCGGCGGCGCGAGCGGACCCGGCGCTGGCGGACCCGGCGCAGCAGGCCCGGGAGCACACGGGCCAGCAGCCAGCGGGCCGGCGGCGCACGGGCCGGCAGCCAGCGGGCCGGCGGCCGAGGGCATGGGCACGAGCGGCCCCCGGGCCCGCAGCGGTGGGCCTGGTGCGGGCGCTGGAGCAAGGGGACCGGGGGCAGGCAGCAGCGCCCGCGACCCGGGGGCCGGCAGCCCGGGTGCCAGCGGCCCGAGCGGCCCCGGTGCCAGCGGACCAGCAGCCCGCGGCCCGAGCGGCCCCGGTGCAGGCGGCCCCGCAGCCCACGGCCCCGGTGCTGGCAGCAGCGCACGCGGCGGTGGACCCGGTGCGGGCGGCCACGGCGGCGGCGCACCGGGAGCACCCGGCGCAGGTGCGGGCGGCCCCGGTGCTGCGCCGGCAGGCGACGGCGCCAGCCCGAGCGGTAGCGGCGGCCGGGGCTACGCCTTGCGCGGCGGCCCCGGTGGTCCGGGCGGCCCCGGTGGCGGGCCGACCGGCGGTCCGGCCGGTGGCCCCCCCAGCCGCGACGACGCAGCGGCCCGCGGAGTCCTAGGCGGCGCGGCCGCCTCGGGCCGCCTGGGTGGCCCCGCGGCCGCCGGAGCGGGCGCCCCCGGCGGCGCAGGTGGCCCGCCCGCCCCCGGCGCCGGCGGTAGCGCCCGCTCCGGCGGCCCCGGTGGTCCCGGCGGTCCCGGTGCCGGCGGCAGCGCCCGCTCTGGCGGTCCCGGCGGCGCCCCCGGCGCTGGCGGAAGCGCCCGGCCCAGTGGCCCCGGCGGCGCCCGCAGCGGCGGCGGCGGCGGCGCTCACGCCGGTGGTGGCGGCCTCATCACGGCCCCGCGCCTCGAGCGCGCCCCCATCTCCCCCCCTCGCTTCGACCTGCCCTCCAGCACCGGCGTCGCCGGTCCGGGCGCAGCTTCGCATCGCCAGCAGACCGCGCAGCTCCTCTCCGACCTGGCGGCCAGCGCCAACGGGATCCGGACCGGCGTGCGGTCCACCATCGACGGCGCCAAGGCCAGCATCCTTACCGACGCCGAAGCCCAGAAGGCCCAGGTCCAGACCTCGGTCCAGACCCAGACCCAGACCTTCCTGGGCAGCGTCCAGGTCTCTCGCGACCAGCTCCAGGCCCGCTTCGCGGACTGGAAGGGCAAGATCCTGGCCGCCGCCGGCCAGGCGCGCGTCGACGTCGAGTCCACCCGCACCACCGAAGGCGCCCGGCTCCAGACCCAGGCGCAGGGCGAGCGCAGCCGCATGGTGACCGAGGGCGACGCCATCGCCGCCGCAGCCCGCGAGCGTGGCGAGCAGATCGCCGCCAACGCCGAGGCCCAGGCCCGCGCCCAGGCCGACCGGGCGCGCTCCTTGGGGCAGAGCCACGCCGGCGGCGTGCCGGCCTCGGGTCAGGAAGGCAAGCAGGCCGACATGCAGTCGGCCATCCACCAGGTCTCCGAGCAGGCCGCCTCCGAAGCCCAGGAAGCCGGCATGAAGCTGGCCTCCGACGCCCGCGCCGAGGGCATCAAGGTGGCCGAGCGCGCCTCGGCCCGGGCCCGCGAGCTGCAAGACGGCCTGCTGGTCGATATCAGCGCCAGCCAGCAGCAGATCGAGGAGCTGTGCGCGGCCGCGCTGGGTCGGGTCCAGGCCATGGAGCAGTCCGCCGGCGGCGGCCTCGACACCGCGCGCGACAGCGCCATCGCCGAGCTCGACGAGGTCCAGCGCGTCGGCGTGCAGGGCTACGCCGACGCCGGCGCCGCCACCTGCCGCATGGTCGACGACTCGGCGGCTCACGCCGTGCGCGACCTGGAGCGGGCCGGCTCCGACTTCGAGTCCTACGTCGACGCCACCGTGGACTCGACCCGCAACGCCCTGGGCGGCGCCGCCGACCCCGAGCCGGGCATGGCCCGCGGCATGGTCGACCAGGTCCTCACCCACCTCCGCGACGGCGCGGCCGGCATCGACCGGGTCGTGGCACAGGCGCGCAGCCAGTTCGGCCAGGCCCTGTCCACCGCGGCTGGCACCCTGAGCACCGACCTCGGCAACTCCAACCAGAGCGCCAGCGCCACGCTGCGGGGCTCCGCCGGCCAGCTCGGCGGCATGCTCGACCAGGAAGGCAACGCCGCGGTCGGGGGCCTCACCACCCTGTCCACCGAACTCAAGGGCGCGGCCGGCAAGATCGTCGATGACTACGTCGGCGGCGTGCGCCGGTCGGTCGACGACGCCCTGTCCGGCATCCGCACCAAGACCAACGAGGGCATGACCGGCATCCAGTCGGACACCGACAAGGGCATCGGCGCCATCAAGGCCAAGGTCGACCAGACCCCCGGCATGATGGAAGAGGCCGCCAACAAGGCGGCCGAGCCCTACGGCGGCTTCTGGAGCCGTGTCGGCCACGCTCTGTCCGGCGTCTGGAGCGCCATCAAGGGCATCCTCATGGGCCTGGCCATCGTGGCCGCCATCGTCGGCCTGGCCCTGCTGGCCGGTGTGTCCTGGGCCGCCATCCTGGCCATCGCCGCGGTCGTGGCCGTCATCGCCCTGGTGGTCGTGGCCGCCGTCAGCATCTACGCCCGCTGGCAGCAGTACAAGGCCGAGCACGGCGAAGGCCCGGGCTTCTGGGCCGGTCTGGGCGTCGTCGCCCTGGGCATCCTGGACGTGACCGGCGTGCCGAACATGGTCGAGGCCGGCATGGGCCACCGCTTCTTCTCGGAGGAGCAGCTTTCCGACGAGGAGCGTGGCGAGCTGTTCACCCACGGCGTCGTGGCCCTGGTGACCACGCTGCTCTTCGTGAAGGAGGTCACCGCCCCCATCGAGCTGGCCCGCGGGCTCGAGGGTGCCGAGGCCGCGACCGAGGTGCTGGCCACCGGCGACCGCGTCGTCGGCGCCAGCGAGGAGGCCGTCAGCTCCGGCGAGCGGGTCGTGTCGGCCAGCGAGCAGGCCGCGGGCAGCGCCGAGCGCGTCGCGGGCACCGGAGAGGAGGTCGCCGGCAGCACCGAGCGGGTCGCCGGCGCAGGGGAAGAGGCCGCCGGCAGCGGTGGCCGCGCCTGGAACGACGGCGAGCTGAGCCCCAGCGAGGGCTGGAAGCAGTTCAAGTCGTCCCACGAGGACTGGCGCGAGAGCGGCGAGACCTGGAACTCCTTCCAGCACCGCTTCGCCCAGGGCGAGCGCTTCAACCCGGCCACCGGCGAGTGGTCCGTGCCGAGCACCCAGGCCGTCGCGGGCACCGGCGAGGCCGTCGCAAGCACCGAGCGGGCCGCCGAGGCCACCGCCGAGCTGTCCCGCAGCGTCGAGTCCGCCGCCGAGGCCGCCCACGAAGCCCGGGGCGCCGCCGAGGAGCTGACCGAGGCCGTGGAAGAGGTCATGGCCGCGTCGGACTCCCCCGTCGTGCAGGCCTGCCTCAAGTTCACCCGCAAGGTCAACGAGGTCTTCCAGAACGAGGCCATCCACGCCCTGCTCGAAGAAGCCTGGCCCCTGGAGCGGTGGGAAGCCGGCGAGATGGCCCTGTTCCGCACCATGGGCCGCCTGATCCGCGGCGTGCTGGACGAAGCCGGGACCCTGACCGGCCGCCTGTCCGAGGTCAACGCCGGCCTGGCCGGCGACGTCAACCTGGAGGGCCTGGCCCACGCCATCCACAAGGTCCACAACGTCTTCGAGAAGTTCGAGAAGATCGAGGAGGGCCTGCACGAGGCGGCCCACGCCGCCCACGAGGCGCACGGCGAGGGTGGCGGCCACGAGGGTGGCGGCCACGAGGGTGGCGGCCACGAGGGTGGCGGCCACGAGGGTGGCGGCCACGAAGCTGGCGGCCACGAGGCCAGCGGCCACGAGGACGAAGCCGTCGCTGCCCGCTAGCCTGCGAGCCCGCGCATGACCCAGTCCCCTTCTCGCCCACCTCCTGCCGCGGGCGTGGGGGGCTCCCTCGGCCGGCTCCTCTTCCTTCTGACCGTCGGGCCCGTGGTCGTCGCGATCAACCTGATGACCATGCTCTTCGTCATGGCACTGCCGGCTTTCCCCGTCATGGCCGTGCTCGTCGTCGCCAACGACGTGCTGCACCTGCGCGGCAGCGCCAGCAACGCCCTGGGCTTCGGGAGCATCGCGTGGCTGCTCCTGGTCTACGGCTGGCTCTTCACCCGCAAGCCCCCCCCCGAGGGACAAGGCGCCGGCTGCATCAACGGCGCCGGCGTGCTCTGGCTGCGCCTGCTGCGCGGGGGCCTCATCCCCAGCCGCTTCCTCGACCGGCGCGACAGCCGGGGCTGAAGGCACCGCAGCGCCCCGCCGAGCGGCCCCCTACTCCACCATGCCCAGGTCACTGTAAGCGATGGGCTCCAGGCAGCCGGGGCAGCGCCGCGGCACGACCTTGGTGCTCTGGTCGATGCCACAGGTGGGGCAGAGCCTGCGCTCCTCGAAGAGCCAGGCAAGGGGCAGGGCCAGGGTGTTGCCCGGCACCTTGGGATCGGCGCCGCAGAAGCGACAGGGCCCGTGCTCGGGCAGGGCCTCGCCGCAGCCAACACAGCAGGCGACCGCGCCAGGGCGGAGCTGCTCCAGGGGCCAGCGCTGCCAGCGCGGAGCGGCGGCCAGCACGGCGTCGGGGACCTGCCAGGCCTTGCCCGTGGGGTGCTTGCGGCCCTGCTGGAGGGCCAGGCGGACCGGCAGGCCCAGGCCGGTCTGGACGCTGGCCACCAGCTCCTGGCCCACGGTCTCGGGCAAAGGCGTGCTGCCCAGGCGGAAGGCCAGGGCGCACTGGTGGGCCGGGTCTCCCCACCAGCCCCGCACCAGGGGGGCGACCCGGGCCGCCGGCCGCCCCGGGGCCAGCCAGGCGGGCGCCCGCTGCAAGGAGCGCGTCGGCTCTTCTTTGGCGAGCACGCCGTAGACCAGGTCGCCGTAGCGGGCATCCTCGGCCAGCCAGCGGGCGAAGCGCAGGGTCATGCCGTGGCGCACCAACCAGCCCAGGATCGCGCGCCCCAGGTCCTCTCCCCCGGGGCCGGCGCCCGACCACAGCGCTCCGCCGCGCAGGGCCGCGGTCAGGACCCGAGGCCGGTCCGCCAGGCCTGCACCGGCCAGGGCCCGGCGCCGGGTGTGCAGCTCAGGGTCGAGCAGCTCCCCCGCGGCCGCGCAGTCCGCGCAGGTGCGGCCCTGGTCCAGGGGGATCCCACACGCGTGACAGTGCAGAGGAGTCGCCATGGCAAGGACTAACCCGCCGCCTGGGCCCATCCGCCGCCGGCTACTGGCGCGTCTCCTCGCCGCCGTACTACTGCGGCGTCTCTTCGCCGCCCTTGCGGAAGGTGTCGGCGTGGAAGAAGCGGAACCGGGGCAGGGCGTCGTTGCCGTGGCAGACGGCGCAGAACTGCACCACGCCGTTGGGATCACGCAGGAAGCTGTTCTGCTCGCTGCCGTCCGCGGCCCCGGGGTGCTCGTCGGCGCCGTGCTTCCAGCGGTGCGGGTCGTGGCAGGTCTGGCAGGCCAGCTCACCCAGCGCCCGGTCCGTGGTCCGCTTGCCGTCCGGGCCAAAGTAGGGGACCTCACCCGAGTAGCGGAAGGGCAGGCCGGCGCCGGTGAGCAGCAGGCCCGTGGGATGGAAGTACTCCCCCACCTTGGTGGCGGTCGTGCGGCCGTCGTGGCAGGCCAGGCAGCGCGCGCTGGCCGGGTTGACGCCGGAGGGCGCGGCCGGACGCGGGCTGTGGCCGTGCACGTCGTGGCAGGAGACGCAGACGTCCTTCTTGCCGACCACGCCCACCACCGAGGCGTCGTGGTCCGTGTTGAGCACGGTGGCCTTGTCGGCGTGACAGGTCAGGCAGGTGTCGGAGACGGTGCCCTTGGCCAGCAGCTTGGGACTGGTCCCGTGCGGGATGTGACACAGGTTGCAGCCGACCAGCTTGCCAGCCTCTTCGGTGCTCATGTCGGCAGGCACGGTCTTCCACATGGGGTGCCCACCGCCCAGGTTGACCTGGGGGGCCTTGCCCTTGCCGCCGGCGTGGCAGTCCACACAGGGCTGGTCCTGGGGATCCCCGGCCTTGGGGCCGGTGCCAGCCAGGGCGGGCGGGCGGTGCATGCCGTGGCAGTCGACACAGGACTGTCCGCCGTGGCCGGTCGAGCCCAGCGCCCGGACCTTGTCCTGGTGACAGGCGCGGCAGGCGGTGGCGCCCGAGCCGTCGGTGCGCAGCAGGGAGCCCGCGGTCGAGCCGTGCGGGTCGTGGCAGCTCAGGCAGCTCAGGCCGCCCGTGGTGTCGCCGCCCAGCGCCTCGATGGCAGCGCGGGTCTTGCCGTCGATCTTGATGTTGACCGGGTGCCGGCTGTTGTTCGGGCTGTGGTCCACGTGGCAGGACAGACACAAGGCGCCGGAGTCGGTCGTGACGATCAGGCGGGCGTCCACGCTGGCGTTGTGCGGGCGGTGACAGGTCCGGCAGACCAGGGTCCGCTCGCCGTCGGGCGCGGTGTCCAGGCGACCGCCGGCCTGGGTCAGCGCCGTCAGGTCAGCACCACGGGGCACGGGCAGGCCGGTGGGGTGGGTGGTGCGCTGGCCGGCCTTGGCCGTCGAGACCTTGTCGGCGTGGCAGTCGGTGCAGGCCGTCGCCACCTTGGCGCCGGTGGCGTCGGTGGCGTGGCGCTCCTCGGCGTAGGTCCGGGCCCGGGGAATGGTCGGGCTCGTCGCCTCCTCGCCTACGGTCAGCGGGGTCTCCAGGTCGTAGTCATCGGTGCTGGTGCCGCGCAGGAAGCCGATCGCCGCGAAGCCGAGCACCACGACCAGGAACACCGTCAGCCGGGAGCGGGAGGGCGTCTCCATCTCAGGCCTCCGCCTTCATCGTCCCGGTGAACACCGCCACCGCGACCTTCAGCCCCAGGGTGAAGACCATCAGGCCCAGCGCGAGGATGCCCAGCGAGACCTTCCACTCCACCTGGTTGGGCAGGTACTCGACCAGCTCGTGCAGGGTGCTGGGGATGAAGCCCGGCACGATCAGGCCCAGGCCCTTCTCCACCCAGATGCCGCCCAGGGTCAGGACGCACCCGATGTCGATGCGGTAGAGCCTGGACTGGGCGTCCGAGGTCAGGAAGAGCATGGCCGCGATGATATTGGCGGCGATGGCCGCCCAGATCCAGGGCACCAGCGCGTGGTGCCCGTGCAGCCCGAAGAACAGGTAGGTCGCCGAGGCCACGTGGGCGCCGCCCGTGTAGAACTCGGTGAACAGCTCGCAGGCGACCAGGAAAAGGTTGATGAGGACGGTGACCCGCAGCACCTTCATCAGGGTGTTGAAGGGACCGTCGCCCACGTGGAACTTCGTGAAGTGCCGCACCACCTGCAAGGCCAGGATGATGAACGCTGGACCGGTCACGAAGGCGCTGACGATGAAGCGCGGCGCCAGGATGGCCGAGTTCCAGAAGTGCCGACCGCCCAGGCCGCTGTACAGGAAGGCCGTGACCGTGTGGATGGAGACGGCCCACAGGATCGACAGGAAGACGAAGGGCAGGTACCAGCGCTTGTCAGGCTCGCGACCCAGGTAGCGCATGTAGATCAGGTAGCCGCTGACGTGCAGGTTGATGACCAGGTAGCCAGCGAGCACCACCACGTCCCAGGTCAGCATCGAGACCGGCCAGTGGAAGCGGCCGATGTAGGGCACCAGGTGCCAGGCGCGGTCGATGCGGCCCAGGTCTGCGTTCACGAAGCACAGACAGACGACGATGGCCGAGATCGCCAGGATCTCACCCACGATCACGACGTCGTGCATGGCCTTGTCGTGGTACAGGTAGGCCGGGATGACCATCATCACGGCGCCGGCCGCCAGGCCCACCCCGTAGGTGAAGTTGCCGATGTACATGCCCCAGGAGACCTGGTCGGTCATGGCCGTGACGCCCAGGCCGAGCGCGGTCTGGTGGGCCCAGGCGTTGAGCCCGACCAGGAACACGGCGGTGAGCGCCGTCATCCAGGCGTAGAAGACCAGGTTCCCGTCCGTCGCGACGCCGACCGCCTTCCACAGGAAGCGCGGGTAGCTCAAGATCGCGTCGGACGAGGCGGCAGTGGTCGTGGGGCTGCCCGTGCTCGGTTCCATGGGGTGCCTACTTGTCGAAGAAGTAGAAGAAGCGCGGCAGGGTGCCCAGGTCCTCCTTGAGGACGAACACCCGCTTGTTCTCGAGGACCCACCGCACATCGCTCTCGGGATCTTCCAGGTTGCCGAAGACGCGGGCCCCGGTGGGGCAGGCCTCCAGGCAGGCCGGCAGCAGGCCCTTGCGCGTACGGTGCAAGCAGAAGGTGCACTTCTCCATCACGCCCTGGGGGCGGATGCGGTTGGAGAGGTAGCCCTGGTCCGGGTTGATCTCGTCCGCCGGGATGACCGGCTTGTCCCAGTTGAAGCGCCGGGCATGGTAGGGGCAGGCGGCCTCGCAGTAGCGGCAGCCGATGCACCAGTCGTAGTCGACGACGACGATGCCGTCCTCGTCCTTGAAGGTCGCCTCCACCGGACAGACCCGCACGCAGGGGGGGTTGTCGCACTGGTGGCACTGGACCGGCATGTAGAAGTGCCCTTCCGCGGGCACCGGCCCCTCGTACTGGACCTCGGCGTGCTCCAGGGACAGGCTGCCCATCTCCATCTGCAGGACGCGGATGTAGCTGGTGTTGGTGGGCCGGTTGTGGTTGTTCTCCTTGTGACAGGCCTCCGCACAGCGGCGGCAGCCGATGCAGATCGCCAGGTTCAAGGCGTAGGCGTACTTGACGCCAGGCAGGGGCCGCGGATCCTCACAGTGCACGTCCGCGCCGTACTCCGCCTTGGTCTTCTCCTCGATGTGCCGGAGGATCTGCTCCATGTCCTCGCGGCTCAGCTCCTTGTAGTGCTTCTGGAGCGTCTCCTCGATGGAGAGGTTGGCGGCCCAGTCCTTCAGGGGAGCCAGGGCGCGCCCGGAAGCCGCGACGCCGACTGCTGCGGCACCGAGCTTGAGCGCGCCGCGCCGGGTGGTGTCGTCCATCACTCACTCCCGAGGTAGCGGTCCCGCGGGGGAAGGACCGGCATGACCTGCTTGAACTTGGGCGAATGCGGCGTGTGACAGTCGACGCAGTTGTTGCGGATCTGGGGTCCCTGGCGCCGATCCCAGTACCCGTTCTTGCCGCCGTGGGCGCCGTGCTGGTAGTTGGCGTACTGCGGTCCGTGGCACTGGGAACACAGCCGCATGACGTCGACGAAGGGGATGGGCGTGTTGTCCGCCAGGTGCAAGACGGTGCGATCGTCGCTGTGGCACTGGTTGCACTGCAGGTTCCCGTGCTCGATCTCCACGTTGGTGTGGAAACGATCGCCGGGGTTGGCCGTCCAGTCCTTGTCGGGGTTGACCCCGTGGCAGGTGACGCAGGCCGTGCCGGCCGGGATCTCCCGCTTCGCGTCCGAAATCAGCGGGGCGTCGAGCACCCCGAAGGAGGTCGGCTCGTGGATGACCTCGGGGAACTCGCGGTCGGACTGGACCGGCTCCGCGAATGTGCGGCTGGTGTCGGTGTAGCCTTCGTTCTGGCAGGCACCGAGGAGCAGCAGCAGGGAGGCAAGCAGGGGGATCCGGGCGGCCATTGGGGTGCCTCGCGGTGCGCGGCTGCAGGTTTGTCCAGGGGTTCTCATCGCTCGGCCCGGCGCAGGGCCTCTGTGGAGGCTGCTTCGTGGCAGGCCATGCACAGCTCCCCGTCGGACAGCGGAAGGCGGACGTAGTCGGACTCGACCGTCACGGGCTTGATGCTGGTGCCGAGCCGCTCCTCGCGGTCCGCCGTCGCTTCGTCCATGACCTCTTCCTGCCAGCCCGGCGCGAAGATCGTCAGGCCGGTGCGACGCGCCCGGTCCTGGGTGCGGCTCTTGACCAGCGAGGGGTGGGGATCGTGGCAAGTGACGCAGATGACCATGTCCCCGTCTCCCACCGGCAGGCCCGCCGCCTCGGCCCGGCGCACCATGTTGGGGCCGAGCTGGGTGAGGTGGAGCTTGGAGCCCGCGTGCACGTTCTCCCGGTGGCAGCCCAGGCAGATGTTCGGCCCGGTGATCTTCAGGTCGGCCGAGGCGTCCTCGGGATCGGGCGTCTCCAGGTGGCAGTGCAAGCAGACCTCGCCCCGGTCCCCTTCGGCCATGGCCTTGTGCGGGTTGAAGCGGGTGACGCCCGACAGGGCGTGGCAGCGTCCACACAGCTCGCCCTGGGACTGGTAGGGCCCACCGCGGAAGAAGTACGGGTCCAGCGCCACCAGGGGCTTGCCGGTGCAGGCGGGGTCCTTGTGGCAGGTGAAGCAGGCGACCTTGCCGTTGAACAGCAGCATCTCGGGGTCGGGGTGGGTCCGGTCGGGGACCAGGTCGACCTGGTGCGGGTCGTCGTCGTGGCACTTGCGGCAGGTGTCGTTGGGGTTGCCGCCGTTGAACACCATCTGCTCGGGCAGGGTGCCCGGCTTGGTGGGCTCGTGACACGAAGCACAGTCCGTGGGGCTGCCGTGCGGGTTTGTTCGCTCCTGGCTCCAGGCCGGGGCACAGCCGACGAGCAGCAGCAACAGTCCGGTGGGGAGGGCCCTCATGGCTGTGCCTCGCGATCTGCGGTCTGCGGGTCGGTCTGCGTGTCGGCCTGCATGTCCGCCAGCAGGGCGGCGAGCAGCGCGTCCCAGCCCTCGACGCCGTTGTCGCCGTGGCAGGGGATGCAGCTCGTCGTGTCCTGGGGATCGGCCTGCTCCGCCACGGCCGCCAGGTCGATGAGGCCCGCGGTGTCGCCGAAGCTGTTGCAGTCCGCGGTGTGGATGCGCCAGGCCTGGTGGCACTGGAAGCACTCGCTGTGCCCCCAGCCGGCCGGGTGCTCGACCTGGGTCAGCGTCAGGCCCGCCGGCGAGGTCGCGAGATCGCGCACACCGGCGCAGGGGTCCGTCTGGCCGCAGCCGGCCAGCAGCAGGGCCGGGATCAGGAGGGACAGCATGGGGATGCGGGGGAGGGTCATCAGCGCAGCCTCCCGTCCGAGCTGGTGTGGCAGGACTCGCACTCCGCCTGGAGGTGACAGGTGCCGCACTGGGAAGGATCCGTACGGGCCGCGATGGGGTGGATGGTCAGCCAGGCCCCGTCGTGGACGCGGTAGCGGACCGCTTCCTTGCGCTCGTGACAGTCGATGCAGAAGGAGCGCCGGTGGCAGTTGTCACAGGACCAGGTCTGCAGGCGGGCCTCGGTGCCGTGCAGGTCGATCCAGCCCGCCCCGTGGCTGTCCGGAGGCATCACCTTGTCGTGGCAGGTGATGCAGCGGCCGGTGCCGATGGGCTGCTCACCCGTCGGCGGGTTGTGGCAGAAGTGGCAGGCCTTGGCCGGCGGCGGCAGGACCACGCTCTCGACCTTCGACATCGCGATGCGAGGGTCGCCGGTGGTGCCGATCTGGTGGCAGGAGGAGCAGCCGACGCCACGCGCCGCCAGCACGCCCTGGTGACGCTTGTGGTTGAAGCGGGCGAAGATCTTCGCCAGCTCCGCGTCGTCGGGGGTGCTCACGAAGCCCCCCTGGGTGTGCTCGGGGGTGCCACCGCGCGCCGGCAGGCCGACCAGGACCGCCCCTGCGAGCAGGAGCAGGGCGAAGCAGCCCAGCAGCAGCGCGAGGCGACGCTGCGTCAAGGCGGAGGTCATGGCGGTGGCCTTGGCGAAGTTCTTGGCCATGTGGGAGTTGCCGCTCATGGCAGTGCCAGGGTCAGGACCGCGGCGCCGCGCATGTCCAGGGCGTAGAGGGCGTCGTGGGACGCGTCCACCTGGGCCGCGACCTGCACCCAGTCGGTGGGCGCGAAGCTGACGTCGGCGCTGCCCGCCACCACGACGTCCCAGGGGGCGTGGCTCTGGCGGTAGGGCGCGATGGTGCCGCGGGCGCCGACCTTGACCGCATCGCTGAGGTCATAGGTGCCGGCGACCGAGGGTGCGTGGTACACGCCGCCCGGCCCCGAGCGGTAGGTGTAGCCGGGCATCAGGCGCCAGTTGTGGGTGAAGATCCCGGGGGTCCAGTGGACATCCACCTCGTTGCCCCACCAGTCCTCGTTGTCCGGGCCGTAGCGCAGCAGGCTCCAGCCGCCGCTGAGGACCGCGTAGCGCGCGCCGCTCAGGCGCATGCCGACACCCACCGCGTCCACGGCGCCGTCGGCCAGGGTCTGGAGGATAGCGTCGCCGAACAGCGAGTTGGGGTCGGCGGCCTCGCGGTGCTGGGCGTGCACGCTGGTCCGCAGCGCCGAGACGGGGCGGAAGCCCAGCTCCAGGCGGGCCCACTCCACCGTGGGATCCGGCTCGGCCACGACCACGCGGCCCAGGACGTCGGGGTGCAGGGGCAGGTCGAAGAGGCTCAGGCGCGCTTCGGCGTCCTGTCGGGCGATGAAGGGCGTGTCGGGTCCGGCCTGGACCTCAGCGCCCACCCGAGCGGCGAGCACGCCCTCGTGCAGGGTGGTGTCCACCCGCCCCATGGCGGCGCCGTCCAGCAGGTCGTTGAGGTCCTGGTGCCGCGCGTAGCCGCCCCAGATGTCGATGTTGATGTTGTCGCTGGGCCGCAGCGCCAGGCGCGCACCGTCGAAGGTCTGGGGCCGCAAGGCGCCGAAGGCCCGCTGGCGGCCGACCACCCACTGGCCCCAGAACTCCTCCCCCTCGACGTTGAGGCTGTAGATGTCCAGGTTGCTGGGGTGGTCCAGGCCTTGTGCCCACTCCATGCCCAGGTAGGCGTCCAGGCCGAAGCCGTTGGCCACCGGTCCGTGCACCTCCTTGCGGGCCCGGAAGTAGGTGTACAGAGGCGCGTAGGGGTCGCCCCACAGGTCGTGGCGGAGCTGGGCCACGGTCTGCAGCTCGGCGACCGGCTCGGCAGCCCGGGCGGTGCCCAGGCCAAGACCGGTCAGCAGCAGGAGCGCGGTGCCGGTGATCACTCGGCACCCCCGTGGCAGCTCGGGGCGCAGGTCGCGACCATGGTGGCCGGACCGTCACCGGGCTGGTGACAACGCATGCAGATGGGCTCGCCCACCTTGCTGGCCTGGGTCGCGTGCTTGACCTTCCAGTCGGCGGCGTGGGGGAAGACCTGGTGGCAGCGAGAGCAGGCCACACCGGTGGGGCCCCCGTCCCAGACGCCCTCGGTGGAGTGGCATCCCGCACAGTCGTCGAGGTGGTCCAGCGCCGTGACACCGTGCACGGTCGGGTCCTTCCAGTCGTCGGGGTGCGGCCAGACCGAGTGGCACTTGTTGCAGGCGACGCCCACGTCCCCACCACCCAGGTCCTCGCCGTGGCAGCTCCCACAGACCGCCTTCACGTCGGGGCGGGCCAGGGCATAGACGCCGTGGTTCTGCGCGTGGCTCCAGCCCTCGGGGTGCGGGAAGCTGGCGTGGCAAGAGGTGCAGCCGTACTCGTCGGTGGCGACCAGCCCGGGCTTGTCGTGGCAGCGCGTGCACTGCTGCAGGTCCACGATGCGACTGGTCAGGCCCTCGCCGTGCATGGAGCCAGTGACCCAGCCCTCGGGGTGCGGGTAGATCTCGTGGCAGGTGCTGCAGGCCGGCGCCGTGCTGTCCGACCGCCCGTGGCAGTCCTCACACTTCGCCAGGCCCCAGATCCGCAGGTCCGCACCGTGCAGGGTCGGGTCGCGGTAGTCCTGCAGGTGCGGGAAGGGCGCGCCCGCCGGAGAGGAGCGCTCCGGTGTCCGCGGCTCCGAGCAGGAGACCAGCAGCAGCAGGGGCCAGATCACCTTCACGGGAACTTCTCCGCGTAGGCGGCCTGGAGCCGCTGGTGGGTCTCGAGCAGGGTGGGGTCCCCGGAGGGGCCGCTGGACACGCCACCGGTGGTGTCCGCCAGCCAAGTGTTCCAGGCGTGGCAGTCCAGGCAGGCGTTGGCAGGAAACTGGCCCAGGGGCAGGACCGTCGCGCCCAGGGAGTCAAAGACGTCGACGGTGTACTGCGGCGCAAGGGCCAGAAAGCGATGCGAGGAGAGGTCGCCGGAGCCGGTGAGGATGCCGTAGCTCAGGCGGGCGGTGGTCCCGGGCATGTGACAGCCCGTACACCGCCCCATCTCGGTGGTCCCGGTGGGGTCGTAGCCGTTGTGCGGGGCGTAGGGCACGTGGCCGTTGTGGGCCTCGAGCGCGCTCTCGTCACCGCCGAAGCTCAGGCCCAGGTGGCAGGAGTTGCACAGCGTGTTGTCGCGCTGCTCCAGGCGAAGCAGCGAAGGCAGCGGCGTGCCGGCGCTGTCGGTTGCCTCTCCGTGGGGGTCGTGGCAGTCGAAGCACTTCAGCCCGCCGATGCCATGACCGGACAGGGCGTGCTCGTCGGCCTGCTCACCCGGGGCCGCGGCGGCCTGGGAGGACCACAGCAGGGCCGCCGGGTCGGAGACCTCGGAGAGGTCCTGGCCGGGGCGGAAGGTGCCGTGCATGCTGGCGTAGGGGAAGGGCAGCTCACCATCGGCGCTGGTGGTGCGCGAGTGGCACTGGCCGCAGACCTCGTTGGCCCGGTCGGCGTCCAGGTCGTCGGCCCGAGTGATGACCGAGTATCGGGTGTCCTCGCCGGCCGAGGTGTGCGTCGAGCCGGGCCCGTGGCAGCGCTCGCAGCCGACGTCCGGCTCGGACCAGCGGGCCCCGGAGCCATCGGAGGCGACCATGTCGACGCCGCCGTCCGGGCGCAGGCTCAGGTCGCTGCCGGTGGTGTGGCAGGCGTAGCAGCGGGCCTCGGCCGACAGGGCCGGGTCGGGGGTGCTGGAGGTGGCGAAGACGAAGTCGCCCGCGCCGTCCAGCCAGCCCTGGATGTCGCCGGCCACCAGGCGCTCGTCGGCGTCGGGGAAGCCCGGGCGGCCCGGGTCGGCCGCGACCCAACCCACCGGCAGGGGCCAGGAGGCCCCGTCCATGTCGGTAGTGGGCACGGTGCCGTGGCGGGTGTCGCCGATGTAGCCCGAGACCAGGTAGGTGCGGGACTCCCCGTCGTTGGCGCGGATCTGCACCGCCGGGCTGCCGCCCGAGGTGGTCAGAAAGGCCTGCGCCGTGCCCAGGTCGACCAGCTCGCCCGCCGAGAAGCGCGCGGCCAGGGCCGGGTCGGGGCTCGAGCCCAGGGAGTGGCCGTGGGCGGTCTGCGACCAGGCGGCCGCGATGTCGGTGTGGCAGTAGGAGCAGACGGTCGTGCCGACCCGCAGGGCGCCATCGGCCGGGCGTCCGCCCAGGGTGACGGCCAGCTGGGCGCCACCGGCCGAGACCACGGCGACGTCGTCGACGTGGCGGCTCCACAGGGCACCATCGGCGTCGGCGATCTCCAGGGAGACGGTCGTGCCGCCCAGCCCGGTGAGCATCACCCGGCCGGCCGCGTCCGTGACCGCCGAGGTGCCCGCGGAGGTCGTGACGACCGCGCCCTCGACCGGCTTGCTGTCCGGGGCCCGCACCTCGACCTCGACATCGCCCGCCGTCGTCACCTTGGGGGAAAGCTGGACCTCCAGGTCCACCTCCTCGCCCTCGGCCAGGGTGACGGGCACGCTGGCAGCGTCCCAACCCTCGGCCACGCCCATCACCTCGTAGGTGCCGGCGGGCAGGCGGTCGACCCGGAAGGCGCCGTCGGCGTCGGTCGTGGCCTCGTAGCCGTGGGGGCTCAGGACGACGTGGGCGTCGACGACCGGCAGCCCGGTCGGGTCGAGGACCCGGCCGGTCACGGTGGAGCCGGCGAAGGCCGCGCCCCCGTCGGTGACGCCGCTATCGGTGACGCCGCTGTCGCCGGGAGAGACGGAGGGCCAGCCCACCGGCGGCACCGAGCAGCCGGCGAGGACCAGGGACGCGATCAGCAAGCCCCGGGCATAGCCGGAACCAGTGCGCGGGGAGATGGGGACAGAAGCGTGCACGCCACCGGGCCCTGCAAGACCCGTGCCGCGTGCTGGTTCCGCCCGTCGCCGCGCGACGGCCCCACCGCGCCCACATTCCATCCAGGCGCGCCTCGTGGGTCGGCAAGCCCCACCACCACCCGTCTCTCGACCCAGGCCCCGCCCCTCTGCCCGGGGCTCCGGCCGGGCCCTGGCGGCCCACTCACGCGATGACCCCGTCCATAGAGTGCGACTCAGCCCGCACCGATCCGCGGCTTTGCACCCATGCCGTGGGCGAAACCGCACACCCACCGATCGACCTACGCCCGGCCCCCCTCGGCAGAGGGCAGGGAGACCACTCCGAACCAGTAGGACATCAGCCCCTGGACGATCTCGACGAAGCGCTGGAAGCTCACGGGCTTGGTGATGTAGGCGCTGCACCGCAGGCGGTACATGCCCAGGATGTCCTCGGGGGCGTTCGAGGTCGTGAGCACCACCACCGGCAGGTGGGCCAGGCGCTCGTCGGCGACGATGGCGCCCAGCACCTCGCGGCCGCTCATCACGGGCATGTTCAGGTCCAGGAGGATGAGATCGGGGCAAGGCGCGTCCTCGAAGGGGGCCTCCCGCAGCAGGAAGGCCATGCACTGGGCCCCGTTCTCCACGTGGTGGATCTGGGCGGTCAGGACTTGACCCAGGACTCGGCCAATCGGTCGAGAACCAGCATGGCATCGAGGTGAGAATCGCGCCGGAGGCGCGCGCGCCCATAAGGCGCGGGGAGGGGGGGCGCGCTAGGAGCCTGTCGGCCATTAGCCAGCCGAAAGGACCGGTGGGCGGGCGAGGCCCCGGATGATCGCCACGCGGGCGCTCAGTTGGCTCCAGGGCGCGCGCCGCGTCCGCGGTGGGGCGGGCGG
>Ga0100377_1000358_pt1 | contig 38400 bp, 27 predicted proteins | sample CryGeymeta201501_FD_83664 | JGI IMG/M metagenome (GOLD analysis project Ga0100377, IMG submission 83664) | Groundwater microbial communities from Crystal Geyser aquifers in Utah, USA - Crystal Geyser metaG 2015-01 | ecosystem: Environmental > Aquatic > Deep subsurface > Groundwater | place: USA... | reverse complement strand
GAAGACGCGCCCACGGGTGGAGCCATGAGTGACATCGCGTGGAGGGCTAGGAGCCAGGAGGGACGCGCACTTGTGTGCGCGACCGACGCAGCGACGACGGCATCCGCGTGATTGTCGGCCTCCGCAGGGAGGCTATCCGCGCCACCGTGCGCGGGATCCACCTCCCGGCTGGGATTTCCGCCCGGAGGCGAACGGGCGGGGGCAGGGGCAGGGGCAGAGGCACCGCTCGCTCCGCGAGCTGGGAGGAGCCTGCGGGCGTGCGCGCTTTGCGCGCTACGCCCGACAGGCTCCTAGCGCCACGTCGTGAGTGGTGGCGCCGCTCGACTCCAGCAGCGCGCGGTACCACGCAGCGACGCGCGCGGCGCGACCGGGGGCTTCGACGGTGCCCCACACGATGGAGAGCGTGCGGGTCGTGGTCGCCGAGGTCTTGGTGCGCTGGGCGTCCTTGACGGCGTTGGCGCACGGGCCGTCGGCGTCTGCGAGCGCCAGCAGCCCGCCGATGTCGATGGTCTGCCCGCTCGCGTTGAACACGTAGCTCGCGCCAGGGGGCGCGATGCGCACCGAGAGTGGGGCGAGCGCGAGGTCCAAGTCCACGACGCTGATCGGCAGGCCGGAGTGGAAGGACACCGCGTTGCACGCGTCGACCACGAGGTTGATCGAGCTGAGGGCGTCACGCTCGACCGCCGCGACGAGGTACTCGGACGCCGGCTTGGAGCGCCCCGATGGCCGGAAGCCGCCGTGCCGCAGCAGCGCGCGCACCTGCCCGCGAAGCGCGTCGTCGCGCTCAAGCCCAGGCGGGGGTGGCTCCGCGAGCCACCCAGCGAGCGGCGCGGGGTCGAGCTCGCCGAGGGGCGCTGGGAGCTGGGTGATGAACGCCGCCGCGTCGAGGAGCGGGTGGGGCTCGAGGGAGAGCAGTGCGGTCACGTGTCTGCCGGGGGAAGTGGATTGAGCGTCGAGCGCTTTCGATCGAGGAGCTCGTTTACGCGCAGCGCCGCGACGCGCACGTCCGCGACCGCGTCGCCCTCGCGCACGAGCACGCGCAGGCGCTCGCGAAGGCGGTTGACGTCCCCACCCTCGACGATCTCCAAGCTCACCCGCAGCACCGACAGCGCGCGCAGCAGGCGCTCATCGGCCGCTGAGGTGAGCACCTCGGTGGCCTGCTCAAAGCAGCGGCGCGCGGCGTCGACGTCGCCTCGCTCGGCCATGAGCGCGCCCTCCCACCCGAGCAAGCTGCCGTAGAAGCGGCGGTCCGGCAGCTCCACCAGCAGCAGCGACGCGCGCTGGTACGCAGCGGCGGCGTCGTCGAGAGACCCTGCAAAATGCGCGACAAACGCCGAGTATGCGATGGCCCTCGCCTCGCCGCTCACGTCCCCAGCCGACTCGGACAGCTCCGCGGCCTCGTCGACGAGCCGCGCCGCGTGGTCGAGATCGTTCTGTTCGACCGAGGCGATCACGCGCGCCGCGATCATGCGCGCCTCGGTGGCGCGATCCCCGACCGCGCGCGCGATGCGCTGCGCTCGATCGTACTTCTCCTGGGCGCGCTCAAGGTCGCCGCGGTGGTAGTCGAGCGTGCCCATGTGGCCGAGCACGACGCCCTCCATGCGCCGGTTCCCCGTCTGCCGGTGCGCGAGCAGCGCGTCTTGAAAGAGCTCACCGGCGCGCTGCGCCTGCCCCATGCGCCGGTACAAGAGCGCGAGACGGCCTGTGTAGAGGCCCTCGCTGCGCGCGTCGCCCACGTGGCGCAGGCGGCCTACGCTCTCGCGGTACAGCTGAAGCGCGCGCTGCAAGCGGCCGGTCGCCATGCACAAGTCCGCGAGCGCGCCGAGCGCGAGGCCCTCCAAGCGCGCGTCACCGCCGTCGCGCCCGAGCACGATCGCGACCTCGAGCTGCTCGCCCGCATCATCGAAGCGCCCAAGGCGCCGCAAGACGTCGCCGTAGACGGTTCGCAAGCAGCAGCACTGCGCGGGCGCCGCGTCGCGCGCGACGACGCCGAGCGCCTGCTCGCAGTCGACCAACGCGTCGACGAGCCGCTCCTGGTGGCGATGCGCGCGGGCGCGGGCGGCGAGCGCGCGCGCTCGGAGGTTGGTGTCGCCGCGCTGGAGCGCGTTCGCGGCGTGAATCGCGGCGTCGAGCACGCGCATGAGCGTGCTCACGGGCCCCCACGCCGCGAGCAGCGGCTCGACCGCGAGCGCGACGCGGAGCGCGTAGTTGACCGAGTCGTCGTTGAGCGGCTGGTGGGCGAGCGCGCGCTCGTGCACCACGAGCAGGTTGTCGAGCTCGAGGGCGAGCCGAGCCATGGCTTCGCCGCCACCGCGCTGGTTCGCGGTGCGCGCCCAGCCCTCGCAGAGCTGCAGGTAGTGGTTGGCGTGCCGCGCTTCGGCGGCGACCTTCTGCGCGTCGGGGAGCCTGCGGCGCGCGTGCTCAGCGATGCGCGCGTGCAGCGTGTGCCGAGGGGTCCCCGGCGCCTCAGGGGCCTCGATGCGACGCAAGATCGCGCGATCAACCAGCACATGCAGCACGTCTCCGATCCACGGCGCGCTCATGTGCTCGGACAGGTCGAGCACCTGCTCGGCCGCCTCGAGGTCGAAGCCCCCCGCGAAGACCGCGCACTGCGAGATGGCGTCCCGCTCCCAAAACGCGAGCTGGTCCCATGCAAACTCGGTCGCCGCGATGAGCCCGTCCTCGGCGTCGCTCACGCGCCCCGGATCGTACGCTTGCGCGCGCTGAACGACGCCAGCGAGCATCTCGTTGGGCGAGAACTTGTTGATCTGCGAGGCGACGAGGCGAATGCCGAGGGGCGTGCCGCCCACGGCGCGGACGAGCTCGTGGACCTGGGCGACGTCCTGCCCGAGCATGCGCCAACCGGGGCTCACGTGCTGGGCGACGTCGTAGAACAGCCGCAGGGTCTCGGAGTCGTCCTGATCCGGCAGCGAGAGCGCGCCGAGCTCGTATGCGACCTCACCCGGAACGCCAAACGGCGTCCGGCACGACACGAGCCAGCGCGCGTTCGGCGCGGCGCGCAGCCACTCGAGCAGCGTCCTGGTGGCCCAATGCGCCACGCCGTCCATGCCATCCAAGCAGAGCAGCACGGGGGGCATCGCGGCGACCGCGTGGCCGATCTGCGCGATGCTCTCGTCTGCGTTCCGTCCGAGTGTCAGCGGCAGATCGAGCGCCGCGGCGACCTCGCGCAGCAGGCCGTCCAGCGTCGTGGCCCCCGACACATCGCACACCCAGACGCCGCCTCGCTGGCGCCACTCTTCCAGTGAGTCCAGACAGTAGCGGTCGGCTAAGCGGCTCTTTCCCATGCCCGATGGACCGCTGATCGTGACCAGCCGCACGCCGAGATCAAAGAGCTCATGAAGCGCCTCGATGTCCGCCCGCCGCCCCACGAAGTGCTCGCGGTCGGGCATGAGGTTGGTGCGGCGCACGTCGACCGTGCGCAGCGGCGGGAAGTCGCGCGACGCGAGGGTGCGCGGCGCGACCTCGATCAGCTCCACCGCTCCGCGGCGGCCGCGCAGGCGAAAGGAGCCGAGGTTGCGCACGGCGGCCTCACCGTCGAGCTGGCCGACCACCTCGGCGTACGCGGGTCCGGTGAGCAGGACTTGGCCACCCAACGCCGCGCCCGCCACCCGCGCGACGTGGCTCACCGGCGGACCGAAGTACTTGGTGGTACGCAGCCGATCGTCCTGGCGCACGAGCGGCGAGCCAACGTGTACGCCCATGCGCACACGCAGCCCGCGGTGAAGCAGCGCACCCGCTGGGCCGCACACCACGCCAGCCTCAGCCTGGTCCAACAGCGCCTGCGGCCACGGCAGGTCCAAGAGCCCCACCTGCACCCGCAGGCACCAGCGAACGGCCTCGATGGTCGAGGGCCAGACCGTGAGGAACGCGTAGCCTTCGGTGCGGACCTCGTGGCCACCCATGTCCTCTAGCACCCGCCGAAGATACTCCTCCAGCATCTCCGTCGAGGTCGCGGTGGTCTCGGGGTCGCGCTCCGCGAGCAGCGCTCCAAAGCGCACGTCCGCGACGACGAGCGTGACTCGACCCTTCGGTGGCAGGTGAAATGGAATCGCCATGGCCTGCCATCCTACTCCGTTGCGAGGCCCGCGCGGCACCCCTACCCCGATTGAATGGTGCAAGCGCACGAGCGGATCCCAACCAAGACGTGGCCTTAGAACGTCAGCTTTCACGTCTAACACCCGTATGACACTCTTGAATAGACGCGATCGCCGTCGTTTTTCACGCGAATTGGCTGGCAGACTTCTTTGAAGTCGCTATGCTCTGTGAGCCATCCCCGCTGGACGCCCTATGCAGGCGGCTTTGCGGGTATTGCGCCGCATCGTTCCATCCTTGGAGGACCTCCCCATGAACAAGAAGCAACTCGCCGAGAAGCTCGCCAAGAAGACCGGCCTCTCCCAGGCCAAGGCTGCCGAAGCGATCAACGCCCTCTTCGACTCGCGCCCCGGCCACGGCATCATCGCCGTCGAGCTCGACGCGGGCCGCAAGGTCACGATCCCCGGCTTCGGCACCTTCTCCACCAAGAAGCGCGCCGCTCGCACTGGCGTGAACCCCAAGACGGGCGCCGCGATGGAGATCCCCGCGCGTATCTACCCGCACTTCCGTCCTGGCAAGACCCTCAAGGAGCGCGTCTCCGAGTAAGCTCGGTCCGCTTCCCTTCGGACAAGCCCCCTCCCGCACCCGCGCGAGGGGGCTCTCTGTTTCTAATCTTCGAGCGTGCCGTCCTTGGCCCGCTGAACCCAGGTGCGAATCTCGCGCTCGATGATGTTCACCGCCGTCGACTGAAACGCCCGCCACAAGAAGGGCACGTCGAGATCGAGCTGAATCGCGTCGCTCAGCACATCCACCCTGCCCGCGAGCGTCTTCCCCAGCACGGTGAACCGCACGGCCGCTGCGTCGAGGTCAAGCCACTCGAGCTCGGGCTTGAACTCGGCGAAGTCCTTTCGGTAGGCGTCAAGCGCGCGGCGCGTCACGGTGCGCGCGAGCTCATGGTCGAGATCGTGAGGGATACGGTGCTTCACTGACGCTCCTGGCTGGGCAGATCCACGCCAGTCTGCACGATCAGCGCGTCGCGGTGAAGTCCCAGGAGCGTGCTTGGCAGTCCAAGCACCCCAAGCCGCCCGAGTAGCTAGCCGCGAACGAACCTTCAAAGGTGTTCGGGTTGGTGAACGAGCCGTTGACCGTGTAGGTCTCGGTGCAGCCGCCCGACAGCGTCGTGGTGGCCGAGAGCTGCCCCTGAACGGTGACCGTGCCGCTGAGCGACCCCGGCTGCACGCCCGAGCCCACCGCTGTGAGCGTCACCGCCGGGTCGTTGTGCGTGATGACCCACAGGTTGAAGTCGATCTTCACGTTGCCCATCGCGCAGCTGTACTGAATCGGCGCATCGAGCGCCCAGCTCCCCGCGTAGGACTCGACGCAGCCTCGGTCGTCGAGGTCTGACGTGGCGGGGTTGCAGTCGTCGTCGATGTTGTTGCACAGGATCTCGGTGACGATGGGGTTCGCGTCGGGGTTCCCGTCGTCGCAGTCCAAGCGCGCCTCGCTGTAGGTCGCGGCGCAGCCGGGGTTGTCGGCGTCGAAGTAGCCGTCCCCGTCGGCGTCGAACACGTCGTCCACGGTGGTCTCCTGCGCTTGAAGCGCGCCATCGCACTGCGCGTGGTCGACGACGGACACGTCGCCCCCGCACGCGCTCGCGAGGGCGATCCAGAGGGAGGGGGCGAGAAGCTTGGCGCGCATCGGAACTCCAGCGTGAGCAGCACGACGTTACGCCGTCCGCGACCCGGACGCCACCTCTAGCGATCACCTGCGCTAGACTGGGGGTCCTTCTCGCTTGGAGGTGCCATGCGCATCCTGTCCCTCTCGCTCCTGATGCTCCTCGCCGGCTGTGGCGATCCCGACGCCGACGCCGACGGATACACCGAGTCCACCGACTGCGACGACCAGAACCCGGCCATCAACCCCGGTGCCACCGAGGTCCCCTATGACGGCCTCGACAACGACTGCTCACCCCAAACGCGCGACGATGATCTCGATCTCGACGGATACACAGCGGACGTCGACTGCGACGACAGCCTGGATCAAGTGCATCCCGGCGGCGCCGAGATCTGCGACGGCCTCGACAACGACTGCGATGAGCAGATCGACGTCGGCGCGGGCACCGCGTACTACCGCGACGGCGACAGCGACGGCTACGGCGACGCGGCGAAGCTCGAGCGCCACTGTGCGCAGCAGGACGGCTGGGTGACGGAGCTCGGCGACTGCGACGACAGCGACGACGCGATCTTCCCGGGCGCCGACGAGATCTGCAACGGCGCCGACGATGACTGCGACGGGCTCATCGACAACTCGCCGGTGGACGCCGACACCTACTACATCGACTACGACGCCGATGGCTACGGCTCTGACGCGTACACGCAGGTGAGCTGCACGCCGCCGGGCGCTGGCTGGGTCAGCAACGCGACGGACTGCAAGGACACGTCCAACAAGGCGTACCCGGGCGCGGTCGAGATCTGCGACGGCACGGACAACAACTGCAACGGTCAGACCGACGAGAGCGGCGCCGCGCCCACCACCTGGTACCTGGACAACGACAAGGACGGCCTCGGGAACAGCGCGCGCTCGGTCGTCGCGTGCTCCAAGCCCTCCAACGACTATGTCTCAGTCGGCGGCGATCCCGACGACAACGTCCCGCAGTAGGCGCGAGCTCACCGCTCGGGCGCTACGAAGGGTTCGAGCGGCGGCGGCGTCTCAATCGCGCCCGCGTCCAAGCTCTCCACCTCGTTGATGTCCTCTGGGGGGCCGACGCGCGCGCCCAGGACGTTGGCGGTGCCAAGCAGCGCGAGTCCGAGGCGGGTGGAGCGCAGGTCCGCACCGCGCAGGTTCGCGCCGCCGAGATCGGCGCCGTCGAGCCTGGCGCCTCGCAGGTCCGCGTCGCGCAGGTTGGCGCCGCGCAGGTCGGCGCCGAGCAGGTTCGCCCGACGCAGGTCGACGCCCCGCAGGTTCGCGCCGCGCAGGTCCGCGTGAAAGAGATCGGCGTGATGCAGCGACGCGAACGCGAGGTCTGCACGCGAGAGATCGGCGACGCGCAGGTTCGCGCGCGCGAGGTTCGCGTCGCGCAGCGAGGCCTTGTGGAGCACGATGCCGCGCAGGTTCGCGCCCTCGAGCGCGGCGCTCTTGAGGACCGCCCCCGCGAGCTCGCCACACTCGCCCAGGTAGCTGCGGTTGTGCCCCGCGCGTCCGCGCTGATCCACGCACTGGTTCTGCACCGAATTGTAGGCGTAGATGTTCAGCCAGTCGCCCCCCCCCAAGAGGAGCACCAGCGGCAACAACCACGCGACGCGGCGCGGGTTGGACGTAGGAGGACGCAGCGCCATACCCCCCCATCGGATCCGATGGGGGTCGGCTTCAGCGCTCTCTCAGGAGCCGCTCAGGTACCCGCGCGCCACGAGCAGCTCCGCGTTGAGCACCGCCGCGCCCGCGGCTCCGCGCAGCGTGTTGTGCGCGAGCGCGAAGTACTTGAGCCCCATGACCGAGCAGCGCTCCACGCGCCCGACGCTCACGCTCATGCCTCGCCCCGCGTCGGCGTCGAAGCGCGGCGACGGGCGATCGCGCTCATCGCGGATGATGACGAGCGGGCTCGGCGACGAGGGCAGCCCGAGCGCACCCCCGTCAAAGGCGCGAAACAACTCCAAGGCCTCGGCGGGGAGCAGCGGATCGCGCGTGCGCACTTGCACCGCGAGGAGGTGGCCGTCCACGACCGGAGCGCGCACGCAGCGCGCCGAGATCTCCATGTCGGCGTCCACGACGACACCTCCCGCCAAAGAGCCTAGGATCTTCTTGGGCTCTGACGCGACCTTCTGCTCTTCGTTGCCGGGGTGCGGGCGCACGTTGGCGAGCATGTCCCACGCGGACTCGCCGGGGTAGCCCGCGCCGCTCACAGCTTGGTAGCTGGAGACGCAGACCGCCTCGATGCCGACCGCGTCCATGAGCGGCTTGAGCGTGAGCACGAGCGGCATGGAGGTGCAGTTCGGGTTGGTGACGATGCAGCCCGGGCCCACCTGCGTGGACACCAGCGCGAGGTGGTCCGCGTTCACCTCGGGGACGATGAGCGGCACGTCGTCGTCCATGCGGAAGGCGCTCGCGTTGCTGACCACGACCCAGCCCGCTCGCGCGAACGCGGCCTCGATCTCCCGCGCCGGCCCCGCGTCCAGCGCCGAGAGCGCGATGCCCGGGCGACCCGCGACCGCGGTGATCGCGGCGGGATCGCACGAGAGCACCGGCCAAGCGCCTAAGCCAGCATAGGGCTCGCCGGGGAGACGCCAGGGAACGGCTTGAGCGAAGGTGCGCCCCGCTGAGCGCTCCGACGCCGCGAGGGCGACGAGCTGCAGCCACGGGTGATCGCGCAGCAGGGTGATCGCGCGCTGTCCAACCATGCCTGTGGCGCCGAGCACCACCACGGGAATTCTAGACGACATCAGCTCCTCCGAGGCCCTCGATCGTTATCCTGTGCGCGGCCGCTCCGGCGCGGAGGTCCGCATGTTCTTGCTCGTGTTCTGCATTGGCCAAGCGTACAGCTACGACCTGTCGGGCGGCGCGTGGCCCCTCACAGGCCCCGACACCGAGGTCGCCTTCGCGCTCAACCCCGCCGGGGGGCCCGACGGAACCGAGCAGGCGATCGCCGACGCGCTCCGCGTGTGGAGCGCCCAAGGCGGCGCGCCCATTCGCTTGGTGAACGCTGGCCTCACCTCGGCCGCCCAGTTCGGCGACCTCGACGACGACTCCAACACGCTGCTGTTCACCGCCACGACCACCGGCAGCACGCTGGCCGTCTCCAACAAGATCACCATCGGCGACGCCATCATCGACTGCGATCTAAGGTTCTACCTCGCTAACAGCATCGGTCCGATCGCCTGGGACACGACCCCCGAGGGCGCGCCCCCCGGCAGCTTCGCCCTGCGCCACACCGCCGTCCACGAGCTCGGCCACTGCCTCGGCCTCGGCCATAGCACCGTGCCCGGCTCGCTGATGCAGGCCACCACCCCCGACGCCCAGGGCCCCGAGTCCTGGCAGCTCACCGAGGACGACCGCCTCGGGCTGCGAGCGCTGTACGGCGTCGCCGAGCGCGACCTTCAGGTGCTGGACGTGCGCGCAGAGCGGCGCGGCCTGACCCTGCGCGTCGCCAACAACGGCGCCGACACCGCCTACGACGTGCTCGCCGACGTGCCCGGCACCGATGGCGCCTCCTTGGGCGACCTGCGCTCGGGCGCCGAGGGTGAAGCGCTGCTGCTGTTCGCCGAGGGCGTGGACCGCTGCGAGCCGCTCAGCGACACGCTCACCCTCCGCGACGCCGCTGGCGCCGAGTGGTCCAGCCCCGTCGCGGTCGACCCGAGCTGCGGCCTCGGCGGCGGGTGCTCCACCACCGGCTCCTCACCTCCCCTCACCGCCCTCGCGCTCGTCGGCCTGCTCGGCTCGCGCCGCCGGAGCCGCGCGTGAGAGCGCACGTCCGCGTCACGCTGCGGCCGGGCCTGCTTGACCCCGAGGCGCGCGCGGTTCACGCGAGCCTGCAGCACCTCGGCTTTGACGAGGTCGAAGCCGTCGTCATCGCGCGCACCTTCACGCTGGAGCTCCCCGATGGCACCCCCGTGGAGCGGGTCCAGGCGATGGCGCGCGACCTGCTCGCGAACCCCGTGCTCGACGACGTGAGCATCGCGATCGACGAGGATCCGCCTTGCGCGTAGGGGTGGTGACCTTCCCCGGCTCCAACTGCGACGCCGACGCCCAGCGCGCCATCGACGGCGTCGACGGCCTGCGCGCGGTGCGCTTGTGGCACGGCGACGCCGACCTCGCGGGCGTGGACGCGGTGGTGCTGCCCGGCGGCTTTAGCTGGGGCGACTACCTGCGCCCCGGCGCCATCGCCCGCGTCGCGCCGATCGTTCAGGAGCTGCGCCGCTTCGCCGACGCTGGCGGCCCCGTGCTCGGCATCTGCAACGGCTTTCAGATCCTCTGCGAAGCGGGGCTCTTACCCGGCGCGCTGCAGCCCAACCGCGACGGGCGCTTTCGCTGCATGGACGTGTGGGTGAAGGCCGAGGGTCGCGCCTGCGCCTGGCTCCCGCCGCTGTCGCGCCCGCTGCGCCTGCCCATCGCCCACGCCCACGGCGCCTGGACCGCGCCCGAGCCCGAGCTCCAAGCGTGCGAGGACCGCGGACAGCTCGTGCTGCGCTACGTCACAGCGACGGGCGAGCGCGCCGACGCCGCCAACCCGAACGGCTCCGCGCGCGACGTCGCTGGCGTCTGCAACGCGGCGGGCAACGTGCTCGGCCTCATGCCGCACCCCGAGCGCGCGGTCCACGCCGACCTCGGCTCCACCGACGGCCTGCACCTGCTCACCGCGCTGCTCGGGAGGTCCGCTTGAGGCCCGACGACGCGCAGCTCGCCGCGCACAAGCTCAGCCGCGCCGACTACGAGCTCGCCGCCGCGCGCGTGGGCCGCGACCTGAGCTGGCCCGAGCTCGGCGTGCTCTCGGTGCTCTGGTCGGAGCACTGCTCCTATCGGTCGAGCAAGCACCTGCTGGCGCGGCTCCCGCGCGACGGCGCGCACGTGCTGGTGGGCGCTGGCGAGAACGCAGGTGCGATCGACATCGGCGAGGGCCTCGCGCTCGTCTTCAAGATCGAGAGCCACAACCACCCGAGCTACATCGAGCCCCACCAAGGGGCTGCGACCGGCCTCGGCGGCATCCTGCGCGACGTGTTCACCATGGGCGCGCGCCCCCTCGTCGCCCTCGACTCGCTGCGCTTCGGCGCGCCGGAGCACCCGCGCACCCGCCACCTGCTTCGCGGCGTCGTCGGCGGAATCGCGCGCTACGGCAACTGCTTCGGCGTGCCCACCGTCGGCGGCGAGCTCGCCTTCCACCCGAGCTACGACGGGAACTGCCTCGTGAACGTGTTCGCGGCGGGCTACGCGCGGCACGAGCGCCTCATGCGCGGGGTCGCGAGCGGCGTCGGAAACCCGGTGATCTACCTCGGCGCGCGCACCGGGCGCGACGGCATCCACGGCGCCACGATGGCCTCGGCCTCCTTTGACGACGACGCCGCGAAACAACGCCCTGCCGTGCAGATCGGCGACCCCTTCCACGAGAAGCTGCTGCTCGAGGCCTGCTTGGAGCTCATCGCCGCGGGCCTGGTCGTGGGCTTGCAGGACATGGGGGCGGCGGGGCTCACGAGCTCCTCGGTGGAGATGGCGGCGCGGGCGGGCCACGGCCTGGAGCTCTGGCTGGACGCGGTGCCGACGCGGGAGCCCGACCTCGACCCCTATGAGCTGCTGCTCTCCGAGAGCCAGGAGCGCATGCTGCTCGTCACGCTGCCCCAGGACGCAGCGGCCGCCATCGCCCTCGCGGAGCGCTGGGGACTGGAGGCGGTGGTCGTGGGGCAGGTGCTCGCTGAGCCGCGCTGGCGCTGCACCTGGTACGGCGAGGACGTCTGCGATCTGCCCGTCGCCTTGCTCACCGACGAGGTGCCGCCGCGCGTCGGCCCCGCCAGCGCGCCCGCCGCTTCGCCCTCGCTCACCGAGGAGCCGCCCTGCGCCGACCCGAGCGCGGACCTGCTCCGCCTCGTCGCGCAGCTCGACCACGCGGACAAGCGCTGGATCACCGAGCAGTACGACCACCAGGTCGGCGCGAGCACGGTCGCGCGCCCGGGGGGAGACGCGGCGGTGCTGCGGGTCCCCGACACCGCCATTCACCTCGCCTTCACCCTCGACGGCAGCGCGCGCCACGTCGTCCTGAACCCCAAGCGCGGCGCGGCGGGCTTGGTCGCCGAGGCCGCGCGCAACCTCGCCTGCGTCGGCGCCCGCGCCATCGGCGCCACCGACGGCCTCAACCTCGGCAGCCCGGAGCAGGCCGAGGTCCGCTGGCAGCTCGCCCAGGTCATCGAGGGCCTGCGCGAGGCGAGCCTCGCCCTCAAGATCCCCTTTGTTTCAGGCAACGTGTCGCTCTACAACCAGACCTCGGGCCGGGCCATCGCCCCCACCCCCATCGTCGGCCTGGTGGGCAAGGTCGACGGTCCGTGGCGCGGCGTGCGGCGGGCCTTTGGGCGCGCGGGGCTGCAGGTGGCGCTGCTCGGCGCGCCCGGATCGCACGGCGTCGGCGGCTCCGCGTGGCTCGCCCAGGCGCTCGGGCGCGACGTCGGCCCCGTGCCAGCGGTGGACCTCGACGCGGAGCAGCGCCTCTACGATGCGCTCATCCCCTTGATCTCAGCGGGCATCGTCCAGGTCGCGCACGACCTCTCCGACGGCGGCCTCGCCCTCGCCCTCGCCGAGTGCTGCCTCCCGGACAGCCACCACCCGCTCATGGGGCTCACGGGCGCGCTGCCCGCGGTGACCGGCGGCCTCGCCGCGCGCTTGTTCGGCGAGGACCACGGGCGCGCGCTCATCGCCTACGCCCCAGAGCGCCACGACGCCGTGCTGGATGGGATCAACGGCGTTCCGCTCGCGCTCATCGGCCGCACGGGAGGGGAGCGCCTCGCGCTGGACGGCGCGCTCGACGTGAGCCTCGCGCAACTTCACGAGCTATGGTCGAGGGCGCTGCCTCGCTTCGCCGACGCGGCCGCCCCGCAGGAGCCGAGATGATGACCTTCAAAGACGAGACTGGGCTGTTTGGCGTGTTCGGGCACAGCCCCGCCGACCGCCTCGCGCGCCAGGCGCTCATGGGTCTCACCCACCGGGGCCGCCTGGGCGCCTCCGTGGTCAGCTCTGACGGCCACCTGCTGCGCGAGCTGCACGTCGACCCGAGCGGGCGCGATCTCGACTTCCGCGTGGACTCGCGCCCCGGCCTGCTCGCCCTCGGCGCGGTCTGGAACGACCCCTCCCCGCAGCCCTGCCGCCCGCTGGTGGCGCGCTACCACGGCGGCCAGCTCGCCGTCGCCATGGCGGGGCGCTTCACCAACAGCGGCGCGCTGCGCGCGCGCCTCAAGTCCGAGGGCGCGATCTTCTCCACGCTCCGCGACGCCGAGCTCGTGGCGCACCTCGTCGCGCGCTCCCGCCAACAGACCTTCGTGAACCGGGTCGTCGACGCGCTTCAGCAGGTCGAAGGCGCCTTCTCCATCCTGATCTGCTCCGAGGACCGCCTGGTCGCCGTGCGCGACCCGCGCGGCCTGCGCCCGCTCTCCTTGGGCGAGGTCCAGGGCGCCACCGTCTTCGCCTCCGACCCCAGCCCGATCCTCGCCATCGAGGGCTCGGTCGCGCGCCCAGTCGCGCCGGGCGAGGTGCTCGTCGTGGACGCCGAGGGCCTCGTCAGCCTCAAGCCCTTCCGCCGCGAGTCCGAGCGCCCCTGCGTCTGGGAGGCGCTCGCGCTCCTGCCCATCGCCGCAGACAAGGTCTACACCACCCGCGTCGCCCTCGGCGAGCGCCTCGCCAAGCTGCAGCCCTGCACCGGCGGCACCGTCGTCGTCAGCCCCCCCGGCGCCGCCACCCCCTTCGCCCTCGGCTACGCCCGCGCCCTCGGCCTGCCCTGGGTCGAGGCCCTCCAGCCCCACCCCGACACGCGCTGGCAGGCCATCCCAAGCCTCGTCACCGGCCAGCACGTCGTGCTCGTCCTCCCCGGCCTCACCGTGCCCGACCGCGTCCGCGACGCCATCCAGCTCCTCCGAAAGGCCGGCGCGACCGAGGTCCACGTCCGCGTCGCGAGCCCCATCGCCCGCGCGTTGTGCGCCTACGGCGTGCTCAGCAGCCCCCCCGGCCTCCCAAGCGACGTCACCGCCAGCGTCATCGCGGAGCTCCTCGGCGCCGACAGCGCCGGCACCCTCTCGCTCACCGCCTTGGAGTCGGTCGTCGCCGCCAGCGGCACCCTCCCCGCCGGCGCCGTCTGCGCGGGCTGCTTGGGCGGCGCTTGGCCCGTGGTCAGCGCCGAAGAGGGCGAGGAGCAGCTGCCTTTGTTTGTGGGGTAGGGACCGCGCTACGACGCCAGGTGGGCCAGCTCCATCTGTTGATCCCGCGAGATGAGCCCGAGGTTCTTCAAGCGAAACGTCGTAGCTAACGGGCTTGAGCCGTACTTCGCGCCGAGCGCGCGGACCTCGTCCTTGCCGATCGCGCTGCTCGTGGCCAAGAACGCGCGCACCCCCTCCTCTGGCAGCGTAAGCGCCACCCCAAAAGCGCGCGCCCGCGCCGACGTCGGCCAATGCTCCCAGTCGCCGTCCATCGCGACCGGGCACTCGTCGAGCAGGACATGGCCGAGCGCCGTCGCCCACCCGATCTCGCGCTTCATCCGCGACGCGCCGTTGGGGTTCACGTGTACGATGGCCCGCGCGTCGTCCGTGCGCTCAGCGAAGACGGAGATCATCGAAGGAACTCCCAAGTCTTGGGCCGGCACCGCCAACCCCTGCTCGGACATCCACCGAACCAAGTTGGGGAGCGGGTCGGTCCCCCAGCCGAGCGCGTCTCGGACCTCCTCGGCGTAGTCGTTGCCGTCGTCCCACGGCCGCCGGCTCGCCGCTGGACGCGGGCGAATCAGCGCGCGAACGTCTTGTGCTACGGACTGCCCAGGGAGCAGCGCCGACGTTCGCAGGACCGCCTCCACATCAGCGCGGCGCTCAAGTCGCGCGTGGCGCAACACCGACGTGGTCGGCGAATGGGGAACATACAAGCCCGCCGCCGTCTGCCCCGCTGCGGCGTCGAGCTCCCGCGCGAGGTCGGGCATCTCGCCGCGAATCAGCGTCGCGGTCGCCCGATGAACCAGCCACTTCCAGTCCTGCACGCCCGCTACGAAGCCGTCAGCTCGCTTCGCGAGCCCAACGAGCGCCTCGTCACTTGTCTTGCGCGCGAGCTCACGGAGCACATCAACCAGCATGGTCCGAACGACCGACGCGAAGGTCGCCGCCGACACGAGCTCTCGCCCACGACGCTCGACGAACTGCACGTCCTTTCGCGCGACCGACCACGCCTCGTTGTCCCACGAGACCTCGGTGTGGTCGCCGAGCCGCCGAAAGACAATGTTCGGGAGGACCACGTCCTCCGCCGCCCTCCGAAGCGCGTGATGATGCCGCCACTCGGAGCGCCGAAGGAACCAGCGTCGCTCCGCGTCTGCTTCCGCGCGCGCCACCGGAGGGTGGAGGGTGGCGTCGTACCACGCCACGCCGTCGGGCACGTCAATCCCATGGGAGAGGCGCGGATAGGGGTCCTCGTTCACGAGCCTGAGCCCGACATCGAGCAGCCACTCGAAGACCGGCAGCAGCGTCCATCGGACGCCGTCACTCACGCCGCCCTCCGACACGCTCCGCGTCAGGCAGCGCCCACCTGCCCAGATCTCCAGCGCGCCCCACGACAAGTCACGCGAGGCCAGCCCGCTACGGTGCGGATCGACCCCAAGCGACACCGAGAGCGCGAACGCCCCTCGATCGCCAAATTGCCGCTGGTACCAGTCGTTCATTCCCATGAATCTGGAAGACTCCGCTGCCGACGAAGCCGGCGTCGTTCTATATCGCTGATTATGCCGCAGGCTTCGAGCCTGTCTAGCACACGCTCGTCAACATCGCCGCCGATGACGGGGAATCCATGCCACGCGTCGTCCCCTCCATTTGGCGAGCGGTGTGCGCAGAAGCACCAGCCACCCGACGCCATCCAGAGCTTGTTGGCGCCTACGCCCGCGACCACGACCGCGCGCTCTAAGAGCTGTTGTGACACCTCCGGCGGCATGAGGGGACAGAGCGAGCCGAAGCCCTTTGGCCACTTGTGCTTCGGGTTCGGCACATAGCTGCGCGGCATGCTCCTGCTCTCCTTGCGTGCGGCCGAGCGTCTCCACGCCCACGACACCATACGGCGCTCGGTCGGACGGCACAACACCGCGCGCGCCAAGCTCCGCCCGAGGGCGAAAGCCTGAACGTTTGATCACTGTCAATCGGTGAGGCCGTTGTGTGTGATGGTGTGGGGGTCGAGGCGATCCTGGCGGACGCGTCGATCATTAGAACATCATGCCACGCCGCCAAGCGGCGCATACACACCGCGGCTCCGCTCCACACAACCACGAGGTCATCATGTCCGCACTCCCAACCCTCTCCCTTGAAGCCCTCTCCCGCGCCGTCCGCGACGCCGTCGCCGTGCGCGCCGTGCTCACGCTGCAGCCCGCCGGCGGCAAGGGCAGCAAGGTCTTCCCTCCCACCTACGCGAGCGCCAAGGAAGGCGCTGACAAGGGTCACTTTGGCCACACCAAGTACGCCACGGAGACGCGTCGCATCGACGGGCAGGACGTGCCGTGCGTGCTGCTGGACAGCGTCGCCAGCCAGGCCAACCGCTTCGAGCAGGCGCTCCTGGACGCGTGGGAGTCCGAGGAGCTTGACTTTCCCGTGCTTCGCGTCGACTTCTCGGACGCCGACCTCCCCGAGGCCGTCGGCACCGTCACCACGCTCGACGCCCCGCACCGCATCTACGACGCCATCCTGCGCGACAGCGTGGACGATCAGGGCATGCTCTTCCGCATGACGCCCAGCGGCAAGGCGATCACGGCGGCCTCACCGCGCGACGCCACGGCGCTGTTCGAGCTCTGCCCCACCGCGCTGGTCTTTGGCGCCTGGGACAGCACCGGCCCCAAGGGCGGCCTCGGCAGCAAGTTCCCGCGCGCGATCGCGTCCGAGATCGTCGGCGTCGACGTGCAGACGGGCAGCAAGGTCGGTGGACGGCTCGATCCGCTCGGCATCCAGAAGGTGATGGACGTGGTGTACGGCGCCGAGGGCACCGAGAAGTGGACCACCGACAAGCCCGGCCCCAAGGCCAAGGCGCTCGCGCCGTCCGAGATCAACCACGGCAACATCGCGCCCACCCGCGTCGTGGACAACGGCGGCGTCACCTTCGACCACGCCCGCCAGACCACGGTCCTCTCGATTCCTGCGCTTCGACGCCTCAAGTTCCCCAAGCAGCTCAGCGGGGAGCCGCACGCCAACCGCCGCCAGGCCGAGCACGCAGCGCACACGGCCCTCGCCGCGCTCGCCATCGCGGGCGTCGCGAACGCCCATCACCAGGGCCATGACCTGCGCTCGGGCACGCTGCTCGTCGCGCAGGGGCCGCTCGTGCTGGAGATCGTCGAGGCCGACGGCACGACGCCCCATCGCTTCCAGCTCAGCGTCGACGCCGCCGCGTCCCTCCTCACCGCGGCCACCCAAGCCAGCGCGGCGGTCGGTCTCGGGTGGCAGCGCGAGCCCGTGCCCACGCTCCGCCCCGCGCCCAAGCTCCTCACCCTGCTCCGCGCCAGCCAAGAGCACGCGATGACCAAGGCCGCCGACGCGGCCGAGGAGTAGCGCATGCTCGCGATCGACCTCGAGCTCCTCACGGATCGCTTGGTAGCGACGCGGTACAGCGACCGCGACGCCGCTGAGTGGCCGCCCGAGCCCGCGCGGTTGTACTCAGCGCTCGTCGCAGCGCTGCACGACGACGAAGCGCCCTCCGCCACCGAGCGCCAAGCCCTAGAGGCACTCGCGGAGCTCGGTGCGCCGCAGATCCTAGCGAGCGACGCCCACCTTCGTCGCGTCATGACGCACTTCGTCGCCGTGAACGACGTCGACCAAGTGGGCGGCGACTTCACGCGCGTCGAGCAAGCCGTCGCCGACGCGGAGCGGGCGCACCAAGCGGCCCGGGACACGTTGGCAGCCGCCACCACCGCTGGCGCGGTCACCAAGGCGCAAAAGGCCGCGGACAAAGCGTTGACCAAGGTGAAAACCGCTCAAAGCAAGCTCCTCGAGCTCAACGCCAAGCTCACCGACGGCGCGTGCAAGATCCCCACCAAGCACCTCGCCCACAAGATCTTGCCTTGGGAGCGCACCAAGAAGGAGCGCACCTTCCCGGCCGTGCTGCCCCACCAGCCGCTCGTGCGCTACGTCTGGCCCGACGCCGTCGTCGATGACGCTGTCTCCGACGCGCTCAGCGCGGTGGCCGCTCGCGTCGCGCGCCTGGGGCACTCGTCCTCCTTCGTGCGCGTCCGCGTCGACCGCTCCCAGGAGCCGTGGCCTCCGCCCGCGGACGACGAACGGCAGCTCTGGAGCCCCGATGAAGAGGGCGATCGCGTGCTGCGCGTCCCCCTCGCCGACCAGCTCAGCCAGCTCGAGCGCGCCTTTGAACAGCACCAGGGCGACACCCCTGGGCGCGTGCTCCCGTGCGCGTCTCAGCGCTACCGGCTCGGCGACGCGGTGATCGCCGGCGCCAAGACCCCGCGCACCGGCGGGCGCTGGGTCGCCTTCGCCTTCGCGGACGACCAGCATCCCCCGGCGATGGCCGCGGTCGCGGTGGCCGCCGTCGCGCGGGGCGCCGTGCTGTCACACGCGCAAGACCCGATTCACCCGCTCCTCTCGGGTCACGACCACCACGGCCCGCTCACGCGCGAGCACCTCGCCGTCGTGCCGCTCGCCTTCGTCGAGCACCCGCACGCCGACGGTCAGCTGCGCGGCTTCGCGCTCGTGCTGCCCGCCGACGCGGAGCCCGAAGCGGATCAGCAGCTCCTGCGCGCCATCGGAGCGTGGGAGCGCGCCTCAGCCGGACCTCGCACCGTCGAGCTGCACCTCGCCGGCGGGCGGGTGCTTCGCGCCGAGCGCGTCGTCGACCCCGAAGACGCCCTCCGTACCTTGCGCTTGAGCCGCTGGGATGGTCCAGCGCACCGCTGGGCCACCGTCACGCCCATCGCCCTCGACGGAGAGTGCCCCTCCTTTCACCACGGCAGCCCAGGCCTTCGCCGCAAAGCCCAGCGCATCGCCGCCAAGCTCATCGCGCGGGCGGTCTCGCGCGGCGTGGTCACGGGCGATGGCGCCTCGCTGGACCCAGCGGACATCCGCGTCGAGCTGGTGTTCGACGCCCCCGTCGTTGGCGCCGCCTACCTCGGCGACATGAAGCCCTTCCAGCGGACGGGGCACGAGCGCCCCCGACGCCTGGTCCACGCGGTCATCGAGCTGCCCGTGGCCGTGCGGGGGCCGCTCCTCATCGGGGCTGGCCGCCACCACGGCCTCGGCGTCTGCGTGCCGTTCAACGCCCCTTCCGCAGGAGGTCCTTCATGACCACCCCGCTACTCCCAAGCTTCAACGAATGGTTTCAAGATGTGTGGGGACACGCTCCCTACCCGTGGCAAGCGCGGCTCGCGCGCGAGGTGGTGGCCAACGGGTTCTGGCCCGACGTCATCGGCGTGCCCACCGGCACCGGCAAGACGTCTACGCTGGACATCGCGCTCTACGCCCTGGCGGCGGAGGCGCACTTGCCGCCCAGCGAGCGCCACGCGCCCCGACGCGTCGTGATGGTCGTGGACCGGCGCACCGTCGTCGATCAGTCCTACGACCGCGCGATCGCCCTGCGCGACCACCTGATGGCCGCGACCGACGGGCCGAGCCTGGCGATCGCACAGCGGCTGCGGTCGCTCATGGGCCAGGACGCGGGGCAAGAGGCGCCCCTCGCTGTCTCGCTCCTGCGCGGCGGCGTGCCACGCGACGACGGCTTCCTCCGGCGCCCGGACCAGGCCGCCATCGTGCTCTCCACCGTCGATCAAGTGGGCTCGCGCTTGCTCTTTCGCGGCTACGGCGTGCGCCCCACCATGGCCCCGGTCCACGCGGGCATGCTCGGACACGACGCGCTGCTGCTCTTGGACGAGGTCCACCTCGCGCGCCCCTTCGAGGAGACGCTCACCGCGCTGGAGCGCAAGTGGCGGAGCTGGCACGAGAGCGAGCTCCCCGACCGATGGCGCTTCGTGCGCCTGTCCGCCACCAGCGGCGCGTCCCAGGTCTTTCAGCTCGACCAGGACGACCTCACCAACGAGCACCTGATCACGCGCCTCGCCGCGCCCAAGACGATCACCGTGCAAGCCAAGGACTTCGCGACCCACAAGGCCGTCAAGGACGCCGCGAACGTGCCCTCCGACGCGTGGCTCAAGGCGCTCGCGGCCGAGGTCAAGGCGCTCACCGAGTCCGGCGCCAAGAGCGTCGGCGTCGTGGTCAACCGCGTCGACGTCGCCGTCGCGCTCGCCAGCCTGCTCAGCGACGACAAGCGCCTGGACACCGCGCTGCTCACGGGCAGGATGCGCCTGTGTGATCGCGACGACGTGCTCCAAGAGGTCGTTCGGCGCGCGGGTCCCGACCGCGACCTCGCCGCACAGCCCGAGCGCCCCTTCGTGTGCGTCGCTACCCAGTGCATCGAAGCGGGCGCCGACCTCGACTTCGACGCCATGGTCACGGAGCTCGCGAGCTTGGACGCCCTCGTTCAGCGCGTGGGGCGCGTGAACCGCACCGGTCGTCAGGAGCGGGCTCCCATCACCGTGCTCGCGCCCAAGATCAGCGACAAGCCCGACCCTGTCTATGGCAGCACGCTTCGCCCCACGCTCGACTGGCTGCTCACGCGCGGTGACGCCTTCGACGCCTCCCCTGGCGCGCTCACCGAGGCGCTCCAGAGCGCGCACATCGACGTCTACCCGGAGCAGCGCCAAGCCGCTGTGCTGCTGCCAGCCCACCTCGACCTGCTCTCGCAGACCTCGCCGGTGCCGGAGCCCGATCCCGACCCCGCCCACTACCTCCGCGGGCTGGAGCCACCGCGCCCAGAGGTGCAGGTGGTGTGGCGCGCGGACATCACACCAGCGGGCCTCGAGCGCGCAGCACAAGGCGACGACGCCCTCGGCGCGCTGCGCGAGCTGCTCGCGGCCGTCCCGCCGTCCAGCTTCGAGGCGGTCGCGCTGCCCATTGGCGCTTGCGCGGCGTGGCTCGATGGGCGCAACGTGCCCTCGTACTCGGACACCGGTCAAGACGACCCCGAAGACAACGCGCGCGTCCGCGACGCGAAGCGCCCCCTCGGGATCGTGCAGCGCGGCGGCGGCTTCGAGCTGCTCGCCAGCGCAAGGCTACGGCCCGGCGACGTCATTATCGTGCCGGCCACGCGCGGCGGGCTCGCGCGCGGCAACTTCGATCCGAGCGCCCACGAGCCGGTGCGCGACTGGGCCGATCTCGGACAAACGCTCCGAAGCGGACGCCCCACGCTCCGCTTGGACGCGCGCGTCTATGGCGAACCCGGCGCCGATGGCCAGCTCGCGTGGCCCGCCGGGCTCACGTCACCCCCCGCTCCCCCGGACGGCGAGACGGGCTCGCTCGCGGGCGGCCGCAAGGACGTGATGGCGTGGCTCGCCGCGAACCGCGACTCCAAGGCGCTCGGCGGGCTGCTCACGCACCTTCGACGCCCCGCCATCACGCCCATCGCAGGCTGCTGGCTCATCACGGGCGCGCCGCTCCCGCTCCACACGCTGCTGCGCCTGACCCGAGGCGGAGCCATCGCGGACGCCGACGGCTCGCTCACCGGCGGCGCGAGCTCGTCGCACACCGGCGTCGCCGTCCCCCTCGTCGAGCACCTGGCGGGGGTCAGCGCGTGGGCGCGCTCCTTGGCCGAGCGCTGCGGCCTGCCCGCCGCCGTCGTGAACGACCTCGCCCTCGCCGGGGCGCTGCATGACATCGGCAAGGCCGATCCTCGCTTTCAGGTGGTCCTCCACGGCGGCGACGAGATCGAGGCCGCCTCGGGCGTGCCCCTCGCCAAGTCCGCGGGCGGCCCCAGCGACGCCGGCGCGCGAGCCCGAGCCCGAGCCCGAGCCAACCTCCCCGCCGGCTTTCGCCACGAGTCCGCCAGCGTGGCGCTGCTCACCCACACCGCCAACGGGGGCACGCTCCTGACAGGGTGCGGCGACCCGGACCTGGTGCTCCACCTCGTCGCGTCCCACCACGGGTACGCCCGCCCCTTCGCGGCGATCGAGGATCACCGCGGACAGCGCGCGATCACGGTCAGCGTCACCGTGGGCCACGTCACGGTCACCGCGCCCGGCGACCACGGCATGGACGCGCTCGGCAGCGGCGTGAGTGACCGTTTTTGGCGGTTACAGCGAAAGTATGGCTGGTGGGGCCTCGCCTGGCTCGAAGCCATCCTGCGCCTCGCCGACCACCGCCGCAGCGAAGCCGAATCCCGCACCCCCTCGGAGGCCTCATGAACGAGCACATCCTCACCGGCCTGGACGGCTCCAACCCCCTCGCCTTCTTGGCCGCCCTCGGCGTGCTCGTCGCGCTCGATCACCAGCACGACGTCGAGCACTTCGGCGCAGAGGCCTCGCGCCCGCGCCTGTCGTGGCGCTTGGACGGCGTGTGGCGCCCGGTCATCACCAGCGAGCACGCCGACGCGGAAGAACTGGTTGGTGCGTTGGAGTGGGACAGGACACAGGTTCAAGCGGACGAAGCGCTCGCGTTCGGGTTCGACGAGCTGAAGGTCCGCAACGGGCAGCAGAGCGTTGAGCGCCGGCGCGACGTCAACTGCTCACCCGTGTTCCTTGCGTCCACGCTGCGTCAATGGGTTCCGGCCACCTCACCGCGTCACCGGCGGTCACTCGACTGGTTCACGAGCTTCGTTTCCGAAGGCGCCGTTTCCAGCGGAAAGGGCACAGCAAAAGGCACGAACCTCCACTTCACGGCAGGAGGGCAACAGTTCGTCGCGCAAGCCGAACTCCTCGCCCACGAGACGACGACGCACGAGCTTGCGAACGCGGTGTTCGGACTATGGGCATACGCGTCCCCTCAACCCAACATGCGTTGGGACAACACCGCTTGTCGTGAACACGCGCTTCGCGCGACGACACCCGAATCTGCAGAGTCCAAGCTCGGCAACCGCGGTGCCGACTGGCTCGCCGTCCGAGGGCTCATTCTGTATACGACAGTCGGCAGAGGTTCCAGGCGCACAAACACCCCTGGAGCCATTCGCGTTCCACGTGGACAAACTTGGCCGATGTGGACGCCAAGCCTCGCGTTAATGACTGTCAAAAGTCTTATATCAACCGCACCTGAGCGTCTCTCGCCCGGAGAACAATACCGCCGCGGAGTCGCGTTGGTGTACCACTCTGGCATTCGCGTCATCGGCCAAGGCTATGGCAACGCCACGCCCGCGACGCTGTATGAGCCACGCCATGATTGAACTATTACCCGTTCGAATGGTGAGCGAAGTGGCGTATTGCCCACGACGCTACGCCATTGAGCATGTGCGCGGCGACTTCGCGGACAACGAGCACACGGTCGAGGGGCGCGCGGTCCACCAGCGCGTCGATCGCGCAACCACGGCGCAGCTCCCCGACCCGGAAGAGGCGCCGGACCCGGAGCGCCCCCGCAGCGTGCGCCGGGTTCACCTGTCAGACCTGACGCTGGGCATGGTGGGCGTGCTCGACCTCGTCGAGGTCTCGGACGGCGAGCTGGTGCCCGTGGACTACAAGAAGGGCGCAGCCCCCGACGTCCCCGAGGGAGCGTGGGAGCCCGAGCGCGTGCAGGTCTGCGCGCAGATCTTGCTGCTGCGAGCGCATGGCTACCGGGTCTCGCACGGCGTCCTCTACTTCGCGGGGTCCAAGCGGCGTGTTCGCGTGGACCCGAGCGACGAGCTCGTCGCGGCCACGCTCGCGGCGCGCGACACCGCGCGCGACATCCTCGGCACATCAGCGCTCCCGGCGCCCCTGGCAGACAGCCCCAAGTGCTGGGGTTGCAGCCTCGTGGGCATCTGCCTCCCTGACGAGCACCGCCACCTCGCGTACGGTGAGCCACCGCCCGCCCGCGACCTCGTGCCCGCCCGCGACGACACGATCCCCTTGCACGTCACCTTGTTGGGCGGCCGCGCCGCCCTCACGGGGGGCGAGATCGTGGTGACCGACCGCAAGGGCGCGGTCGCGGCCAAGGTGCGCCTCGCGGAGACGTCCTCGGTCGCTATCCACGGCAACATCACCGTCACCACGCCGCTGCTCCACCAGCTCGCGGAGCGCGACATCCCGCTCGCGCTCCACAGCCACGGCGGCTGGTACCTCGGCACCTTCCAGTCGGCCTCAGGTCGCAACGTGCAGGTGCGCCACGCGCAGCACGTCGCCGCCGCTGACCCCGCGCGAGCGCTCAGCGTCGCGCGCGACCTCATCGTCGCCAAGATCCGCAACCAGCGGGTCCTGCTGCGACGCAACGCCCGCGGCGTCGACCGCGCTGTGCTCGACCACCTCGCCGACGCGCAGGTTCAAGCCGCCACAGCGCCCGACGCGGACACCCTGCGCGGCATCGAGGGCATGGCGGCGCGCCGCTACTTCGAGTCCTTCCCGCTGATGCTCCGCGGCCCCCTCGCCGAGGCCTTCGACATGAACGGGCGCAACCGCCGCCCTCCTCGCGATCCTGTCAACGCCATGCTGTCCTTCGCCTACGGCATGCTCGTCCGCGAGATCGCCCAAGCCGCTCACCGCGTCGGCCTGGACCCGTACGTCGGCTTCTTGCACACGCTGCGCGCCGGTCGCCCCGCCCTGGCGCTCGACCTCATGGAGGAGTTTCGCCCCATCCTGGCGGACTCCACGGTCATCAACGCCATCAACAACGGCGTCGTCCAGCCCGAGGACGTGGACATCTCCCCGGTCGGCTGTCAGCTCCGCGACGCGGGCCGCAAGCGCTTCATCCAGACCTTCGAGCGCCGCCTCGACGAGCTGGTCACGCACCCGGTCTTCGAGACGCGCTGGTCCTACCGACGCGTGATCGAGGTTCAAGCCAGGCTGCTAGGCCGCTCTCTCACTGGGGAGCTGGAGCGCTACCCCGGGTTCACGGTCCGATGAGCAGCACCGACCGCTTCGAGTGGATCGTCGCCTACGACGTCTGCGACCCCAAGCGCCTCCGCAAGGTCTACCGCACCCTGCGCGGCTACGGTGACCACCTGCAGCTCAGCGTCTTTCGGTGCGTGCTGTCTGCGCGCCAGCTCGAACAGCTCAAGGCGGAGCTGCACGAGCGCATCGCGCCCACGGAGGACCAGGTGCTCTTCGTGCGCGTAGGCCACCCCGACCGCGCCAACGCGCGGGCGACCTTCACCCTCGGCACACCGCTCACCCACGTCGAGCGCGTCTGCCATGTCGTATGACGCCGCCGATCCTGCAACGTCATGTTCCCGTTTGCTCCGTCACTCTTTGCTCACGCCGCTCGCCAAGCCAGCGCCGAACCTCATCGGACGAGCTGGCGCGGCGGGAGCGGAGGTGACCGCCCATGGCGTGGTAGGTCATCACCGCCGGGCTCCAGCTGGTGGCGTCAACGCCCGTGAACACAGCGAGCAGCCTGGACGCGCAGCGTCGGATGGCGTCGAGGTCCACGGCATCAAGCGCCCGACTTGGGGATGGAGCAGGTACAGGAGCCGAGCTCACCGAGGACACCTCGCGCGAGCAAGATGACCTTCCCTATTGGGGCGGTCGCGGGCGTTCTTCCTGCAAGCACGTGGCCCGCGACCGACGCCCCGAACGGCTCATCCCGGCGGGGATGAGCGGCGCAGCCGACCGCGCGGTCACGCGCCGGAGGCGAAGGGCGCTCGAACTGTTTCGTGGATCCGGAGCGAGTGGGTATGATGCACAAACAGGCCTCCTTGACAGCCGCGCGAGCGGTTCGGTGGTGCATCCGAGGCCGGGCACCGCTCGTTCATATGGATGTACGTCCTCTTCCAATCCATGTATGGCGTCGCCTTAGCGCGTCCGATAGCGTATGTTCCAGTGTCGAGAGGCACCGCTCGCAAACCGGCTCAAAGGAGTCGGTTCATAGCCTGCTTTCGGGGGCAGGCCTGATTTCCGGCGTTCAAGCCGGACAGCATTGAAGCAGGCTCAGGGCCTCAGCATTTGTCGACGCCTGCTGTTCCTGATTTCCGGCGTTCAAGCCGGACAGCATTGAAGCACGAATGCGTGCGCCTCTTCAAACGCGGCAGGTGCCCCTGATTTCCGGCGTTCAAGCCGGACAGCATTGAAGCCAGTTTCCGGTGGCGACAGTGCGGTCCCGCCGACTCCTGATTTCCGGCGTTCAAGCCGGACAGCATTGAAGCTAGAAGGACGCCTTTTCGGCCTCCTTCGCCATCAGCGGCCTGATTTCCGGCGTTCAAGCCGGACAGCATTGAAGCCAGACCTCGCCGTCGCGAGCGCAGTGGACGCCCGCTTGCCTGATTTCCGGCGTTCAAGCCGGACAGCATTGAAGCGTCGCCGAGGAGCCTGAAGGCGACTTGCTCGACCCCCCTGATTTCCGGCGTTCAAGCCGGACAGCATTGAAGCATTAAAGGGCACCTAAGCGTGTCCAAGGACCGGGCCCTGATTTCCGGCGTTCAAGCCGGACAGCATTGAAGCTGACATTGAGGGGGCTGTCGCAGCGGGCAGTATCAGCCTGATTTCCGGCGTTCAAGCCGGACAGCATTGAAGCCCCGGGCCAGACCACCAGCCGCACGTGCCCGCCCGACCCTGATTTCCGGCGTTCAAGCCGGACAGCATTGAAGCGAGGGTTGCAGAACTGGTGGTACCAGATCTGCGTGGCCCCTGATTTCCGGCGTTCAAGCCGGACAGCATTGAAGCCATGCTGTGGGGTGCCTGCATGCGCTCGCGGGCCTCGAAGCCTGATTTCCGGCGTTCAAGCCGGACAGCATTGAAGCTCTGCTGCTTGCGCGGCGGCGGACAAACTAGCCTCACCCTGATTTCCGGCGTTCAAGCCGGACAGCATTGAAGCCAGGAACGAGCTCGCCGGGCGTTCCGTCGTCTATGGACCTGATTTCCGGCGTTCAAGCCGGACAGCATTGAAGCCTCGCTGGCGATCATCGACGAGGCCCACGGCAGCGAGGCCCTGATTTCCGGCGTTCAAGCCGGACAGCATTGAAGCGCCTAGCGACGACGCGGCCGCCGCCGCCGAGCTCCAGGCCCTGATTTCCGGCGTTCAAGCCGGACAGCATTGAAGCAAGCATGGCTCTCTCTACCGTAATCAAAACCCTCAACCCTGATTTCCGGCGTTCAAGCCGGACAGCATTGAAGCGAGATGGAGGGGCTCGACCCGCTCATGAGCTATCTGGCCTGATTTCCGGCGTTCAAGCCGGACAGCATTGAAGCCGGGCTGTCCTCTCGGGCGCTGCCGCAGCCCTGGCCGTCCTGATTTCCGGCGTTCAAGCCGGACAGCATTGAAGCTGCTACCCGTCGCTCCAGAATCTCGTCGACGCACTCCTGATTTCCGGCGTTCAAGCCGGACAGCATTGAAGCCAGGGCTTCAGCGACCTCGTCAATCCGTCCAGGGCCCCTGATTTCCGGCGTTCAAGCCGGACAGCATTGAAGCCGCGCAGGCGGTGGTGCCCGATCGTCCACTCTGAGCCTGATTTCCGGCGTTCAAGCCGGACAGCATTGAAGCCAGCCCAGCCCCGCGCCGCGGACAGCGATGATGCCCTGATTTCCGGCGTTCAAGCCGGACAGCATTGAAGCGACGGCGCAGGCCTCGGCGATGGCGACGACCTGCTGCCTGATTTCCGGCGTTCAAGCCGGACAGCATTGAAGCCGCGGAGCTCTATCTCGCGAGCGGAGGCCCTCGCGGCCTGATTTCCGGCGTTCAAGCCGGACAGCATTGAAGCCCGATGTACCAGGCTCGCAGCACCGTCTCGGGGCGCCTGATTTCCGGCGTTCAAGCCGGACAGCATTGAAGCCGTCCGATGATCTGGAGGATGCTCGATCGCGACATCGGCCCTGATTTCCGGCGTTCAAGCCGGACAGCATTGAAGCGGGCCCAGATCTGCGCGGCCATGGAGCCATGGGAGCCCCTGATTTCCGGCGTTCAAGCCGGACAGCATTGAAGCGTGGCCCAGAGGCCGAGGACCGAGACGCCAGCGGACCTGATTTCCGGCGTTCAAGCCGGACAGCATTGAAGCGATGTAGATCGCCTCGATCTCGGCCTCGATGCGGCCCTGATTTCCGGCGTTCAAGCCGGACAGCATTGAAGCTTGGAAGGCCAGCTCCCGGCCCTCACGCCGCGGGAGCCCTGATTTCCGGCGTTCAAGCCGGACAGCATTGAAGCACGGCCCCCTTCCGCGCGCCGGCCACGATTCAGTGACCTGATTTCCGGCGTTCAAGCCGGACAGCATTGAAGCATAGCCCTCTGGGACGGGTCCCCGCGTCCTCCGCGCCCTGATTTCCGGCGTTCAAGCCGGACAGCATTGAAGCGGCATCCAGACGCTGGCGGTCGCCGACGTCGGCCAGGCCCCTGATTTCCGGCGTTCAAGCCGGACAGCATTGAAGCGATGAAGTGGCTAGGCAACTGGGTCGCTGCCGCCTTGTCCTGATTTCCGGCGTTCAAGCCGGACAGCATTGAAGCACGGACAAGTAGCCGTAGGTCATCCGCGTGGCCAGCCCCTGATTTCCGGCGTTCAAGCCGGACAGCATTGAAGCGCAGGGTCGACGCCCGCCCCGTCCAGCATTGCGAACCTGATTTCCGGCGTTCAAGCCGGACAGCATTGAAGCGCCGCTCGTGACGCGGACCGGGCGATCAGCGGCGGACCTGATTTCCGGCGTTCAAGCCGGACAGCATTGAAGCGAGGAAGCGCTCACGACTAGCGAGTGCTCGCGCGCCTGATTTCCGGCGTTCAAGCCGGACAGCATTGAAGCCGCCGCCGAGCCGTCATCCGCCTTCGCCTTCGCCTTCCCTGATTTCCGGCGTTCAAGCCGGACAGCATTGAAGCAGCCGCAACCGGCTGGCTAACCGCGTCCACCGGCTCCTGATTTCCGGCGTTCAAGCCGGACAGCATTGAAGCCACGGGAGTGCACCAGCGCGCTGAGGTCTCAAAGATGCCTGATTTCCGGCGTTCAAGCCGGACAGCATTGAAGCCGCCATCCGGTGCGCCGTCTCCTCGCCCGCCGCGCGCCTGATTTCCGGCGTTCAAGCCGGACAGCATTGAAGCGGCGGCGATGGCGCGCGGCGCAGTCAGGCATGGATCCCTGATTTCCGGCGTTCAAGCCGGACAGCATTGAAGCCGCTCGGCGAGCAGGCCCTGGACGCGCTGCGCGACCCCTGATTTCCGGCGTTCAAGCCGGACAGCATTGAAGCCTTGCGGTGTCCATGTTCTTCCGGCCCATTTTTTTCCTGATTTCCGGCGTTCAAGCCGGACAGCATTGAAGCTCGGCTCGCGCTCGCGGACGCCCACCCGGATCGCCCTGATTTCCGGCGTTCAAGCCGGACAGCATTGAAGCAATCACAGAGATTGTGGCCGCGCTAGCCAGCAGCCACCCTGATTTCCGGCGTTCAAGCCGGACAGCATTGAAGCAAATGCGATTCGTTGGACCGGGGTCGGTTCTTTTGTGTCCTGATTTCCGGCGTTCAAGCCGGACAGCATTGAAGCATCTCCTCCTCGGCCACCGCGCACCATGCGTCGGTGCCTGATTTCCGGCGTTCAAGCCGGACAGCATTGAAGCCAGGTCGACCGCCAGTGCAGCGGGCGTCCCGTCTGCCCCTGATTTCCGGCGTTCAAGCCGGACAGCATTGAAGCGCGAAGGCCACTGGCCTGCCAGCGCTCCTGCTCCTCCCTGATTTCCGGCGTTCAAGCCGGACAGCATTGAAGCGCTGTACCCGTCCAGGAGCATGCCGCCCACCTGCAAAACCTGATTTCCGGCGTTCAAGCCGGACAGCATTGAAGCGCTGGTAGTCGTAGGACAGCGCCATGACCTCGATGGTTCCTGATTTCCGGCGTTCAAGCCGGACAGCATTGAAGCCCATCCGTCACTCACTTCTTGCCGCTCCTTCGCGGTGCCTGATTTCCGGCGTTCAAGCCGGACAGCATTGAAGCCGCCATGCGGTGTGCCGTCTCCTCGCCCGCCGCGCGATCCTGATTTCCGGCGTTCAAGCCGGACAGCATTGAAGCGCCGACATGTGGTGGTCTCTGCGCGCGGTAGCGCCCCCTGATTTCCGGCGTTCAAGCCGGACAGCATTGAAGCATGGCTCCGACACTTGCCACCTCGACATCGGCTGCACCTGATTTCCGGCGTTCAAGCCGGACAGCATTGAAGCCTCGATGGCCCCGCGCTGCGTCAGCCCCATCAGGTACCCTGATTTCCGGCGTTCAAGCCGGACAGCATTGAAGCGGAGCAGAACGCGCTGCGCTTGATCGCGCGCTGCACCTGATTTCCGGCGTTCAAGCCGGACAGCATTGAAGCGTGGGCGCTCGAGTCGACGAGCGTCGCCGACATGTCCTGATTTCCGGCGTTCAAGCCGGACAGCATTGAAGCCATAGAGAAGGTGTGCATAGAGTCTCCGGGGGCGCCCCCTGATTTCCGGCGTTCAAGCCGGACAGCATTGAAGCACGCCGCCTCCGCCGCGGACGCCACCGGCGCCTCCGCCTGATTTCCGGCGTTCAAGCCGGACAGCATTGAAGCCGCCCTGCCGCGGCGGATCGCCGAGCTCGCGTCGGTCCCCTGATTTCCGGCGTTCAAGCCGGACAGCATTGAAGCCCCCCAGTTTCGCCGTAGGGCTCCTCCTCGGTGCCCCCCCTGATTTCCGGCGTTCAAGCCGGACAGCATTGAAGCGTACGAGGCGGAGATAGCGCGTGCGGCGGTGGCGGCCCTGATTTCCGGCGTTCAAGCCGGACAGCATTGAAGCACGTAGGTGGCGTCGGCGGCGGCGTAGGCGGCGCGCAAGCCTGATTTCCGGCGTTCAAGCCGGACAGCATTGAAGCGGCGCTGCGCTCGACGAGCGTCGCCGACATGTGGTGGTCCCTGATTTCCGGCGTTCAAGCCGGACAGCATTGAAGCTACGCGTGTACCCCACGTCTTGCACGCCGGACCCGCCCCTGATTTCCGGCGTTCAAGCCGGACAGCATTGAAGCGCTAACGGTGGTGGTCGTGGACGAGGCGCGGGTGTGCCTGATTTCCGGCGTTCAAGCCGGACAGCATTGAAGCCGATGATGAGCTGCGTGCATCCGATGGCTCGCAGGCGCCTGATTTCCGGCGTTCAAGCCGGACAGCATTGAAGCAGAATCGGCGAGGTCTTCCCGGTCGGCATGAGATCACCTGATTTCCGGCGTTCAAGCCGGACAGCATTGAAGCACGTGACGGCAGCATGTCAGACGCGGAACGTGTAGGTCCTGATTTCCGGCGTTCAAGCCGGACAGCATTGAAGCGACCCTATCGTGTAGTGCTCTCCGAGCCGGTACCCCCCTGATTTCCGGCGTTCAAGCCGGACAGCATTGAAGCCTGTAGACGACGACGTAGGGGCGCTCGACGTCGGCACCTGATTTCCGGCGTTCAAGCCGGACAGCATTGAAGCCCGCGTCGCGATTGCCGCTCAGGCGAGCTTGGCGACCTGATTTCCGGCGTTCAAGCCGGACAGCATTGAAGCCGTCTGTCAGTGCGATACGTGCGGCGCGTGGCGGGCCTGATTTCCGGCGTTCAAGCCGGACAGCATTGAAGCGCCTACAGTGACGATCGCTGCGATGGGGGTGTCGAGTGCCTGATTTCCGGCGTTCACGCCGGACAGCATTGAAGCCGGACCGGGCTGGTCCGCCGCCCGTCGCGCGGCTGGCCTGATTTCCGGCGTTCAAGCCGGACAGCATTGAAGCATTACCTGCCCGTGGAACTCGCGGCGATGAGTCTGGCCTGATTTCCGGCGTTCAAGCCGGACAGCATTGAAGCCTGTCGCGAGAGCAGGAGAGGAGCGCCGTCGGATCTTTCCTGATTTCCGGCGTTCAAGCCGGACAGCATTGAAGCACCCTCTCCGCTCCCACTCCTGAGGACAGCTGGCGCTGCCTGATTTCCGGCGTTCAAGCCGGACAGCATTGAAGCTGATGGAGGACGCGGCGAGCGGCACGAGTCACCGCCCTGATTTCCGGCGTTCAAGCCGGACAGCATTGAAGCGCTGACCTTTCGGTCTCGCGCGAGGCGGAGCGCCTCCCTGATTTCCGGCGTTCAAGCCGGACAGCATTGAAGCCTCACAGCACGCATGAAGTCCGCTAGTAACTGCGGGGACCTGATTTCCGGCGTTCAAGCCGGACAGCATTGAAGCCACAAGGCACCCTGCTGCATATGCTTGGATGGCCTCTGCCCTGATTTCCGGCGTTCAAGCCGGACAGCATTGAAGCGCAATGAAGCTGCCCTACACCAGCTCAATAAGTCTGGCCTGATTTCCGGCGTTCAAGCCGGACAGCATTGAAGCGTCATCGGCGGCGGAGATCTGGACGGACACCAGCAGGCCTGATTTCCGGCGTTCAAGCCGGACAGCATTGAAGCGGAGCCCGCGCTCCAGCATTGAGCGGTCGGCATCCCCTGATTTCCGGCGTTCAAGCCGGACAGCATTGAAGCTCTGCGATCTCGTCTGGGTCGCGGTCGGTACCCCCAGCCTGATTTCCGGCGTTCAAGCCGGACAGCATTGAAGCATTATCTAGCTTCGGGGGGGATGATATGGCGAAGGGCCTGATTTCCGGCGTTCAAGCCGGACAGCATTGAAGCTAGCGCGGAGTAGCCGCCCCAGCGGACGCCGCGCACCTCGCCTGATTTCCGGCGTTCAAGCCGGACAGCATTGAAGCGCGATCGGGGAGCGCATCCGCGTCTCATCGTCCGGCCCTGATTTCCGGCGTTCAAGCCGGACAGCATTGAAGCCAGACGATCGTCGGCTACAGCCATGGCAGACCTCCCCTGATTTCCGGCGTTCAAGCCGGACAGCATTGAAGCCATCCCGACGCCCGCAAACTCGCGCCGCTCTCCGACGCCCTGATTTCCGGCGTTCAAGCCGGACAGCATTGAAGCTCCTGCACGTACAGTTGACCGACGACCTCATCTGATGCCTGATTTCCGGCGTTCAAGCCGGACAGCATTGAAGCCATGCTGTCGCCGCCGACCTGATCGCGCGGACCCATCCTGATTTCCGGCGTTCAAGCCGGACAGCATTGAAGCTGGCAAGATCAAGATCGTGATCCCTGCTCAAACCACCCTGATTTCCGGCGTTCAAGCCGGACAGCATTGAAGCACGGACCAGCCGGCGCCGTTCACGATGACCCAGTCGGCCCTGATTTCCGGCGTTCAAGCCGGACAGCATTGAAGCGTTGCGTCCGTGCGCCTGGGACAAGAAACGGGAAACCTGATTTCCGGCGTTCAAGCCGGACAGCATTGAAGCCCCTGATCACCGGCATTGGCCGTGCCCTTCTCACCGGCCTGATTTCCGGCGTTCAAGCCGGACAGCATTGAAGCACGCCCAGCGCGACCGCTGTAGCGGCACCGAGCGCGCCTGATTTCCGGCGTTCAAGCCGGACAGCATTGAAGCATCCACCTCGCCTCTCGCGGCGGCGCGCCACTCGGACCTGATTTCCGGCGTTCAAGCCGGACAGCATTGAAGCAGGACGACTTCAGAGCTGCCGAATGCGGTGTTGCTCTCCTGATTTCCGGCGTTCAAGCCGGACAGCATTGAAGCCAGGCGTCGCGCCTCGCGCCTCGCGTGGGTCCTCGCCCCTGATTTCCGGCGTTCAAGCCGGACAGCATTGAAGCAGGGGAAACATCCACCACGATGGTCTGCTCCGTGGTGCCTGATTTCCGGCGTTCAAGCCGGACAGCATTGAAGCCCGATCATGGCCGCTCGGCGGTCGCGCGCCGCGTCGAGCCCTGATTTCCGGCGTTCAAGCCGGACAGCATTGAAGCGCGACCCTGCTGGTCCCGGGAGACACTGATGTGCCCCCTGATTTCCGGCGTTCAAGCCGGACAGCATTGAAGCCCGACGTCGCAATTCCAGGCTCGCCAAGCCAACTACCCTGATTTCCGGCGTTCAAGCCGGACAGCATTGAAGCGCGATCTTCCAGTCCTCTGCGACGAGCGCAGGCCCCCCTGATTTCCGGCGTTCAAGCCGGACAGCATTGAAGCCCCAGCGCAGTGCCGACGCCCGGCAGCGCCGAGCCCCTGATTTCCGGCGTTCAAGCCGGACAGCATTGAAGCCCATGGCCGCTGGCGCGTAGCGCGCGGATACGCCGGCCCTGATTTCCGGCGTTCAAGCCGGACAGCATTGAAGCAGCCGCTGTGACCGCATGCTTGGAGCTCATTGTTCGACTCCTGATTTCCGGCGTTCAAGCCGGACAGCATTGAAGCAATCCCGGCGGCGGGTGCCCCGGTGCTGTCGCAGACCTGATTTCCGGCGTTCAAGCCGGACAGCATTGAAGCCTGACCCACATGCTCTCCGAGGCAGGGGAGCGCGTCCCTGATTTCCGGCGTTCAAGCCGGACAGCATTGAAGCAGCGGCGCGATCGTCATCGTGGCCGTCAAGCTCGTCCCTGATTTCCGGCGTTCAAGCCGGACAGCATTGAAGCCGAGACGTGCGGCGCGTGGCGGGTTCGGCATGTGGAGGCCCCTGATTTCCGGCGTTCAAGCCGGACAGCATTGAAGCGTCGTCCGCGCCGAAAGGAAGTGGGGTCAACGGCACTTCCTGATTTCCGGCGTTCAAGCCGGACAGCATTGAAGCGCTGCCAGAGCTCTGCAGGTGCTCGCCTTAGGGGTCCTGATTTCCGGCGTTCAAGCCGGACAGCATTGAAGCTCGTGACAACATGGTAGCGTGACCGCGCGGCGCGTGTCCTGATTTCCGGCGTTCAAGCCGGACAGCATTGAAGCCCCCGATCACCGGCATTGGCCGTGCCACCTTCACCGGCCTGATTTCCGGCGTTCAAGCCGGACAGCATTGAAGCGGTCACATCGCGCCCCCCGTCGCTCTCCGCGTCGATCCTGATTTCCGGCGTTCAAGCCGGACAGCATTGAAGCCCGCAAAGGTCCTCCTAAGCCACGTGGAGGTCGAGTCCTGATTTCCGGCGTTCAAGCCGGACAGCATTGAAGCAGCATGGCGGCAAGTCCTCCGCCAACGCCGGCAACTCCTGATTTCCGGCGTTCAAGCCGGACAGCATTGAAGCCCAGACCTGCGGCGCGTGGCGGGTTCGGCATGTGGAGGCCTGATTTCCGGCGTTCAAGCCGGACAGCATTGAAGCAGCGGACTGGAGCGGCCAACCGCCGCCGCAGCAGGGGGCCTGATTTCCGGCGTTCAAGCCGGACAGCATTGAAGCCGCCGGCGCCGCACCGCCTCCTACCTCGAGGCCTCCCTGATTTCCGGCGTTCAAGCCGGACAGCATTGAAGCAGCGGAGCCCACCACTGATGGGGTCGAGGCGCTGGACCTGATTTCCGGCGTTCAAGCCGGACAGCATTGAAGCGCGGAGGGCGAGGCGATGACGCGCGCCTCTTGCACCCCCTGATTTCCGGCGTTCAAGCCGGACAGCATTGAAGCGGAGAGTCCGCTTGGAGCGAGATGTATCGGGAGTGGGGCCCTGATTTCCGGCGTTCAAGCCGGACAGCATTGAAGCCCATCGTACGGGTCCGCGGCCCACGTGTCCGTGGTCCTGATTTCCGGCGTTCAAGCCGGACAGCATTGAAGCACAAACCATCCGATGGCCCTGCGTGCCATCGTACGGCCTGATTTCCGGCGTTCAAGCCGGACAGCATTGAAGCGTCGAGACATCCGGAGCACCCATGCCGAGAGAGCCATCCTGATTTCCGGCGTTCAAGCCGGACAGCATTGAAGCCTTGCGGTGTCCATGTTCTTGCGAGCCATCTCTTCTCCCCTGATTTCCGGCGTTCAAGCCGGACAGCATTGAAGCGGGTCGGGCTAGCCATGATGGGTGGCGCGACCGCCCTGATTTCCGGCGTTCAAGCCGGACAGCATTGAAGCTCCGGAGTCGCCAGGCGCGTGGTGATCGCACCGCCCCTCCTGATTTCCGGCGTTCAAGCCGGACAGCATTGAAGCGGGACGGGATGAGAAAAGCATCCATGCGCCACGCATCCTGATTTCCGGCGTTCAAGCCGGACAGCATTGAAGCCGTCTGCCAGTGCGTGACGTGCGGCGCGTGGCGGGTCCCCTGATTTCCGGCGTTCAAGCCGTACAGCATTGAAGCGCCTACGACGGCTGCGACGGCTGCGATGGGGGCGCGGCCTGATTTCCGGCGTTCAAGCCGGACAGCATTGAAGCAAAACCACGCGAGCGCGTGGTTTTCACGGGATGCGACCTGATTTCCGGCGTTCAAGCCGGACAGCATTGAAGCTCTCCCCCATCCGTGCGGCCCATGCGTCGTCCCATGACCTGATTTCCGGCGTTCAAGCCGGACAGCATTGAAGCGGCAGGACAGCATTGAAGCCGGGATAAGGGAAGACATTCCTGATTTCCGGCGTTCAAGCCGGACAGCATTGAAGCAGCGGACTCATGGCTCGTAGCCGCCGGCGTATCCGCGCCTGATTTCCGGCGTTCAAGCCGGACAGCATTGAAGCCCCAGTCGAAGTGAGCGGCGGCACCGCAACACGACGCCTGATTTCCGGCGTTCAAGCCGGACAGCATTGAAGCTGTCAGATCTACGTGAACAACGAGCCGTTGCTCGAGGTCCTGATTTCCGGCGTTCAAGCCGGACAGCATTGAAGCCGAAGTGAGGACGCTCCAATACGCTGCGCTGATGCTATCCTGATTTCCGGCGTTCAAGCCGGACAGCATTGAAGCTAGAACGCCGCCTTCTCGGCCTCCGCGCCCACCAGCCCTGATTTCCGGCGTTCAAGCCGGACAGCATTGAAGCGTATCCTAGGCCAGGAGGTCTCATGGCCCTGTCTCTCCTGATTTCCGGCGTTCAAGCCGGACAGCATTGAAGCGCTATGGGCGGAGCGCGACGCGCGGCGCCGCCGCACCCTGATTTCCGGCGTTCAAGCCGGACAGCATTGAAGCCCGCCGCACCACTGGCACGCGCCACCGGACTCGCACCCTGATTTCCGGCGTTCAAGCCGGACAGCATTGAAGCCGCGAGCGATGCGATCAGGTTCGTGAGCAGCATGCCCCTGATTTCCGGCGTTCAAGCCGGACAGCATTGAAGCCGTGCTCGGCTAATCGTCATCACGCCCCCCCAGCTCGGACCTGATTTCCGGCGTTCAAGCCGGACAGCATTGAAGCCAGCTGGCCGATGACGTCATCGGTGCCGGCGAACGCTCCTGATTTCCGGCGTTCAAGCCGGACAGCATTGAAGCCGAGATATCGCATGTTGCCTCCATGGGGGGGGACGTCCTGATTTCCGGCGTTCAAGCCGGACAGCATTGAAGCGCATGCTCGACGCCATCCTCGAGGGGCAGCGCATCACCTGATTTCCGGCGTTCAAGCCGGACAGCATTGAAGCGGATGTCTCGCTGGTGGCGCGTCCGTCTTCGCCCCGCGCCTGATTTCCGGCGTTCAAGCCGGACAGCATTGAAGCAGGACATCGTAGTCGTGCGCAGCAAAATCGGTGGAGCCTGATTTCCGGCGTTCAAGCCGGACAGCATTGAAGCAGTCGAGAGCACGCGGCGCGCCGCGCCGACGAGGCGCCTGATTTCCGGCGTTCAAGCCGGACAGCATTGAAGCGCCCAGGCGATCGAGGTCGCCGCGTTTTTTTTCGACCCTGATTTCCGGCGTTCAAGCCGGACAGCATTGAAGCCCGAGCTCGACGGGCGCGCCCAGCACGCGCTGGCGCCCTGATTTCCGGCGTTCAAGCCGGACAGCATTGAAGCCGGTTGCTGGCGGGCTCGTCACGTGGACCCGACGGCCTGATTTCCGGCGTTCAAGCCGGACAGCATTGAAGCGCTGGCCGACCCCTGCGAGGCGACCGCCGACGCCGCGCCCTGATTTCCGGCGTTCAAGCTGGACAGCATTGAAGCGCCGGCGTCGCGTCGATGGGGGGCCTGGGCGAGTGCCTGATTTCCGGCGTTCAAGCCGGACAGCATTGAAGCGTCTACACGCGGCCGATGCTGTATGGGGTCGTGGATGCCTGATTTCCGGCGTTCAAGCCGGACAGCATTGAAGCTCGCGCGATCGCGCGGGCAGCGACGACTGCGCTGGGCCTGATTTCCGGCGTTCAAGCCGGACAGCATTGAAGCAGCTCAAGCCGCCCGCCGACACCGGCGCCGGGGGGTGCCTGATTTCCGGCGTTCAAGCCGGACAGCATTGAAGCGGTGCTCGTCGACCACGAAGAGGTCGAGTACCTGCTCCTGATTTCCGGCGTTCAAGCCGGACAGCATTGAAGCGACGCTCGCCAGCAGGTCGATGCGCGCCTGGCCGTACCTGATTTCCGGCGTTCAAGCCGGACAGCATTGAAGCCGGAGCTGGGACCAGGCCCACCAGGCGATCACGCCCCCCTGATTTCCGGCGTTCAAGCCGGACAGCATTGAAGCATAGCCTCTGCGGCGGCGGCGGCTGCGGCGCGCGTCGCCTGATTTCCGGCGTTCAAGCCGGACAGCATTGAAGCGATGCCGACGAGGCCTGCGGCGGCAGCCCAGCCGGACCTGATTTCCGGCGTTCAAGCCGGACAGCATTGAAGCGTCTTCACACCAAAGTCTCCGTCCACGGTGATGTCAGCCTGATTTCCGGCGTTCAAGCCGGACAGCATTGAAGCTCCGCTGCCCTCGCGGCCGACGCGGTACGACCTCACCTGATTTCCGGCGTTCAAGCCGGACAGCATTGAAGCTCCTTCAGATCCGGCGCGGCCGGATCCTGTTGGGTCCCTGATTTCCGGCGTTCAAGCCGGACAGCATTGAAGCGGCTGGTCTACCAGCAGAGCCAGGCCCAGCAGGCCCAGGCAGT
>Ga0100377_1000357_pt1 | contig 38472 bp, 26 predicted proteins | sample CryGeymeta201501_FD_83664 | JGI IMG/M metagenome (GOLD analysis project Ga0100377, IMG submission 83664) | Groundwater microbial communities from Crystal Geyser aquifers in Utah, USA - Crystal Geyser metaG 2015-01 | ecosystem: Environmental > Aquatic > Deep subsurface > Groundwater | place: USA... | reverse complement strand
TCTGTTTCCAGGTGGCGTCTGATGGGAGGGAGTGGGCCCAGAGGCCCATGACCGAGCAGAAGACACACCTGGGGACAGAAGATACGAGGAAACGAGGTATATATTTTTCGAACGGCTTCTCAGACCCCCGAGGGGCGAAGGGTTACTGGCAGAGGCCGTTCACGCAGTCACCGCCGCCGCAGTCGGCGCGCTCGAGGCACTCGGGGCTCAGCTCGTTGGAGCCGAGGCAGAAGCCGTTGGAGCAAGCCTCGGTGCCAGCGCACTGGGCGTCGCCGGTGCAGCTGTTGCGGCAGGTCGCGTTCACGCAGGTCTGGTTCGCGCCGCACTCGGCGTTGCGGGTGCACTGCGCGCTCGGCCGGCTGTCGGGACGGCAGACGCCCTGGTTGCAGAAGAACCCGGACTCGCACTGGCTGTCCTCACAGCAGCGGTCGTAGCAGAACGCGTTGACACAGATCCCTGCGCCGCAGTCACGGTCGAAGGTGCACTCCTCGCCGCCCGTGGTGTTGTCGACGCAAGCGCCGTCCTGGCAGCTCTGGGTCCGGGGGCAGTCGGTGTCAGCGCCACACGCCTCATGGCAGCGGGTGTTGATGCAGACGCCGTCGCCGCACTGATGGTTGAACTGGCAGATGGTCGCGTCATACGGGGTCGGCTCGCCGGCGCAGGCGCCCTCGACGCACTCCTGGCCCGGCAGACAGTCGGCGTTGCAGGTGCATGCGTTGGCAGGCGCCTCGACGCACGCGCCCTCGGTGCAGACAAAGCCCGCGTCACAGTCGTCGCTCGTCGCGCACTCGGGCACGTTCGGCGTCGCGCAGAGGCCGTCGATGCAGAGCTCGCCGTCGGCGCACTCGCTGTTGAAGGTGCAGGGCTGTGCGGTGCCGTTGTTGCCGCCGTTGTTGGTGCCGCCGTTGTTGGTGCCGCCGCCGTTGTTGGTGCCGCCGCCATTGTTCGTGCCGGTGCCGTTGTTGGTGCCGGTGCCGTTGTTGGTGCCGGTGCCGTTGTTCGTGCCTGTGCCGTTGTTGGTGTCCTCGGGGCGCGGGACGCAGACGTTGTCCTGGCAGTAGCCGTCGAGGCCACACTCACAGTTCAGGAAGCACTCGGTGCCGGGGTAGGGATCGTAGCAGGCGCCGTTGTCGTGGCAACGCCAGTCGGACGGGCAGTCCCAGTCGCTCGCGCAGGCGTACTCGGCCACACACGCGCCGCCCTGGCAGGCCTCGCCCACGCCGCAGTCGGCCGCGGTCGTGCAGGCGCCGTGGATGCCGTCGTCGATGACGCCGTTGTTGGCGGCGTTGTTGGTCGCCGGATCGTCGTGGACGACGCAGACGTTGTTCTCGCAGACGCAGCCGGGGCCGCACTGCCAGTCGTCGGTGCAATCAATTTGGGGAGGATCGGTGGCGCAGTCGTAGCACCCGTACTCGTCGCAGCACTCCTCCTGGTTGTCGAGCGTGAAGAGACAGCCGCTCATTCCGAGGGCGGCCAGGGCCAACAGACTCGCCAGCGCGCCTGTCTTCCAATGGTTGTTGCGGTCGAGCATAGAACCTCCCAGCACTTCAGCGTTGCAGACGGACTGCCCACGGGCCGCGCCGCACTTCCTGGAAAGGAAGATGGACCGTGGCGAAACGTCGTTTATTCACTCCCACGTCACCTCTGAGAGAAGCGTCCCGGGATCCAACATGCAAACGTGGTCGCCTTGTGCCGTGGCTGCCGCGTCTGCGTGCGCTGCGTCCCGGGAATCGGACCGCCGCGAGATGACATCGCAGGTCAAGAGCAACCCACGTGCCATCCTCCCCGAACCGGACGGTCCGCATCTTCAGCCCCCTCAACGCCGCATCGGCGCCAACCTTACACGACGAGCCCGTCGATTCGGCGGCCCTGGTGGCGCTGGGGAGTGTGAACGTGACCACACGGTGTGAAGAACGCTGCACACCCGCGTGCCGGTCTAAGTTGGGGCGCATCCGGCCGAAGAAAAGAGGGGAGAGTTACTCCACCCTGCCATCGATGTCGGGCCGCTACTCCAGCGCGCAGGCGCAGGGCCACCCGCCTCGTGTCGAGACGACACGGTCAGGGACTGACGCAGCATGGAGGGGCCGGTGGGGTGGACAGGTCGACGTGGCGCTCAGCCGGTCAGGCGAGGCTCGTGCCGCCGAGGGGCGTCGCAGCGCTCGTACAGAAGCGCCGCAGCGGGCTCAGGCCTTCTTGGCCCACGCCGAGCAGTTGCCGCCAGCGGCGATGGGGCCCTTGACGACCTTGCAGGAGCCGCAGGGCTTGCCCGCCTCGGCGGCGACGAAGAGCTGGCAGTTCTCGCAGTTCTTGCCGGGCTGGTCCGACACGTCGATGTACTTGAGCTGGGTGCGGGTCTGCTTGTCCGCGTCGCTCAGACCCGCCAGGTCCGTGCAGCCACCGCCAGCCGCCGCCGGCTCTTCCTTCTTCTCCATGCCGGGATCGTTCGCGGACTTGGGGCTGTTGCACGCGACGTTGAGCAGCGCGACGCCAGCGACGGAGGTGATGACGCTGGTGTGCAGGAACTCACGCCGGGACAGGATGCTGTTGCTCATGAATCCTCCTTGGGTGGTGCAGAGCGGGGGAGCGCCAAAGCATGGCGTCCCGCTATCGTGGTGACGAAGGCCTCTGACGCCGCGCAGGCTAACGCATTGCGTCGCGATGGACAAGAGGGAGATGAAGCGCGGGTGGGCGAGGCGCTGAACGCGTCGCGCGCTGCGCCGGCGCCGGCCGTCCGAGCCGGGGCTGCGCGGGCAGGGCGTGGGATCAGGCGGTGACGAACTGACGCTCGACGAGGCGGCGGTAGATGCCCTCCTGCTCCATCAGCGCGGTGTGATGGCCCTCCTGCACGACGCGACCGTCGGAGATCACGAGCACGCGGTCGGCGCCCATCACCGTGGACAGGCGGTGGGCGATGATGACGGTGGTGCGGTCCTGCATCAGGCGCTCGAGCGCCTCCTTGACGAGGTGTTCGCTCTCGGCGTCAAGCGCGCTGGTGGCCTCGTCGAGGATCAGGATGGCCGGGTCCTTCAGGACCGCGCGGGCGATGGCGACGCGTTGCTTCTGGCCTCCGGAGAGCTGCACGCCACGCTCGCCGACGGTGGTCTGGTAGCCGTCGGGGAAGTCGATGACGAAGTCGTGGGCGTTGGCGGCGCGGGCGGCCGCCTCGACCTCCTCGTCGGTGGCGGTGTTGCGGCCGTAGCGGATGTTGTCGGCGATCGTGGTCGAGAACAGGATCGGCTCCTGGGCGACGACGCCGATCTGTTCGCGCAGCCAGCCCGGGTCGAGGTCGGCGATGGGCGTGCCGTCCACGCGGATGGCGCCTGCGTTGGTGTCGTAGAGCCGGGCGATCAGCGCGGCGATGGTGGACTTGCCGCCGCCGGAGGCGCCGACCAGCGCCACCATCTCGCCCGGCGCGATCCGCAGGTTGATGTCCCGCAGGACGGGCACGTCGGCCCGCGACGGGTAGGAGAAGTCGACGTGCTCGAAGGCGATCTCACCGTTGAGCCCCTCGAGTCGCTTGCCCTGGCGCAGCGGGATCGTCGGGGCGCGGTCCATGATGGCGAAGACACGCTCGCTGGCGCCGCTGGCCCGCATGAGGTCCGAGTACAGTCCCGCGAGCGCTCCGAGGGAGAACGCGACGATCAGGGTATAGAGGATGAACGAGGTCAGGTCGCCCACGCTCATGGCCTTGTCGATCACGAGGTGACCACCGTACCAGAGCACGACCGCGATGGCGCCGTAGCCCGCGAACGAGGCGGCTGCCATGAAGATGGCCATCACGCGCGCGCGGTGGCGCGCCAGATCGAACGACTCGTCGATGGCAGCGCCGTAGCGGCCGATCTCATGGGACTCCTGGGAGAAGGAGCGCACCGTCCGGATGCCCGACAGCGTCTCCTCGGCGACCTCGCTGGCTCGGGCCAGCGCGTCCTGGACCTGCTTGGAGAGTTTGCGGATGCTGCGGCCGTAGATCACGGCGCCGAGGGCGACCGGCGGGACGACGGCGAGCATGACGACGGTGAGCAGGGGCGAGGTGTAGAACAGCAGCCCGAGGCCGCCGATGGCCGAGGCGACGTGGCGCATCGCCATCGAGATGTTGACCGAGGCGGTGTTCTGGAGCACGGCGGTGTCCGAGGCCAGCCGGTTGGTGAGCTCCCCTGTGCGCCGCTCGTCGAAGAAGGCGATCTCCTGCTCCATGATGCTGGTGAAGAGGTCGTGGCGCAGCCGGGTGACGATGCGCTCGCCCGCGACCGTGAACAGGTACGACCGCAACCCCATGGCGATGCCCTGCACGACGAAGATGCCGACCATCGCCAGAGCGGCGAGGTCGATCATGTCGCCGCTGCCGGCCTCGAGGGCCTGGTCGATGATGACGCGGATGGCCTGGGGGTAGGCCAGCCCCATCCCGCTGCCGATGATGAGGAACACGCTGCCGAACAAGAGCGTCCGCCACTCGGCGACGGCGAGCTTGAGGAGGCGCGCGGAGGTGCCCGGCGGCGTTGGGGTGTCCTGGTAACTGGGCGGCATGGGGGTCTCAGTCGAGGTGGGCGTGAGGGGAGCGGCGAGGCCGCCTGCACCGGCGTCCCGTCGAGCGGTGTCGCCAAGGGTAGGTGCTGGTGGGGGGCGGGCAAGGCGGCCGGCCCGTCAATTCTTTGTCAAGGGCCCTTGCGCAGGGGAGGAATGCCAGGTGTGTGGAGGGCGTTGTGGGGGCTGGAGGTGTCAAGCCGCTGGACCGACGCTGTGTGGCAGGCGATCGGACAGGGCGGCGGCGCGTCGAAGGATGATCGGCGTGGGGGTGTCACCAGGGCGGGTGTGACCGGATCGAGGACAGCGGACGTGGGTCCACGCCGCGGTGTGTGTTCAATAATGCAGCGGGACGGTTGCGAATCTTCTTGCATGACGTACATTGCCCCACTGTGATGACGGGCCTCGCCGCGTTGCCCGCGCGGCGCCCGCAAGACGACGAGCGTCGATGTATTCAAATCCATCTTCCAAGCCTTTGAGCGAGGACGGGATCGAGTCCAGCCTGACCGACCTGTTTCGATCGCTCGAGCACGACCTGACCCGTGATGTGAACGCCCAGGCGCAGCCGATCGCGCCCTCGGCGGACCTGTGTGTGCTGGCGATCCTGGCCGAGTCGCACGATTTGTTGGTGGACAGCGGGGGGCAGCTCGCGCGCCCGTCGAGGGTCCGTCTGTCAACGCTGGTGGGTGGTCGCCCGCGGCACTACTGGGACGATGTGCTGCGGTGCGCGCGCACGCTGCGTTTGTTGCACGTGGACGACGGCCAGGTGCGGGTGACGAACACCGACGCGGAGCTGCTCGGAGCGACGTGCAGCGAGTGCTTCCCGGCGTTCCTGGCGACGTGGCTGCAGGACGCGGCGTGGATGGGGGAGGTGTTCGAGTCGCACGGTGTGGAGGGTGAGCCGGGGGTGGGGCTGCGGCTGGATCTGGTGCGTGCGTTGGGGGTGTTCGAGCCGTCGCGCTGGTATCGGGTGGGGACGCTGGAGCGTCTAGTGACGGTGGTGTTCGGCTGGCACGGGGTGAGGCTGACGCCGTCGCAGCGGTCGGCGCTGCCACGGGATCTGCTGTCGCGAGCGCTGCTGGTGGTGGGGGCGGTGGAGGTGAGCGCGTGCGGCGATGCGTTCCGGCTCAAGCCGCGGCTGACGCTGCCGCCGCTGCCGTCGCAGCTGGAGGGTCGCATGGGTGGCCTGCGCCCCTCGACGTTGGCCCGTCGGTTCCGGGACGTGATCGAGACGCGGCTGAGCTGCAACGACGCGTGGTCGCGGGTCAACCACCAGCTTCAGCAGGTGGTGGAGTGCCGTCGGTCGCGTCAGTGCGGCGAGGATGCGTTGAAGATGCTGGACGACGTGCTGATCGAGACGTGCCCGACGACGCCGTTCCGGGACTGCCTGTATCTGGCGCGGTTCGGCGAGTTGGTGCAGCCGCAGGCGGGGCTCCAGGGGCGCTATGTGTTCCGGCTGGACGCCGCGCGGCTCAGCCGCCGTCTCCCCGACGCAGGCGGCGCCGGTGAGCTGTTGCAGTTCGTGTCGAGGCGGAGCGCGGATGCGTCGACGCTTCAGCGTGTGAAGGCGTTGTTGTCGAGCCTTGGAGAGACGGCATGACGATCATCGTGGACGGGATGGGCGGCGACCTGGGGCCCGGGGCCGCGGTGGCGGCGGCCTCTGTGTTGAGCCTGGAGCGCAATCTGGACGTGCTGCTGGTGGGGGATGAGGGGCAGATCACCGCCTCGCTGGCCTCGTTGGCGCACAACCCGGAGCAGCTGATGGTCCGGCACGCGACGCCTGCGGAGGGGCAGAGCGTGCAGGAGGCGAGCATCGATCTGGCGATGAAGCTGCTGGCGCGCGGTCAGGGCTCGGCGCTGGTGACGGCGGGCAATGCGCAGCATGTGCTGGCGGCGGCGGGTCAGAACCTGACGCAGCTCCCCGGCGTGCCGCAGCCTGCGCTGTGCGCGGTGTATCCGACGCTTCGGCGTCGCGGTGAGCACCGGGATCCGTACACGTTGATCCTGGATGTGGGCGCGACGATGGACGCCTCACCGGAGGCGCTGGTGGGCTATGCGCGCATGGGCAGCGCGTATGCGGCGCGGATCAGCCGCAACCCGCGGCCACGGGTTGCGCTGCTGACCAGCCAGGCGGGCGACGCGCTCGGGCCGCGCTATGTCGAGGAGGCCGCCGGGCTGCTGGCGGGGACCTCGGACATCGACTACATCGGCGGGATCGGCGGGGTGGACATCGCGCAGGGGACGGCGGACGTGGTCGTGTGCGGCGGCTTCGTGGGCAACGTGGTCATCCATCTGCTGGAGGGGGTGCCGCTGCTGGTCAACCAGTTCGTGCGGGCGATGGAGGAGCACGGGCTGCAGAAGCGCCTGGCGCTTCGGCTGCTGAGCGACGACATCGGGCAGATCCGCAGCCTGACGGACTGGCGGCACTATGGTGGCGCGCCGCTGTTGGGCTACGACCGTCCCGTGATCGTGACCCAGACGGACGTCGACGGGGCGGGCTTCGCGACGGCGATCAAGCTGGCGGCCAAGGCGGTGCGGGAAGACATCGTGGGCGCGGTGGGCGCGGCGTGTGGCTGACGCAACCTGTTGATATTATAGGTGTTTTAAGCTGAAGGTCGCTTGGGGGCTCAGCGGCAGGAAGGTCTGTGGCCCAGGGCGCAGGCTCGCCGGCTCGCCGCGTCGGCCTGCTCTTGGTCGCCGCGAGCGCTCTGGATGCGCGCGGCGAGCACCCAGGTCTGGGCGTCGGAGGCGTCCTCGCCCTGGATGCGCTCGAGGGCGCGCAGCGCAAGGTCGTAGTTCTTGTTCTCGAGGTGGCAGACGGCCATCTGTCGGTAGATGGAGGCCTGGTCGGAGCGGTACTGGACGGCGACCTCGAGGGCGGCGACGGCTTCGTCGAAGCGCCCGAGGTTGGCGAGGGCGGCACCGAGGTTGAGCTGGGAGTCCCAGTGCTCGGGGTCGAGGCGGATGGCGTGGCGGTAGGCCTCCGCGGCCTCCTCCCATCGGCCGAGGGCGAACAGGGCGTTGCCGCGGGAGTGGTGGAGGGAGACGGCGGCGAGGTCGTCAGGGCCCCACAGGGCGATGGCGCGGTCGAAGATGCGGAGGGCGAGCAGGTGCTCACCGCGGGCGTGACGGGCGCGGCCGATGTTGAACAGGACGCCGGGGTCGTCGGGTTTCAGACGCAGGCTCTTGTGGAGGGCGGCGAGCGCGGCGGTGGGCTCGGCGCGGTCGAGCAGGATGAGGCCGAGGTTGTTGTAGGCCTTCCAGGAGTCCTTGTGGCGCGCGATCAGGTCGCGGTAGGTAGCCTCGGCCTGCTCGAGGTCGCCGGTGACGTACTGGAGTCGGCCGAGCTCGAAGCGGGCGCGCTTGTGGTCGGGGTCGAGGGTGAGCGCCTTGCGCAGCGTCCGCATCGCCTCGTCGTTCTGTCCGAGCCCGTCCTGGGCCTCGCCGAGCCCCACGAGGGCGTCGATATCGAGGGGGTCGGCCTCGGTGGCATGGACGAAGTAGGGCAGGGCGCGCCCGTGCAGGCTCTGGGTGTTGAGCATCTGGCCGACCTCGACGAGGAGCCAGACGAGCCTGGGCTGCTGGGCGAGGACGGCGTCGTAGAGGGGCTGGGCACGCTCGGGATCGCCGTCGTCACGGGCCTTGCGGGCCTCGTCGAGGGCGAGGGAGGCGGGGGTGGCCGGCGCAGGGGGCCGGGCGGTGGCTTCGGGCGGTGTCGGAGGCTCGGCGTGGCTGACGGCGGGCCCGAGGATTACGCAGAGGGCAGCGACGCCACCGAGGAGGCGGCGAAGCGGTTCTGGGATGTGGAGTCGCGTGGGCATGGGCCGATTATCCACGGGGGCGAGGCGCGGGGAGTTGCTTGTTGGGGCACGCGCCGTACCCCAACGATAGGGGTTGGAGGCGAGGTGCGCAAGCGTTGAGAGGGGTGGGTCGGCGAAGCGTGTGCGCAGCGCGGGATTCACAGGGGCGTCGCTTTCGGTTATACAGACCATCCTGGGCGTGGCGAGAGGCGCCGGCGCCCGAGTCGAGAACAACGGCATGATGATGTGCAATCATGGAGGCCCGGCGGCGTCGGAGACGCGTTCGTCGGCGGGGTGGTCTGATGGCCTCAAGGCGCGCATGGTCACGTCGCGCGGCGGTTGGTGGTCGCTGGCGGTGGTGTGGCTCTTTGGCGTGGTGCTCGTGATGGGGGCGCTCTCGGTGCAGCCGGCGGAGTCTTCGGCGCAGGAGCATGGCGTGTCGTCGCGGGCGCATGGTCGCAGGCACACGCGCGCCTCGCGGCCGGTCTACCGCTACGGCTGGCTCCGCGTGCTGACCAACTATGAAGCGCAGGTGACCGTCGATGGCCAGCCCTACCCCAAGCGCAGCGAGTGGGGGATGAAGCTGGACGCAAACGCCCGCCACGACGTCGTGATCAAGCTGGGGGACAAGGAGAAGAGCTACATCGTGGTGCTCGGTCCGCGCGAGCAGCGGACCCTGCTGATCGATCTGACCGGGTACAACACGCCGGCCTCCCCGACGCCGGTCACGGCGCGCCCGTCGAGCGTGGCGTCGACGCCTGTGGCGGCGGAGGAGAAGAGCGAGGGTGAGGAGGAGAGCGGCAAGCTGACGGTCTACTCGAAGCCTCGCGGGGAGGTTTATGTGGACGGGGCTTCGCTGGGGGTGAGCACGCCGATGATCAACCGGGACCTGGAGATTGGTCGTCACGAGGTTCAGGTGAAGTGGGAGACCGGTGAGCTGAGCGAGGTCAAGACGATCCGGATCCGCAAGGGGTCCAAGCTCAAGCTGTTCTTCCGGGATCGGACCAGCAACGCAGCGGGAGACAAGTAGGATGCATCACGAAGCGGCGGTGTTCGCCGCGCGTCGCCAGCGCGTCTGCGACGTGCTGACGACGCGCGGGGCGGCGATCTTTCTTTCGGGCCACGAGGCCGTGCGCAGCAACGACACCGAGCACCCGTTTCGGGCGTCGAGCGACGTGTTGTACCTGACCGGCTTCGAGGAGCCGGAGACGGTGGTCGTGCTGGCGCCGGGTCACGAGGCGGGCCCGCTGGTGATGTTCGTGCGTCCGCGGGACAAGGAGAAGGAGACGTGGATGGGGCGTCGGGCGGGCGTGGAGGGGGTCGTGGCGCGGTATGGCGCGAACACGGCGTACACGCTGGACGAGCTGGACGAGAAGCTGCCCGGTCTTCTGGAGGGGACCGAGACGCTGCACCTCCGGTTCGGCGCGGACCGGGCGTTTGATGAGCGCGTGCTTGGCTGGATGCACAAGCTGCGCTACCGCAAGGGGAAACCGGCGGCCGCTCCGACGATTCTGAGGGACACCCGCGACCTGCTGCACCCGATGCGGGCGGTCAAGGCGCCGGAGGAGCTGGAGCTGTTGAGGCGGTCGTGCGCGATCACGGCGGAGGCCCATGTGGCGGCGATGCGGGCGTGTCGGCCCGGCGTGCACGAGTACGAGCTGCAGGCGTTGATCGAGTACGTGTTCCGGGCGCGCGGCGCCACGGCGCCGTCGTATGCGACGATCGTGGGTGCGGGGATCAACGGGACAATCCTGCACTATACGGAGAACTGCTCGGTGATCGAGGCGTCGGACCTGGTGTTGGTGGACGCGGGGGCCGAGTATCGGGGGTATGCGGGCGACATCACGCGCACGTTCCCGGCGTCAGGGCGGTTTACGCCGGCGCAGCGCGCCGTGTACGAGCTGGTGCTGGAGGCCGAGGAGGCTGCGATCGCGATGTGCACGGTGGGGACGACGTGGGAGGCGATCCACGACGCGACCGTGCGGACGCTGACGTCGGGCATGGTGGATCTGGGGCTGCTGTCGGGGTCGGTGGACACGCTGATCGAGGAGGAGAAGTACAAGCGGTTCTTCATGCACAAGACGGGGCACTGGCTGGGTATGGACGTGCACGACGTGTCGCCGTACTTCGAGGGTGGGGAGCCGACGCGGCTCGTTCCGGGGATGGTGCAGACGGTCGAGCCGGGGATCTACATCGAGAGCGGCGCCGAGGACATCCCGCGCGAGTTCTGGGGGATCGGGATCCGGATCGAGGACGACGTGCTGACGACGGAGGCGGGACCGGAGGTGTTGACGGCGGGCTGTCCGAAGTCGGTGTCAGCGGTCGAGGCGCTGGTGGGGATGGGCTACCGGATCGAGCTTCCGGCGAGGTGATCGGCTCGGGGTTTGGGGGACTGCGGGGGCGGGTATTCTGGACTGAACTACTCCATTTTGAGCGGCGCCCCCTTGACGGAGGGCGTCACGTGCTCTAATTCGTGCCCCATCGTGTTCATCCCCGGTGGATTGAACGTACCAATGACACAGTGTCGGGGCGGTCGGCGCCCCATGACGATGTTTCGTGCCCGGCTCTGGCGGAGAGCCAACGGCGACGCGGTCTTCTGTCAACACCCGACGTATTCAGGCTCTGGAGCAGCGTTCGCGCGCTCCGCGGTCGGGTGAGGTCGGTGAGGCGGCGCGCCGGGGGTCTTGCGGGGTTGAGGGTCGGCGCAACACCCACACATCACACATCAGCGAGGACGAAGATGGCGGTCTACACCCTTCCCGAGTTGCCCTACGCGTACGACGCGCTCGAGCCCTACATCGACGAGCAGACGATGCGTCTGCACCACGACAAGCATCACCTGGGCTACGTCAACGGCGCGAACGCGGCGCTGGCGAAGCTGGAGGCGGCGCGTGAGTCGGGCGACTTCGGCGCCGTGAAGGCGATCAGCCGCGATCTGGCGTTCCACGTTGCGGGCCACATCAACCATGTGATCTTCTGGGAGAACATGGGCCCGAACGGCGGCGGCACGCCGACGGGGGATCTGGCGGCCCAGATCAACAAAGACTTCGGGAGCTTCGACAAGTTCAAGGCGCACTTCACGGCGGCGTCGGTGCAGGTCGAGGGTTCGGGCTGGGGCATCCTGGGCTGGGATCCGCAGGGGGAGCAGCTCATGGTGTTCGAGGCGGAGAACCATCAGCAGTTCTCGCCGCGCGGCGTCCGTCCGCTGCTGATGCTGGACGTGTGGGAGCACGCGTACTACCTGCACTACCAGAACCGTCGGGCTGACTACGTCAATGCGTTCTGGAACGTGGTGAACTGGGAGAACGTGGCCCAGCGCCTCAACGACGCGACGACGATCAAGGGCTACGAGGTCAAGTAGACTTCCAGCGCTGAACGCCGACGGCCCCACTCCTCTCAGGGGGGGGGGCCGTTGTCGTTTCTTGGCGGGGGCGCGGCGAGGGTACCGGGGGCTCAACGGGCTACTTGCACTTGAGCGCCTTGTAGCAGATGTCGGAGTTGTGGGGCGGCGGGCACGTCTTGTAGCGGCAGGTTTTGGTGAGCTTACCCTTGGCGTCGAAGACCTCGTGGGTGAGGCGATTGCCCTGGGTGTCGTAGGTGTAGACCCAGACGATGTCGGCGGTGCCGTCGACGCGGGCCTTCTTGTCCCAGATGCCGCCGTCCTCCTCGCTGCGCAGGACCCAGCCGTGGCTGTCGTAGGTGCGGGACTCGACGGCATCGATGCTGCCGTCGCGCTTCTTGTCGGTCTCCTTGCGGAGGACGAGGCCCGCGCCATCGACGATGCAGGTGCAGTTGCAGCCGTCCTCGCACATGGTGCCCTGGGGGCAGGGGCCGGGTTCGAGGCCGTCGGGGATCTCGGGGTCGCCGTCGGTGGGGATCTCGTCGGCCTCCTCGGGTTCATGGGCGAAGCCGCCTTCGTTGGTGGGCTCCTCGGTGGTGACGGTGGGCTCGGTGGAATCGGCGGATTCTTCCTCGGAGGGGCAGCAGCAGGCGTTGAGGAGGAAGGCGGTGGCGAGGGCAGGCAGGGCGATCAAGAGGGCTCTGCGTGGCATCAGGGCTCCGGTGCATTGCGGGCCGATGGCCCGGATCGTCTGAGGCAGGCTTGCGCCTTGCGGCGCTGGTCGCGGCCGGCGTGGCTCCGAGTGGTGCGGGACAGCGACGTCCAGTGTGTCCGGGCAGGCGCGTCGATGCCAGCTTTCGCGCCGCCGCCGGTGACGGGGAGCTATGGAGCGAGGGGGAACACATTCCAGCGCAGGACGTGGTCGGTGTCCTCGACGAGGGTCTGGACGAACCGTCCGTCGGCGGTGATGCGGCCGCTGTCGAACCAGGGGGTGTGCTCGACGGTGGGCTGCGGGATGGCTTCGACCTCGAAGGTGTCGAGGTCGATGACGTAGACAGCGCGTCGGTCGTCGGCCGTTCGGGCGATCAGGCGGAGGATCCGGCGGTCGGGGCTGAGGCGGAGGATGTCCTGGCCGACCGTCGGGTCGAGGGTGAAGGGGGGGACGGTCGAGGCGGAGAGGTTGCGTGCGGTCGAGTCGTTGAGGTCGAGCACGAAGACGTCGGCCGAGGGGGCGGTGGCCCGCCGGGCGAAGAACAGGAGGTGGTCCCCGAGGTGGCGCGCGAGGAGGACGTCGTGGACGCCGCCGTCGACCCGCGTCGGCGCGCCGATGCCGGAGAGCGGCGCGGTCCAGAGCTGGCCGACGGTTCCGGTAGCGGTGGCGAAGCGGATGAGAAAGAGGACCCGGAGTCCGTCGGGCGTGGTGCCGAGGGGTTGGAGGCTCTCAGCGTCGGGGTTGGCGTAGACGCGCGTCGCGGCGTCGGTGCCCTGGGCAGGGATCTGATAGAGGCGCCGGACGCCGTCGAGCTCGAGGACCCCCCAGGCCAGCAGGCGCTGACCGTCGTCCGAGGCGGCCCAGGCCTCGATGTGGGGCGTGGCCTCGACCTGGGTGAGCAGGGGCCGAACGGTCAGGGTACCGTCGGCGATGGAGATCTGGCGGATGTCGTCACCATCGATCACGAGGTGCAGACCGTCGTCGGAGAAGCGGTAGGCGAGGGCAGGGTCGGTGTGGAGCTGGACGGGGATACCGCCCTCGACAGGCAGGGCGAAGAGTCCACGGGACGAGGGTCCGTCGCCGAGCTGTCCGGCGAACAGGAGAGTGTCGCCAGCGGGCGTGTAGACGGGCGTGCGGTTGCGGCGACAGGCGGCTTCGCAGAGGGCGAAGGGTTGGCGATTGACGGTCGGCGGGGTGAGCTGCCGCATGGGTGAGCTGCCGTCGGCGAGTCGGTCGACGAGCTCGAGGCGTCCGTCGCCGTCGAAGTCCCCCCAGAAGATGACCCGATCCTCGGCCGCGTTGACGAGGAAGCCAGTGACGTTGACGTCGGGCGGGCTCAGGAGCTGTGGCTCGCCGGGCGGGCTGAGGGTGGCGGTGTAGAGCCGGTTGAGGTCGGTGAATTCGATGCGGCCATCGTAGATCACGCGATCGCCCGAAGGGACCACGGCCACGGTGCGGATGCGTCGATCGGGGGGGAAGGCGGTCAGATCGTGACCGACGCGGGTGAGGGGCGCGCTGGGGTCGTAGGGGGCGAGGTAGAGGTTGCGGTCGTCGCTGCGGTAGAGCAGGAGGTCGTGATGGGGGACGGCCCAGGCGCTGCCGAGGGCGTCGAGGGGCGCGTCGCGTCGAGGGGCGATGGTGACGGGCACGCGTCGGCAGTCGACGCAGAACGGCGAGGAATCGTCGCAGGACTCGCCGCGATCGACGTCGATGACGCCGTCGCCGCAGCGGGCGGGCGGGGTGGGGTCCGGTTCGGCGGCGTCGGGTTCGGCGGCGTCGGGGGTGGGCTCGGCGTCGGGGGTGGGGGCTGCGCCAGTGTCGGGGAGCTCTTCGGGGAGGCCCAGGTCGTCGAGGGGGTCGGCGTCCGGGGAGGTGTCGGGTGTCGAGGCGTCGTCGGTGTGGTCGGGTGTGTCGGCGGTGGCGCCGAGCTCGCCGGTGGTGACGAGGTCGGAGGCGCAGGCGGTGGTCAAGAGGGTGATGGTGGCGAGCAGGACAAGCGTGGTCGTTCTCATGGTCGGTTCCTCCAGGGAGCGGTCAACGCGCGGTCCGATGCACGGTGCGCGGGGATGTCGAGGAGCGTGACCGACCTCGACACTCGCGAAGCTCGTCAGGAAGCCACCACGGCCGGTCACGCGGGAGGGTTATCGGCAGGAGGGCGACGATGTTGCGTAGAAAGTTGAAATAGTCCACGGAGCTCGGCGGTGACGGAGAGGAGTGGAGCGGGCGCACGTTCGCCGCGCCCCGAGGAGCTGATACGCGGATTAAGTTGATATTTTGATGATGCGGAGCGTTGAGGCGCGCCCCGCAGGGCTCAGGCGGAGGTGGTCGCCCAGGCCTGGAGCGCCTCGGGCCAGGCGTCGAGGAGGGCGCGGGCGGCGGCCTCGGTGGGGTCGACGGCGGCGGCAGGCGAGGTGGCGGGTGCGGACGGCGCAGCGGCCTGGAGCGGGGTCCAGGTGATCGGGGCGCCGAGGTTGGCCGCGAGGGCGTCTGTGGTGGCGGGCCAGGCGACGAGCAGGTCGCGGGCGGCCAGCTCCTCAGGGGCGAGCTGGGGGCCCGTGGGCGCAGGGCCGGCCTCGTCGGAGGAGGTGGGGAGGACGGCGAGCCAGGGGCCTTCGGCGCCGAGGCCGGCCGCGAGGGCGTCGGTGGTGGCGGGCCAGGCGACGAGCAGGCCGCGGGCGGCCAGCTCGGCCGGGGAGAGGGTGGGGCCGGTGGGGACCGGTGCTGCGGCGGCCGCGGCCTTGCGCGGCTCCAGGTCCCAGCGGGGCACCCAGTCGTCCACGGCGGGGAGGTCGCGCGGGAGGGTCTGGAAGACCTCCTTGAACAGCGCCGGCAGGACCTCGGTGGAGAAGGCGCGCAGGCTGCTGATCAGGCCGGGCATCCAGGGCATGAGGATGGCGTCCGGGAGGTCGGCAAAAGCGCGGCTGACCAGCTCGACGGCCAGCGGCGCGACCAGCGGGGTGAAGTTGAGGGCGAGCAGGAAGCCCGAGAGGTACTCCGGGAAGGCCGTCAGGCTCAGCGGGTTGTCCAGGATGGAGTCAAACGCTGCCCGCATCGCCTCGCCGTCTCGCAGCTGGAGCATCCACTCGGCGGCCCACAGGAGGCCGAGCTTGGGCGGGTCGTGGGTGATGGGGCCGGCCTGCTGGATGGCGATGAGCACCTGGGAGCGATTGCAGCCCAGGGCGAGGGCGAGCGCCTCGAGGTTGAACAGGAAGGCGAGCATGCCGGAGAGCTGCTCGGGCGTGGTGCCGCGGTCGGCGAACGCGGCGGGCAGGAGCGTGGCGTAGTGCTGGTAGCCCTGGGAGACGAACTCCTCGATCCAGTGGGGGAGGCCACCTGGCGTGGAGCGGTAGTAGTGGATGAGGCGCCGGACCCGCTCGAAGACGGCCTGGGCGTCCTGGGCGCCCACGTCGTGGGTGAGGAGGTGGACGGCGCGCTCGCCGACGTCCTCGGTGAGTCGGGGGGAGTCGGCGAAGAGGATCGAGGCCTCGGCGAGCTCGAGGAGCTTGACGGTGGTGGCAGACGGCGCGTGGGCCTGGCGCTTGATGCGGAACTCGAGGACCTGCTCGATGGTGACGCCCTCGAAGGCGAGCTGGATGATGGCGCGCTGCTGCTCGCCGGCGATCTTGATGTCCCAGCTCTCCTGGAGGCGCTTTCCGCCAAGCTTCATCTCGCCCATGATGGGGCGGGCGACGCCGGCGTTCGGAAGGAGATAGTGTATACGCCACAGGAGGTTGGAGCGCGCGACGTCGTCGGGCGAGGGCTTCTTGGTGAAGTCGATCAGCCATCGGGTGATGGTGGTCTTCTTCGGGGTGACGCCGATGGGATTGAGGCGGTCGTAGACGTCCTGGACGAGGGGGGGCAGCGAGCTGTAGCCGACCTGTCCGACGCGGTCGGCGCCGAGCATGATGCCGCAGAGCTGCCGGACGTCGCGCTTGCCGGGGACGTCGAGCTTCTCGAGGCAGGTGACGGCGGCGTCGACGAAGTCGTAGGGGCTGGGGTGGCGCCGACGCCGGAGGCCCGCCAGCAGGACGGAGGTCTCGTAGATGGCGATGGCGTCGGCGGTGGTGGCGAGGTAGTGGTTCTTGCGCGCGAGCTCGACGATCTCGCTGCACCAGCGCAGGAGCTGGGCCTGGTCCTCGGCCTCGATGGCGGGGGCGCGGGTCATGACGGCCATGAGGTCGACGTCGGGGCTGGTGGGGGCGGTGGCCTTCTCCGCCTTGGGGCGGGCGCGGGTCTTCTTGCGGGCGCTGAGGCTGAACGGGGTGATGCTGACCGCTGTTATCGACTTATTCCATGTATTCTCCGCGAGCGCGAGGGTGCCGCGTGGGTGGGCGAACTGGCGCTCGATGGCGGAGTAGGAGGACGGGATGAAGCCGTAGAGCCACTCAGTCGAGGTGCGGGGGGGGATGGCCCAGCGGGGATCCTCGGGGGTGCCGAAGGCGGCGGTGCCCCACTCGTCCACGAGGCTGGCGGCGTGCGCGGCGCCGCAGATGTAGACGGCGTCCTGGGGCTGGACGCTGTGTTGGGCGAGCCACTCCTTCATGCGGGTCCACATGTAGCGCTCGCGGTTCTCGTGCTCGGCGAGCCGCTCGGGTGTGGTGCCGATCCGTCGGATGAGGCTACCGACGAGGATCATGGTCTGGCGCCAGGCGTCGAAGGAGGCGCCGAGGGTGGGCTGCTCGACGTAGACGTCCCACCACTCGGAGAAGTGGTTGACGCGGGCGTTCTGGAGGAGGAACTCACGGAAATCATCGAAGGTCGGCATCATCTGGCCGAGCTGGAGCCCGACGGAGGAGGCGTGGTTGAGCTCGTCCTCGTCGGCTTCCTCTTCCTCCTGCTCGGGCATGAGGGCGTGCAGGGCCTTGTCGTCCTCGTTGGCGTCGTCGCCTGCGGGCTTGATCCACTGGAAGATGTGGTCGACGGAGCGGTCGACGAAGACGACGTCGACGCCCTCGTGGGAGAGGGCGAAGGCGATAGCCTGGTATTCGGCGGAGAATTCGGTGAGCGGGGCGACGACGGAGAGGGGCACCCAGCTCTCGGGGAAGTCGTCGGACTTGCTGGCGAAGGCCTGGAGCGCGATGGGGAGCTTGCAGTCCTTGAGCTCGTCGATCTTGCTCTGGAGGTCCTCACAGAGCTCGATGAAGATGACGCGGGGGGGATGCTCCCGCAGGCGCTGGACGGTGTGGGCGGCGCACGAGGGGGAGTGGTGCGCGACGGGGAGGATGACGAGGGGCTCGTTGCTGGCGCGCTGGACATCGTTGACGAGGTCGACGAGGAGGCCGGAGAGCGCGTCGGCGTCGGTCTTGAACTCGGCGGCGGCGGCGAGCAGCTGCTCGCGGAGGGGGTCGAAGGTGTCCTGGAGGGGATCATTCCGGGTCATGGGGGGCCTCGGCGAGCGGGGTGCGGGGGTGGGGTTGCCTCGGTGGGCGGTGCGGTGCGCACCGCCTCGGAGCGGGCGTGGGCGGTGCGCGAACGGGTGGCGGCCCGGCTACTTCATGACGGACATGGCCTCTTTGCCGCCTTCGAGGAAGTCACCCCAGGCGCCGCCGTGCTTCTTGGCGTGCTTCTCGACGACGGCGTGCCAGAACTTGTTCATGACGGAGACGTCCTCGGGGATGCGGCGGACGACGGTCCCGATGAGGGACCGGGCGAGGGTGCCGCCTTCGAGCTGGCTGTTGCCGAAGAACTGGCTGTAGAGGATGGCGTCCTCCATGGTGCCGATCTGCTCGGCGGTGGAGAGGGCGGCTTCGAGGCGCTCGTCGTCGCTGGAGGCGGCCTCGGCGGCCTGTCGGAGGTCGGCGAAGGTCTGGAGCATGACGTCGAGCATGGCGGGCGGGACCTCGACATCGAACTTGTTGCGGGCCAGGAGGTCCTTGACGCGGAACATGACGATCTGCTGCTCGGTCTTCTTGTTGGTGACGATGGGGATGTGGACGAAGTTGAAGCGTCGCTTGAGGGCGCTGGAGAGGTCGTTGACGCCGCGGTCGCGGCTGTTGGCCGTCGCGATGACGTTGAAGCCGGGTCGGGCGAAGACGACGTTGTTGGCGCGGAGCTCGGGGATGGTGACGTACTTCTCGGAGAGGATGGAGATGAGGGCGTCCTGGACGTCGCTGGAGCAGCGGGTGAGCTCCTCGAAGCGCCCGAGCTCGCCGCGGTTCATGGCGGTCATCATGGGGGAGGGGATCATGGAGTCGCGGGACTGCCCCTGGGCGATGACCATGGCGACGTTCCAGGAGTACTTGATGTGCTCCTCGGTGGTGCCTGCGGTGCCCTGGACGACGTGGGTGGAGTTGGAGCAGATGGCTGCGGCGAGGAGCTCGGCGAGCCAGCTCTTGCCGGTGCCAGGGTCTCCGATGAGGAGGAGGCCGCGGTCGGAGGCGAGGGTGACGATGGCCTTCTCGACGAGGGAGGTGTGGCCGTACCACTTCTGCTCGACCTTGCGCTCGAGCTTGTCCTGGGGGCGTGAGCCGAGGATGAAGATGCGGACCATGTTGGGGGACAGGCGCCAGCTGAACGGTTTGGCGCCGGTGTCGACGGTTTCGAGCCAGTCGAGCTCCTCCTTGAACTTCTCCTCGGCGGGGAGTCGGAGGGCGGTGGCTTCGGTGCTGTCGGGGGTCTCGGGGGTCTCGGCGGTCTCGGGCTTGCGGGTGGCCATGGGGGGAGCTCCTGGGATCGAGGGTGAATTGATTTACGTGCTAATCTGTGTATTTTTACATTGGCAGCGCGGTCTTGAGCTCGCGGATGAGGGTCTTGAGGGAGCCTGAGAGGACGGGCGTGCCGATCTGCTTGAACTGCTGCCGGAACCAGGGGTCGAGGCTGAAGTAGCCGCTGCTGGCGACGGAGCCGACGGGGATGAAGGTGACGCCGGAGTCCTTGACGGCCTTGCACATGCCGAACAGCTCACGGTAGTCGTAGAAGTCGCTGATCCAGACCATGACGGTGTTCTTGGGGTCCCGAATCTTGGTGGCGGCGACGCGCATGGCCTTGGGGCCGTCGTTTCCGCCGCCGAGCTTGGTGCGGAGGATGACCTCGAAGGGGTCGTGGACCCACTGGGTGAGGTCGATGACCTCGGTGTCGAAGCAGATGAGGTGGGCCTCGACCTTGGGGAGGCCGGCGAAGATGGAGGCGAGGATGGTGCAGTTGATCATGGCCGGCACCATGGAGCCGGACTGATCGACGACGATGATGAGGCGGGTCTTGTCCGAGCTGCGGATGACCTGGCGCTTGTAATAGAGCTGGTCGACGTACAGGCGCTGATCGGCGGGGTTGTAGTTGACCAGGTTCTTCCAGATGGTGCGCTTGAGGTCGAGGTTGGCGAAGGTTCGCTTTGGCGGGGTGTTGGTGTCGATTTTCCCCTTCGTGGCAGATTTGACTTCTTTCTTGAGGACGTCACCGAGCTCCTTGACGTGGCGCTTGATGAGCATCTTGGCGTGCTTGAGGGCGGGGCCTTCGAGGTGGTCCTTGTCGCGCAGCAGCTGCTCGGTCATGGCCATGGAGGGGGTGATCTTCTCGACGAGCTTGGCGTCCTTGAGGACCTCGCGCAGGGCCATGCGGTTGATGAGGTTCTTCTCGGTGCGGTCGAGGCTGGCCTTGATCTCGGGTCGGGAGGCGAGGCCACGGCCGGCGCGGATCTCGTCCAGCGCGTACTGGAGGTCCTGGTCGGCGACGTCGGGTGCGCCACCGGAGCCGGGGCCCTTCCAGTCGTGGCCGGGGTCCGACGGCATCTCCGACCTTTCCTCATAGAGCGACCGCGAGCCCGTTCCGCCCTCGTCACCGCCCTCGCCGGACATCGTGCGCTGGAAGACGCGGCAGTCGTTGAGCCAGTCGTTGTACTGCTGGGCGCTGATGGTGCCGGCGCCCTGCTGGCCGAAGACGTTGACGAGCATCTTGCTGTAGATGAGGGCCCTGCGGACGGAGGCCTCGTCGATGGGGGTCTCCTCGGTGGGGATGAGGTTGTCGAGTTCGCGCTCGAGCTCGGGGTGCCGGCGGAGGATCTGGCCGAGGGGGGGCCTCGGGTCGAGGAGGAGGGCGGGCAGGTCGTGCTCGGCGGCGATCTGTCGGGTGATCTTCGGTGAGGAGCCGGCGAGCTCCTCGGCGCCGAGGGCCGAGGCGAGGGTGTTCCAGTAGACGAGCTGGCGTCGGTTCTTCTGTGTGTCGGCCATGGGGGTGTTCCTTGGTGCCTTTGCCGTCATTTGCGCAGGAGCTTGCCAGCGCGCTCACGCAGGAGGGCGGCGACGCCGCTCTTAGCCTTGATGCCCGCGTCGAGGCCCGTGGCGAGTCCGTCCTTGCCGTCGACGGTGAGGGGCTGGAGCCTCCACTGGTCGCGGTCATGGCGGAGGAGGCCGAAGAGGGCGTTGGCCTTGAGGACGGCCTTGAGGTCAGGGCCGAGGGGGCTGAGGCGCTCGAGGGCCAGGGGGAGGGTGAGGCCGTCGGCGGTGAGGGTGGCCTCGTCGCCGGCCTTCTTGATCGTGACGCCGTCGAGGAACAGGGGGATGGCGACCTGGACGGTCTGCCGATCGAGGGGCGCGTTGAGGGCGTGGGCGGGGGCCGCTGCGCCGGGCGCGAAGTAGGTCTTTGCGGCGTCGAGGGGGGTGCTCTTCTTGCTGAGCTTGCCGGGGTTCTTCCAGACGAGGTCACCGCCCTCGGTGATGGGCTGGTCGGTGATGTCGATGGCCTTGCCGGCCGAGAGCGCGCCGAGGAGGTTGCCGTCGCGTTCGGCGAGCATGGACCAGACCTCGGAGCCGGTGACGGCGTCGACCTTCCAGGAGGTGAGGGTGGCTCGGGCGGTGCGTTGGGCGCCGCCAGCGTCAAGGACGCCCCAGACGACCGCGCTGACGAGGTGGTCGGTGTGCCGCAGATCGATGCCGACGGGGTGGAAGGTGCCTGAGACGGTGGTGGTGGCGGGCTCGGGCTGGGGGTAGGAGGCGAGCAGCATGGCTCGGGTCCACAGGTCGACGAGGCGTCGGCCGGGGACGACGTCGAGGCCGGAGGTGGGGGTGAGCGCGAGGAGCTCGTAGAGGAAGCCGGTCATGAGGACGGAGAGGCGCAGGAGCGCGGGCTGGGCCTGGAGCTCCTCGAGGACGGGCGCAAACGGCGCGACGGTGGAGCGTTCGAGCTGAAGGAAGCCGGCCAGGGCGAGCTCGAGGAGCCACTGGCGGGTGCTCTCGGCGAGCGTGGCGGCGGGGCCTTCGAAGGGCGCGGCGGGCTGGGTGGCGACGGCGCCGGGGGCCGGTCGTCCGAGGGCCTCGAAGGCCTGGGCCTGGAGGGCGTCGTGGCGGGCGCCTTCGAGGGCGGCGCGGGCGCTGGCGAGGGCGGTGAGGTGCCCGGCGAGCACGTTTCCGGCGAGCAGGTCGGCGACGGCGGCGTCGAGGGTGGTGGCCAGGGGGGTGCCGGTGAAGGTGCGGGCGATGGTCTCGAGGGCGTCGCGCTGGTCGCCGGTGAGCCGGGCGAAGCCGTGGAGGAAGCAGCCGTCGAGGCGTGCGATGAGTTCGCCTGCGGCGAGCACGCCTTCGGGTGTGGACTGGAGGTCGGTGAGGGGCATGGGGGCTCCTTGTGGGTCAGCCGGTGATGAACCAGGCCATCTCGGGCATGGGGGCGCAGGAGCCCTCGAGTTCGGTGTAGCGGAGGTAGTTGAGGAAGCGGGAGAAGACGGCGTTGGCGGGCTCTTTTCGGAGCGAGCCGCGGATCTGGGAGGTGATGGCGCGGCTGTTGTTGAAGGAGCCGGGGTCGCCCTTGATGCCGAGGAAGCGCGCGACCTCATCGCCGTCGAACTGGGCGATGGCGTTGGTGATCATGGAGTCGATGTGCTTGCAGCCGCCGCCGCGCAGGCCACCGCAGGGGCGGTTGTTGTTGGTGGAGCAGTAGAAGTCGCCGTCGCTGTCGATCCAGGAGCAGTAGACGCGGGAGGCATCGGAGCCGCTGGAGACGACGCCCTGGAGCTTGCCGTCGAACATCTCGACGTAGGGCACGGCGTGCATGTTGCGTCGGGCGGGGACGCGCCGGGGGTGTGGGATGACGCGTGCGTTGGCGTCGGTGGGGCTGGTCATGGGCGACCCTCCTGGGGTGGATGTGAACGAGCGGCGGCAGGGTAGCACGTGGCCGAGTTCGCGAAAAGTCGAAAATGACAATGGGGACAGTGGGTTGGGGCTACTGCCAGAAGAGGAAGCGGTCGAAGGTGCCGGTCGCCTGGTCGCACAGGGCGTTGCGGCTGAGCCCGCCGGGGTTGCCGACCATGCCCTCGTGCTCGGGGGCGAAGGCGGTGCGATGCCAGAGGGCGAAGGCGGTCTTGCCGTCCTGCTGCTGGAGTTCGGCGCCGACGAGGAAGTCGTCGAGGCCGGTCTTGCCGAGGGCGTGGCCGATGGCGTCGAGGCAGGGGGCGCGCTCGGGCCACGCGGCGCGGGTGAAGGCGGCGGGGAACGCGGCGGGCGCAAGCGGGCGGTCGACGATCGCAGCGGCTTCGAGCACCCACTGAGGGCCGCCGCCGGGCTCCACGCCCTGGCTCCACGCGCCGTCCGCGTCCTGGCCGGCCTCGGCGAGTTTGTGTTTGGCCACGACGCGTCCGTGGGCGTGCTGCGTCGTGTTGAGGCGGGCCTCGGGCCACGCGTCCAGGCCTTCGAGGTAGAGAGGGACCTGGCCAGGTCCGACGAGCAACACGGCGCCACCCTTGGCGTCTCGCGCCGCGCCGGAGACGGCGACGTTGACGGAGGCGCTCCAGGGAACGAAGGGGACCTTCATGGGTGTGGGCTCCGGGGGGACGGTCGGGGAGGCGACGGAGGAGGTCGTGTGGGGAGCCGCGACGTCCGGTTCGGTGGCCGAGCGCGGACAAGCGGTCAACAGGAGGATGAGGAGGATCGGGGTGCTGTTGCGCATGAGGCCTCATCGGAGCGGTGAACCATCGTGGCGCGAGGAAGGTGGGACGGGGGTGTCCGTCGCGCAAGACGTGGCACGTCATGTTCCACGACGCGCGTGCGCGGGCGTCCGCGGAGTCGTCAGGCGCCTGGCCAACCGCATCGTCGGGCGGGGCTCGAAAATGTGGATGACCCTATCGCTTGATGCAACCGCTGGAGTCGGTGGCGGCCTGGATGAAAAAAGTCTTATGATTCAAATGGTTACATGAATAGTCCGGACGAGTTGTGGAGGCGGCGTCATCTTGATAGCCTCCACGGCAACACCCATTGTCGCAGGCCCTGCCCCCTGCATCGTTGCGAAGTCGCCTTGTTTGAAGGCGCGCCCTATCCTGGAGTGAGAAGATGCCTCATCGTCTGCCCACCGCTTGCCTCCTCTTGCTGCTCGCGCTCCTGCCCCTCGCCGCGCTGCCCGGCTGCGGCGGGGGCTCCACGTCCACGCCGCACGGCTCACCCGATGCTTCGGACGACGCCTTGGACGACACCGCCGCTGACACCACCGTCGACGAGGACACCGGCCCCGACGACACCTCTCCCGATGCCCCCGCCGACGCGATGCTCGACGCCACGCCGGACGTCCGGGATGACGGTGGCGACGCGGCGTCCGACGTGGACGCCGCCCCGGATGCAGACGTGCTCGCGGGACCGCTCGTGTGGGGCCCGACCGCGAGCGTGATGGCGGTGGTGCTGGACGACCACCGCGCCTCGCTGACGTGGAGCGCCTACGGGGGCCGCAACGCGGAGGGCTACCGTGTCTACCTCGACGCTGATCTCGTGGCGGAGGTCCCGCTGACGTCCACGACGGTGGCGCTGGAGTCGCTCGTCGCGGCGACGGGCTACACCGTGCGCGTGGAGGTCGTGCGCGGCGCCGAGGAGTCCGACGACGGACCGCGAGGGGCGTTCACGACCCTGGCGGCGATGCCCGACGACGCGCTCAACCCGTCGCCGATCGACCCGACGGTTCCCACGCGCTTCGACACGTCCATCGACTTCCTCACCGAAGGCGACGACGCGCCTCAGCAGGGCGTGGAGGACGGCGTGCTCGATCCCGCGCGGGTGAGCGTGGTGGTGGGGCGGGTGGTGGACCGCGCCGGGCAGGGGATCCCGGGGGTCGCGATTCATGCCGTCAGCCAGCCCGGTGTGGGCCGCGTGAACAGCCGTCGCGATGGTCGGTTCGAGCTCGTGCTCAACGGCGGCGACCTCGCGCGCGTGGCGATGGCCCGAGAGGGTTTTTTGCCGGTGGAGCGGGCGATCAGCGTGCCCCGTCGCGATTACGTGACGCTGGACGACGTGGTGATGACGAGCCCCGATCCCGTGATGACCCGCGTGGTGCTGGCGGACCTTGACGAGATCGTCGCGGCGCAGGGCAGCATGGTGCGCGACGCCGACGGCCAGCGTCAGGCGACCGTCCTGTTTGAGCCGGGCAACCGGGCGATGATGGTGATGCCGAACGGCGACCGGAGCCCCCTGCCCGTGCTCTCGTTCCGCGCCACGGAGTACACGGTGGGCGAGACGGGCGAGGCGGCGATGCCCGCTCATCTGCCGCCCTCGTCCGCCTACACCTACGCGGTGGAGCTGGGTGTGGACGAGGCCGTGGCGGCCGGGGCGCAGGGGGTAGAGTTCGAGGCGCCGGTGCCCTTCTACGTGACCAACTTCACGGGCTTCCCGGCGGGCACTCGGGCGCCGGTGGGCCGGTACGACGCAGGGCTCGGCGCCTGGATCGCCGAACCCGATGGCGTGGTGCTGGACATCGTTGCGGAGGTGGGCGGCGAGGTGACGGTGGATCTTGACGGGGACGGCGCGGCGGAGAGCGCTGAGGCGCTGGACGCCATCGGGTTGGATGGCGCGGAGCGGGAGAAGCTGGCGGAGCTGTATGGGGCTGGGGACTCGTTGTGGCGGGTTGAGGTGGCGCACTTCAGCCCGTGGGACGTGAACTGGCCGTTCGGGCTGGGGCTGTTCTCGCTGCCGCCGTGGCTGAAGAAGCTTCAGGAGTGGATCGACAAGTACTGCAAGGGCAAGGGGTCGATCATCGGCTGTGAGAACCAGACCCTGGGGGAGACGATCGCGATCGCAGGAACGCCCTATAAACTGGTATACGACAGCGGGCGCGCCGAAGGGCGCTCGGCGGAGCGCCGTCAGAGGATGTTGCTGACGGATGATGCGCCCCCGGCAGACCTCAAGGCGGTGCATCTCAAGGTTGAGATCGCGGGCCAGCGTCACGATATGGATTTCGGTGTGGAGCCGAATCAGGAATACGTCTTTGAGTGGGACGGCATTGACGTTTTTGGCCGGCCGTTGGTGGGTGAGCGGACGATTCGGTGGCGCGTGGACTACGTGTACGACGCGGTCTACTACGAGTCGGAGTCGGAGTTGAACGCGTCGTTTGGGAGCGTGGGCGACGCCCCGATCTCCGGCTCGCGAGCTCGCGGCGAGATCACTCTGTCGCAGGACTTCGAGGGGAGGCTGGGCGGTGTGGACGGTCGGATGTTTGGCCTGGGGGGCTGGTCGCTGGACGCCCACCACGTCTACGAGCCCAACGTGCGGGTGCTGTACCGGGGCGATGGCGGTCGGGTCGGCGCGGAGGATCGCGCGCGGGTGATCCGTCGTCTGGCGGGGATCCGGGACGCGTCGGAGTTCATCCCCGGCATCCAGGGCGAGGGCGTGGAGGACGACGGGCCAGCGACCGGCCGGGCGTTGTTTGGGGCGCGGGGGTTGGCGCGAGGAGCAGACGGAGCGCTGTACATCGGTCAGGCGACCCGCGTGCAGCGGCTGCAGAGCGGTCGGCTGGAGACGGTGATCGGTGGTGTCGCGATCCGGTCGTGCGCCCTCGACGCGGTCGACGACTGCGTGTGGGAGGGGCCGGTTGGGGAGGTAAATGTCTTTGATTTCAGGCGGATAGCGTTCGATTCGCGGGGGCGCATGCTGTTCCTGGACGAGATCTCGGGGATGGTGCGCCGTGTGGAGGAGGACGGGATGGTGGTGCGGGTGGCCGGCAACGGGGCGCCGTTCCAGTGCGTGTTCGGCAACATCTCGTGCGACCTCGAGCCGGGGATGCTGGCGCGGGACGCGCACTTCGGGGGCATGACGGCGTTTGCGCTGGGGCTGGACGACACCCTCTATGTGGCGGACGACGACACGAGTCGGGTGTACGCGGTGGGGCCGGACGGTGTGCTGCGCGTGTTCGCCGGGAGCGGCTTCGGTGGCTACGGCGGCGACGGCGGTCCGGCGATCCGGGCGGACCTGAACGGGCCCTCGGCGCTGGCGGTTGGTCGGGACGGGAGCGTCTACATCGCCGACAGCGACAACCGTCGGGTGCGCCGGGTGACGCCGGACGGCATCATCCGCACGGTCGTGGGCGATGGCGAGGCCTGCGACATCCAGCAGGTGCCGGGGTGTGAGATCGGGGACGGTCGGCTGGCGACGCAGGCCCACCTCAACTCGTCTCTCAAGGCTCTGGCCGTGGACGCCGATGGTCGCATCGCCATCGCCGACGTCAAGCGCCTCCGCCTGGTGGGAGTCGACGGCCGCATCCACACGCTCGCCGGTGACTGAACCGACACCGTGACGGGGGACCGCGGCCCCGCGGTAGAGGCGACGGTCGGTGACATCGAAGGTTTGATGTTCGATGACAACGGCGTGATCCTACTGGCTGGCGAGAACGTCGTGCGCGAGATCGCCCCGGTGATGCCGGCCTTCGCGCTGGATGGGTATGTGATTGGGGACACCTCGGGCGAGCAGTTCTTCGGCTTCGACGCCTCCGGCCGGCAGCTGGGGACCTGGGACCTGGCGTCGGGCGAGCCGGTGCTGACGCACCGGTATGACGAGGCTGGCTGGCTGGTCGGTCTGGTGGATGCCTACGGCAACGAGACGCGTATTGAGCGCGACGGGGCGGGCGTCGCCACCGCGATCGTCGGGGTCGGCGGAGAGCGCACGACGCTGGAGGTGGTCGATGGCGATCTCGTGGGGGTGACGGACCCGATGGGGGGGCAGATCGCGCTCGCCTACGACCGTGGCCTGCTGACGTCCGCCGTGAACGCCCGTGGGCTTCAGTCGACCTTCACGTACGACGGAGAGGGGCGGCTGACGGCGGACGAGAACCCGGCTGGCGGGGTCCAGACGTTGACCCGGCGCGCGCTGTCGAACGGCTTTGAGGTGGAGCGGGGCTGGGGGCCACTGTCGGAGGTCCACCGGTTTGAGGAGCTTGGCGCGTCGGAGACGCGGCACACGATCGTGGCCACCGACGGCGCCACGGTGACGCAGCTGGCGACGTCTGGCGGGCTGCTCCGCACGATCACGCCGGACGGGTCGGAGATCCGCAGCACGCAGCTCGGCCATCCGGTCTTCGGTCTTCAGTCACCGCGCACCGTGGCGACGGTGAAGACCCCCGCCGAGCACACGCTCACCCGCGCGGGCTGGGTGACGCTGGAGCGCGCCGACGACGGCGCGGATATCGAAGCGATGGAGCTGACCGAGTCGGTGGCGCAGCGCATCTGGCGCCGTCGCTACGATCGCGCCACCTCGACGTGGACGATGACGACGCCGACGGGCCGCACGGCGCGCCAGGTGGTGAACGCCGCAGGCGAGGCGGTGCGTGTGGAGCTCGGCGACCAGGTGTTTTCGAGGGTGCTGGACGATGTGGGTCGGGTCACCAGCGTCGATCGCAACGGCCGGGAGTGGCGCTTCGGGTACGACGGGGCCCAGTCGGCCCCGAGCCGCGTGACGACGCCGGAAGGCGAGGTGATGACGTACACGCTGGACGCGCTCGGCCGGGTGAGCGGCGAGTCCCTGCCCGACGGCGGCGTGACGACCTGGGAGCGCGACGGCGTCGGCAATCTGGTAAGGATGGAGCGCTCGGGCGGCGCGGTCACGACGATGACGTATAATGGCCTCAACCAGCTCTCCGGGTACACGCTGCCGTCGGTGGACGGCGCGCCCTCGTCCTGGACGCTGGACTACGACGCGTTCGGCCGTCCGCTCGCGCTGAGCTCCCCCGAGGGCGAGTCCGCGACCTTTATCTACGACACGTTGGGCCGCCTTGAGCGGGCGACGGTGGGCGGGGCGGCCTCGAGCGAGACGAGCAGCACCTGGACCGCCGCGGGGTACCCGCAGGCCTTCACGGAGGCCGACGGAGACAGCCTGGAGTTCACCTACGACGGCAACCTGATCGTGGAGTCGACGGCCCGAGGGGCGTTCACGGCCACGGTCGCCCGCGACTACGACAGCGCCCGAAGGGTCTCGGCGCGACGGATCAACGGCGCGCACGAGGTGACCTTCGCCTACGACAACGACGGTCTGTTGATCGGCGCCGGCGGGCTCGACCTGGTGCGGGCGGCGCCCACGGGTCGCATCGACCGGCTGGTGGTGGGGCAGCTCACCGAGACCCGGTCCTACGCCGCCGACGGCATGTTGGACGGGGTGGAGGTTCGCCACCAGGGGACGTTGCTGTTCTCCCAGGGTTGGACCCGCGACGCGGTGGGTCGGATCGCTGTGATGGACGAGTTCGACGGCGCGTCTGCGACGTGGACGTGGGGCTACAGCCCCACGGGGCGGCTGGACAGCGCCTCGCGCGACGATGGCGCGAGCAGTGTCTATACATGGGATCAAAGAGGGAACCGTACGTCAATCGCCGGAACGCTGGAGGCATCTCTCGACGTGACCTTCGACGCACAAGATCGGCCGACGGGGAGCGCTGGCGCCTCGGGTGCGACGAGCTACGACCACGTGTCGTTTGGCCGCCTGTCCCAGTCGGATGCGGCTGGAACGCGGTTTCTTGAATACGACGTGCTGGGTCACCTGCACGCCGTGGAGCTCGCCGACGGCCGCAGGGTGCGCTACGACCTCGACCCGCTCGGGCGGAGGGTGCGCCGCCAGGTGCAGGGGGCGCCGGTCAGGGGCTGGATCTACGCCGGCGGGGAGGCGCCGATCGCCGAAGTGGACGGGACCGGGACGGTGATCAGTCGCTTTGTCTACGGGACGTGGGCGCACGTGCCGGATCTCATGATTCGTGGCGGCGTGACCTGGCGGATCGTGACCGACCACCGCGGCAGCGTCCGCATGGTGGTGAATGCCCAGACCGGGGCGGTTGACCAACGGCTGAGCTATTCGCCGTTCGGCGAGGTGTGGTCGGACTCGGCGCCTGGCTTTCAGCCGTTCGGGTTCGGAGGGGGGATGGCGGACGAGTTGACGGGGCTCGTTCACTTCGGTGCCCGCGACTATGACCCACGGACGGCCACCTGGACCTCGCCGGATCCGTCCTTCCTGGATGGCGGCCCGAACCTCTACGCATACGCGGCCGGGGATCCCGTCAACGGGATCGACCCGGCGGGGCGCTTCGCGTTCCTCGCCGCTGCCGCGCCGTACCTCGTCGCGGGAGCGGTCGGGTTCGGCCTCGATGTGGGCGCGCAGTACCTCCTGTCCGACCACATCGATCTGTGCTCGGCCGTCATCAACGGACTCGCCGGAGCCGCCGGGGTCGGGATCGCGTCCAAGCTGAGCAAGCTGAACAAGCTGCCCTTCATCGGCCGGGCGCTGCCGGGCTGGGCGAAGGGGGGGCTGTCGGCGGTGGCGAACGGTGGTGTGTCCGGCGTCGGGCAGGGGACGCTGAACTACATCGAGGGCAAGCCCATCGGCGAAGGTGTGCTGACGAGCGTCATCCTTGGCGGCGTCGCGGACGGGGTGTCGAACTCGATCGGGACGAGCGGCGCAGGGGTGGGCAGCGGGCGGGGCGTGTCGAACCTGGCGCGCGGTGCCGCGAACAAGATCGCGGGGCTGGGCGGCGGCTCGCTTGCCAACAACACCGTGAACAGCTGGAGCGGAGAGTAGGCGCCGCGCTGCGCACCCGAGCCGGCCACGCGTCTCGATATTTGTGAATAAACATCTTATGCGCGGTTGGTCGCGTCGTCAGGGGGCGAGGACGCCGTCGTCGAGGAGGCGGTGCTCGACGAGGTAGTCCCAGACGGCGGGGGGGAGGAGGGCGCGGAGCTTGTCTTCGTCGTAGTCCTTGCCGCGGTTGCGGACGAGGGTGGAGGAGATGTTGCTCGTGACGATGCCGTCCTTGAGGTAGACGTGGCGTGGGTCGGCGATGGGGGAGTTGGCCTTGTCGAAGTCGTAGCCGAGGCGGTGGATGACGAAGACGCGGAGGTGCTCGGCCATCCAGTCGGCGCCGCCCCACCGGTCGAAGGTCTGGGCGACGTCGCTGCCCATGACCCAGCAGAACCGGTACTCGGGCCAGGCGGGCAGGAGGAAGTCGCGGAGGATCTCGGCGGTCTCGTGGGTCTTCTGGTAGATGGCGTCGCCGTGGACGACCTCGAAGTCGCAGACCTTGAGCCGTGCGTAGGGGGCGGTGGCGCGGCGGACCATCTCGACGCGGTGGTGCGCGGGCATGAGCGCCTTGCCCCAGGGGTGCTTGCCGGCGAGGTAGTACCAGACCTGGTCAACATCGGTGAGGGCGAGGAGCTCGAGGCCCATGGTGAGGTGGGCGAAGGTGATGGGGTTGGCGGAGGTGCCGATGAGGGCGATCTGGTGGCCGGTGCTGCGGGCGTCGAGGCGGGCGATGGTGGCGTCGACGAGGGTGGCGAGGTCGAGCTTCTGCTCGTTGCAGAGCTGGAGGATGGCCCAGGCGGCGTCGCCGAGCTCGTGGCCGAGGTGGTCGGAGTCGCGGTGGTAGGCGAGCTCGGCGATCTGGTGCTGGAGGTCGCGGATGCGCTCGGGGAGCTCGGTGTGGCCGAAGTGGAGATCGTGGCTGCGGCGAACGCGGGCCTGTAGTTCCTTGAGATCCATGAGGTGCTCCCCTGGGTGTTGGAGGGGGACGGCTGCGGGACCGTCAGCCCCGGCGATTACCTGTAGCCGTCCGCCTCGATGACCCGCATGTCCCAGCTCGGGTCGAAGCCCGCTGGGTTGTCAATGCAGCCAACTTCGCCGGGCGGCGAGGAGGTGCACCACTTGCCGGCGCCGCATGAGGTGTCCTGGCCGAGGCAGTAGCGCTCGAACATCCAGTCCTCGTAGGCGCGCCAGGACTCCGCGTGGACGGTGTATGTGGGGTCGTAGACCTGTCCGTTGACGGTGACGACGATGTGGTTCGTGTTGAACCAGTGCGCGGCGGGCTGTCCGATGGGGGCGATGAAGCGGGTCTTGTAGAGGGCATAGTGCTGGCTGTCGAGCGTCGGGAAGCGGAGCCAGACCCAGCGCGCGTCGATGCCGTGGACCTCGATCAGGTCTATGAGCATGGATCGGAACTCGCCGCATGCGACCTGCTGGAAGTCGAGGAAGAGGTCGACGCGCTCGGTGATCTGGTCGAGCGACGGGCGGCGGAAGGCGCCGTAGCGGAAGCCGAGGTCGGCCAGGGAGCGCATGCCCTCCATCTCGGCCATGGCGATGAGGTGCTCGGTCTGGGCCGAGCGCGGGTCGTCGGGGCCGTAATCGTCCCACTCGCCCGCGGCCCAGGTCGAGGCCCAGACGATCGGGCGCTTGTACAGGGGCGTGTTCGGCAGCGGGTCGCGCAGCAGCGTGGGGATGAGGTGGTGGGTGCGGCTGACGCGCGGTGCGTCGTGCGTGGGGGCGCCGTCGCGGGTCGGCGTGAGGGTCCAGGTCAGCTCGAGGTCCCAGACATCGACGCGGGAGGGGAGGGTGTCTGTCGCGGAGCTGAACGGGGCGAACGCGACGCCGCTCAGGCCAGCGGGGAGGTTCTGCGCGGCGATGGCGTCGAGCGTGGCGCGAGCGTCGACGATGCGGACCTGGAGGCCTGATTGGGTGGTGGAGCGCAGGACGCCTTCGAGGTGGACCTCGACCTGGTCGGGCTCGTTCGCGCCTTTGCCCGTCCAGGCGAGCTGCGCCTCGAGCACCATGGGGGTGCTGCGGGTGTAGGGCGCGGGCTCGTCGAGGATGTCGCCGGTGAGGCTGCCGGTCTCGTTGAGCGTGACGGTCGAGGTGCGCCAGACCTCGAGGCCAACGGCCTGATGGGGGGAGCGCCAGGGGGGCTGGGTGATCGCGTAGAGGTGGCGGTTGTGCAGATCCGGTGCGCTCAGGAACCGGATCGAGGCCGGAAAGGCCCCTTCGGGCGCAGCTGTGGCGGGGATGTGGGGCTCGTCGGGCTCCGGGACCATGAGGTCGGGCGGCTGGACGGGAGGTGGGGCGTCGGGGTCGCCGCAGGCGGCCAGGGCGAGGAGGGCGATCAGGGGGAGGCATCGGCGGAGCATCGGGGCGACCGGGTCGAAGGGGGTGTGGGAATGGAGGCATGGTCGCGTCGTGGGCCAGGGAGGTGTGTCCGTCGCGCCGCGTTTCTTGAGGCTAACGAAAGGGAGAACGCTGTCAAGCGAGGTCGGGGTTGACATGTTTGTCCTGTATGACCAGAATGGTTTCTATGGTCACAGGAGAGCCACGTCATGACATCATCACGCGACACTGTTCCGCATGGTTGGCTTCCTCGGGCGCTCGCCACGAGCCGCGTGCTCGGTCACCTTGGCAAGGCGGCGGCCCGGCGGCTGGTGCGGGAGCGACCGGAGGACTCTGCGGCGCTGGGGGAGGCCCTGTTGGCGGAGCTGGACGCGCTCAAGGGCATGGCTATGAAGGTGGGGCAGATCCTGTCGTTCATGGACGTGGGGCTGCCGGAGGAGACGGTGCAGCGGCTGGCTCGGCTGCAGCAGGGGGTGTCGCCTTTGTCCGTGGAGGCGATCCGGGCCGAGCTGGAGGCGTGCCTGGGGGCGCCGGTGGAGGCGTTGTTTGAGCGGTTTGACGCGGTGCCGGTGGCGTCGGCGTCGATCGGGCAGGTGCATCGGGGTCGGGTGACGGGATGGGGCGAGGTGGCGATCAAGGTGCGCTATCCGGGGGTGCGCGAGACGGTGGAGGCGGACTTCGGGCAGCTCAGGCGGCTCGGTCGGCTGGCGTCGCTGGGGACGGAGGTCGACGGCCCGGCGCTGGTGGCGGAGCTGCAGGCGCGGATGGTGGAGGAGTGTGACTACGCGCACGAGGCGCGGATGCAGGCTCTGTTCGCCGGTTTGTTCTCTGGCGACGAGGAGATCGAGGTGCCGGAGGTGGTGGCGAGCCGCTCCGGGGCGTCGGTGTTGACGACGGTGTGGAAGGAGGGGGAGCGATTCGAGGCGCTGCGGGGGGCGTCGTCGTCGCGTCGTGGGGCCGTCGCGCGGACGCTGGTGAGGTTCCCGTTCACGTCGCTGTTCGGGCATGGGGTGCTGCACGGTGATCCGCATCCAGGGAACGTACTGTTTCCAGGGGAGGGGCGGGTGGTGGTGCTGGACTTCGGGTGTGTGCGGTGGTTTGAGGCGGCGGAGGTGGAGGGCTATCGGAGGGTGGCGCAGGCGGTGCTGGAGGGGCGGGAGGTCCAGTTCTGCGAGGCCGTGGTGGAGGCGGGGCTGGCGCCGCGGCCGGAGGCGGTGGACTTCGGGGCGCTGTGGGCGATGTACCGGTGGTCGTTCGCGCCCTACCTGAGCCGGCGCTTCCGGTTCGATGAGGCGTGGTGGCGGCAGGGGCGGGCATACAGCGGGCCGTCGAACGCGAACCTGCGGCACCTGGCGATGCCTCCGGCGTGGATCTGGCTGCAGCGGATCCAGTTCGGGTTGCACGCGGTGCTGGTGCGGCTGGGGGTGGAGGGGGAGCTGCGGGATGTGTTTCGTGGTACGTTGGAGCTGCCGCTGTCCCGTGGCGGCGTGTACCCGTTGCTGAGCTGCGACCATGCCGCGCCCGTTCACTGAGACCGAGAAGCAGACCATCCGCGCTCGCCTGTTCGACGCCGCTCTGGAGGCAGCGCGGACGGTCGGGCTGCGGCGGACGCCCGTGGAGGAGCTGGCCCGTCGGGCGGGGATCTCCAAGGGGGCGTTCTATGGGTTCTTCGCCTCGAAGGAGGCCCTGTGGATGGCGATGCTGAGCGAGGCCGAGGCGGAGCTCCGGGCCGCGCTGCGGGCGGAGGCGACGCGGGGGCCCGTGGAGCGCCGGGCGTCGGCGGTGCTTCGGTTGATCTTCGAGGCGGTCGACCAGCACCCGATGCTGGCGCTGCTGGCCGACCCGGAGGAGCAGGCGTGGTTGATGCGGGCGGTGCCGGCGGAGGTCATGGCGGCTGCCCGGGCCGACGACGATGTGTTCTTCGGTGAGCTGCTGAGGGACCTGAAGGCGTCCGGCGCCGTGGTGGCCGACGTGGACGAGGCGGTGTTCGCGGGGCTTCCGGCGGTGGCGCTGGCGATCGCCGGGCAGCGCGGGTTGATCGGGCCGTCGCGGTACGAGGCGGTGCGGGGGTTGGTGGTGGAGGGGCTGGTGGCGCGTCTGGTGCCGCTGGCGCCAGCGAGCTGACACGAAGGAGCGACCGATGAGCACACCCACGCGCGCGGATATCGCGAGCTACAACCGCCGAGCCTGGGATCGCGAGGTGGCCTCGGGCAATCGCTGGACGGTGCCGGTGGGGCCGGAGGTGCTCGAGGCGGCCCGGCGCGGGGGCTGGGAGCTGGTGTTGACGCCGACCCGTCCGGTCCCTCGGGCGTGGTTCGGGGAGCTGCGCGGCGCCCGCGTGCTCTGCCTCGCCAGCGGCGGCGGCCAGCAGGGGCCGGTGCTTGCGGCTGCGGGGGCCGAGGTGACGGTCTTCGACAACTCGGCGGCGCAGCTCGGGCAGGACGCGGCGGTGGCGACGCGTGAGGGGTTGGCGATGACGCTGGTGCAGGGGGACATGCGCGATCTGGGGGCGCTGGGAGACGGGGCGTTTGATCTGGTGTTCCACCCGGTGTCCAACTGCTTCATCCCGGACGTTCGGCCGGTGTGGGCGGAGGTGCATCGGGTGTTGCGGCCGGGGGGCGCGCTGCTGGCGGGATTCGCCAACCCCGCGGGGCTGATCTTCGACGAGGGCGCAAAAGCGAGGGGGGAGCTGGTGGTGCGGCATCGCATCCCGTACTCGGATCTGGAGCAGCTGACGGCGGAGGAGCTCCAGGCGTACGTGGACAAGGAGGAGCCGCTGATGTTCGGCCACACGCTGGAGGACCTCATCGGGGGGCAGCTCGAGGCGGGGCTGGTGCTCGCGGGCTTCTTCGAGGATGTGGACCCGGGCTCGCCGCTTCAGGCGCATCTGCCGACGTACATCGCGACGCGCGCTGTGCGCCTTCCTTGATGCTGGCCGCTAAAAGGTCCTTGAATATCATCATGTTATGAGCTGAGTTCGAACTGCCGGGCGAGGGCGTGCGGCAGATCTGGGGCGCACCTTGCCCTTCGTGGCCAGGTGCCGGACACTGTGGCCGCGTGGCGGGGGTGGTGTCGGGCTGGATCGGTCGCCGTGGTGGCGTCGGTGCGGGTGCGGCGTCACGGTCCATGATGACGGCGAGGCGGTATGTTCGAGGTCGCAGAGCTGGGTCGGAAGGTGTCTCGGAAGCTGTTCAAGCAGCGTGAGCCGGCGCTGCGGGAAGCGTTGCTGGACGCGCAGTTCCAGCTCCAGCAGGCCGACTTCTCGGTCGTGATCGTGATCGCGGGGGTGGAGGGGGCGGGCAAGGGCGAGACGATCAACCTGCTGCACGACTGGCTGGACGCGCGCGGGATGGAGACGCACGCGATGAGCCGTCCGACGGACGTGGAGCGGGAGCGGCCGCACTTCTACCGGTTCTGGGCGCGGCTGCCACCGCGGGGGAAGATCGGGATCTTCTTCGGGTCGTGGTACACGGCGCCGATCGTGGCGGAGGTGCTCGGGACGCACGACAGCGGCGAGATCGAGCGGATGTACAACGAGATCGCGGACTTCGAGCGGATGTTGACGCAGGAGAACGTGCTCGTGGTCAAGTTCTGGTTCCACGTCTCGAAGGAGGTGCAGCGGGAGCGGTTCGAGGCGCTGCAGGAGGACCCGGAGCAGGGTTGGCGCGTGGCGCCGCAGGACTGGGAGTTCCACCAGCGCTACGACGAGTTCCGGGCGGTGAGCGAGCGGGCGATCCGCCGGACGAGCACGGGGTATGGCCCGTGGCACATCGTCGAGGCGACGGACAACCTGTTCCGCGACCTGACGGTGACCGAGACGCTGCTCAAGCGGCTCCAGGAGCGTCTGGCCCAGCCAAAGAAGGACGCGGTGCGGCCGCCGATGCCGCAGGTGGAGCCGGTGAACATCATCCGGGCGATGGCTCTGTCGCGGGTGGCCTCGAAGCAGGAGTATCTGGACGAGCTTCCGCGCCTGCAGGGGCGTCTGGGCCGGTTCAGCCGCATGCTGTGGGCGCGCGGCCGCTCGGTGGTGCTGGTCTTCGAGGGGCCGGACGCCGCAGGCAAGGGCGGCGCGATCCGCCGGGTGACCCACATGCTGGACGCCCGTCACTACCGGGTCATCTCGGTGGCGGCGCCGACGGACGAGGAGAAGGCGCGCCCCTACCTGTGGCGGTTCTGGCGGAACGTGCCCCGTCGGGGGCGCGTGGTGATCTACGACCGGTCGTGGTACGGCCGGGTGCTGGTGGAGCGCATCGAGGGGTTCTGCTCCCAGCGGGACTACCAGCGGGCGTATCGCGAGATCAACGCCTTCGAGGAGCAGCTCACCGACGCCGGCGTGATCGTCCTGAAGTTCTGGCTCCAGATCGGCAAGAAGGAGCAGTTCGCCCGGTTCAAGGGCCGCGAACAGACCGGCTTCAAGCGCCACAAGCTCACCGACGAGGACTGGCGCAACCGGGATAAGTGGGACGCCTACGAGGCCGCCACGTGCGACATGATCGCCCGCACGAGCACCGAGATGGCGCCCTGGGTGCTGGTGGAGGCCAACGACAAGCGGTACGCGCGCCTGAAGGTGTTGCGGACGCTCATCGAGCGGCTGGGCCGGGAGCTGGGCGTGCCGGAGGACGCGGCGCCGGAGGCGGAGACGCTGGAGGGGCACAAGGATCTGGACTGGATGTGAGGTGCGGGGATGAGCTGGATCGACGGCGCCGCACGGCGGAGGCGCAACCCACAAGCGTAGCCGCCGTCCACGGCCGAACGCAGTCGGCGTGGGCAGGATGCTGGCCCGCGACGCGCCGTTCACCGCGCTGATGTGGGCGTACCATGGCGAGCGCGTGTCCTACGCCATCGACCGCGTGCTGTAGCCGCTACTTGTCGTCGGCCTCGAGCTCCTTCTCGAGATCATCGGCCATCTTCGCGGCGTTCTCGGGCGTGATCTCCTTCTCGGCCTCGGCCTTGGCCTCCTTCTTTGCGGCGGCTTCGTCGAAGGGCTTTTCGTCCATGGCCTTGTCGTCCATGGGCTTGTCGTTGTCGGGGTTGTCGGTGGCGGCGGCGTCGGCGGGTTTGTCGGCGGGCTTGCCGGAGGGGCAGCCGACGATGGAGGTGAGGGCGAGGGCGGTGAGCGCGGCCAGGAGGATGTGGGTGAGACGTGAGGTCATGGTGTGCTCCTTGAGGTGTCGGTGTAGGCAGCGGTCAGGTCAGTAGCTGGCGGGCTTGTCGGTGGCGCCGAGTCGCTTCATGACCTTGTCGTGACGGCGATTCTCTTTGTCGCGGAGCATCTTGGCCTTCTCGGTGAGCTCGGTGTTGCCGTTCTTGTCGGCGAGCTCGGCGATGCGGTCGATCCTGGCGAGGCGCTTGATGTGCTTGGCCTTCTCGTCGTTGAGCTGCTTGCCGAGGTTCTTCTTGTCTTTGTTGTCCGGTTTGTCGTCGGCCTTGTCGTCGGCCTTGTCGTCGGCTTTGTCGTCGTCGTCGGCCTTGTCGTCGTCGTTGTCGCCTTCGTGGTCTTCCTTGTCAGCCTTATCCTCGTCCTTCTCGGCCTGACGCTCCTCCTTGTCGGCCTCCTTCTCGGCCTTGCGCTCCTCCTTATCGGCTTCCTTCTCGGCTTTGCGTTCCTTCTTGTCGGCCTTCTTGTCCTTATCCTTGTCCTTCTTGTCCTTGTCCTTCTTGTCCTTGTCCTTCTTGTCCTTGTCCTTCTTGTTCTTGTCCTTGTCCTTCTTGGCGGGCTGAGAGGCGGGCTGGGACTTGGGCTGTGCGTCGGCCTCGGTGGGTACGGCGGCGAAGGCGAAGGCGGAGAGGCCGATGGCGAGGAGGGCGGCGAAGCCGAGGCGGGTGAGGTTGTGCATCATGAGGTGTGTTCCGGGGTGAGGAGGTTGGAGAGCTCAGGGAGGTCGTCGCGCTGAGCGGGTCGTGGGGTTGTGTTGGCCAGGCACAGGACAAGGGGATGATCAGAAGCCGTTCGGAAAATATATGCCTTGTTTCCTCGTATCTTCTGTCCCCAGGCGTGTCTTCTGCTCGGTCATGGGCCTCTGG
>Ga0100377_1000355_pt1 | contig 38621 bp, 37 predicted proteins | sample CryGeymeta201501_FD_83664 | JGI IMG/M metagenome (GOLD analysis project Ga0100377, IMG submission 83664) | Groundwater microbial communities from Crystal Geyser aquifers in Utah, USA - Crystal Geyser metaG 2015-01 | ecosystem: Environmental > Aquatic > Deep subsurface > Groundwater | place: USA... | reverse complement strand
CGACCGCTCCAGCTCCGAAGACGGATTGACCGGCTGTGCCGACGTGCGCCTTCAACCCGCCTCGCCTGAACAGCTGCGCCGCGCACTTTTCTTGGGCTTGCGCACGCTTGCCGACGGGACACGAGCACGACACCAACCCCATCAGCACGTGTGGTTCCCCGCCATCACGGTCTCCACGGAGAAGTGAACAAGAGTCAGTGCTTGAGAGGGGCCGAGGCCGCCCGCGCAGCTTTGCCGCGCGGTTGCGGCCGCGGGGGAGCCGCCGAGCGCCCGCCCACCCCTACAGTCACGGACCCTGGCCAGAACCCGATGACCATCCCCCCTCATCGCACGATCCTTGAGCCACCTGCGCCGCTGCGATAGAATCCCGCTGCTCCTCCGGTAATCCGTGCTCCAGGTCGGTGAGGTCGCCTTCTATCCGGAGCTGAGGGCTATGAGATGCCGGTCCTGACGAAGGTCCATCCATGAATGACGACGCGCTCGACCGCCTCGTGCGGCAGTCCTTGCCGGCGCCGCTGGCGGCGGCGTGGCGGCAGGTGGCCTTCGCCAGTCCCGGCGCCGACCGCGACCAGCGGCTCCTCGCCGCTTTCGCCACCGTGCTCCGGTTCCTGCTCGCGGTGACGCTGGCCGACTACGTGCGCGGCCCGTCGAGCACCCCCGTGAACAACGCCCTCCTGGCCCTCGCCCGCCCCACCGACGGTCAGCTCACCGATGTCCTCAATGCGCTCTGCGCCCACCTGCGCAAGCGACGCGCCCCAGCGCCGTTCATGCCGGAGCTGCTCGAGGCCTTCCGCGACGACAAGAAGGGCGCCACCCCGCTCTTCGCCCTCATCGCTGAGCTCCGCAAGCACAGAAACGCGCACCAGCATCACGACCCGGCGGTCGCTGCAATCGCGACCACCCTCGAGAGCAAGGTGCGCAGCCTGTTCGAGCAGCTCGCATGGCTCCACGCCTATCAGCTCGGGGTCGTGCATGACCCGGTGATGCCGCTCGGCCAGGACCGCTTCAAGGGGCGCATCGCGTGGCTCGTCGGCGAGGTGGCGACGGTGCCGCGGGAGGCCGAGTGGCAGGGGGCGCTGCGACCTGGACGGGTGTACGTCAAGCGCGAGGGGCTGATGCTCGACCTCGACCCGCTGGTGGCGTGGAGCCCAGCCGCCCCGCACGCCAGCCTGCTCCTGAAGGAGCTGGACGCGAGCGCCGGTACCCTCCGCCGCACCGACGACGGCCACGGCCGAGACCAGTCCGCCACCCTCGACGACGCCCCGACCTTCGCCGCATGGCACGAGATCCAGCGTGAGATGCCCGCGCGGTGCATCGCGGTCGACTTCCTTCACGCAAAATGGGAGACCCTCGAGCGCCGGGCGTCGTCTATTCCGCCCGCTGCCCCGCCGCAGACGACCTCGCCGCCGGGAGCCGCCGCGCCAGAGCCCCTGGCCCCGATCCTCTCCATCCCCTACACCCCGCCCGCCGTCGCCGCAACGGTCCAGGGCGCGCTCCTGGCCGCTCACAGCTGGAGCCACGCCCGCACGGGCATCGCCGCTGGAGCTGTGGTCCTCCTCGGCGTCCTGGTGGGCTGGGGCCTGTCCACCGTCCGGCAGGCGCCAGCCGCCGGCCTCGCCCCTGACCTCGTGATCATCCCCGCCGGCACCTTCCTCATGGGCTCCCCGGAGGACGAGCCGGGGCGCGACCGCGGCGAGGTCCTGCACCCCGTCACCCTCACCCGCGACTTCGCCCTCCAGCGTGCCCCGTCCACCCGTCGCGATTGGCTCGGCCTGATGCAGCAGCTCCCCCCCGACATCAAGCCCTGCGACGAGACCTGCCCCATCGAGCAGATCAGCTGGTTCGATGCCGTGGCCTACGCCAACGCCCGCTCCGAGCACGAGGACCTCCCCACCTGCTACACCCTCGTCGGCTGCACCGGTGAGCCCGCCCGCGACTTCGTCTGCGAGCGCGTGGACTTCGCGGGCCTGGACTGCCCCGGCTACCGCCTCCCCACCGAGGCCGAGTGGGAGTACGCCACCCGCGCCGGCACCTCCACCGCGACCTGGGCCGGCGACCTCACCGAGCTCAAGAAGCGCCCCATCGACCCCGTCCTCGACAACCTCGCCTGGTACGGCGGCAACGCCGCCGGCGCCCCCCGCCCCGTCGGCCAGAAGCAACCCAACCCCTGGGGCCTCTACGACACCCTCGGCAACGTCTGGGAGTGGTGCAACGACTGGAACGCCGCCTATCCAACCGGCGCGATGATCGACCCCCTCGGCCCCCCTTTGGGCAACGCCCGCATCGCCCGCGGCGGCACCGTCTTCGTCGAGGCGCGCTTCATCCGCGCCGCCCGGCGCGGCACCATGAAGCCCGAGCTGCGCTCCCACGGGATTGGCGTCCGGCTGGCCAGGACGATCCACGGTCCGGGCTGAACCCCGACTCTTGTTCACATCTCCATGGAGACCGTGACGGCGGGGGGCGCCGTGCGTGTTGATGGCGTTGATGTCACGCTCGCCCCATCGTGGTGGTCGCGTTCATGTTGCGCTCGTCCGTTCGTGTTGGGTCCGTTGGGTTTGCGCTCGTCCGTTCGTGTTGGGCCCGTTGGGTTTGCGCTCGTCCGTTCGTGTTGGGTCCGTTGGGTTTGCGCTCGTCCGTTCGTGTTGGGTCCGTTGGGTTTGCGCTCGTCCGACCCGGGGCTAGCTCGCTACGCTCGCATCGCCCCGGGCTACACAAGGAGCGCCCCTACGGGGCTCGCGCAAGATGGGTGGAGGTGGACCCGCGCAGCGGGCACGGTCCCACGATGGTGAGGCCGCGACGCAGGAGCGTACCTCCACCCGGCCCCCTCCCGAACCCGACCCACACGGTCTGCCTCGGTCAACAGCCTCGTCCAGGCCCCGCCTCCCCTCACCACCCCCCCAAGCCCGGGCGCGAGCCCCGTAGGGGCGCTCCTTGTGTAGCCCGGGGCGATGCGAGCGTAGCGAGCTAGCCCCGGGTCGGACGAGCGTGACATGAACGCGACCACCACGAACCGGCGAGCGTGACATGAACGCGACCACCACGAACCGGCGAGCGTGACATGAACGTCATCAACCCGACCACGGACCCCAGACGATGCGGTGTCCATGGAGAAGTCCACGAGGTCAACCCCGACTTCCGCGTCCTGACCTTCGAGGACCACGCGTGCGAGCAGGTCTACGTGGACCCGATCTGACCCCGCCCGCCGAGGCCTGGGCCGCCCTGAGAGGAAGCCCACCTGCCGCCGCTCGCCCCCGTCAGCGCCGATTCCCGATCGCCTCGATGATCCGCAGCCGGTTGGCGGCGTCAGGCTCCTGCCCGTGCAGCATGACGAGCGCCTGGGTGTCGTTCCGATGCTGCTCCGCCTGCAGCCACGTCTTCTCCCGCTCCGCCGCGATGTTCGCGAGCGCGGTGTGGGTCTGCAGCTCGACCTGCTTCGTGCGCTCCCTCTCGGCGAACGCGTTCGAGACGGCCTCGATCGCCGCTGGCATCGACTCGATCGCCGCTCGACCCAGCTCGAAGCCGCCCTGCTGCCGAGTCGCAGCCAGCGCGTGCCGCCGCTGGGCCGGCCCTCGCGCCGTGTCCACGATCGTGCGGGTCAGCTCGGTGGCCGGGGCGATGAAGGGGAGGATGGTGAGAGCGCTCATGATGTCACGTTGGGGCGTTCGGGCGTTGGGGGAAGGACGGCCACGGGCGATGTCAGCCGCTCTGCATGGGAGCCGGTCGCGAGGTCCCACGACCGGCTCCCTTCAGAGCCGGTGGTGTGTGATTTCAGCCGGTGTGCATGGGAGCCTCCTTGTGAGCGGACGTGTGATGCGAAGCGCGAGGAGAGTTCGGTCGCGGTGTCGTTCAGCCGGTGTGCATGGGAGCCTCCTTGCAGGTTCTGGAGCTCAGGAGCACAGCGCTCGCGGTTGCGGACACTGCTTGTTCGTGCCGTGGCCGCGGTCATCGCCCCACCTGCCTGGTAGAGGGCCGTCGTGCGCGGCTGCTGACATCCCCAGCGACGAATGCCCCGGTTGAGCTCCCATGCATGGACGCTCAACCGGCGAGACCGGTCCCTCACCCCTCCGCCGCTGGCGGGCTCGACCGCCGCGTCGGCGCCTTCCTCACGGCGGCGAACAGCGACGGGAACCGCGCCAGCGTCCCCGGCGACCGCCGGAACACCAACCCCACCGCCGCCTGGCAGTGCGCGTATCGATCGAGCGCCATCCCGAACAGGCCCGGCCTCAGCGCGCTGGCGGCCGTCGCCGGTGCCGACAACGCGTCCACGATCGCCGCCGCCAGCTGCCGCGCCCGCGGGATCGCGTCCTTGTCAAAGAACCGCTGGTCCTGCGACAGCACGTCCCCCCACCGCTCGAACATCCCGGCCAGCCGCGACAGATCGCTCGCCAGGTCCGTGTACCCGCTCCCCTGACGGATCGCCGCCAGCAGCCCCCCCGCCTCCGCGTCGTCCTCCAGATGGTACGTCGCCACCCGCAGCAGCTGCGCCCTCAGCGTCGTCGCCTCGTCCAACAGCTCCAACGACAGCTGCCGCGTCGAACGCCCCAACTCGCTCCCCTTATGCTCCGTGTCCGCATACCACAGCGCCCACCCCACCTGCTCCACCTCCGATGCCATGCCCGCCGGCCACACCTCCTCCGGCAACACCCCCAACGCCGCCTCCACCTCCCCCTCCCTCAACGTCCGCGCGATCCCCAGCAGGAACACCGCCGTCTGCTTCAAGTCCACCCGCGGCGTCACCACCTCCGACGCCTCCATACTCTCGACGATCGGTCGAAGCGCCTCGAACGCCCTTCGAGCCTGCTCCGGGTCAAACGACAGTGTCACCTCGGGCATGATCTTGCTCCCTGCGTTGATGAGACCGCGCCGCAGCACGGTCGCGTTGATGTGAGGGCTGGAAGGATGCCGGAGGATGAGGGAGAATTCAAGGAGGTTGTTGTCAGGAACGTCGCGGACGGGGCCGACGAGAGTGGATTGAATGTCGTGGAGCGACAATGGATCCAGGGTTGAATTGTGGATGCTGGCGCTGGAGACAATGGGCCGCTCTGGGCAATGACCGTGTTGGAACACGGGGCGCTCACGCCCATGCATCAGACCTTGTTCCTGCGGGCCTCGGTGTCCAGGTCGGGCAACTCGGCCCAGAGGTCAAACCTGTCGTCGCGAACCCCGTGGAACCATGCCCATTCGGCGTGCGCGTGCATGAAGCCGGCCTGTTGGAGGGACAGCATCATGGGGTGGGGCGTGGGAGACGCTTCGGACTCTCTCTGGCGTTGCGGTTGGAGGAAGTTGAGGGCTCTCAATCGTTGATCGAGCCGCTCGATCCACCGCGTCAGGATGGACGCTGACTCGGCGTCCTGCGCCTCGCCGACCCACCCGAGGAGGCTCCATGCGTCCTTGAGCGTCGTGAGCATGGCCGCATGCCAGTCGGACGGGGCCGTTGAAGCCTTGCCACCCTCACTCGCCGCTTCAAAGTGTCGTGCCATGGCACCCAGGTGAAGCTCCTCCGCAGCCCAGACGTGCCAGGTCGTGCTTCCGCCTTCCAGCCAGTCGGCGCTGAGATGCGCGCGGTCGATGCCCTGTTCAACGAGGTCCAGGCAGACACACAGCCATGTGAGCGCGCGGCATTGACGGAGCCTGTCCACAAAGAGGAACGGCAGGGCAGGGTCGAGGCCATCCTCGTTGGTCGATGGAGAGAGACTCGCAGTGGTCGAACTCAGATCCTGCAGCACCTGCAAGAGTGAGGTCGCAAGGGATGAGGCTTCGGCGTGGGGGGCGGCAGGCGCCGCAAGCTCTGGCGCCTGCCAGCTCAACTCGATAGCGACGTAGGGCGTGTTGATGACGGCCTGGTTCGCGCCGTCCTCACGCTTGAGAGTGATCGTGCTGCCCGCAGGGGAGGGAGGGCTTTGCCCGAGCTCGGCCAACCATCGGCCGAAGCCGTCGTGCTCGAAGGGCTGCGGATCGAAGTCCCGATAGGCAGGTGGTTTCGGCTCCAGGAGCGTCGTTTTCTCTGACGGGGACAGCGTGCTCATCTTCGTCGCGTAGTCAGCGAGGTCCCTCTCATAGTCTCGCAGCAACTTCTCGGACTCGTCGTCGAAGTCGGCGCGGCGATGATCCTCGAACGACGTATGATCACGCTCGGCATTGTCGCGTTGTGCGAGATAGTTGCTGTGCTGTGCCTCGAGCCACGTTCTGACGGTGGCGCGCCACGCTTCAGTGCGGTCCCTGCCGACCTCGATGGTCGTGTCGACGAAGTTGCCATCAAGGGAGCGGTGGTGCAACAGGGCCTGCATCATGACGCTGGTGCCGTAGAAGTCGCTCCGGAGCTGCTTGACGTACTCAAGAGGCAGATCCTCCCCGTCGAGCGCCGGAGCGAGATGACCGAGGATGTGGCGGGTCATTGCGACAGCACGACCGAGGTCGCGCTGCTCGACGTGCAGGTCCGTCACCAGGCAGTCTAGCAGTGACGAGGGGTCGCCTTCGTCTTGGAAGTTGTTCGCGCGGCGCTCGGGTCCCGCCATCCAGGGGTCGGCCTTCCTGTCGTGCGCCACCACACATGCGGGGCAGGGCGGCTCGTGTGTGTCGTGTCGCAACTCGCGCCAGTCGTGGAGGGCGAGGTGAGGGTAGGACTCGATGGCAAGCAGGTCGACGAGCCATGCTCCGAACCACTCGGTCCAGCGCGTCTGGCGCGGTCGGGAGATCGGGTTGAGCCAGACCAGCGTGCCATCGCGCCTGACCCAGAGTGAGCCCCGATCAACCGCTCGGCGCCATCCCCACTCCCGCAGATCGAACACGAACTGTATCAGGTGACGTAGCAGCCGAAGGCGTGCCTCGGGCGTGAGCAGCTTCTCCATCCCGGGCACGTCAGCCAACGGATAGAGACGATCGTTGGACAGCGTGACGAAGACAAAGGGACGCTTGCGATGCGGGGCGGTTCCGGCGAGCGGTACGAGCGCGCGTGGAGCGGCCGCCGTTCGGTGAAGCCATCTCCGCAGGACCTCTGCATTGCGGTCAGCGTTCAGCTCGTTCTCCTCCCATCCAAGCACGGGCGCGGAGATGTTGGGATGGCTGCACCACCATGCCGTGCGGCCCGCGCTGACTTGCCGAACCGGGATGAAGCCGCCTTGCAGCGTGCTGCCAGGCAACACCCCTCCGCGATCGTGCGTGGCGCGCCACGCGCGGGCGGCCTGGATGGCGTTCTCAGGGCGTCCATCGGGTTGTTCGGTAAGCCAGGCATGAAGCAGCGCCGCGACGTCGGGGTGCGGCTTGTCGAGCTGGCTCAGCGCGCGCATCAGGGCCTCGCGACTTTGGAAGCCCAGGCCGTTGGTCTCGGCGAGGACCAGGACGCAGAGCGCTGCGAGCGCGTGAACATCGGCTCGGAAGCGATCGTAGCGAGACAGGTTGACCTCTGGAGCGGCGTAGGGGGAACGGCCAATCGGCGCTGCGATGGAGCTTGTCGTGCCAAGTCCGTTCAACAACGTCTGCATCACCACGCCGAGATCGACAAGGACGGGGCGCAAGTTGCCGTCGTCGTCTCGAACCACCATGACGTTGCCCGGGTGCAGGTCGCCGTGCGGAACATTGCGTGTGTGGAGCGTGCGCACCGCGTCGATGAGGGCGGTGCAGAACGCGAGCCGGTCAGGGGGGGCGACCTGGTGTGCGGTGAAGTCGAAGCTGTCCATGGTGAAGTGGGTGTCGACCCAGTCCATCACCAACCAAGGGCGCTCGACGCCCGTGACGCGGCTCATCGCTGCGTGGTAGCGGACAATGCCTGGGTGGGTGTGGGAGGTCGTCTGGTCGAGACGCTGGAGCAACTTGTCTGCGTCTTGGCGGAGACACACATGCGGCTCGAACACCTTGATTGCGAATGCGTCGCCGCCCGTCGTTCGGCGAGCGCGCACCACGGTGGCGAAGGCTCCATGTCGCGGTGAGGTCCCCTCCTCGATGGTCCAACCCTCGGCGCTGAGCTGCTGCGTGAGCTCGCTCTCGTGCTGAGCACCGCTACAGACGCTATGCTCCGCTCTTGTGTCCAGGACCCAGCTCATCACCGCGTCCCAGTCCGGGAGGTTGTCGAGCCTTTGAAGGTGACAGGGTACATCGCCGTTGGTGCCTTCCAGGCTCATACTGCTCATACTGGTCGATGGATGCAGCCTGTCGGAGGGAGGGGTCAGCTGATAGACCGTCGCTGGGCTGCTCGTTCCGTCGGAAGGCTGCCCAAGCTGCAGGAGGGGATAGAGCGGCGCCAGGAGGGTGTTGTTGGTCTTCTTGTTGCGCCATCGAAGATACACGACCCCACGCGAGAGGTCATGCGGTGCGATGGTCGTGTAGGCGCGTCGATCAAGGCGCGGCAAGCCTGTGCCGCGCAGCACCTCGAACACCACATGGTGCGCCCTGTTGGGGCCGAGGCCTGTGGACCCGCAGTCGGTAACGACGACCGCCTGATAGTGTTTGAAGATCGGGCTCAGCGCACTGGCGACTGCGAGGAGCTCCGTCGTATCGGCTCCACCCGCACGGACGTGGACAGTCGGGTGTCGGACATTTTCCCACCACTTCCTCAACCCGGCGAGGAAGGTCTGGACTTCGCCGACAGGGAATTCGGAGGCCACGTCGCCGAGGTCCGTCTCAGGCGCCTCGCCCAGCGCGGCCTTCAGCGCGCGTGGCAGGTCGTTCAGCATCCAGAGCTCGTTGTCCGCCACCTCGAGTTCGCGCCACGACTTCCTGCGCAGGGCCAGGAGGATCGCGACGAGGTACCGGACGAGCCCGTGGATGAAGTCGTTGAGCGGAGAGAAATGGGCTGAGGGCGTGTCAGCAGCAGCGGAGAGCGCGCTCTCCAACTTGTAGGCGGGCACAGCGATGAACCTTGGAGCGCTGTCGATCCAGGTTTGCAAAGTCCGTCGAACCATGGGGTCCTCCTCGTTCCCGGCGTGAATGTGGCGTGAGTGTGCCTTGGTGGATAAGAAATGGCAAGATCCAATCGCCAAGCGCGGTCGCTGTCTTGAGTGCGGGTATTCGTGCTTTGTCGCGGCGGAAGCTGAAGGGCGGTGTTGCCTCGCCGGAGACAGGGTGGTACAAGTGCACCGCTTCAAAGACTGCGTTGTGAGGAACGAGATACGGGGCACGCGCCCCTCGCCTGTGCAGGAGCGCTGATCGTGACCGTCGATCTCCTTGTGAAGAAGACCAGCGAACTATCGGAGTTTCTGCAGAGGCACGGCGTGCCAGCTAGCGATTCCGTGGCGCATAAGCTCCTGCGCGGGGGCGGCGATCCTGCGCTCTCGGATGTGCGGAACCTGGCGCTGTTGATGTTCGACCCTGTGGGGATTCAGGCCCTGGTGCTCGGGTCGCCTCGGCCGATCACCATCACCGGGGCGAGCCATGCGTTGTGGGATTGGGACGAGCGCGCCACGAGCATTGCCTGTGAGCGTGGCGCGTGGCCGGTCTTCGTGGGAGGCGGCCTGGGCGTGTTCCTGACAGGGCGAGACACGGCCCAGGCGCTGGCGGACGCGCTGGTGAGGGCCTTCGGGGAGCAGCTGCACGGCGGGCTCGCCGGGGTGGCGTGGCGAGAGGTGTCTGTGCGTGAGCTCGCGGAAGGTCCCGACCCATGGGATGACGCACCCTCAGAACAAGACGCGCTGACGGCGTACACGTTGCTGCGCTACGACACCGCGCGACAGGGGGGCTTTGGGCGCCTGCTCGGGGAGTTGGCGCGCAGGGTCTCCATGGTCAAAGACGACCTCGGGCGTTGGCAGCTCGAGGGGCACGATGGGCGGCGGTGCTCGGAGTGCGGCCTTCGGCGTGCGGTCGGGCCTGCCAGGTTCTCCGGCACGGACCGCGTGTGCGAGCGGTGCTATGCGTTCCACGAGTCCGGAGCGGACAGGCGACGCCGGAAAAAGGAGCCTCGTTCCTTTCAGGACTTCAAAGGTGGGCCTGTCTACATCGCGCTTGATGGGGCCGGTGTGGGGGCGGTGCTGCAAGAGCTCAAGACGATGGGGCAGTACGTGGTCTTCTCGGATGCCCTGTTGCGGTGCTTTGGCGAGCAGAGCACGCGCGACATGTTCCGCGACCTCGGTCTGGAGGACGACGAGGCTCCAGAGGACCGGCGACGCCGCCCGTATCAGCTCATCGTGGCGGGCGGTGACGACCTGTTGGTGGCGGTGGCTGCGGACCAGGAAGGGTCGATGGCGGGGGGCTCGGGCACCTGGCAGGGGCCTGTTGAGTTCGCGGTGGAGCTCGGCCGCCTGATCGAGAGGACGTGGGACGCGGCGATCGCGCCGCATGCGCACATGTGGGGTGGTCAGGCGCCGGTCCTTGGCGTCGGTATTGGTGTGGCGGTGGCTGGGAGCATCTCGGCGAGGTTGGGGTTCGAGATGGCGCGGCAGCTGGTCAAGTCGGCCAAGAAGCGGGTGAAGGTGAAGGGCGGGGCCCGTTCGGCGATCGACTTTGAGTACTTCCCGGCGGGCTCCATCGTGGCGACCCAGATCAGCGCCTTGCGTGAGACGCGCTCAAGGCCCGCGGGGCGGATCGGGGTGCACAGGGATGCGACGCTGCATCTCTATCGGCGTCCGTTCGCGCTCGACCCGATCCTTGACCACCTTCTGCGCATGGCGCGGCGGCTCAATCCAGCGCGTGGCGACAGTGACGCGACGGATGTGCCCTTGAGCCGGTCGCAGCTCTACCATGTGCGGCAGATGCTCGAAGGTGAGCCGGAGCATGGGCTGTTTGTGGGGGCGTGCCACCTGCACCGCGCGGTGGGTGCGGAAGGCGAGGTTGCGCTGCGCTGGGCCCCCGCGTTGGGGACGCCCTGGGAGCGCGCGGACACGCTCCTCGTGCGCTACGAGGGGCCGTCCGATGACGGACAGCATCACTACTCGACCGCCATCCCCGACTTGATCGACATGATGGCGGTGTTGCGCCCGCGGGGAGGTCGGTCATGACGCAGCGTTCGGCGTATCAGTTGACGTTTGAGGTCAAGCCGCTCGGCTCCATCCTGATAGGAGGCCATAGCGAGGCTCCCGCCTTCGCGGATGCGGGCACAGCGCGTGACGGGCGTGGACGTCCGGTGCTGCCGGCGTCTGCGTTCAAGGGGGCGCTGCGGGAAGCACTCACCGCGTTGGTGCGGGGACAGGCCGCTTGCGACGGGAGAGATCCGGCCGCTGCGGCGTGTACATCGGCCGAGCCGTGCCCGTCTACGACGAGCGGCGAGCCGTGCGTTGTCTGCCGGATCTTCGGACGGCCCGGGGTCGATCGGCCTCAACACCTGGATCGTGCTGAACTGCCCGACCCCGGCGGCGCGGCGGGCGACGACGCTTTCACGGGCCTCGGTGGGCAGCTCTTCCTCGAGGATGGCGCTCTGTCGAACGATCGTGGCGATGCCGTGCTGGAGCTTCGTCACGGCGTGTCGATCAACCGGTACACAGGAGCGCGGCAAGACGGCCTGTTGTTCCTGCGCGAGGTCGCGACGGTCAGAGGCAGGACGTTCGAGGTGCGGGCCACGGCATGGTTGAGCGAGGGAGACGGCAAGCTGCTGCAACACGCCGCCAGCCTGCTGACCGAGATCGGCAACAGCCGGAGCCGCGGTCTGGGGCATGTGGCCGTCACGTTGCGCCTCGAGCCGCTGAAGCATGCCAGGGACTTGCCTCCCGTGCAGGCCAGCAACACACCCACGGCGGGGCGGTTCGTTGTGCGCCTTGAGAGTCCGGCGCACTTTGGAGATGCCCCTGATGCGAGCAACTTCCAGGCGACGGTGTCCTGTCTGCCAGGGAGCACCCTGCAGGGGGCGGTGGCGGCCGCGCTGTTGCGGGAGGGCCTGCTCGACCTCAAGGTGGCGAAGGATAAGGAGACCTTCGACAAGCTGATGGCGGAGCTCTCCTTCTCGGACGGATGGCCTGGCGGCAAGTACGGCGCTGAGGACCTGATCGCGCCGCTGCCCCGGACCATGCTGGCCTGCCGCGAGCACGATGACCAGATGATCGATCGAATCCTCGCCCACGCGGTGGTCAGCGAGCTGGCAGTCCGTGGGGGAGGGGTGTCGAGCGAGCTCTCCTGCGAGCATACGGGGGAGCACTCCTCAGCGTGCACGCAGGCGTTGCGGCCAACCGAAGGGTGCTTCCGGCTCAACGACCGGGTCGCCGCCGTTCGGGTCGAGGCGCCGGCCCGTCAGGTCGTGACGCGGCTGGCGTTGGACGCACACACCCGCAGCTTCGCGCCCGGCATGCTGTACAGCAGGGAGCAGGTGGCGGCGGGTACGGTCTTCGTGGGCACCTACAGCGGGCTGTCTGATGAGGTTCGGGCGTTGCTGGCCAGGCTCAAGGCCCCACTCCGCGTGGGGGCGATGCGCAGCCGTGGGCTGGGGCGAGCGGAGCTACGCCTCGCTCCCATCGCGCGCAACGACAGCTCAAGCGTCGAAGGGCTCCGCAGGCGTGTCGAAAGCTTTCAAGACGACGCCAGGCTCCACGCTCCTGAGGCGCTGCTCCAGAGCCTCGGCTGGCCCTCGGACGTCCAGTGGGTCCAGGTGGTTGCGCGCACCCCCCTCGCGCTGTTGGCCGGTTTCACCCCGGACAAGGCGTCGCGGTGGCTGCAGGATGAGCTTTTCGAAGGCCGTCCGGTCCTGAAATCCTGGTCCTTCCAGCGCACCGATGGCCGCTCGGGCTGGGATGTGCGCGGCCTTCGCGGCCGCAAGAGCCCCACACGCCCCGTCGCGCCCTTGCTTGTGGCGGGTTCGACCTGGCTGTTCCTTCTCGAACAGGGGGAGCTGAACTGGAAGCTGCTGCATGAAGCCGAGGTGGCCGGGATCGGTGCCCCTGAGCAACGCTTGACGGGGCTTGGTCGCCTGACGATCTGTCCCAGGTTGAACCGGCGCTGGAGTGCGCCGCAATCCCAAGGAGTTGAGTGATGTCCGACGCATTTTCGAAGATGCAGGGTGCGGTCGCCAGGTATCTCTGGGCTGAGTTGGGAGATCATGGCAAGCGTGACAAGCTCACAGAGATCAACACCACCGCCATGCGCAACCTGGGTCGTGTGGCGCTGGAGTGCGTGGCCATCGAACAATTCTGGATCACGCTCGACTACCAGGAGGCGCGCAAACACATGACCACCGAAGGCGGTGCGCTCATTCGTGACGCCTACAAGGCCCTCGCCGACCATGTGGGTGACAACGTCTGCGACGTTCATGTGCTGCGCGAGATCCTCAACAACCTTGCACGGCTTCAGGTTGCGGCGACCGCCCGCCGTGCCCCTGACCGTGGACGGAGGTCGTGATGGGTACCGAGGTGACGTTCAAGTGGTTGGATGCCTTCCTCAACGGCGTCCAGTTCAAAGGCAAGCTCGTCGCAAAATCGGGTCTTCGTGTGGGTCGAGGCCGTGACTTTGAGCCGATGCACTCGGATCTGCCACTCTTGCGCCTTCAGGGTGGGGCGCCCTATCTGCCGGGGAGCTCGCTCAAAGGAGTACTGCGATCCAGCGCCGAGGCGTTGTTGCGCGGCGTGGCGGTTGGCGCCGGTGGGACGGAGCTGGACGCCGAGCGGGTGGCTTGTGACATCTTCGGCAAGGGCTGCACCGAGCTCGAGCAGACCGACACGGACGATGACAAACCGTCAAGCACCCGAGCGCGAGAGAAGCGGGCGCGCATCGAGCAAAGCACATGCATGGTGTGCGCGACGTTTGGTGGCAAGTCGATGGCCAGCCACCTCAAGTTTCGCGATGCCCACGCGCTCACAGGCAAAGCCCTCGTCACGACCATTCGTGATGGCGTGGCCCTGGATCGCGATCTGGGTCGCGTGGCGGGCAGCGCCAAGTACGACTATGAGGTGGTGGAGCCCGGTGCGGTGTTCGAGTTCGCCGTGGATGGTCAGAACCTCGAAGAGTGGCAGATCGGCTTGATGCTCGCCTCTCTCGCCATGCTCGACGAAGGCATGTCTCGCGTAGGAGGCTTCGGCAGCCGGGGGCTCGGCGTGGTGGGGGTGCAGGAGTCCACCGTCGTGCGCCGCACGCTCGCCGAGGTGCTTGCCCGCACCAGCGGCACGCCGTTGAACCCGGGTGATGAGGAGCGCTGCATCGAAGCGCTGCACACCCAGGTACTGCGCTGCATTGAACGGACTTGACCATTCACGGACGACGTCACACACCGTGTGAGCTCGGCTGACGCCACGGTGAGAGGAGATTGAGATGCACAGCATGCTTCTTAACAGCGCCACCATCCGCTTTGAGATGGTGCCGTCGACGCCTTTCCTGATCAAGAATGGCGATAAGGGCGCCAACCTGTTGCACCCGGAGCGGCCCGACATGTGCGCGCTCAGGACCCGCAACGCGAGCGGTGAAGAGACCGTCTTTGTGCCCGGCGCATCGATCAAGGGCGTTGTGCGGTCGTCGGCCGAGCGGATCCTGCGCTCACTGGTGCATGCAAAGCCGCAGTTCGGGGCGTGCGATCCGACGGATCCCCAGGGACCTTGTCAGCGGACGGCCTCAAGTCGGGGCAACGATCTTCGGCGCGAGAGCAAAGGCGGCGATCCGCTGCTGATGGGGCCGGTCCACGCCATGCTGTGTCCGGCGTGTCGGATGTTCGGCAGCCAGGCGATCGCCAGCCGTGTGCGCTTTGCGGACGCGCTGCCCACCGACGCGACCTGGAGGATGGCAAACCTCACCGAGGAGCGTCAGGGTGTGGCCATCGATCGCCGAACGGGTGGTCCTTCCCGCGGCAAGCTGTACGGGAGCGAGATCGTCGTGGGCGGTCGCTACGCTGCTGTCATCACGCTCGAGAACTTCGAGATGTGGCAGCTCGCGCTGATCGGGCAGGTGCTCCTTGACGTCACCGAAGGCTTGACCCGTTTCGGCTCGGCGAAGTCCCGTGGTCTTGGCGTCTTCGGCCTCGAAGCGATGGGCCTCGAGCTTCGACAGCAGCGCGGCCACACAGCACCCGCCGGGATCGCAGCCCTGGCCGCCTTCCTCCAGTCCCCCTACGACCTCGCCGGGGACGGACCCTCCGACGTGCTCGACGGTCTGCCTTGCCCCGGCCAGCATCAGCGTCGCCTCTTGATGGAGAGCTGGCAGTGGCAGGGGGACGACGTGTGGACCGTCTTCGACCACGCCGCAAACTCGCCGTGGGCGGCGTTCGTAGGCTATCTTGATCGCAAAGGAGCGTGACCATGGCGACCTTCCAGCAGGTGCCTTCGAATTATACGCAGCTACCGGCTGTCACTCGAACGGCACTCCCCGCCGATGACGGCGCGACCTTCGATCGACCCCTGCCTGACCGCGTCAACGGCCGGCTCGACCTTGTGCTGACGACGTTGGACCCCCTGCACATCGGTTCGGGTGGTGGGGGGATTGCCGCGACCCAGCAGGGCGATGCCCTGGCGCACGGCATCATCGCCCACGAGCGCTCCAAGGAGCATCCCGACGGCATGCCCGTGATTCCCGGCGCTTCGATCAAGGGTGTGCTTCGTTCGCACCTCGAGGCGATGCTTGGCGGCTGCGACATGGAGCCACAGCCGTGCGGAGCCTGCCCGACCTGCAGCCTCCTGGGCTTCATCGCAGGCGATCGCCAGCAGATGGGACGTCTCGGGGTCGCCGATGGCCGCCTCCTTCGCCAGGCCGACGCCGACAACATCGGTCTGCTGCTTGTGCCGCGGCCCTACGGCCCGCGGCGACAGACGGGACGTCGAGTGTACGGCCCGCGCGTCGATGTGCGAAATCAGGTGCCCTACATCGTCGTGCTTCAAGGGGTGACGTTTCAGACCTCCCTGGCGCTTGTGAATGTGAGAAGAGAAGAGCTTGGCGCTGCTCTGCTCGCCCTCGGCGCCGATGGCTCGTTCTGTCCGCGCCTCGGTGGCGGCAAGTTCGCCGGGCTTGGTCGCGTGAGGACACGGGTCGAGAGGGCCGTGCTGCGAGGCGACTATCGGCGGCCCTCCCTGCGACGTCTGTCAGGCCCTGAGCTGACGGCCGAGGTAGGCTCCTGGATCGAAAGCGCCGGCCTCTCGTCCGAGGGGTGGCGTGCGCTCGATACCCTCAGAAAGGTGATGCGACCATGAGCGATCCCCACCCACAGGCTTGCGAGCACAAGCTCGCCGACGAAGCGCGTGAATTGATCGCCTGCGCGTGCGAGATGGTCGACGCCATCAACCGCTACAATAATCGCAACCCCGTCCCTGTTGGCACCTCGCACCTGGCCCAGATCCGCCGGTTTCTCGCCACGCAGCCAAGCACATGGGACCTGGAGCTCTTCCTCAAGATGCTCCCGGGCTCACCGATCACGGAGTACGGGGCGACTGCCGAGCAACAGACGCGCTGCGTCGTCCAGGCGACGCAGGTCGCCATGAAGCGGATTCAGCGGAAGCTCGGGGACGACGACTTGCCTCGTCGTCTCGCCCATGTCGTGGGCTGGGCTCAGCGGCTCATCAACGAGGTCGCGGTTGACCCGAGGCGGAACGCAGCAGGCGGTGGACGTGGCGGTGGCGGTGGGCCTCGTGGAGGCCGTCGGTGAGGCGCAACGCGCTCCAGTTTGCGTCGTGAATCCGGAGAGGAAGATGCCGAAGCAGTTGACCGAGATCCAGCGGGAGTTTGACACGTGGGTGCGCAGCCTCGCGCGTGAAGAAGACACAAGCCCTGATTGGGTCATTCACGCGGACACGAAGCGCGTTCGCGGGCTCGCTGAGTACATCCGCGAGGTGCTGCCGCTCGAACTCACCACCATGGCGCATCAAGTTGACGAGGATGCTCGAGGTGGCGTGCTCGTCGCGCAGGTCGGCTTCTCACCGGAGCCCATTCTGATCCTGCACGGGCTGTTGCGGCCCCGCAAGACCATGCTGCTCCACAGCGCACAGACCGCAGCCGTCGCCGCTGAGCTGCAGTCACGAATGCGCAGCGCCACGGTGCTCGGTCTTGACAGTGAGTGGGATTGTGAGACCAAGGAAATCTATTCAACGGATTCAGAGGGGATCTATCGGGCACTTCGGGACCACCTGACCCGCTGGGGACTGATCCGCGGTGGTAGGTCGCTTCCAGACCTCGACACACCGCTGACGATTGACATCACCGGTGGCAAGAAGAGCATGGTGTCCGCAGCGTTTCTGTTCGCCTCGGAGTTCGAGACCAAAGTCGTCTACGTGGATGCCGAAGGCAACGATCCCAGAGTGCGCGCCGCTCGACCCGGCTCCATGGAGGTGAAGACCCTCGACAATCCCATCACCGCTCTGGCCCTGCGCCAGTTTCGCGCCATCCGCCTGCGCTTCGAGGCCCACGACTACGCCGCAGCGCTCGTGCTGCTTGAGGCGTTGACGACCGCGACCAGCTCCAGCACCCACGTCTACGAGGAGCTCCAGGTCGAGCGATTGACCCTGGTTGCGCGCGCGTGCGTGGCGTGGGAGGATTCGGACTATCAAGGCGCCTTGAAGGGCTTCCGGGACGCCCGGTGCGAGGTGCCCGGGGTGGTGGAGGTGTTGGCTGCGCTCAAACCGCAGGACTCCGGGCCGGCCCGCCTCGCGGGGGCGTTGCGTAACGACGCCAGAGCGACCGTGGCGTACCTTGAGGATGCGTGGCGCTGGGTGGAGCGGCGGCGTGCCGCACGGTCCTCTCGTGCCGACTTCCTGCGGCTGTTTGCCCTGGGTGAGTTCGCGACGGAGTGTCTCTACTACCATATGATCGAGGCAGGGTGTCTCACGGTGCGGTGCAAAGACTCGGCCGAGGATGGGTGGTTGCCGTTCAAGGAGTCAGGCCTCAAGGCAGGCGACATGGCAAGGCACCACTTGAACTCCATGCTGAGGGTGTGGCTCCTGTTCAAGCGTGAAATGGTGGCCGACGAGCCCTTCGACCGCGATGCCCTTGTCAAAGAGCGCGCTGTCCACAGCGACCGCCTGCCAGCGGGGATTCAGAATGCGTCTGGCAGCACGCGTGGTGAAACGCTCCGGTTCTCGATTGACCGCAAGGCCAAGGAAGTCGACGGACGCCGCCCGACCCTCTCCCCGGTTGTGGCCGCGCGACTTGAGTTGCCCGAAGGTCTATCGTCGCCAGGCTTGCTGGGCCTCTGGCTGCACAGCTACGGGGTCGCGCTCCGGAACCAGTGCGCTCATCGGCTCGCCGTCGTCGATGGCGACGAGGTGGATGCGTACTTCAGCGCCCTGCGCGCCTTGATCGACTTCGTGCGTGAGGTGCTTGCGTCCATGAATCGCTTGTCCGCACTTGAGCTTCTGCCGGAAGGGGCATTTAGATCGCCCACATTCGATCAACTCTATGGCTGACCCTCCGCACGACTTCACAAAAGATCCTGAAGGAGCCACGTTCCATGCCCACGCACCCCACCCGATGGCGTTTCTCCGTCGACGAGTCCGGTGACTTTGCCAAGCCGCAGGATTCGGTCTGCGTCGCAGGGGTGCTCTCCCCGGACGACGGGGGCGACGCGCAGCAGGTGGAGGCGACGCTGCGGGCGGTGCTGCCCTGCGTTCCATGGCCGCCTCATGGCGCGCACCTCAACCACGAGCTGTCGGCGGTGGTCTGGCACGCTGTGGCGGCGGAGGGGGCGAGTTGGCGGGCGAGGAAAGGAGTCGAGGGGCGGGTCTGTGATCGGGTGGCTGCACAGCTCCGCGACCTGGACCACGAACGCTGGCATCCTTTGCTGGCGGCCGTGCGCGCCGGTCGAACACCGCGCCTGTCGACGCTCAAGGACTTCTGGGACGAACTCCGACCGTCTCTCCAGAGGAGAGACCACGAGGTGCTGCTTCAGGTCACCAGAGACCATCGGGCGGTCGTGGGACGTGTGTTTGCGGCGCTGCGGAAGGCGAGTCGGGCCGAGCCTCCTTCGAGAATGGCATATTTTGCCTCGGACAGCTGGCTTGGAGAGCCGGAGACGAGCGGTGAAGATCGCTACCTGGGGTTGCTTCGGACACTCCTGGAGCGGGTGTGGGAGAGCCTGGAACATCTGGGGGGGCACCATGAGGTTTGGGTGGAGGTGTTGGGACGTCACGTCGCAGACTCGACGATCGCGCAGGACCTTCCGCTGCACGTGCGTCATCTGGGCGGGGTGCTCGCGGACGAGCGTGTGAGGCGCGCGGCCAGGTCGGGTGGGGTGCGCCTGGTCCCGCTGCCGATCGCGCGCTGGGAGGCGAGCCTTGATGCTCGCCTGGTTCTGGCCGACCTCGTGGCGAACCGGACGGCGAAGGTGTTTGAGATGGCGCTCCCCATCACGGGGTGTTGCATTGAGCTCCGGCATCGTATCCACATGCCAGTGACGTCGGGAGCCGCGTCGCGGCCCCACATCGCGGCAGGACCTGTGGTGGCGGATCAACTTGGCGCTGCTCGGGGAGCGGCATTCGGTGCTTTGGACCTGGGGCGAGCTCTTCGTGCGTTGGGGCCGCCGGGCGGACCCCGGCCGTGGGCGGTGGAGCAGGCGCTGTTGTGGTTGTAGGTTCGACGACGTGATCAGGAGCTGAGCATGACGTTCTTGGAGGCACTTCGCATCTTCTGTAAGTTGGCCCCGGCGACCCCCGCCGAGAAGGCAGAGGCCGCGCAGATGGTGCGGGCACAGGCGCTGCGGACAGCGAGGGGTTTCTGCGGGGGCGGTGTCGTGGAGCCGGACGATCTGGCTCAGCAGGCGTGCCTCGCGCTGTTCCGAAACGGCAGGCCAACGGCGACCACCGATCCCGAGGCGAGGGCCTACGTCTCAAAGACGGTTCAGCGCATCGGATGGGGGAGTGTGACGAGCGCCGCGCAACAGCGCAAGGTGTTCGAGCGTGCGGAGGAGGGGGAGCGGGAGACGGCCCACGAGCGCGCACCTGCACCTCCAACGGCGGAGCCGGATCGGGTCATTGAGGCGAGGGAGCAGGAGCACCTCTACCGGGAAGCTGTGACGTGGGTGCGCGAGGTGCTGAGCCCTGCCGTCGCGATCACGTTGAACACGGAGAGCGCCAGGGTGACGTTTCTTCGGACCGTGGAGGCGATGTGGCAGCTTCGAGCCGATGCGTTGACCATGGATCAGCTCGTCCAGGAAGAAATGACGCGCCCCGGGCGAACGCTGGGGCCCCGAACGGCGAAGCAGGCCAGTGACGCGGTTGACCGGCGCTTCGCCGTGGCGAGGCTGCGTTTGCTCACGGTCATGCAGGCGATCGAGCAGTTGAGCGGTCTTCCAACACCGCCCGTTCGCGCGGTGGAGTCGCTGCCTGAGGCATCTGTTGTTCTTGCGCGCATGCTGCTCGCCGCCCACCCCTATTGGCGTGGTGGGCGGGTGGCATCGCTGCGCTACGCTGTCGAGCGGCTCTGCTACGATCGTGTCGCGATGGTGTGGCGCAGCATCCTGGACGGTTGACGTGTCAGCAGGATGCTTGAGTGTGCTCTCCCATGATGCAAGCTCCCTCCGCGCAGGTCGCGTGTCGAGGGTTCGCCTGGAGATGAAGGATGAACTCGAAGCTGACCCCCGAGGCCGTGCTGGCCTCGTTCGAACGCGAAGGTTGCGTGGTGTTGGGTGCGCTTGACGCGGTACGCGCCCCTGCGTCCTCGTCGGCGCGCGCCGACGCCGTGATGTTGCCTCACGTGCGTTCGGAGCGTCTGGTGTGGTTGAAGGGGGCGGACTGGCGCCCGGCGAGCACGCCGGCTGCGGACCGGGTAGGCCTGGAACTGCGCGTGGCCTCGGATGCTCCTGGCTGGTGTTCGGTCTGGGACTCGCGCGAGCAGCCGTTGCATGGGCTGGTGGCCTCACCGGAGCAGGTCGTTGACGATCCTGCGCGGCGAGATCTGCTCTACCTCGACATGCGATCGGCCGAGCGTGCTCTGATCGGGACGGAGCGTCACAGCGGGCTGGGTCTGCTGTTCGCCAACGCCACGCTGACTGCGTTTGCATTCGGTGTCCCTCACGAGGTGCCGGCCATCGCAGCCATCACGCTCGACCTGGAGGCGCTGACGGAAGGCGTTGATGATGCCTGGCTGATCGGGCAGATGCGTGAGCGTGTGGAGCAGGAATCCCCGTGGGCGGCGGCGCTGGCCGTGGGCCTGTTCGGGCGACTTCGACACGAATCCGATGGGAGGCGTGACGCGATCATTCAGATGCTGCTGCGCGGTGAGGAGGATGGGATCGAGGCTCGGGCCGGGCAGTGGGCGCGGACGCTCGCGCCGGAGCAGCTCGATGGTCTGTCGGAGCTGGCGTCCGAGGAGGTGGACCTTCTGTACGACGTCCTCGGTGGCTTTGAGCGGGAGTTGGAGGACGAGGAACGCGAGTGGGACCGCGGATCGGCGGTCAACACGTTCGTTGGTCTGCTCCATCGCCGGGACGAGTTGGCCTGTGTACTGTGGATCCTGGGTGCGGCAGGACGGCAACTGGATTCGGCGCACGCACTGGAGTTCGTCGATGCGTGTGGCGAGCGTTTGTTCGGCGCGCTCCGATCGTGGATCGAAGGATCCGACGAGCAGCTCGAGCGCGCGGGCCTGTACGATCCCCTGGCATGGTGGGGAATCGGATGACGAGATCGTCTGGCGTGCTCTTTCGTCTAGACTTCGAGCCCACGTCTCGGCACCCCGACGTCATGCCTCGCATCGCGTGGGTCGAACGCGCGGCGCCATGGTGTGCGCGTGAGTCGCCGTCTCGGCCGGACCCAGGGACAATCCCGATTCTGACGGCATCTACCGATGGGCAGCGCGGCTCACTTTGGCTGTTCGGTGACCATGCCGACACGAAGTTGCCGCGTCATCCGCTGAGCGATGTCTCTCTTGATGCCGTCAAGAACGCGATCGCAGCCGCAAATCGCGCAGTGCCTGTCATGTGGACTTCGCTGGTGGAGCTGCGTAGCCGCTTTCTTCATCGCGCGAACGTGGTGCGGCTCAACAGCGTCAGTCGTGCCGCAGATGTGCCAGAAGGCGCGGTCGTGGATGGTGCATCACTTGGCCTCCCGGTTGCGCTTGCGGTCATCTCCGCCACACTCGGGCTTCCGTGTCCCGTGGACACGCTGGCGACCGCACGTTTGACACCCACTGGTGACACTGGCCGGGTCGAGGGTCTGGCGACGAAGCTCGTGACCGCTGGGCTCACGGCGCAGCAGGTCAGGTACGTCCTCGTGGACGGAAACAACGAGCTTGACGCGAACGCGGCGAGCGACGCCTTGAAGGCGCAAGGCATCGCCCTCCGGGTTGAGCGGGTGGAGAACTGGCCAGGCCGTTCAATTCCGGAACAGTCCTCTGCGCGGGGCCTCACCGTGCTGCTTGTCTCCAGCCTCGCCGACGCGGTGAGGGTGCTGTGGCCGTCCGATGTACTCCATGATCACCTGCAGGAGCTGATGCGTCAGCCGAGACGCCGCGAGGCGATCGCCGAGGCGCTCTTCCACATCGCTCTCGGGGACCAGCGCTCCGCGCTGGCCTGGGAGCCTGTTCAGCGGGCGGCGTCGCACACACTCGAGCACCTCGAGTCGGAGATCTCTCGCTTCGCGTGGCAGCTTCGCTTCGCGCAGACCGTCGCATCGCGCCACAGCGGCGGTGTACCGTCCATTGCGCTTCCCACGGAAGGCATCGAGCAGGTCCACTTCCACGAACTGCCCCTGCCGCATCGGCTGTTGATGGCCGCTCACATCGTCCAGAACGCGGCGACCTGCGCGTCGCCCGATCCCGCTCAGACGGAGGTGTGGGCGAAGGCGTTACTGCCCACGAACGACCTGGACTGCATGGAGGGCCACCTCAAGCTGCGCGGCGCGCTTGGTCGCCTGATCGCTGTGCTCGGTCGACCCGCGGAAGCGCTGGAGCACCAGCTCACCGTCCATCGGGGATGGCTGGCGTTGCGCGGTTGGAGCGAAGTGTCCTACAGCGTCTCCGAGTGGTTCCGCCTCGCGAGCCTCATCGAGAAAGCCCCGGAAGGAGGCGGGTTGGCCGAGGCCGAGGAGGCGTTCTTGAACCTTGGCGCGGTGGGCGAGCACATCTTCGACGACTATATGATGCACTATCGTTGCCGCGCCCGCGTCGTTTGCCCGGAGGAGCCGTGGACGGCGCTGACTCTGGACGAGGCCGTCATGCACCTGCGGAGTGTGTGGGAGCAGGCACGCAAGCCATCTTCCTTGCGGTGGTCCTCGTTGCGTTGGCTGATTGTTGCGGTGACTCTTCGGGATGGGACAGCAGCGGCAGCGGCGTTGCTCGACGAGGCAGAGCGTTCGGTTGCGGGTCAAGTTGGTGTCACACCGCTCGTGTACCGTGCGCTCATTGACATGGATCGAGGCCACGAACCTCAGGCCGCTCTGAATCGGCTGTTCGGAACACGGCCTCAACCAACTCGTATGCTCATCCAGGGCGCATGCAGTGCCCACGCCGACCCTGCCTCATGGGTGGCTCGATGGTGGTCGTGAGCGCGTGAACCTCGGACCTGTGCCGCTCCGTCACCATGGATGGAGCCTTGAGCTCACCCGTAGTTGAACGGCAGCACGCTCAGCGGCCCCCGCCACGCGGCGGTCTTCGCGCCGTGCTCCAGCAGCGCGAAGCGCTTGCTGCTCTTCCAGGCGTGGATCGTCGTGGTGCCCAGTGAGACGGCCAACGCCTGGAGCTGCTCGTCGCTCGCGAGCGCTCCCTCGTGCTCGTACTGCTGCTGAAGCAGGAAGACGCGGGCGATCGCGTCGACGAGCCCCGAGGTCCATCTCGTCTGTTGAAGGCGATGGAGGGCGTCGGTCTGGGGTTGGGAGTGCGGGGTCAACGCGAGATAACCGAGGATCTGTTCGGCGGGGTGTTGCCCCGTGAGCCCCTTTATGGTGCGGCGCGCGTTCTTGGCGGGCAGTCCTTCGAGGGCATTCCAGCGCTGCAGCCAGAACAGCTTGAGCGCGGCGGCGAGGCGGTAGATCGTATCGGGGCCCGCAGCTGCCAGGCCGTCGCTCATCAGCTGTTGGGCCCACGCTCGCAAGGACGGCTCTTCGCGAGCTGTCAGAAGCTGTTCAGCCTCGGCGAGTGAGGTCTCGTCGCCGAGGAGCAATGCTCGTTGCATGTGAGCGTGCGCCTGGTAGACGCGGTGGCGCTCAGCGTCGGCGGGCTGTGCGAAGGTCGTCTGGGCGATGCTAGAGTAGAGCAGACCCTCCTCATGAAGCTGCTCGAAGAGGTCGGAGGTCGGCTGTGTGAAGCAGCTGAAGCCGGCGGCGAGCATGCACGTGGTGGCGTAGGTGCCGAGGAAGGCGCCGATGTGTTCGGCGCGCGCCGGCTGGCCGCGGAGGTCGCGGCGACCCTCAAGCGGCGCGAGCAGGGTAGTCAGGACGTCGCGGGCGCTGTCGAAGTCCCAAGCGTTCTGGTGGCTGACCGCCACCACGTTGACGAAGTAGGTCAGCGCGGCCTCAAGATCGACCCGCTCGAGATGAGCCTCTGCGACCGCCTGGGCCGCCTGGATCAGCGGATGGGAGCGCAGCACGTGGCCGAGGTGATTGTTGGCGTGCAGCCAGATCGCGGCGGCCTCGAGCTGAATGGCGGGCTGTGGGTCGAGCTCCTGGAGGATGTAGAGGGTCAACCAGGCGGCGCCGAGGGCGTCGTGTTGGGCCAGGCGGCCTCGTGCGTCAGTCAGAAGGGCGAGGGCGAGGGCGCAGCGCTCAGTCGGCGTGGAAGGCGGCGCGGGCAGGCTGCTTTCGCGAGGAGCATTGTACCCGTCGAAGCCGTCTCGGTGGGTCTGGAGGGCGACGTGGAGCGCCTGCTGAGCACGTTCCACGTGATTCACAGGCAGGGTGGGAGAGGTGACGCGAGTCACGAGGGGCACGCGCAAGACAGCCTCTGGCTCCGCGAAGAGGCTGGAGGTGAACTTCGCGGCAAACTTCGACAGCAAGGTCTCGTCAGTGATCTCAAACGTCTGTGCATAGCCTGGCAGCGCCCCCTCGTGTCCCGCGAGGTTGGCCAGAAGGTCCGCGAGCTGCATCCCGGCCGACATCCCCTTGGGGAGGATGCACAGTCGCATCTGGACGCTGGGCCCCAGGTTGAGCGCCTTGAGTCGTTCTGTCGCCACACGCTCGAACGGCAGGAGGTTGAACGAGCGTCGCTGCTCGACACAGAGATGCACGACCAGGTTCGGGTCGGTTCCCGTCTTGAGGCTCTTGACGGTCCGAACGAGCGTCTCCAGGACGGCGGGCCCCCAGGTGTCTGCGGGCGGCGCTTTGGCCAGATCGAACTGTCCGATCATGGCGACGGCCTTGCGCGTGGTCAGGAGCGTCGCGGCCGCGTTCGCGAGCTCGAGTCGATCCGCCATCTCGGTCGCGGTGGCGTGGAACAGGTCGAAGTCGATCCCGAGGCCTTCGAACAGCTTCTCGGCAGCAAGATCGAAGTCCACGAAGGGTTCGGTTGTGCCGACACAAGCCACCGCGTGGAAGCCGGGCACGGTGAAGCTGCCTCTTTCATCGATGTATGCGTAGATGTTCATTCTCACTCCATGGCTTTGAGCGGACTGCGCCTGAATTCGACACCTGTTCGGCCAATACGTCAATTGCCATGACGCTGCTCGCGTTCAAATCAGCCGATGTCTCCATCCAGCCTCTCCTCGCCCTTGCACCCGACCCTTCCCCCTCGCGTGACCCCGCCCCGCCGCACCTCGCCGCCCCCATACAGAAAAAACATCCACCTTCGCTGTCAGTATCCTGCCCGACACCTTCTCTCCCCCCCCGAGGACCGAAGCGGCGTGGCCGCTCGGCGAGTCCATCACGTCGTTGAGGAGGTGCGGGCATGAAGCCGGAGTACGCGCGGAGCTTGAGGAAGGTGCTGGAGAGCAAGGACGCCGCGGCGTTGGCGGCGCTGCTTCGGCGCGACGCGGAGAAGGCGGCGGAGGTGTTGCTGATGTTCGGCGACGTGCTGGTGCCACTGCTGTTGCCGTTGGCGGATCGGCACGACGCGCGGGAGCGGCAGAAGGTGTACGCGGACCTGGCGGAGCTGCTGGGGCGGGAGCTGAGGTTGCCGGAGGAGTCGGTGCTGGCGTGGATCGAGGGGGTCACGGAGGAGTCGGCGCCGGACGGTCGGCGGGAGCGGCTCGCGCGGGAGGTGTCGGAGCGGCTGAGGTCGGTGGTGCTGCGGTGCATGTATCTGCGTCAGGCGGGTGGGGGGTATCGGCGCCGCGCGCAGGCGTTCATTCCGCTGGAGCGGGGACAGTTCAGGAGCCTGGAGGTGGAGCGGACGGTCGACCTGGACGCGCTGCCGGGCGAGGCGTCGTCGGCGCTGCTGGCGGGTGAGCCGAGCGTGAGCTTCAACATTTACAGCCCGCGCGGTTGAGCGGGGAAGACCAGCCTGAGTCTCAGCCGGACCCGCAGGGCAGGGAGCCGTGCGAGCGAGAGCTCGCAGGGGGCCCTGCGTCGCGGGTCCGACTGAGACTCACGGCGGTATAGGAGGTCATCATGGAGCCGATCAGTCTGGTGTTGCTGGGTCTGGGTGTCGTGCTGACGGGCGCGCTGGTGGTGGTCTGGGACAAGATCATCGAGTGGGCGCAGGACGCGTTGTTCCCGTGGCTCGACGTGATCGCGCCGTGGCTCGGTCAGCTGGCCCGAACCGCGCTCGTGGCGGTGAACCGCGTGGTGGGCGCGGTGCGGAAGGCGGCGATCGAAGGGTGGCGGGAGCTGCGAAGGTACCTGTTGAAGGTGACCGAGCAGTTCGAGCGGACGGCTTCGGGGCGGTATCTGGTCCGGATCATCAGCTGGCTGCGGCGCTCACTGGAGGAGCAGACCGTCCAGAAGCGGACGGAGGAGCAGACGGTGGCGTTCGACGACCTGCCTGCGGACGTGCAGGACGCGTTTCTTCACGGGCGCAGCAGCGAGGTGGACGTCAGTGCGACGCAGGATGGGCAGACGGGCAGGCCAGAGCTGGCCTGGTGAAGGTGGACACGATGGGACAACGACGGAGGGAGCCGATGTGGAGCATGGCGTGCGTGGCGGTCGGGGCGGTCATCGTCGGTCTGGGGATCTATGCGGTCGTTCGGATGGGGCGGCGCGGGGAGCAGGGGGTGCGTGACGCGCTGGACGCGTTCGTGGCGGGGGAGGTGGGGAGGGTGTGGGCGCGCCGGCGAGGGGACGTGGAGGTGGAGCGGTGGGTGATCGCGGTCGAGACGCGAGGGGTGGAGGCGGCGGTGCGGCGAGACTTTCATGCGCACATCCGCGCCGTGGAGGTGGTGTTCGAGCGGTCGGAGGAGGAGGGCTACCTGGCCACGGTGTGGATCGAGACGCCGGAGGGGCAGAGCCGGGCGAGCCGGGTGCTCGCCTTTGACGACCTGCCGGAGCCGGTGCAGGACGCGATGCTGCGCGGGGACGATGAGGCGCGGGTGGCGTGGCGACCGGCGTTCGATGCGCCTGTGGCGGGGGACGCGTGATGTGGGGCGTGTTGCTCGCGGCGCTGTTGGGGGGCCTGGGCGGAGGGCTGGTCGGGGTTGGCGCGGTGGCCGCGGTGAAACTCGTCCTCATGGACGATCGGGACACGCAGGCGATCGCGGACCACCTCCGGCTGAACGGCCACACGGTCGTTCACGCGGTGTTTTGTCGGTTGGTGCGGTGGAGGTCGGTGATCCGGCGGATCCTGGGGATCAAGGTTGGACCGGTCGGCGGGGTGGAGAAGGTGGTCCGCGACGAGGTGGTCTCGTTGGATGAGCTGGAGCCGGATGTGAAGCGCCAGCTCGCGCGGACTGGCGTCGTCGAGGAGCTGCGCCTGATGCGGCGCTGATCGCGCCGAGACGCGCGGCGGTCTGCAGCGGGATCGTAAACACGGAAGGAGAGGACATGCCCATGGCCTGGACACGGATTGAGTCGAGCTCTCGTGGATTGAATACGACCCGAGCGACGGAGTCGGTCGCGAGGCTGCTGTCGTCGCCACCGCCAGACCCGGTGGTGGAGCCGGCGCAGGAGGGGGCGTTCGTCGGTACACAGCCTCGAAGGCATCTCGGCGACCTGATCGTCTCGGCTGAGACGATGGAGCGGATCAAGGCGGCGCTGGCGCGGATCGAGTTTCACGACGTGCTCTACACGGAGTGGGATCTGCGGGCGATCCAGCCGTCGGGGGACTGCACAGCCATCAACCTGTACGGGCCGCCGGGCACCGGCAAGACGATGTGCGCGGAGGCGATCGCCGGGGCGCTGGGCCGCTCCATCATCCTGGTGGACTACGCCGAGCTTGAGTCGAAGTACGTCGGCGACACGGCCAAGAACATCGTGGCCGCGTTCGAGGCGGCGCGGGCGCAGGGGGCGGTGCTGTTCTTCGACGAGGCGGACACCATCCTGGCGAGGCGGCTGGTGGACCTGCGGCAGTCCGCGGACTACGGGGTGAACCAGGCGCGGAGCGTGATGCTGAAGCAGCTCGAGAGCTTCAAGGGGCTGGTGATCTTCGCCACGAACCTGGCGCAGAACTACGACCAGGCGTTCGTGCGGCGCATCCTGGCGCACATCGAGTTCCCGCTGCCGGACCTGGCAGGGCGGGAGCGGATCTGGCGGTGGATGCTGCGGCCGCGGCTCCCGGTGAGCGGCGCGGTGGACCCGGCGGTGTTGGCGAGCTGGTCGGAAGAGCTCTCGGGCGGGGAGATCTTCAACGCGTTGGAGAACGCCGCGATGGTGGCCGTCACCCGCGAGCACCCCGACCGCTGCGTGACGCCCGAGGACCTGCGGCGGGCCATCGAGACGGTGCGCAAGGCGAAGCGAGAGATCGGGACCGGGGCGTCGCGTGCGGTGACGGTGCGCGAGGTGGAGGTCCCGCTCGCGGAGGCGCCCGCCGATGTGCAGGAGGCCGCCGGAGCCCAGACGGTGGTCGAGGGGCGGTCGGCGATGACGCCCAGCGCCGCCTGAAGGAGGGCGGCCGGCGATTTCGCGTGCGATAGCCGTCAGCAGAGCGGCCGCTCCGACTCTCCTGTGCATGACCGCATGACGCGGTGGCATGAACAGGAGCAGCCATGAACCGTTATTACACCACTCCCTCCGGCATGAAGCGCGCCCAGGAGCGCCTGACCTCGGCGATCTCCGAGTATGAGAGGGTCGTCTCGGGCAACGCGGAGGCGGCCGATGCCGGGGACTCCTCGGTGTGGCACGACAACTTCGCCTACGAAGAGAACCAGCGCCAGATGCACCAGTGGGCCCGTCGGATCCGTGACCTGCGTCAGATCATGACGCAGCTGGAGGTGGTCACGCCGGCGAGAGCGCCGCAGCGGGTGCAGATCGGCTGCCGGGTGGTCGTGTGCGACACCGACACGGAGCGGGAGGAGGCCTACGTCATCGCGGGCTACGAGGACGGTGACCCGGCGGCCGGGCGCCTCTCATACACCTCGCCGATGGCTCAGGCGCTGCTGGGTGGCACCGAAGGTGAGAGCCGCGTGGTCCTGCTCGGGGACCGTCGTCGCGAGCTGGAGATCGTGGACATCTCAGGTGGGGAGGAGTGACGCATGGATTGGCAGCTGCCGCGGCTCATGATCGCGTTCGAGGGCCTGGACGGAACGGGGAAGTCGACGATCGCGCAGAGGCTCGCCAGGGAGCTGAAGGCGGTGGCGCTGAGCACGCCGGCTGAGGAGCTTCGGGGCTGCCGGCCCGCCATCGACGCGCTGTACGCGGACAACGGGCTGGCGTCGCAGCTCTATTACGCCTCGACCGTGGTGGAGGCGTCGCGCCAGGCGCGCAGGCATCAGGCGTCCGGACGCAGCGTGGTCGTGGATCGCTACTGGCTGTCGACCTGCGCCTACGATGTCTTTCGGGACGGCACGGTCGACCTGCGCGCGGTCGGAGACAAGCTGCTCCGGCCAGACGTGACCGTGTTCGTCGACGCCCTCGACGCCACGCGCGCTTCCCGGATGGAGGGACGCGGGGTCAAGACGCGGGTGGATCGTCTGAGCCTGGAGCGTGGGATGCTGCTTCGGGGCCGCTATGAGGAGCTGCTCGGCTCGGCTTGGGTCAAGGACGTGATCCGCCTGGACACGACGCACCTGAACATCGACGAGTCGGTCGACGAGGTGCTCATCGCGCTCGACCGCCTGTTCGTCGAGCCACCGCTTCGGAGGTTTGCGTGACCATCTCCCCTGACCAGGCCCCTCTCATCCAGCCCGTCCGGCGCAGCCCGACCTACCTTCGCGTGGTCGTGACGACGCGCTGCAACCTTCAGTGCGCCTACTGCCACATGGAGGGCGATCCCCATCAGTCGGGCACGCCGCACGGGTTGGACGCGGAGCTCCTGGGGCGCTGCCTGGAGGTCGCGGCGGCCGCGGGGATGCGGAAGATCAAGCTCCTCGGCGGGGAGCCGCTGCTCCGTCGGGATCTTCCGGAGCTCGTCGCGCGGCTGCGTCAGGCTGCGCCAGAGGCGGACCTGTCGATCATCACGGCAGGCGTGGTGCCGACGGAGGCGCTGGACGCCGTGCTCGGCGCGGGGCTGGACCGGGTCAACGTGTCGATCCACGGCTTTCTGCCCGCGGCCATGGCGATCCGCTATCCGAACGCGCTCCGGGGTTGGGGCAGGCGTCAGGCGTTCCTCGAGCGCGTGATGGCGTGGGGACGCCCGCTGAAGCTGAACTACGTGCTGTCGGGGCCTCAGGATGAGGCGGATCTGGAGGCGCTCCTGGACTGGGCGGCGCCGCTGCCGCTCGTGGTCAACGTGCTGGACAACCTCTCGACGGCGCTCGGGTGGCGCGGTGTGCTGCGGACCCTGGTCCGCCTGCGGGGAGAGCCGAGCGAGCGGACGCGCGTGGAGGATCCGGACAGCCTCACGACGATGCACCTGCGGTGGTCGGACGGGTTGACGGTCGAGCTCAAGCACGAGGAGCTGGGGCGGCTGGGCGCGTTCGTCGCGTGCGCTGGGTGTCCGGTCAGGGCGCAGTGCAAGGAGGGGATCTACGCGTTGCGGTTGACCCATCGAGGCAACCTGCAGGCGTGCATGGATCGGCCAGACCTGGCCATCCCGCTCGCGGACCTTGTCAGCGATGGCGGCGTGGGGGCCGGGCTGGAGGCGTGGCGCGAGTTCATGGGGAGGCTCCAGGGCGACGAGGCCAGCGCGCAGGTGAGGGGTTGGGGACGCGCACCGGAGGAGCTGCGATGAGCCGACACGACACGCTGGTGTTCATCGGTCCGCACGGGGCTGGCAAGACGACGATCGGTCAAGCGGTGGCGCTGCGGTTGGGGTGGCGGTTCGATGAGGAGATCGGTCGGCGGCTGAGGGAGGAGGCGCTGGCGCGGGATCCCGCCGCGCACGCCATGCTCACCCAGCGCGCGTTCGACCAGGCGGTGATGGCCGAGGAGCTCGAGCGCGATCGCATGCGGCGAGGGGTGTGGCGCGTGGTGGAGACGTGGCATCCGGGTAACCTGGCGTACGCGCATGCGCGGAGCGGGGAGGAGCTCGTGACGGCGTATCGTCGGGCGCTCGACGGACTGGACCGCTCCAGAGTCCTGGTGCAGCCGTTGCGCATCTCGGACGTCACAGGTTTGGCACGCCTCACGGAGCCCGGGCCGGACGGTGCGTCGCTGGTGGCGTTCTTTCAGAGCGTGGGTGTGGTCGCCGAAGGGGTCGCGGCCTCGCTGGGGTTTCGGATGCTGCCGCCGCTCCACACGGATGGTGTTGCCGCTTCGTATGTGGTGGAGCAGGTCGTCGCGTCGGTGCAGATGGCCGCGCGTGGCTGACCGTCGCGGTCTGCATCGGTGATCAGGTCGGTTCAACGCGCGGCGTGGATCGGCGCTCTGCGGCGGTTGAGGGAGGCGATGGAGCTCGTCCCGGCGGCAGGAAGAGCGCGAGGTCCAGCGGTTCATGAGTCTGGAGGGTCTCCTGGTGGGGCGTCGAGTCGCGGTGGGGGGCTGAAGGTGGCATCGAAGGGCTTCTGGAGGTGGGTTGGGGGGCTGACAGTGGCCTCCAGAAGTTTCTGGAGGTGGGTTGGGGGGCTGAGGCTGGTCTCCAGAAACTTCTGGAGGTGGGTTGGGGGCCTGAAGGTGGGCTCCAGAAACTTCTGGAGGTGGGTCGGGGGCCTGAAGGTGGGCTCGAGCAGCCGGGGGGGAGCGTGTCGAGGCGTGGAGACGGTTTCGGCGGGGGGCGGATGGTTCACTCGACGGCCTCGAACACCCCCAACCCCAGATGCGCCCCGTACCCCACGGCGATGGGGCCCTGCACGGGGACGTCGAAGGTGATCTCGAAGCCAGTGCCGTGGTGGCCGCCGCGCTGGCCGCCGCGCTGGGAGGGCCGCTCGGTGAGGAAGTCGCGCCACGGGATGTCGCGGCGGCCCGCGTGTGCGGCGAGGATGCGCGTGAGGCGTCCAGGGCGTGGGAGGCCGCGGGCGGCGAGCTGGCGGTAGAGGTCGTGCTCGGGGGTGCCCTTGTGGACCCCGTGTTCGTCGAGCTTGGGGGCTCCAGCGCGCGTGTGCTTGGGAAAGAGCGTGGAGACGAAGGGGGTGATGGAGCGCCAGGTGGTGGCGGTGGCCAGCGAGGGGGACTGTCCGGCGAGTCGACGGAAGCCGGCGAAGTCCGCCGGGAGGCCGAGGCCGAGGAGGACCAGCTGGACGCCGAAGACGTCGTAGCGGGTGACGAAGCCGGGCGAGGCGAGGAGGGCGGTGATGGCGTCGTCGAAGCCGGAGGGCGCGTAGAGGGTGAGGTGGGTGATGGTGTCGTCGGCGCCGAGCGCCTCGGGGAGGATGTGGGCGTGGGCGTTGCCTTCGAGTGGCTGCTGGGTGACGGGGTCGCGGCCCGAGAAGAGCGGATCGCCGTCGGTGAGGTGGACGAGGCGGCGGTGGACGGCCTCGGTGAGGTTCAGGGTGAGGGGGAGGCGAGGGAGGTGCTCGGCGGCGAGGCGGAAGCGGGCGATGGTGGGGCGGTCGTGGGGGGCGGTGCTGGGCGCTCGGCGCTGGATCGGGGCGAGGGCGTCGTAGTCGCGGAGGACGAAGGGGGTGGCGTGGGCGCCGGGGGGGATGGCGGAGGGCGTCGGGGCGGAGGTCAGGAGCGCGCCGAGGAGGTCGGGGGGGCACTCCTCGTCGAGCGCGCGGAAGGTGGCCGCGGCCAGGTCGGCGGGGTCGGCGGGCGGGTAGATGGCGGCGCGGTGGCCGATGGACTCGAGGAGCGCGGCGAAGCGCGTGTCGCGGTAGCGCTCGCGCCAGCGGGCCCAGGCGGGCGGCGGGAGCGGGAGCAGGAGCTGGGAGGTCCGGTCGGGGTGAGGGGGCTCGGCGGTGGGGACCAGCCAGCGATGGCGTGGGATGGCGTCCGGGTCGGTCGCGAGGGTGAGCTCGATCCAGTTGTCCGGCTGCCCGAGCCAGTGGAGGTGCTGGGCGATGTTGCTGAGGTGGCCGAGCGCCTCCAGGTCGAGATCCACATCACGCCACACCAGCCACACGGTGGTGTCGTCGCTGAGCGTGACGGTCTGCGGTCCCGTTCGGGCGCCGCGCGGCAGGGCGATGAGGGGGGACTCGCCGGCCAGCGCGTCGACGATGGCGGCGACGGCGTCGCGCGGGATGTTGTGCTTGCGCGCCGGGCCGTCCTGCCACACGGTCGCCAGGGCCGCCAGGACGTGCCAGGGGGATGGCGGCCAGGTCGCGACGTGGGCGGCCTGGGCGCGGGGAGCGTAGTGTGCGGTGGGGAAGTGGATGGCGAGGCCGAGCATGTGGTTCCCGGGGCAGGCTGTGCTGGGGTGGAAAAGCCAGAGATTCTGGGAGGATAGAGGGGATGCGGGCGCGACGCAAGGTGTTGCATGACGCCGGTCATGCGGGCCACTGCTGCGGCGTGATGAGAGTGGTCGGTGTCGGTCTGTGTCGTGGTGGCGTTGAGCCGCGCGTCGTGCAGGCGTCGAGCGCGTCGTCGCAGACGAGGCGACACAGCGCTTCGTGCGGTCGCGGCGGGTCAGCGCAGCAGGCGCGTCGTGGTTGGGAGGTTGAGGGTCGCGGAGGGGCGTCGCATCGAGGCCATCGTGTCGTAGATGAACGCACGCTCTGCGGGGTCGTTGGTCTGCATCGCGATGCTGGTGAGCGCGCGGTGGCGCGTCTGGTAGTCGTCGCAGTCGTGGACGACCTCGTCGACGGCCTGACGAGTGCGCTCGCGGATCACACGGGCGACGGCCTCCTCCTGCCGGTCGCGCTGGATGGCGCCGTAGATGCTGGCGCTGGCCTGGAGGACCTGGAGGCCAGCCTGGACGACGGCGGTCGTGGGGCTCAGGGAGGGGAGGGGCAGTCTTCGGGTGAGCGCGCTCATGAGGCCTCCTGGGGCGTGGCCGGTGTCAGGTCGCAGGAACGGTGGTTGGCTTGAGTCGTCATCGCACCATCGCCTCATCGCCTTCCGGCGGTTTCGGACAGCGGGGTCGAGGTGCGGGGTCCGCGCTGTCTATCCGGGCTCCTTGCGGAGGGCGTAGAGCTCCTCCAGCGCAGCGCGCAGCTCCTCCGTGAGCTTCGTGTGGTTGCGGGGGCAGGTCTCGGAGGCGCGGAGGTCACGAAGATCCTCGACGCGGGCGAGCAGGGTCGCGCGATGGGCGGCGGCTGCGACCTTCTCGGCGGCCCTCACGCGGTCTCGGAGGTCCGCATTACGCCTCACGGACACACGGTCGCAGTGCTGATAGACAAGGGTGGTGGTCGCCGTGGCGGCCAACACCACGCCCGCAGCGCCGAGCAGTTTTCCCCACATGGTCTAGGCTCCAGTCTTCAGGTGCGATGAGTCGATGCGCGAGGATTCGTCCGCGGATTCGTCCAGCTCCGGGGTGACGTCGATGAGCGGCCCGGAGGGCGGAGGAATCTCGACGCCGAGGGCGCGGAGGAGGTCGTGGCGGGCGTCCATCGAGGGGTCGGCGTTGTAGCTCTTGAAGCGATCGCGCATGTCTCGACGCCTGCGGTCATGTTCGGCGTGGAGCTGGGCGGACTGTCGGGCGATGTGTCGGCGCTCGGCCTCGACGGCGCGGAGGGCCTCCTCGTCGCGGGCGTCGGCGGCGCGGTAGGCGCTCCAGGCGGTGTCGAGGGCGTGCTCGAGGGTCTCTATGGCGGGGCGTAGGCGAGAGGCCATGGCGGGCTCCTTCGGGTCTGGGCTTCGTCGTGAAGCGGTTCACGAGAGGGAGAGCCGTTCGGGTCGGCTTGCTGACAGGGCGCGGGGCGATCGGGAGGCTGATCGTCTGGCGCAAAGCGACGGCGCGGCGGTCAGCAAGGTCAGTCCGCGTGCATCTGAGGTGTGTGCGATGTGGCACGCGACGACAGAGTCATGACCAAGGGAGTATGCACCATGAATGATCTCAACCTCTTCAATGACATCGCCGCGACGCTTCGTCAGCTCGCCGACCAGCTTGAGCAGGTCGCGCAGGCGGGTCCGCAGCGTGGCGCTGCCGCGTCGTCCCCCAAGAAGTCGCAGCCACTGAGCGTGGAAGCCGCCCTCGCGGCGCGGGACGTACGCACCCGGTCGATCGCCGCGGTCGGCCGTGGCGAGCAGGCGCTGTTCCCGGTGGCGATGCACATCGCGAGCACGTATCCGCGCTGCGCACCCTTGTTGGCGGCGATCAAGCGGGCGCAGGGCACCACGCGCGGGGTCAGCCTGGACCTCAAGAAGCAGTCTCAAGCGGATGTGTCGGCGATCACGACCCTCGGGACGCTGGCCTCACGGGCGCAGCTGCTGCCCGACTACAAGTACCGCCCTTCGCCGACAAAGGTCTTGACCTGCAGCGCGCCGGTCACGCCCCTGGCGATCCGGTTCTTCACGGGAGGGTGGCTGGAGCTGCATGCCTTCGCGGCGCTCGAGGGGGTGGCGAACGATGCGGGCTGGCGTATCGAGCCTCGGGTCAACATTACGCTGCCCAACGAGGACCAGTTTGAGCTCGACATCGCGATGGCCGGCCCCAAGGGGAAGCTCATCTGGCTGGAGGCCAAGACGGGCAACAACTTCGCCGCCCTTCTGCCGAAGTATCGGTCCATGACGAAGGTCCTCGGCACGGGAGAGTCGCACGCTTTTCTCCTCGCGCCGGAGCTCACGGGGTCTCCGCTCGAGGTGGCGGCCGCCTCGGCGGGCATGACCCCTGTCACGCTGGAAGACTTCGTTGACGTGATCTCGGGGCGGCTTGGGTGACCAGCGCGTCGAGCGCCGGGTTGCGCAACCGTCCATCGTCGCGGAGCGTCCGAGGACCATGCTCTCGATCGCCGTGATCCCGGCTACTCCGGCAACGTCGCGCTGCACGCCATGATGCGCTGCGGCCTTGAGACCTTCCCCGAACTTGACGCTGCGGCCAGGCGCGCCGTGCTGCGGTCGCTCCTGCTGCTCGTATGGCTCGACGGCGCGCTTCCGTTGCTGCTCGTGGTTGAGCGGCTGGAGCGCGACCCGAGCTGACGAGTCACCGCGGCGGTCGAGCGCGCCTCGTCCTGGGCCGCGGATGGGCTTGACTCCCGTCGCCTGAGCTTCACCCCTCATCCTCGCCGGGCCGAGCGGCGCGCAGGAGGTCGGAGGGAGCACCCTCGGCGGCGCGCGGGGGGGCTCGCCGTCGCGCGGAGGTTGCTCGGCGGCGCGCGGAGGTTGCTCGCCGTCACGCGGAGCTTGCTCGCCGTCGCGCGGAGCTTGCTCGCCGTCGCGCGGAGCTTGCTAGACGTCGCGCGGAACCTGCTCGACGTGTAGCAAGGCAGCGACGCCGTCCAGCAGGGGCTCGGTACAGGGCAGCAAGGTTCGCGCGCGGGCGAGGAGGCGAGGGCGGTCGGGAGGCGAGCGCGCGATGCCGTCCAGCAGGGCGCCCGTTGCAGGGAGCAGGAGGCGTGGCCGGTCTAGCAAGCATTTCAGAGTGGCGCGCAAGCTTGAAGGGGGGGGCGGTGGCCGCGTGTTGGACGGGCGCGTCCGCTGGCGTTGACCCCACCTCCAGCCACGTGCTACCCCTCAGCGTCGAGAGGCATTCAACGCGCTGCGGACCGTGTCAGGGCCGTCTTGAGCAGGAGTTTGTGATGAACGTTCTGGTGATCAACTGTGGCTCTTCGAGCGTGAAGTACAAGCTGCTGCACGCCAACACGCAGGCCGTGGCGCTGGCGGGCAAGGTCGAGCGGGTGGTCGGGGAGTCGGGGTACGTCGCGGCGGTCCGCGAGATCCTGGCTCGCGCTGGCGACCATCGGATCGACGCGGTGGGCCACCGCGTGGTGCACGGCGGCGAGCGGTTCTCTGCCCCCGTGGCTGTGGATGCCGAGGTGCTGGAGGGGATCGAGGCGTGCATCCCCCTGGCGCCGCTGCACAACCCGGCGAACCTGGCCGGCATCAAGGCCGCGATGGAGGTGCTGCCGGAGCTGCCGCACGTGGCGGTGTTCGACACGGCGTTCCACTATCGGCTCCCGCGCCGGGCGCGCACCTATGCGATCGATCCGGCCATCGCCGAGCGGTTCGGGATTCGGCGGTACGGGTTCCACGGGCCGTCGCACGCGTTTGTGGCCGAGCAGGCGTCCAGCTACCTCGAGACGCCGCTGTCGGACCTGCGCGTGATCACCTGCCACCTCGGCAACGGCGCGAGCGTCTGCGCCGTCGAGGCCGGCCACTCGGTCGAGACGAGCATGGGCATGACGCCGCTGGAAGGGCTGGTGATGGGCACGCGCAGCGGCGACATCGACGCTGGCGCCGTGCTGCACATGGTCGAATCCCTCGGAGGCGCCACCGATGAGGTCGACCGCATCCTGAACGAGCAGAGCGGCCTCAAGGGCCTCTCTGGTGTCTCGAACGACCTGCGCGACATCACCGAGCGGGCCGCCGAGGGCGACGACCGGTGTCGGCTGGCCATCAGCGTCTTCGCCCACCGCGTCCGAAAGTACATCGGCGCCTACGCGGCGGTGATGGGCGGGGTCGACGCCATCGTGCTGACCGGCGGCATCGGCGAGAACGGCGCGTCCATGCGGCAGCGCATCCTGCAGCGCTTCGAGTACCTCGGGCTGAGGCTGTCGGAGGACAAGAACAGCGACGTGCACGTCCGCCCCGACGCCCGCGTGGCCGAGATCTCCGCGACCAACTCGCGCGTCAAGGCGCTGGTGGTCGCCACTGACGAGGAGCTCATGATCGCGCGTGAGGCCGCCAAGGTCGCCTCCGGCCGCACCCGCACCGCCACCGCCGGCGCCATCCCGATCTCGGTCAGCGCCCGCCACGTCCACCTCGCTGAGGACACCTTCAAGAAGCTCTTCGGCGACGATGCCGTGCTCGAGGTCCACAAGCCGCTGTCTCAGCCCGGCCAGTTCGCCTCGACCTCCATGGTCACCCTCGTCGGCCCACGCCGCTCCATCGAGGCCGTGCGCATCCTCGGACCGCTGCGCGACCTGAACCAGGTGGAGATCTCGCGCACCGACGAGTTTCACCTCGGCGTCGACGCGCCGGTCCGGCAGTCGGGCCACGTCGCCGGTTCGGCGCCCATCACCGTCGTTGGACCCAAGGGCTCCGTGCACCTGCCCGAAGGCCTGATCTGCGCCTGGCGCCACATCCACATGACACCCGAGGACGCCGAGGTCTATGGAGTCAAGGACAAGGACGAGGTCGAGGTCGCCGTCACCGGCCGAGGCCGCGCGCTCATCTTCGGCGACGTGCTCGTGCGCGTCAGCCCGAAGTACAAGCTCGAGATGCACATCGACACCGACGAGGCCAACGCCGCAGATCTGCCGCCGTTCTCCGAAGGCGCGCTGACGGGGATCGAGGGGATCTCTGGGGAGCTCAGGCGCCGGCGACCGGTGCGGTCGGGCGAGGGCTGAGGGCTGAGGGCTGAGGGCTGAGGGCTGAGGGCTGAGGGCTGAGGGCTGAGGGCTGAGGGCTGAGGGCTGAGGGCTGAGGGCTGAGGGCTGAGGG
>Ga0100377_1000354_pt1 | contig 38639 bp, 30 predicted proteins | sample CryGeymeta201501_FD_83664 | JGI IMG/M metagenome (GOLD analysis project Ga0100377, IMG submission 83664) | Groundwater microbial communities from Crystal Geyser aquifers in Utah, USA - Crystal Geyser metaG 2015-01 | ecosystem: Environmental > Aquatic > Deep subsurface > Groundwater | place: USA... | reverse complement strand
GGGACGCAGTGTCCTCCGATTCCTCGCCGACACTCTCCTGGCCCACAGGGCAGGCCTGCCTACGCCGAGTCTCCTCCCCGCGTAGACCCCCTACTCAGAACAGTTGGGGCTGAACCGTTACGGCCATGGCAGTCGCCCAGGCAGCGCGTTGGACCGAGCTCACTCCCGGGGGCCTGGAACCACGAAAAGTGCGCCGGACTCGGCGCCTCCCCGGTCCGAGCCGGGGGCGCCGACCAGCAGCTCGGTGGCGGCATCGCCGTTGAGATCGGCACTCCACGCAAGTCCAAATCCAGCCATGTCACCAGGGTGCTCGCCGAGCACCTTGAGGTCGACATCGGCGAAGGCCGCGGTGCCCGTCCACCGGGTCTGGGGCAGGTAGACCGTGCCCGAGAGGCTTTCAGCCGGCTCGTAGGGGGCTGCGGCGGTGAGGCGGTAGTGCTGGCCGATGTATCGGCTCTCTGGCAGCAGGGTGTGGATGAACCCGTCCCCCTCGGTGAACATGATGCGGGCGTCGGCGCTGTCCTCGGGCGTCGTCGAGGCGTTCGCCAGAGGCAGGACGTAGCGGTCGATGCCTCCTTGCACCGCGTAGAGCTCGTCGGCGCCGTCGTGATCTTCGTCGGAGATCAGGACCAGCTCTCCCAGGACCCGCTGTACTGCAGCGTCGTCGACGTCGTAGACCCCAGCATGCTGGATTCCCGTCAGCAGGAGGCCCGCGCCATCGTAGGGGTCCGAGACATCGCGATGGACGGCCAGATCCGCCAGGCCGTCTCCATCCACGTCCCCCGGCTCTGAGACCGTGAGGCCGCCATAGGCATAGCTGGAGGTCAGCAGGGCGTCGGCGTCGGCCCACGACATGGATGAGGGCAGGGCGCCTGCCAGCGAGAAGATGGCGATGGTTCCTGCATGGTCGGCGTAGGTGGAGTCGCTCGGCGCGGCGGCGACCAGGTCGGCGATGCCGTCCCCATCGAGATCGTGACCGGAGAGCAGCTCGGTGCCGGCAGCGCCGCTGGCGGGACCCGCGAGGCTAGCGCCAGGGCTCGTCGACATCGCAGAAGTGTCGAAGAGCAGCACGACGCCGGCACCCGAGCCGGCGCCCGGTGCCCCGGCGGCAAGCCAGGGGTTGTCGTCGTCACCGCAGGAGGCGAGGGACAAGCCCAGGTAGCTGTCGGGCTCGGGGTTGGTGAAGGACCAGTCGGCGTCGGTGGCCGAGGTCGAACCAAGGAGCGTGGTGGGATCGGCCCACAGGTAGACCGCACCCGCGCCGCTCTCGGTACTCGTCGCGGACACCACCGCGCCCCCACCAGCGTAGTGCCAAGGCTCGGGAAGGGAGAGCACCGCAGCGCCGAAGCGATCATCGCTGGCCGCTCCGGCGATCACCGCCAGGGAGTCGCCGGCGTTGAAGGTGACCACCCCCCCCACCCCCCCCATCACAGTCATTGTCGACCCCCAGGTCCCGCCAGCCCTCGGTCGTCAGGCCGGAGCGGGTGGGGTCGGTGTCGTCGCAGTCGGTGCCGCCGTGGGCGTCGGAGGGGTCGCCGTCGTGGTCGGCGTCGTTGTCGTCGTCGCCGGCGCAGTCCTGATCGATGCCGTCGTACCAGGTCTCGGTGGCGCCGGGGTGGATGGCGGGGTCGGTGTCGTCGCAGTCGGTGTCGGCCGGGTAGCCATCGGCGTCCTGGTCCGGGGACGCGGTGCCGCTATCTGTGCCGCCGTCGCCGCCGCTGTCATGGTCCGTGGGTAAGCCGGTGTCGACGTCGTCGGCCCCGGTGTCGAGCAGCGCGGCCCTGCGCTGGGCGTAGAGGTCGGAGTTGATGAGGCAGCCCGACAAGAAGAGGGCAGCCAGGGCAAGAGCGGGCATGGAGGGCTCCGGGGACAACGGCGTTCAGGCTCGCGACTCATCCTCGCACATGGGGCGGGGCCCGCCAGGAGATGAGTACGGGTCGTGGGCCGCGAGGCGCCAGGGAGCGGGGCTGATCCGCGAGCATCCTTCGTCGCATGCGATTCCTGTAAATGCTTGTCGGGCCGATGGTAGGCTGCGAGCCCCCTTCCCGGCCGCCCCGCAGGAGCACGCGATGCGTACACCCGAGCTGCTTGCTCTCCCCCTGGTGCTCGTGCTGCTGCACGGCTGCACAGCGACGACGGCCCAGATGGGCGGGGACAAGCCGGGCGGCGACGGGGGCGCGGCCACCGGCGACACGGGCGGCTCCGACGGTGGCTCCGACGGTGGCTCCGATACCGGCACGACCACGGACGGCGGCGGCTCGGACGGCGGCTCGGACGGCGGCGGCTCGGACGGCGGCGGCTCGGACGGCGGCGGCTCGGACGGCGGCGGCTCGGACGGCGGCGGCTCGGACGGCGGCGGCTCGGACGGCGGCGGCGACACGGGCACGCTGCCGGATCCGGACGAGGACGGGGACGGCTGGACGGTGGGCGAGGGGGACTGCAACGACGCGGACCCGGTGGTGAACCCGGACGGTCTGGAGGGCGACCTGCCCGATGGCATCGACCAGGACTGTACGGGCCTGGCGGATGATCGCAGCGTGTGTGCGGACGACCTGGCGGACTACGGGACGATCCAGGCGGGCCTGGACGGAGCGCCGCTGGACTTCACGCTGAGGATCTGTCCAGGTACCTATCACGAGGACCTGGTGGCGAGCCGGCGGGTGTCGCTGGCCTCGGCGGCGGGGGCGGCGGTGACCATCGTGCAGGGCAGCGGCGTGGGCCCGGTGCTGACGGTGGGCCCGGTGCGCGGTGGAGCCAGGGGCGTGCTGACGGTGACGGGGCTGACATTCACCGGTGGCGTGGCAGAGGAAGGCGGCGGGATCCTGGCCCAGGGCGCGCAGCTGGCGCTGGTGGACAGCGTGTTCATGGGCAACACGGCGACCTACGGCGGCGGCGGGGCCCTGGTGAGCTGCGCGGCGACGGTGACGGGCACGACGTTTTCGGGCAATGCGGCGGAGCTGGCGGGGGGCCTGCTGGCCTGGGACGGGCAGGTGGACGTGGAGGACTCGATCTTCAGCGCGAACTCGGCGACGACGACGGACGACACCTGGTCGGGCAGCGGCGGCGGCGGCGGCGGTATGCTGCTGAACGGGTCCTCGAACGTGCGCAACAGCACCTTCGACGGCAACGACTCTGCCTACAATGGCGGCGGTCTGTACGTGCTCTACGGCAGCGGCGAGGTGAGCGGGAACACGGTGAACGGCAACCACTGCGGAGAGGACGGGGGCGGGGTCTACCTGAACCAGAGCACCTTGACCTTCTCCGGCAATACGCTGCTCAGCAACGTGGCGGACGACGACGCGGGCGGCCTGCGCGCCTACGTCTGCGCGGCGACCCTGTCGGACAACACCTTCCTGTCGAACACGGCGGCCGACGACGGGGGCGGCATGAAGGTGTCGCACTACACCAACGAGATCTCGGGCAACTGGTACGAGGACAACCAGGCCGGCGACGCGGGCGGCGGCATGGAGCTGGACAACGAGACCTCTGACATCGCCGGCTGCACCTTCATCGGCAACCGGGCGGGCCGCGGCGGGGGCATGCACTCCTGGCGCAGCCAGGGGACCCTGACCCTGTCGGATCTGTCCTTCCAGGACAACACGGCATCGGGCTGCGGCGGGGCCATCCAGCTGGACAATGACAGCTACCTGGTCTCGGCCTACCGGATCACGGCGACGGGCAACACGGCCACCGATGGCGGGGCCATCTGCACCGAGCGCATGTACCAGGACGACGGCTCGACGGTGGACACGCGGCTGGTGCTGGGGGCCTCGCTGCTGGCCGGCAACACGGCCAGCGACGATGGTGGCGCCCTGTTCGTGCGGGCCGGCGATGTGTCGGCCATCAACGTGACGGCGGCCGACAACACGGCGGTCCAGGGTGCGATCATCCTCAAGGACGGGTCGCTGGACCTGAAGAACGTCGCGATCACGGGCACCGTGGGCGCGGCCGCGGTGGAGGTGGAGTCCGGCACCCTGGTGGTGGACCACTCCGATCTGTACGACAACGCGGGCGGCGCCACTGTGGGCGCCGACGACCCGACCGGGACCGACGGCAACATCGCCCTGGCCCCGGCCTACCTGGACCCGGAAGCGGGCGACTACCACCCTGGCACGGACAGCCCGCTCCTGGACGCGGGCGATCCGAGCATCCACGACACGGATGGCAGCCGCTCCGACATCGGCGCCACCGGAGGCCCCCATGCTCCTTGAGTCTCCTGCGCTGCTCGCGACCCTGGGCCTGCTGCTGGCCTGCCAACCGGGCAAGGCCCCGGCCGGCGGCGGTGACACGTCCCACGGTGACGGCGGCGGGGACACCGGCCTGACCACCGACGGGGGCAGCGACGGGGGCAGCGACGGGGGTGCTGACGGGGGCGCCGATGGTGGCAGCGACGGGGGCGCTGACGGGGGCGCTGACGGGGGAGGTGACACCGGCACCGCGCTGGTGCCCCAGACCGTGTTCATCAACGAGCTGATGGCGAAGAACGTCTTCAGCATCGCCGACGAGACCGGCGCTCACCCCGACTGGGTGGAGCTCTTCAACAGCGGCGACGAGGACGTGTCGCTGGCTGGCTGGACCTTGAGCGACGACCTGGCGGAGCCCGGCAAGTCGGTGCTCGGCGACCTGGTCCTGCCGGCCCACGGCTACCTGGTGCTCTTCGCGGACGGAGACCTGAAGGACGGCCCGGAGCACCTCTCCTTCTCCCTGAGCTCGGACGGTGAGGAGCTGGGGCTGTACGACGCAAGCGGCCAGGCCGTGGACCTGCTGCGCTTCGACGCGCAGCCCCACGACACATCGGCCGCGCGGGTGCCCGACGGCAGCCGGAGCTGGGTGCTGAGCAAGCCCGCCTCGCCAGGGGCCGGCAACGGCGGCGCCGGTCCCCCCGAGCCTGACGCGGACCGCCTCTCGGTCGACGTGGAGTCGGTCCTGGGCCGGGTCGAGGACGCCTCTGAGCTCTTCGATCCCGACAACCTGCCCTCCTTCGACATCGAGCTGGCGCCGGCGGCCATGGCGGCCCTGCTCGCCAGCCCCTACGAGTGGGTGCAGGGCACCGTGACAGTGAACGGGGAGCGCTACACCTCGGTCGGGGTGCGGACCAAGGGGGAGAACTCCTGGGAGCCGCTGACGGCCAAGCCCTCGCTGAAGCTGAAGGCGAACGAGTACCCCGATGGCCCCGGCGAGATCTACGGCCTCAAGGAGATCACCCTCAACAACATGGACAATGACTTCTCCATGATGCACGAGCGGCTCGCCTACCGGCTGTACCGCGAGGCGGGGGTGCCGGCGGCCCGGGCGACCCACGCCTGGGTGACCCTGAACGGAGACGACTACGGCCTGTACGCCCACCTGGAGACCGTGGACGAGCAGATGATCGCCCGCTGGTTCGACGACGCGGGCGGCACGCTCTTCGAGCAGTGGGACGTGGACTTCTACGACGCCTACGTCCCGTCCTTCCAGCTGGAGTACGGGGACGACGACCGGACGAACCTGCAGGGCCTGGCCGACGCCATGGAGCTGTCCCCGGCGCACGTGGCGTACGTGGCGGGCGCCGACCACCTGAGCTGGGAGAGCTTCCTGCGCTACTGGGCCGTGGGCGCGGTGGTCGGGCAGTTCGACTCCTACCCCTACAGCTCGCCGGGCGACGACTGTCATGTGTACGACGACCCGACGAGCGGGGTCCTGCAGTACATCCCCCACGGCGAGGACGAGACCTTCTACTCGCCGGACTACGACGTGGAGGACAACACCCACGGGATCCTGGCCCAGACCTGTAAGGCGGACCCGGCCTGCGAGGCGGCCTTTGTGGCCCAGGTGGACGAGGTGCTGGATATCGCCGACGCCATGGACCTGCTGGGCTACTTCGACGAGGTCCAGGCCCAGGTGGCGCCCCTGACCGTGGCGGACCACCGCCGCTGGTACGACCTGAGCTACGTGAGCTACTACCAGGACGTGATGCGCAGCTTCATCGATGGCCGGCGCGCCGCGCTGCACAACCAGATCGGCAGCCGCCCCTGAGGGCTCCTGCGCGGCGGCATCGTCGCCCTGGTGGGCCCCTTCGCGGGGGCTGCGCCTGGGCCCTGGCCCGCGGGTGCACCCAGCGACTACGGTAGCCGGGATGAACGGCACCCAGCTCGCCCGGCATCTCCGTAGCGCCAACCTGGCTGGCGCTGCCGACGTGCAGGCCCTGCTCCAGCAGGTGCCCCAGCCCGGCATGGACGATGTGCTGCCGCTGCTGGAGCTGTGCCTGGGCCACGGCGCCGACGCCGTGCAGCAGCACCTGCGCTGCACCCTGCTGGTGCAGCTCATCCGGGCCTGTGGGGACAAGCGGCTCTTCCTGCCCCTGGTCCGGGCGCTGAAGCCCGCCGACCAGACCCTGCGCAGCTCGCTGCTCCGGGCCCTGCCGGTGGTCAATGACCCGGCGCGGCACGACGAGCTGTGCAACCTGCTGCGTGAGCAGGAGGGCGCGCTGCGCGTGGCCGCCGCCCGGCTGCTGAGCCAGGTGGGTGGCCGGCAGGCCCTCGATCGCCTGGGCCAGCTGGTCAAGGAGCGGTCCTTCGCCGGTCGCGTGCCCGCGCTGGAGGCGGCGGTCCGCATCGGCGGCCACCGGTCGGTGCCGGTGCTGCTGGCGGCTTTTCCGGTGGCGGCGGCGACGGAGCGGGCCCTCATCGTGCGGCTGCTCGGGGATCGCGAGCACATGGGCAGCCAGCGGGGGCCGGCCCTGCAGGCGCTGGGTCAGCTCCTCACCGATCCCGACGAGACCCTGGCGGTGGCGGCCATCCAGGCCTTCGCCCAGCTCGCCGGTGAGGACGAGTGGTTCGACCACCTGGCCCCGGCCCTGGAGTCGACCCGGCCCGCCGTGGTGCGGGCGGCCATTGCGACCATGGCGGGCTTCTCCTCGCCCCGCACCATCGCGACCCTGCAAGGCAAGCTGCGGGCCGGCCCGAAGTCGGTGCGCACGGCGGTGCTCGACACGCTGGAGGCCATCGCGACGGACGCGGTCCTGCCGGTGCTGGTGGACGCCCTGGGTCACAAGAGCCTGCCGCTGCGCGCCCGAGCGGGGGAGATCCTGGGCCGCCTGGGGGCCAGCGGCAAGGTGGAGGTCTCGCGCACGGTGTTGTGGCTGCTGCGCAGCCGGGACCCCGAGGTGCGGCGCATGGCGGTGGAGGTCGCGCGCCAGAGCAAGGACGCGGCCGATGTGTTGTGGCCGCGCCTGTTCACGCACCTGCGGGACGAGGACTGGTGGGTCCGTGAGCGCGTGGCCGACGCCCTCATCGAGCTCGGGGGCAAGCGGCTGCTGCGTTACGTCGTGGCCTTCCTGGAGGATCCGGCGCCGCCGGTGCGCATGTTCGCGGTGGATGTGGTCCGCCGGCTGGAGGCGCCCGAGGCCCTGGGCGCCCTGGTTCGCGTGGCCCAGAAGGACGACGACTGGTGGGTCCGCGAGCGGGCCATGGAGGCCATCGCCGCCCTCGGGGACGCGCGGGCGGTGCCCTACCTGGTGCACATCGTCGTCAACGAGCCGGTCCTGCGCCTGGGGGGGCTGGCGGCCCTGACCCAGCTGGGGGCCCAGGAGGCGGCGCCCCACGTGGCCCCGCTCCTCGCCGACGCCGACGCGGACGTGCGCCTGGCGGCCCTGCGCTGCTTGGAGAAGGTCGGGGATCCCTCCCAGGCCCCCGCCCTGGTGCCCCTGCTCTCGGACCCCCGGCAGCCGATCCGCGACCTTGCCGCCCGCCTGGCGACGGGCTGGCGGCTGAGGATGGACGTGTCGCCGACCGACGGGGCGGTGGCCTCGCCGGTGGACCGCCTGCTGGTCGACCTGAGCGAGAGCGGCGGCGATGACCTGCTGCTCATGCCGGGGCGGCCGCCGGCCATCAAGCGCCTGGGTGAGATCCAGCTGCTGGATCAACCGGTGCTGGACGACGCGGCGGTGCGGCGGCTCCTCGTGCCGCTCTTGTCCGCGCACCAGCTCGCCGACCTCGACGAGCGGCGGGACGTGGACCTGTCCTATGAGGTCGAGAGCCACGGCCTGCGCTTCCGGGCCAACGTCTTCCACCAGATGCACGGCCTGGCCGGCGTCTTCCGCATCGTGAAGGGGGCGATCCCGACCCTGGCGCGCCTGGGGCTGCCGCCGGTGGTGGCGTCCCTGGGGGAGCTGAAGAACGGGCTGGTGCTGGTCGGCGGCCCGACGGGCTCGGGCAAGTCGACGACCCTGGCGGCCCTGGTCGACAGCATCAACCGGTCCAGCCGGCGCCACGTCATCTCGCTGGAGGACCCCATCGAGGTGGTGCACCCCTACCACAAGGGCCTGGTGAACCAGCGCGAGGTCGGCACCCACACGTCGTCCTACGCGGCGGCCCTGCGGGCGACCCTGCGCGAGGATCCCGACGTGATCCTGGTCGGCGAGCTGCGCGACCTGCAGACCATCGCCTTCGCGGTGTCGGCGGCCGAGACGGGCCACTTGGTCTTCGGCACGGTCCACACGGTCTCGGCCGACACGACCCTGGACCGGATGATCAACACCTTCCCGGCGGCCCAGCAGGACCAGGTGCGCTCGATGCTGGCCGGCAGCGTGCGGGCGGTGGTCTGCCAGTACCTGCTGCCCCGGGTCGATCGGGAGGGTCGGGTCCTGGCCTGCGAGGTGATGTTGAGCACGGACGCGGTCACGCACATGATCCGCACGGGCAAGTGCTTCCAGCTGCCCTCGGTCATCTCGACCTGTCGCGCCCAGGGCATGCAGCTCATGGACGCCGAGCTGCTGCGCCTGTTGCAGGAGGGCGTCATCTCGGGCGAGACGGCCTGGGTCAAGGCCCGCAACAAGCGGGACTTCGAGGCCTTCCTGGGCCCGGGCGGCGCCGACGGCCTGCTCGGGACCGCCGCGGCGGGGGGCTAGGTGGCGCTGCTGGACTCCTTCCTGCGCGTGGTCGTGGACCAGCGGGCCAGCGACCTGCACCTGCACGCGGGCAAGCCGCCGACGGTGCGGCTGGATGGCGAGCTGGTGCCGCTGCCCTTCCGCCACCTCAGCGACGTGGAGGCGCGCCGCTTCGTGCTGGAGGTGCTGAGCCCGGCCCAGCAGGCGCGGCTGGAGTGCGACCAGCAGCTCGACTTCGTCTACGTGCTGCCGGGCGTGGCGCGCTTCCGGGCCAACGCCTTCATGCAGCGCGACGGCCTCAGCGCGGTGCTGCGGGTGATCCCGGCCCACATCCCGAGCCTGGACGAGCTGCTGCTGCCCGGCGCGCTGCGCGAGCTGACCCGGCTGCAGAACGGGCTGGTCCTGGTGACCGGCCCGACGGGCTCGGGCAAGACGACGACCCTGGCGGCGATGCTTCGGGAGATCGACGCGACCTCGCGGCGCCACGTGATCACGCTGGAGGACCCGGTCGAGTTCGTACACCGGCCGACCCGCGGCCTCATCACCCAGCGCGAGGTGGGCACCGAGGTCGAGTCCTTTGCGGCCGGCTTGCGCTCGGCCCTGCGCGAGTCGCCGGATGTGCTGATGCTGGGGGAGCTGCGCGACCAGGAGACGGTGAGCCTGGCGCTGCAGGCGGCCGAGACCGGGGTGCTGGTGCTGGGCACCCTGCACACGAACTCCGCCTCGGCGGCGGTCGACCGCATCGTGGACGTGGTGCCCGAGGCATCTCGCGAGCAGGCCCGCAGCGTGCTGTCGGTGTTGTTGCGGGGCGTCGTGGCCCAGCAGCTGTGTCGGCGATCGGTCGGCGAGGGCCGGGTGGCGGCCCTGGAGATCATGCTCCAGAACCACGCGATCTCGAACCTGGTGCGCGAGAACAAGACCCACCAGATCGACGGCTACCTGCAGTCGGCCAGCAACGATGGCACCGGCGCCCAGAGCATGGACCATTGCCTGCTGCGCCTGGTCCGGGACGGGGTGATCGACACCTCCGAGGCGCTGCGCGTGGCCAACGGGCCCGAGCTGCTCCGCGACCGGATCGCCGAGCTGCCGGCGGAGTCCTGAGTGGCGGCGGGACGCCGGGAGGCGACGGGCAGCAGCGCGCGTGAGCGCCAGCCCCACCTGGTGGCGCGCTTCGAGGCGGCGGCGGCGGCCCTGGCCCGCGGCGGGCAGGCGGCGGACGGGGGCTGGTTGCTGGTGGCGCTGGTGGCGCCGGAGCTGCGCAGCGCCGGGCGGCTGGATCCGGACGCCGGGCGCCTGGGCCGGGCAGCGGCCGAGCTGCTGGCCCAGGGGCGGGCCCGGCTGGCGGCCGCCCGGGTGGCCGCCGCGTCGGGGGACTGTGAGCGGGCGGCTGCGCTGCTGCGCATCCTGGGCTCGGATGAGGGGGCGCAGCGGGTCGAGGGTTGGGGAGGGGACCGCATCCCGCTGGACACGCCGGTCCAGGGCTTGTCGACGGGGGTCGAGGCCGTGGCCGACGCAGAGGCCGTGCGGCGTGGGGCCCGGCGTGCCCTGCAGCGCCTGCGGGCCGGGGGCCGCGGCGACCTGGCGCTGGTCATGGCCGAGGCCCTGGGCCTGGCTGCAGAGGTCCGCAAGGCGGTCCACGGCCTGGGCGACCAGGCGGCCCGGGCGGAGCGCCTGTCCCAGGCGGGTCAGGCGCTGGCCGCGGCCCGCGCCTGGATCGACGCCGAGCAGCCAGGCCGGGCCCTGCTCGACGTGGTGCGCGTGCCGGTGGGCGACCCGGAGTACCGGGAGGCCTGCGTCCTGGCGGCCCACCTGGCCACATCCCAGGACAGCCTGGGCTTCGAGCTGGACCACATGCTCAGCGCCTTCGTGGGCGCCGGCCCCCAAGGGCCCGTCGAGGTGGACGCCTTCCGCGAGCTGGCCGCCTTGTACTTCAAGCACGGCCAGCTCGCGGCCGCCCGGGAGCTGCTGGACGGGGCCCTGGCGGCACGGCCGGACGATCCCCAGGCGCTGGCCTTGTCCGAGCGGCTGCCGGTCCGTCGGGAGCTGCGCGCCGTGGACGCGCTGCCCGAGCTGCCCGAGCTGCCCGAGCTGCCCGAGCTGCCCGAGCTGCCCGAGCTGCCCGAGCTGCCCACCCTGCCGCCCATGCCCACGGCAGCGCAGCCCGCGCCTGCCGGGGCCCGACCCGGTACAGCGGCCGACCCGCGGGGCGGCGCGGCGACCCTGGTGCCGCCGGGCTTCACGCGGGCACCCGAGGCGAGCCGGGCCCCGGGGGCTCGCCCCGGTCACACCTGGACCCCGGCGCCAGAGTCCGGGCCTGCCGATCGCCTCGCGACCGCCCCCCCCGAGCATGGCCCGTCCCTGTCGCCGGGCGGGCTGCCCTTCGAGCCCGGGGCCCGCATCGCCGGGCGCTACCGCATCGAGGCCGAGCTGGGCGAGGGCGGCATGGGCAAGGTCTTCCGCGTCTTCGACGAGAGCGTCGGGGACGTGGTGGCCCTGAAGGTGCTGCAGCTCGCGACCCGCAACCCGCGCATGTTGGAGCGCTTCCGGCGGGAGCTGCGGCTGACCCGGCGCCTGAGCCACGACAACGTGGTGCGCGTCCACGACCTGGGCGTGGCCGGCGGCTGGCCCTTCATCACCATGGAGCTGCTGGAGGGCTGCGACCTGGCCCAGCGGCTGGACGAGGGCCCCGTGTCCCTGGAGCAGGCCCTCTCCTACACCCGCCAGGCGGCCCTGGGGCTGCAGGCGGCCCACGACCAGGACATCGTCCACCGCGACATCAAGTCGGCCAACCTCTTCCTGACCCGCGATGGGGTCATCAAGGTCATGGACTTCGGGTTGGCCCGCACCCAGGGCCCCTCCTCGATGACCCAGGTCGGCATGCTCGCGGGCTCGCCGGCCTACATGGCGCCCGAGCAGGGGGCCAGCCTGGGCAACGCCACGGCGGCCTCGGACCAGTACGCCCTGGGCGTCGTCTGCTTCGAGCTCCTCACCGGCTCGCTGCCCTTCCGGCACGACGAGCTGCTGGGCCTGCTGCGCCTGCACGCCGAGGCGCCGCCGCCGCCGCCGAGCCGCTTCCTGCCCATCCTGCCCGATGCCGTGGACCAGGTGGTCCTGCGGGCCCTCTCCAAGAGACCCGCGGACCGCTTCCCGAGCTGCCGGGACTTCGCCCAGGCCCTGGCGGAGCTGCACCCGGGCGCCTGAGCCCGCTGCTCGGCCCGCTGCTCAGCCCCCGCTCAGCCCGGCATCGCTCGGATCTTGTCCTGCACCTGGACCTGGTCGGCGGTGCCAAACCAGGTCCAGTAGATGACCATGTCGGACTGGATCACGTAGGTCTTGGGTGGGTTGCGCTCGGCCCAGGTGTTGACCAGGGTGGCGGTGGCGTCGGTCAGGACGGCGTCCACGCCGTAGCTGCTCGCCCAGCCCGCGGCGTCGGCGGTGTCGGCCGTGGCCCCGTTCTCGTCGCGGCCCACCAGGGCGACGGTGGTCACCCCGCTGACGCTGCCGAGCCAGCCCATCATGCTCTGGAAGCCGACGTCGTCCATGTCGCCGACGATGAGCAGCACGGGCGTGCCGTACTGGGCGTGCAGGGACCAGGTGGCGCCCGTCTGGTTGGTGGTCGACAGGTCGTAGGCGGTGTCCCCGGCGGCGTAGCCGGTGCCGACGATCTGGATGCCGGTGTCGCCGCTGTCGCCGGCGCCGCCGTCGGTGGTGCCGCCGTCGGTGGTGCCGCCGCCGTCAGCGGTGCCGCTGTCGGTCATGCCGCTGTCGGTCATGCCGGTGTCGCCGGTGTCCGTGCCGTCGTTGTGAGGGACGGTGTCGTTGCCGCTGCCGCCGCCGCCGAAGCCGGGGCCGGAGCCGCCGGTGCAGGATGCAGCGAGGACGAGGGCGAGGCCGATCAGGCCGGGGAGGAGCTGGATGGTGCGCATGGCGGCGACGGTAGCACGCCGGGTGCCCACCGGCGGCCCCGTCGAGCGCGAGTCCGGGCTCAGGGGCTGCGGTCCAGGCGGTAGCTGCCATGTTCCCAGGTGGCCCGCGCCCCGAAGGCCGTCGGCGCCGGGTGGGCCGGGTCGGGCGAGGGCCAGCCCTCGCACCAGAAGTCGACGCCGTGCTGCCAGCCGGTGATGCCCTGCAGGATCTCGCAGCCGTCGTGGCGGTCGCGGGTCCCCAGGCCCTGCCGCGGGACCAGCAGCCAGGGCCCCTGGGGCGGCGCCAGCTCGAGCTGCAAGGCCAGCGCCCGCTCGGGCTCGAAGCCCCGGGCCGAGCGGGTGGCCAGGTGCAGGCCGTCGTGCCACCACAAGGCGCAGGCCGCGACCCCGCCCAGCCCGGCTGCGACACGCCCACCCCGCCCGCGCAGCGAGGGCCCCAGGCCCACGGCGGCCAGCAGGCCGAGAAGCACGCCGGGCACGACCTGCATGCGCACGATGGCGGTCTCCAGCCCGGCCAGCCAGCCCAGGGTCACGGCGAGCTGGGAGAGGAGCACGAGGCCGACCAGCCCGAGGGCGGGGGCCTTGCGGCGCGCGGCGAGGACCAGGCCGACCAGGCCGAGGGCGGCGAGGAGCAGGCCGCCCGAGGACAGGAGCTGGTGGGCGAGCTTGCCGAGCGAGTCCAGGTAGCGCGCCCCGTCAAAGCGCTGGAGCAGGCCGTCCCAGTCGGCGTAGTCGACGGGTGAGGGCGCCACGCCGCGGGCGCCGTTGGCCTTGAGCGCGAGCCAGGCCAGCGGGCCCCACAGCCCCACCAGCGCGGCCGGCTGCCGGCGCCACAGCAGGTACAGCGCGACCACGGGCCAGCCCTCGTAGCGCACCAGGCCGATCAGGCCGATGAGCTGGTCGGCCGCCCACCAGGGCCCCTCGCCCTCGCGGGCCCGCAGGGCCAGGGCCAGCCCGCCCAGCAGGACCGCCAGGAAGGTGCCCTCCTGGTACAGGGCCGTCGACCAGCACAGGTAGGGGCCGAACAGGCCCACCGGCAGGAAGAGCCAGCCGGCAGCGCTGCCGCCCATGCGCCGGGCCGCCACCGCGCCGGCCGCGACGCCGAGCGACGCGACCACGGCCAGGGCCGCCCGGGCGGCGTCGTGGCTACCCCCCAGCGCCGCCACCCCCCCGATCACCGCCTGGGTGGCCGGCAGCCAGTCGCGGACCAGCAGGTGGTCCCGCCCCGCCCAGCGCTGGAAGGCGTCAAAGGCGAAGGGCAGCGGCGTGGCGCGCAGCAGGGCCAGGCGCGCCCCGAGGGCCAGCAGGAAGGCGACCAGCGGGAGGACGGCACCGTGCCGACGCGATGTCAGCGCGGCGTCGGACACCAGGCCGGCGCGTCGACGCCCTGCACGGTCCAGGCCGCGCAGCCGTCGCAAGAGACCGCCCCGTCCAGCTCCAGGGTCTGCCGCTGGGCGAAGTGGGCGGCGAAGATCCCGTCCACGGGCTCCAGCTCGCAGGCCTGCTCATCGACCCGCCAAGCGCCTTCGACCGCGGTCGGCTCGTCGCCGTCCAGCGAGACGAAGCCGCGGACCGTGGCGTCCGCCACCCGCTGGCTCTCGTCGTCCAGCCGCAGGGTGTAGTGCAGGTCCAGGCTGACCAGGGCGTCGGCGCAGGCGACGTGGGCGCCGCAGGTGGTGGCCGAGGCGTCCAGGTGGACCAGCTCGCCCTGGTCCTGGACCTCGATGGAGCCGTCCAGGTACAGGTCGAGCCCGTCCTCGTGCAGGACCGCGAAGCGATCGCCGGAGACCCAGGCGTCATCAGGGCCGTCGTAGCGCTGCAGGCGACCCAGGATCAGCGTGCCGTCCTGGAGCGAGCAGCCGCCGGTCCAGGTCTCGATGCCGTCGATGATGTCGACCGAGGGGCAGGACAGGCCCTGGGGCACCGCGTCGGCGGTGGCGTCCACCAGCTCCAGCAGGCCATCGGGCTGCACGGCATCCCAGGTCGCACCGATGGCTTCGGGCGAGGCCAGGGGCGCCGTGTCGGTCGGCAGCGGCGCCCCACAGGCCGCCAGCAGGGCGACGAGGGGGAGCATGAGGGGGGCGGGGGGCTTCATGTGAACCCTGAGTATGGCCTCGGGGAGGGGATCGTCAAGCCGCGCCCCTCGGCCGGGGCCCGGGGGCGGCCTGCGAGGGTGGTCTCAGAGCAGGCCGTGTCCGGCGCCCTGACCCCCCTCGGGCGGGACCCACTGGATGATCTGGTAGGGGTCGCGGATGTCGCAGGCCTTGCAGTCTACGCAGTTGCCGAAGTCCACCTGCAGCTCCTCGCGACCCGTGGCATGGCTCTCGACCATGCTGTAGACCTGGGCGGGGCACAGGCGCACGCAGGGGTTGCCGTACTCTTCTTTGCAGCGAGTGGCGCAGATCCCGGTGTCCTGGATGACCAGGTGGGTGGGCTGCTGCGCGTCGTGCCGGCGGCCCGACAGGGCGGCTGCGGTCTGCTTGTCCACCAGGTAGCTGCCGTCGTAGCTCAGGTCGTCCTGGCTCGGGTAGGGGTGGCTGCCGTGCACCGCGGCAGCCTTGCGCATGCCCTCAAAGTCCGGCTGCAGGGCCGCGACCTCCTGGCCGGGGCCGAAGAGGAACTGCCGGACGCCCTTGAAGCCGCCGGCCACCAGGCCCTCGGACATGGCGGCGCGCCAGTTCAGGGCCGGAGCCAGCTCGGTCTTGATCCACGAGGCGTCGATCATGTCCTTGAACCGGGCCATGGCCTTGTCCGAGGTGTCGCCGGACAGCAGCGCCTGGAAGGCGGTCTCGGCGGCGAGCATGCCGCTCTTCATGGCCAGGTGGATGCCCTTGAGCCGCATGGGGTTGAAGAAGCTCGCGCTGTCCCCGACGATCATGGCGCCGGCCGCGTGCGGCGTGGGCATGCTCGCCCAGCCGCCCACACTCACGGTCCTGGCGCCGAACTGCACGACCTTGCCGCCGGCCAGCTGCCGCCGGACCTTGGGGTGGTTCTTGAGCTTCTGCAGCAGGTACTGGCAGTCCATGGCCGGGTCCCGGGCATCCAGGGACACCCGCATCTCGACGCAGATCCTGTCGCCCGCCATGGTGGTGATGGCGGCGTCGCCGAAGGTCTCCAGGTCCAGTGGGAAGCCGGCCAGCAGCGTGACCTCGCCCCGCTTGACGCTGCCCGGCGGCATCTCCAGCACCTCGGTGCAGCCGAGCTGGTAGACCTGAGGCTGGCTGTCGCGGTCCAGCTCGAGCTTGTTGATCAGGATCCGGGACAGGTGGCCGCGCGGACCCTCACCCAGGACCGTGATCTTGGCTTCCAGGTCCATGCCGGGCACGTAGGTCGGCTTGGGGCTGCCGTCCTTGTCGACACCCTTGTCGCCGGTGCGCACGCCCACGACCTTTCCGGGGTCATCGGCGTCCCAGAGCAGGTCCACCCCGGCCAGGCCGGAGAGGATCTTGACGCCCTTGCCCGCGGCGATGCCGGCCAGCCACCTCTGGAAGCGGGCGACCGAGATGATGGGCAGGCCGTGGTCCTGCAAGAAGGGCGCGACCATGGGCGCCTTCAAGGCCCGCTTCTCGGTCAACAGGTACATGTCCTGACGATTGATCGTGCGCTCCAGGGGGAAGTCGCCCCGCTCCTGCCAGTCGGGCACCAGCTCCTGGAGCGCCACCGGGTCCAGCACCTCGCCCGAGACCGCCTGGGCGCCGCCTTGCGAAGCCCCGCTCTCCGAAGCCCCGAGCGCCGTGCCCCTGTCGATGAGCGCGATCATGGGCGCGTCCAGCTGCTCGTCGGCCGGGGCCGTCGCGTTGTGCTGCTGGATGAGGTCCATCAGGTGGATCGCGCCTGCCAGGCTGGCGGGGCCGCCGCCGACGAAGAGGACGTCGACGGGCATGGTGTGGCGTTCCATCTCGACTCCTTAGAAGGATGTCCATGCGGAGGCGCGCGCGCTCTCCAGGGGCAGCGCCGCGGTGCTGAATGAGGGTTCAGGCCTAACCACAGCGAGCGGGCCGGGCCCGCCCGGCCTTGCCAACCGGAAGATGCGGTCGCAGGTTTGTGCGGATACGGTCCCCCCCCCCTCGGTGACCTGGAGGCCCCTTGACCCGACGGCTCTGGCTGTTCGTGACCCTCGCCCTGACCCTGGTGGGCGCCGACCAGCTCACCAAGTGGCTGGTCGTCCGGTACATCCCGTACCGCACCGGCGAGATCGTCATCGTCCCCGGCTGGTTCAGCCTGGTGCACGCACGCAACACCGGCGCCGCCTTCGGCCTGATGGACGACTTCCAGTACCGGATGTACGTCTTCGCGGCCTTCACAGTGGTCGCCGTCGCGGTGCTGGCCCACATGGCCTGGAAGCTGCCCGAGGACGACCGCTTCCAGACCGTGGCACTGGCCATGATCGCCTCGGGCGCGGCCGGCAACGCCATCGATCGCGTGCGCCAGCAATACGTCACCGACTTTCTGCGCGCCTATGTGGACGCCGCCGGCCCCAAGGCCTGGCTCGTCGCCCACGTGGGCACCTACGAGTGGCCGAGCTTCAACGTCGCCGACTCCTGCATCGTCGTCGGCCTGGGCCTGTTCGTGGTCTACTACCTGTTCTTCCAGCGCGATGAGGCCGTCGAGCCGGAGCCGCCGGTCGAGCCGGTCAGCGATCTGCCCCAGCCTCGCTGAGCGAGGCGCGCCACGCGTCGTACAGGATCAGGGTCCACAGCTTGAGGCCGTGGTTGGCCCGGCGCTCCAGGTGGTCCTCCACCAAGCGGCGCACCCCGGCGACGTTCCAGGTGCCCGCAGGGTCGGCGCAGATGCGCTCGGCTCGCTCGCGCAGAAAGACGGCCCCGCCCGTGCGCAGCCAGCGGTCCAGGGGCTGCGGCAGGCTGCGCTTGGGGCGGTCGAGCAGGCGCTGGGGCAGGCGCCCCTGCATGGCTTGGCGAAGCGGGGCCTTGGTGGCGGTGCGGGCGCCGATCCGCCGCAGCTTGGCCGAGGAGGGCCAGCCGTTGCACAGGGCGACCAGCTCGCGATCCAGGAGGGGGTAGCGGATCTCCAGGCCGGCCCGGCTGGACATGCGCTCGGCCCGGGCCAGGCTGTCCTCGGGCAGCCAGCCGCGCTGCCAGGCGTGCAGCACCTGGTTCAGGGGGTCGGTGTCGACCTCCTGGTAGATGGGGTCGAGGACCGTGCGGCGGATGCCGGGCCGGATGAGGCCGATGTCGCGGATCACCTCGACGCGCTCGTGGGCCTTGAAGACCCGGGAGCCGCCGATCAGGCGGTCGGCGCCGAAGTGGTCGGGGGGGACCGCGAAGTCGCGGGCGCCAGCGCGGCGGGCGAGGGCCCGCAGGACGCCGCGGGCGGGACGAGGCACGCGCCCGACCGCCCGGCTGCGGCGCATGCGCTGGGCGATCTGCTCGATGCCACGGCCCCCCAGCACCTCGTCCCCGCCGTCGCCCCCCAGGACGATGCGGCGGTGAACCCGCAGGTGCTCGAAGAAGAGGAGCTGGATCACGGCTGCCGGTGAGGGCAGGGGCTGGCCCATGGCCAGGGTGGCCCGGTCCACCGCCCCGACCAGCTCCTCGGTGCCGATGCGGATGATCTCGTGGCGCACGCCGAGCACCGTGGCGGCGCGGGCCGCGAAGGGGCTCTCCGAGGCCGGGTCGTCGGCCAGGGCGACGGTGCTGGCCACGATGTCGGGGCGCAGCTCGCGGGCGTGGAAGAGGATGGCGGAGGAGTCCAGGCCGCCCGAGGCCAGGACGCCGACCGGCCCGTCTGCGGGCAGGCGGCGGTGGACGGCGCGACGCATGGCCTGGTCGACCTGCTCGGCCGCCTGGTCGGGATCGGGGGGCGGGGTCCCAGGGCGCGACCAGCCGGGGTCCCACCAGCGCTGGATCCGGGTCCCGCTGGCGTCGATGCGGACCACGTGCCCGGGCGGCACGGCCTGGACGTCGCGCAGCAGGGTCGCCGGGGCATGCACGTAGCGAAAGCTCAGGTACTCGGCAAGGTGATCGAGGGCCGGCTCTGTGGACACCCAGGGCAGGGCCAGCAGGCCGCGCAGCTCCGAGCAGAAGGCGACACGGTCGCCCTCCCGGGACCAGAACAGGGGTCGCGTGCCGAAGGGATCCCGGGCCAGCCACAGGGTGCCGGTGCGAAAATCCCAGTGGGCCAAGGCGAATTCCCCGTGAACACGTGTCATTGAGGCGGGGCCTTGCTGGTCCCATGCACTACGGAGCTGATCCGGGTCGGAGCCGTACAGGGTTCCATCGACCCCCAGCCAGCTCTCCCGGTCCTTGGCGCGCAGCACCCCCGCGCCCGGATGTTCCGGGTCCTCCCAGCGGCTTCGCGCCACCCCGCAGAGCAGAGAGGTGTCCTCGACCGTGCTGGATGAGGCCTGCAGCCGCAGGTTTCCCGCGATCAGGGACACAGTTCACCGCCTTGACATACGTGAGCCCTGGTAAGCCCGTGTAAGACGCTGTAAGGTCGCCGGCGTGGCGCGTGGTCCTGGCCGCGAAGCCACTCTTTCACGAGAGCTTTTCGATTCCGCACGCCCTCGCGAGCAGCGTCCCGACCTGGGGTGCGGCGGAGGTCCCAGCCATGCATCGTTCCCAACTTGCCCATGCCCATGCCCATGCCCATGCCCCTGCCGGCGCTGTCCTTCCCTGGATCGACACATCGCCTCGGCAGAGCCTGCCCGCCCTGCCGAGCCGCGCGCAGCTGTCCCGGCGGTTCCGACTGCTGGTCATCGACAGCGCCCTGTGGACCGCGACCACGCTGGCCGCTCTTCCGATCTTCGCCGCTCACGTCATGCACCTGCCCTTCGACCTGCGGCCGAGCGCGGTCATCTTCTTCTCCGGGCTCCTCATCTACAACCTCGATCACTTTGCGGACAGCCATGGAGAGGCTGGCTCGGCCGAGATGTGGGTCGGTGGAATCGGGCGAAGCCGCCTGGCGCAGCTCATCGTAGGGAGCGCCCTGGCGATCACCGCGCTGCTGCTGTGGGCCCCCCCGGCGGTGGGGCAGGTCTTCGCCCTGTACGGGCTGGTGGGGGTCCTCTACGGCCTGCCGGTCCTGCCGCGGCGCGGGCCCCAGGGCCTGCACTGGCTGCGCCTGAAGGACATCCCGGGCCTCAAGGCGGCCATCGTGGCCTCCTCGATCTGCGTGGCCGCCATCGGCCTGCCCCTGGCTTATGCCCCCGGCCTGCCCCACAGCTCGCTGCTCCTGCCCGTGGCCTTCACCTGGGTGCTGGTGGTGAGCAACGCGGTCATGTGCGACGTGGGGGACCTGGAGGCCGATCGCGCGAGCGGGGTGCCGACGCTCCCTGTGCTGCTCGGTGTGCGGCGGACCCGATGGCTGCTCGCTGTGCTCAACCTCGCGGTGGTGGTGATCTTCATGGGCGCCTGGGCTGGCGCTATGGTGGGCGCGCACCCGGAGGTCGCCTTGAGCGAGCTCCTGGTGGTGCTGTACGTGACCCTGGTTCCCGCGCGGACCGCCAAGCAGACCATGTCCCTGGCCCTCGACGGCTGCTCCTTCGCCCCCATCTTCCTGGCCTTGATCCTCCATGGAACCATCGGCTGAGCTGTCGCGGAGCGAGACCCCACCGTTCCTGGACGCCGGCCGGCAGATCGAGCGCGAGCGCACCCGCAAGTTCCTGATCAGCCACTGGGTCATCCTGGGCATCACCGCCCTGACGATGGCGGGGAACCTTGCGACCGGGGCGATGGGCGACGAGGTCACGCGCCAGTTCTTCTGGCTGGTGGGCATCGTGGGGGGCCTCACCCTCTTCGCGACGATCCGCTACCGCCAGGGCGCAGCGACCCTGGGCCTGGTCGCTGGCATCCTCTACGTCGACTCGGCGGCGGCGCTGATCTACTTCTACCTGGGGGGCGAGTTCGAGACGCCCTCCATGGGCCTGCTGACCATCCCGCTGATCATGGCGCCGGTCTACACCAAGCGGTACGCGGTCTGGGTCATCGCCTTCCTGCAGATCGTGCTCTACCTGTTCCTGGTCGCCGGGCGCATGCAGGGCTGGCTGGACTGGCTTCCCTACTCCTACATGGTGGACCCCGACTCGGTGGCCCAGCCCCAGTTCGTCGTGTTGTGCCTGGGCGCCTTCGTCACCGTCACCGTGGCCGTCGCCGTGCTCTCGGGCGAGACCACCATCGACGTGCTGACCTCGCGGCGCCAGCTCCAGGACGAGGTCGACCGCCAGACCCACGCCCTGGCCGAGTCCAATGCCCAGCTCCAGGCGACGAACCTGGCCTTGGCGCAGTTCAACGCCGCCGTGAGCCACGACCTGCGCTCGCCCTTGCAGACCGTGGCCCTGCACCTGGAGCTGCTGCTGGAGGACGCCGAGCGCGCGACCCCCGTCCACCCGACGGCGCCCGAGGGTGGGCAGGTCGAGCGGATCGGCAAGGCGCTGAACGCGGCCCAGCGCATGGGGCGCATGATCGGGGACCTGCAGGAGCTGGCCCGCACGACCCATCGCATGGGGGACCTGGTCCCGGTCGACCTGGACCGCGCGCTGGGCCAGGTGCTCGACGACCTGGGCGCCCGCATCGAGCGGGCCCACGCCACGGTGGAGCTCGTGGGCCCCCTGCCGCAGGTCCAGGGCAACGAGGGGCTGCTGCGGCGGGTGCTGCAGAACTTGGTCGAAAACGCCATCAAGTACGGCGCCAAGGGGCCGCGGATCCGCATCGGCGGCCTGCCGCGCGAGGGCGACAAGGCCGGCTTCTTCGTCGAGGACGACGGGCCCGGCATCGATCGCCTGGACGAGGGGCGGATCTTCATGCTCTTCCAGCGCCTGGAGCGGGACGCCGGGAGCGAGGGCTCCGGCGCCGGCCTGGCCATCGTCCACCGCATCGTGACGGCCCACGGGGGCACGGTCACGGTCGCCCCTGGGCAGGTCCTGCCCGGTGCGCGCTTCGTCGTCATGCTGGGCGAGCCCGTGGCCAAGCCGATCTGAGCGCGGCAGACGGCGCGCCGGCCACAGCAGCCAGGAGAGGGCAGGCAGGATGAAGCTCGACGAGATCGTCGCCGTCCCGGGAGGCCTGCTGTGGCTGGCCTGCTACGTGCTCATCCTGCGGCGGGCCTGGCTGGACAAGGCGCCGGGCATGCCCCTGGTGGCCCTGGCCTCCAACATTTGCTGGGAGCTGCTCTTCGGCTTCGTGAAGCCGGACGCCCCGCCCATGGACACGATCAACCAGGTGTGGTGCCTGGTCGACGGGGCCCTGCTCTACCAGCTGCTGCGCTATGGCGGCCCGGAGTTCGGCCGCAGCTGGCCGCGCAAGCTCTTCCTGCCGGTGGTCGGACTGACCCTGGTCCTGGCCTGGGGCCTGGTCTACGGCAGCTACCTGGAGTTCCACGACCTGGACGGGCGCTACACGGCCTGGGGCGGCAACCTGCTCATGTCGGCCCTCTTCGTGCAACTGGTGCTGCAGCGACGCTCGGTGGCGGGCCAGTCGGTGTGGATCGCCCTGAGCAAGCTGCTGGGCACCTTGTGCTTCGACGTGGCCCAGGCGGTCAAGACGCCGAGCTGGCCGCTGCACGGGGACCTGGGGCCCCTGATGATGGTGCTCTACGTTGGCTGCGCGGCCCTGGACCTGCTGTACCTGGGCCTGCTGGTGCGGCAGTGCCGGGCCGAGGGCATCAATCCCTGGCGCCGCTGGTGAGGGACGAGGCGAGGGGCCGCGGCAGGAGGCCCGATTCGGCGGCCTGGGTGCTATGCAAGGAGCGATGCACGCCTCGCTCCTGCTGGTGACCGCCCTGGTCGGCTGCGGCCCCGCGCCCTCGGGCTCGCCCACCGCCGCGCCCTCCGGCTCGCCTACCGCCGCGCCCTCCGGCTCGCCCACCGCCGCTGCGCCCTCGCCCCCGGTCGTCCTGGTGGACGGCCAGGTGACCGCAACCGCCGCGCCTGCGACCGGGCCGGCCCCGGACATCGTCCTGGTGGTCGTCGACACCCTGCGGGCCGACCACCTGGGCACCTACGGCTACGCGCGGCCCACCTCGCCCCACCTGGACGCCTGGGCCAAGGACGCCCTGGTCTTCGAGCGGGCCTACTCCCACTCGGGCTGGACCCTGGCCTCTTTCGCCAGCCTGCTGACGGGTCAGCTTCCCTACGAGCACCGGGTCGGTCGCCACCCTACGAACCCCGACTGCTTCGGGCGCCTGCCGCCCGAGGTCGACACCCTGCCCGAGCGCCTGCAGGCCCGGGGCTACGCCACGGGCGCCTTCGTCAACAACACCTTCCTGGCCCCCGAGTTCGGCCTGAACCAGGGCTTCGAACACTGGGACTGGCAGGGCAGCAGCGCCGACGCCGGCCGCAGCGCCGACGACACCGTGGCCGCGGCCCTGGCGTGGATGGCGAAGCAGGATCGCCCCGTCTTCGTGCTGGTCCACATGATGGAGCCGCACGCGCCCTACACGCCGCCGGCCGAGCTCAAGGGCACGTTTTCGGCCGCGACCCAGGTGCCGCCCGAGCAAGCCCTGACCGAGTCGCTCTTCGTGAGCTGGCAGACCTACCAGAGCCAGCCCACCGTGGCCCAGCGAGCCCGCGCCATCGCGCTGTACGACGAGGAGATCCTGACCGTCGACCGCGCCTTCGGCCACCTGCTGGACGGCCTGCGCGGCCGGGAGCGCCAGGACCGGACCCTGACCGTGTTCACCGCCGACCACGGCGAGGAGTTCTGGGAGCACGGCGGCTTCGAGCATGGCCAGTCGCTCATGGGCGAGCTGACCCACGTGCCGCTCATCGTGCGCGGCCCCGGCGTGAAGGCGGGCCGGGTGCGGACCCTGGTCGGACACACGGACCTGAGCCGGGCCCTGCTGCACCAGGGCGGGTTCGAGGTCGCGGGGGACGACCTGCTGTCGATCGGGGCCCTGGGGCCCTACGCCGGACCGCGGCGGGTGATCAGCGAGAACACCCTGTACGGCCCGCCCCGCGTGTCCATCGTCGACGACGATCTGCGCCTGGATGTGCGCCAGGACGTGCAGCGCCTGAGCCTGTGGAAGGTGGCCCCCGACGCCAGCGAGGTCGAGCGCGTCACCAGCCCCGACGTGGACGCCCGCATGCGCCCCCTCCAGCAGGCGCTGCTGCGGGCCCGCGGGACCCTGGCCACCGTGCCCCAGCTGGCCGGTGCGGAGGACGGCTGCGGCGCCGCCATCCCCTCCTACGACGTCTTCCAGCAGCTGGAGACCCTGGGCTACCTGGACGACCGGCCGGCGGCCCCCATCGACCGCCCGGCGTCCGCCCCGGCGCAGCCCGCCCCGGCTCAGCCAGCGGGCGAGTAGCCGGCCTCGGCGAAGAGGGCGGCGAGGTCCGCGGGCACCGGGGCCTCGACCTGCACCGGCTCACCGGTGGAGGGGGCGTCGAAGGTAAGCCGCCAGGCGTGCAGGGCCAGGCGCGGCCAGGCGCGACCGGCGGCCCCCCCGTGGCGGCGGTCGCCCAGGATCGGGTGACCGGAGCCCGCCGCGTGCAGGCGGACCTGGTGGCTGCGGCCTGTCTCCAGGGTGCAGGCCAGCACGGACATACCCTGGGCCGTAGACAGGCGGCGCCAGCGGGTGGCGGCGGGCTTGTCCTCGACCGGCTCCTCCCAGCGACCCTCGGGGCCCGGGTCTCCCAGGACCACGGTCAGGTACTCGCGGTGGATCCGGCCCTCTTGGAAGCAGGCGGCGATGGCCGGGTTGGCCTCGCGGCGCAGGGTCATCAGGACCAGGCCCGAGGCCGGCGTGTCCAGGCGGTGGTGCAGGCCGACGTAGTGTTCGCGGCTGCGCATCAGGCCCAGCACGTGCTGCTGGCCCCCCTCGCGGCCGGCCTGGGTCGGCAGGCCCGAGGGCTTGTCGACCACGACCACGTCCAGGTCGCGGTAGCGCTCGGGCAGGGGCGGGGCCTTGTCGGGGTTGCTGGCGCTCTGGACCTCGACCACGGCGCCGCTGGGCACCTTCTGGGAGGCGAAGCGGGCCTTCTTGCCGTCGACGTGGACGCCGCCGCGCTCGACCAGGGTGGTGGCGCGCTTGCGGGACAGCGGAGTGTGGGCTGCGATGAGCTTGTCCAGGCGCTCGTCGGTGTCGGCCACGAAGCGATGACGCATCAGTTGGGGAGCTCCACCTGCAGGCGCGGGTCGGCGCGCAGGGCGTTGGCGATGGCCTGCACCCGGTCCATGACCTCGGGGTGGGTCAGGGATCGCTCAGGGTGGTTGAACTCCAGGGCCAGCGTGAGCTGGCGCTGGTCGGCGGGCACGCCGGCGCCTTGCCAGACGGCACGCACCTCGTGGCGCACCAGGTCAGGGGCCGAGACCCGGGCCAGCAGCTCGGCGGCGACCATGCGGGCGGAAGCCAGGACGTTGAGGTGCGCCTCGACGCTGGGGAAGCGGGGCGGCGGCTGGAACCGGGCCTGCGCCTGACCGGCCCGGGCGTAGAGCACGCCCAGGTCCAGGGCGAAGACGGTCGGGGCGTCGCGCAGGTCGGCGTCGCGCACCACGCGGGGGTGCAGCTCGCCGAAGGTGCCGACCAGCGCGCCGTCGGCGGTCCGCAGGGTCGCGGCCCGGCCGGGGTGCAGCAGGGCGGCGCTCGTCCAGGCCGGAAGCGCCTGGTCGGGCAGCGCCTGTTCCCGGCTCGGCTCCAGCACCAGGGCCACGCCCATGCGCGCCCCCAGGTCGAGCAGGGCGTCGCGGACCCGGTAGAAGGCCCCGCCGCGCTCGGCGGTGGCAGCGTCGAGCACGGCGCCGGCCAGGCTGGGGGCCTCGACCAGGGCCCCGGCGGCGTCGCGGCTGTAGACCCGGCCGATCTCGAAGAGGCCGAAGCTCGACAGCTGCTTGCGGTTCTCGCGGACCGCCGCCAGGACGGCGGGCACGGCCGAGGGGCGGAAGAAGCGCAGCTCGACGTTGAGCGGGTTGGCCAGCTCGACCAGGGGCGCGTCCTCGCCGGGCTCCGGCAGGCGGAAGGTGCGCAGCTCCTCGGCCGAGAGCCAGGCCGACAGGTAGACCTCGTCCAGCCCCCAGGCCAGCAGCACCTCGCGGGCCTGGGCGGCCCGGTGGAACCAGGGATTGTGGCCGACCGGGCGCAGGCGGGCCACGGGGAGCTGGCTGTCGACGTGCTCGTAGCCGTGGATGCGGCCGACCTCTTCTTCTAGGTCCTCGGGGATGGCCAGGTCGGGGCGCTGGTCGGGCAGGGTGACCCGCCAGCGACCGGCCTCGGCCCCGCCCGTGCGACGGCGCTCGACCCGGCAGCCGGCCATGCCCAGCACCTGGTCGATGCGGTCGTCGCTCAGGTCCATGGCCAGGCGGGCCCGCAGGCGGCTGGGGTCCAGCAGCAGGGTGCGGGGATCGGCCGGCGCCGGCCAGTGCTCGGCGTAGCCGACGACCCGGAGCGTGGGGCCGCCCACCTGCTCCAGCAGGCTGACCAGGCGGGCGACGGCCGGGCCGACGCCGGACTCCGGCAGGCCCTTCTCGAAGCGCAGGCTGGCCTCGGTGCGCAGCGCCAGGCGGCGGCTGGCCCGCCGGACAGCAGCCATGTCGAAGCAGGCGGCCTCGATGAGCAGTCCCGTGGTCTGCTCGGTGACGCCGCTGCCGTGGCTGCCCATGATGCCGGCCAGGGCGACCGGGATCCCGCCCTGACCCAGGTCGGGGTCCCCGTCGACGACCAGCAGGCACTCGTCGGTCAGGGTGCGCTCGACCTCGTCCAGGGTGACGATCTTCTCGCCCGGCCGCGCCATGCGCAGGCCGATGACCCCGCTGGCGATCTGGCGCCGGTCGAAGGTGTGCATGGGCTCGCCGAGCTCCATCATCACCAGGTTCGTGGCGTCCACCACGTTGTTGATGGGGCGCATGCCGAGCTTGCGCACGGCGTTCTGCAGCCACTGGGGCGAGGGGCCGACCGCGACGCCCTCGATCTCGACGGCGACGTAGCGGGGCACCTTGTCGGTGGCCTGGACGGCGATGCGCACGCCCGAGCGGTGCGGCCAGCCGCGCTGGGTACCCCCCGGCAGGTGCAGGGGGGCCTGCCAGATGGCGGCGGCGTCGCGGGCCATGCCCACCAGGCTGAACAGGTCGGGGCGGTTGGGCTCCAGGTCGAACTCGATCACCTGGTCGTCCAGGCCCAGCACCTCGAAGAGTTCGGCGTCGGGCGACACGTCGGGGCCCAGCGTCACGGGCTGGGTGCTGTCCTCGCCGATGCCCAGCCGGGCCTCGGTGGTCGGCTTGCCCTGGGCGTCCACGATCTGCAGGCTGCCGTCAGGCCGCGCGGCGATGGCGAAGCCGGCCAGGTCCTTGCGGCTTGGCAGGCGGTGGATGTGCTCCACCTCGCTCACCCGGGCGTTCATCACCGTGGCCAGGGTCTCGACGGCAATGGGCCCCTGCTCGTCCCGCACATTGGCGAGCTGGCGGAGGAGGGAGACGGGGACACGCATCGCTTCACCTCGGCCCGGGCTGACCGGGAGCGGCCGCGGGGTCTGCCCCCGGCGAGGAGGCGGGCTCGACGCTGCGACCCTCCACCCGCCAGGCGGTGACCGTGGCGTCGCCGCGGGACCACGCGTCTAACACCGACCAGCGCAGGGCGCGCTCCAGGGCGCCGGTGGGCTCGCCATAGGCGGCGCCGAGCACGATGTCGCCGGGCTGGATGGCCAGGGGATCGGTGCCCTCGGCGTAGATCCGCAGGGCGCCGCCTGCGGCGGTGTGGGCGGGCGGGGGCGTGGGGGTGATCCCGGCCCAGGGCTCGAGCAGCCCGGCCGCCTGGTAGCTGCCGACCCAGACGGTGCGGCCTTCGTCCAGCCAGGTCTGGATGGCCGGCGCCGCCGCCTGCTCGGCCAGGGCGGCCTGCAAGCCGTAGAGGGAGGCCTCGGGCCCATAAGGCGAGGCCTCGGCCACGTAGAAGAGCCCGAGCAGGACCATGGGCGGCATGCCCACCGAGCACAACACGGCCAGGGCCGACAGGCCGGGCAGGAAGTAGCGCACGTGGGTGAGGGACTGGTTGCCGTCCCGGGTCGCGAAGAAGCCGACCGCGGCAAAGAAGGCGAGCCAGGTCAGGGCGAAGGCCGCCACCAGGCCCAGGCGGCGCCCGGCCAGCCGCCCGTGCTGGACCAGGACCAGGGTCATGGCCAGGGCCGGGACCAGGGCCATGCGCCCCTGCTCCCACAAGGCGACGCGGGCCACGACCAGCAGGTCGCGGCCGTACTGGAGCAGGTCGGGGGGCAGCCGCTCGGGGGCGGCGAGGGGGCCGTGGATCAGGCGCCACAGGCCCAGGCCCAGCAGCGGGGCGAGGGCGGCCGCGGCGCGGGGCAGGGGCGCACCCCCGCGGGCCTGCCGGGCGGCCAGGAAGGCCGGCACGACCAGCAGGACGCCGGGCTCCTTCAGCCAGGGGGCCAGCAAGCCCAGGGCCGCGGCGCGCCACCAGGCGCCGTCGAGCAGCGCCACCAGGGCCCAGGGCACCACCGCCAGCAGCGGCAGGTCCAGGTCGGGGCGCAGCAGCTGGGCCAGGACCGGCGGCAGGCACAGGGGGGCCAGCCCGGCGGCCGGTCGCCCCAGGCGCTCCCCCAGGGCGACCCAGCCGACGGCGGCCAGGACCGCGGGCAGCAGGCAGGCCAGGTGCGCGGACTGGACCGTGGGAGAGGCCCGCAGGAACAGGCCCAACCACAAGGTCCACAGGGGCGGGTGGTCCCAGTCCGGCAGGCCGGCCTGCCACTGCGGCACCATGTCGTGGCCTCGCAGGCCCTGGGCGACGCGGGCTGGCAGCGCGCCAGCGGCGGACCAGGCCGGACCGTGCTCGGCGAACCACAGGCCCTTGGGCACCCACCAGAACAGGCCGTCCTCGACCAGGGGCAGGTTCAGGCCGACGAGCACGATGACGGCGGCGGCAAGCGCGGCGGCTACGCGCAGGCGCAGGGAGATCGGGGCCGGTGCGGACAGGGGCGCCTCCAGGGCCAAGGGGGGTGCCGGCGCATCCTACTGCCGCGTCCTTGCATCGCCCTTGCAGTTGCGGTGCTACCACCACCAGACCGAACCCTCGGAGGCCGCCATGCTGCTGTCCTGCGCCCTCGCCCTGGCCCTCTCCGCCCGTCCCGCCGCGGCGGCCGATGACGAGGGCTACGCCATGAACGACGTCGGCGCCACGCTCACCCTGCCGCGCGGCTGGGAGATGCAGGAGTGGTCCGACTGGAACTTCAAGGCCAAGACCAGCGACGGCGTGCTCATGCGCCTGTACTTGACGCCCTTCCAGGTGGAGCCCTCACCAGAGGCCGCCACCGCCTGGGGCGGCATGTTCCAGCAGGAGCTGGAGGGCGAGGGTGGGGCCGACTTCGCGCCGCCTGCGGTCGGGGTCGCGGACATCAGCTTGCAGGGCAGCACCCGCAAGGCCGCCACCGCCGACTTGTCCTTCACCTTCGAGAAGCAGGCGACCAAGGGCGTGCTGCACGCCGTCTCCTTCCCCGCCAAGGGCCAGACCGTCCACATCGAGACCATCACGGCGGCCCGCAACGACAAGGCCGGCAGCGCGGCCCTCAGCAGCCTGCTGGCCAACCTGCACATCGACCAGGGCCCCCTCGACACGGGGCCCGCCCGGGTCTCCACCGACGCCGGCTTCGCCTTCAGCGCCCCCGAGGGCTGGCGCGCCCCCCTCTCCGGCGAGCTGTCGGGCACCCGCAAGGTCACGGGCCGGGTGGGTGAGTCCGACCTCAAGCCCGAGCGCTGCGCGGCGCTCATCCGCCCGCCGGCCGTGGGCGACCCCGACGTCATCTTCGCCTGCAGCCTGTACAAGCACCTGGGCATCGTCGACGCCTACAGCTTCGAGGGCGTAGAGGCCGAGGTCTACCAGCTGTTCTTCGGCAAGGCCGACAAGCCCGTCGACCACGCCGCTCAGGTCCAGGTGGGGGACCGCCTGGGCTTTCTGTACCGCCCCCCCGTCGCCGGCCACGCCGTGCGCCTGGCGGTGGCCCCCTACGACAAGGGCGTGGTCGTCATGTGGGCCATGGGCAACCACCTGGACGACGCGGGCATCGACGCCGCCGTGCAGGCGGTGCTGCCGACGGTCGAGTACACCGACCCCGACGGCGGCCAGCCGATCGTCGCGCTGGACAAGCGCGTCTCCTACTACCTGAGCTACCGCCCGACCTCACCCGTGGTCCTGGGCCCGGCCATCGGCCTGGTGCTCCTGATCGGCGGCGGCGTGCTGCTGGCCCGCAAGCGTACGCCGGCCTACCACGACGACGACACGCACGTCTAGCGGACCCGCTCAGAGCTGGCGGACTCAGAGCTGGCGGACCAGGTCCAGGCGGCCGCTGTACAGGCGGCGCAGGTCGTCGATGCCGTACTTGAGCATCACGAGCCGGTCGAAGCCCATGCCGAAGGCGAAGCCCGACCACTCGTCGGGATCGATGCCGCCGTTGCGCAGCACGTTGGGGTGCACCATCCCGCAGGGGATGACTTCGAGCCAGCCCTTGCCGCGGCAGACCGGGCAGCTCGCCCCGTCGGCCAGGTGCCCGCCGCCGCCGCAGTTGAAGCACTCGGCGTCCAGGTCCAGGCCCGGCTCCACGAAGGGGTAGAAGGCCGGCCGGAAGCGGATCTTGAGGTCCGGACCGAAGAGCCGGTGGACCCAGCCCTCGAGCGTGGCCTTGAGGTGCCCCAGGGTCACGCCGCGGTCGATGTACAGGCCCTCACACTGGTTGAAGGCGGCCAGGTGCGTGGCGTCGATGGTCTCGTTGCGGAAGCACTTTCCCGGCGAGATGACGCGGATCGGCGGCTTGTTGGCCAGCATGGTCCGGATCTGCACCGAGGAGGTGTGGGTCCGCGGGACCTCGCCCTTGGTCGTGTAGAAGGTGTCCCAGACATCCCGGGCCGGGTGGTCCTTGGGGATGTTCAGCGCGTCGAAATTGTGCCAGGCGTCTTCGATCTCCGGGCCGCTGGCGACCTCGTAGCCAAGGCCCCGGAAGTGATCGATCACCGTGTCGAGCAGCGAGGTGATGGGGTGGCGGTGCCCCAGCGCCGGCAGGGCCGAGACCGTGGCCCCCGCCGCGGCCGTCGACAGGGTCGGATCCAGCCAGCCGGCGGCCAGGGCGGCGTCCTCTGCGCGGGCCTCGGCCTGGGCCTTGCGGGTCTCCAGGACCTCGCTCAGCTCGGCCTTCAGGGCGTTGACCTGCTGGCCGAAGGCGGGGCGCTCCTCGGCCGACAGGCCGCCGAGCTGCTTCATCAGCGCGGCGACCTCGCCCTTCTTGCCCAAGAAGCGCACCCGCAACTGCTCCAGCTGCTGCAGCTCAGCAGCTGGATCAGCAGCTGGAGCAACGGCCTGCTCGGGGGGCGCGGCGGCCTGCACCTGCGCCTGGAAGGCGGTGCGAACCTGCTCGATGGGGGCGCTCATCCCGCTGCGAGCTCCTTGTCGATGATCTGGGAGAACATGTCGTAGGGCAGGGCGCCGGACAGCATGATCCCGTTGATGAAGAAGGCGGGGGTCCCGCTGACACCGACGGCCGAGCCGGCGGCCATGTCGGCGGAGATCTCCTGCTTGATCTTCGGGTCACTCAGGCAGGTCTTCCACTGGTCCATGTCGACGCCGACCTGCTTGGCGTAGCCCTCCAGGTCGGTGTCCTCGAGCTGCCGCTGGTGGTCCATGAGCAGGTCGTGCATGTCCCAGTACTTGCCCTGGGCGCCCGCGCAGTTTGCGGCGACGGCGGCCGGGATGGCGCGGGGGTGAAAGGACAGCGGGAAGTCGCGGAAGACCACGTGGATCTTGCCGTCGTAGTTCTTCAGCAGCTCGTTGACCGTCGTGTTGGCCTTGCCGCAGTAGGGGCACTGGTACTCGGCGAACTGGACGATGGTGACCTTGGCGTCGGCGGGGCCCTTGCTGGGGTCGTCGTCCACGTCCACGGCGATGCGCGGCATGTCGGGGAAGGGCAGCGAGGTCGTGGCGCCGGCCTCCTTCTTCAGGCCGTCGACCCAGGTGCTGAACTGGTCGGCCTGCTTGCGCTGGGTGACCTGGGCGGCGACCTGGTCGTGCACCTGGTCCAGGGGGGCGCCGCGGAGCTGCCGCTGCATGGCGGCGTACATCTGCTGGATCTCGGCCTCGGTGGGGGCGTCGACCTTGCTCTCCACCTCCTCCTTGATGAGGGCCTCGGTCTCCACGCCGCGCTTGGCGGCCTCTGCCTCGACCAGCTTCTGCACCAGGAGCTGATCCACACCCTGGCTCTCGGTCGAGTAGCGCTGGGTCAGGTACTCGACCTCCTGCTGGATCAGGTGCGCGCCCAGCTCCTTCTGCAGGTCCCCGTAGGTGATCTGCCCGCCCTTCCAGGTGGCCACGACGGTGTCGGGCGGCAGCCGGCCGGGCAGGTCGCCGGTGGAGGCGCTCGCGGCGGGACCGACGGCGGAGGCTGTGGGCCGCGCTGCCGTGCTGGCGGGCGAGGTGTCGGCGGGGGTCTGGCAGGCAGCGAGGGCCAGGATGCCAGCGAGGGGGGCGAGGCAGCGAAGGTTCATGGGGTCTCCAGACGGCCGGGCGTAACCTGAGGGATCCGAGTGTGGGCGTCGCCGGCGGGACGCCCGCATCACAGGGAGGCGAAGATCTCGAGCGGGCGCCAGACGCGGTCCGCCCAGGCCTGCTCGTCATGGGTCGCGCCGGGCTCCCACCAGTGCCACAGGTCCACGTCCATGACGTAGCCCGAGGCCAGCATGAGGTCGCGGAACCAGGCGTTCTCGCAGTAGTTGTCCGAGCTGTCCGGGTCGTCGTCGGGCACGCCGTCGCCGTCGGCGTCCTGGCAGCTGCTGCCGCCACCGCCGCTGTCGATGTACAGGGCGACCTCGCGGTGGCCCGCGGCGGCCCACAGCTCGGGCTCGGTCACGTTGTTCAGGCCGATGCTGCCCCAGCCCATGGTGCCGGACAGGCTGATCGCCATGTCCCAGTCCTTGGGGTGGCGGTACACCGTGTGGGCAGAGACCAGGCCGCCCAGGCTGCTGCCCATGACGCCGTTGACCAGGGCGGTCCCGTAGGCGGCCTCCATCTTCGGCCGGATGATCGTGGTCAGCAGGTCGGCGTAGGCGTCGGCCTCGCCACCGTAGAAGGCCCCGTCGATCTCGTCGGTGACGTGGGTGTACTCGTCCATGCGGGCGGCGGTGTTGTCGACGCCGACCACCAGCAGCTCGGGCGGCAGGCTGCTCTGGAGCTGCCAGCCGCCCCAGGGCGCGTCCGGGTCGAAGAGGTTCTGGCCATCCTGGGCGTAGAGGGCGTGGGTGAAGGCGCCCCCGTCGGGCAACCAGACGCGCAGGCTGCGCCCGTCCAAGCCGTCGCCGCCGACGTCCAGCCAGCGCTCCAGGTGGGCGGCGGTGGCCCGGACCAGGCTGTACTCGCCGTTGTCGTCGTAGCCGTAGCGGCGGGCCAGGGGGTCGGCCTGGTAGTCGCTGCCGCCCTGGACGAACTTGTACAGGCTGCCGTCCGGGTCGGGGACCGGGACCTCCAGCCACCACAAGTCCCCGTCGTGCTGCATGGCCAGGGGCTTCCAGCCGTCGAAGTCGCCGGCCAGGGCCCAGTCGCCCGCGCCGCAGGTGCAGCCGAAGAGGTAGCCCTCGGTCGAGGCCACCGGCAGGCCGCCGCGGTCGGCGATGGTCGACAGGGCGGTGCCGGCCTCGACCTCACCCGCGATGGCCCGCCGGAACAGCGCCTCGTCGGACTCGGCCGGGTCGGCGCCGGTGTCGCCGCTGTCCGTGGTTCCGCCACCATCGGCAGCCCCGCCGTCACCGCTGGTGGCGGTATCCCCTCCTCCGGCCCCGCCTCCGCAGCCGAGGGCGAGGAGCAGCAGGGCCAGCTCAGCCACCGATGTCCTCTCCGCCGTCGACCTGCAGCACATTGCCGGTCAGCCAGGCGGTGCCGGGCCGCGACAGCTCCACCAGGCAGTCCGCCACGTCCTGTGGCGTGGTCAGGCGCCCGTGGGGGTTCGCCTCGCGGGCCTTCTCCATGAGCCGCTCGTGGCCGGGGATCTTGCGCAGGGCCGGCGTGTCCGTGACCCCAGCCAGGATCGCGTTCACCGCGACGCCGCGCGGCGCCAGCTCGACGGCCAGCTGGCGGCAGTGGCTCTCCAGGGCGGCCTTGGCGGCGCTGACCGGCCCGTAGTGCGGCATGACCCGGTGGCTGCCGGCGCTGGTCATGGCGTAGACCCGCCCGCCGCGGGCCAGCAGCTCGCGGCTCACCAGGTCCTGGGTCCAGTAGACGAGGCTGTGGGCCATGACGTCCAGGGTCATCTCGAGCTGCTTGCGCGACACACCCTTGGCGTCCCGGCCCTGGGCCCCCGCCTGGGGCACGAAGCGGATCAGCGTGCCGAAAGCCAGGCTGTGCAGCAGGATGTGTACGGTCCCGCCGTGCTCCGCGAGCAGCGCGGCCACCTGGTCCAGGGTGGCGGTGCGGCGCTCGTCGTCGGCCGCGTTGCCGTTGAAGAAGTGCACCTGGCGCCCCAGGCCGCGCAGCTCGGCCACCAGGTCGTTGACGTGGTCCATGGTGCCCCGGCGGTCCAGGTGGACCCCCAGGATGTCGTAGCCGGCCTGGGCGAAGGCCCGGGCGCAGGCCTCACCGAAGCCCGAGGAGGCGCCCAGGATCAGGGCCCAGCGACGCTCGCTCATGGCGCGACCTCCGCGGTGGACTGCGGTTCAGGGGGGAGGGGGTCCGGAGGGACCCCGGGGCCGGCGCCTCCCGCCCGGTGGGGGCGGGAGGCGCCGGCCGGGACCTACTTGCCTTCCGCCGGGGCTGCCGGGGCTGCCGGGGCCGCCGTCGGCGTGGCCGCGCCGCCCGCCGCCGGCACCGTCACCGAGGCGCCGGCGGTGCCATCGGTGATCTGGGCCTGCTCCTTGAGCTCCTTGAGGTAGGCGTCGGCCAGGTCGGACTTGACCTGCTCCTCGACCTGGTCGCGGACCTCTTCCAGCGGGACCTTGTCGCGCTTGTCCAGGACCTTCAGCACGTGCCAGGCCTGGGCGCTCTTGACCGGGCCGGCGACGCCGCCCTTGTCCAGGTCCTTGATGGCGTCGCCCAGGGGACCGATGTCCTTGGGGCGGACCCAGCCCAGCACGCCGCCGTCACCGGAGGTGCGGGTGTCCAGGCTCTTGGCCTTTGCCTCGGTCGCGAAGTCGGCGCCGCCGTCCAGGTCGGCCTTGACCTTCTTCGCGTCGTCCTCGGTCGCGACCATGATGTGGGCGAGCTGGACCTGGGGCCGGTTGAACTGCACGGCGTGGTCGTCGTACCACTTCTGGACCGCGTCGGGGGTCAGCCGCTTCTCGATCTCCTGGCGCAGCATGGCGTCGGCCAGGGTGCTGCGCTCGGTGATGCCCAGGGCCTGCTTGACCTCGGGATCCTCGTACAGCTTGGTGTCCACGGCCTTCTGGTACAGGATCTCCTGCATCACGAGCTGGTCGGAGAGCTGGTTGATCTGGCCCGTCGCTTCGAGCTGGGCCCGCAGCTGCTCGGGCAGCTGCTTGATCATGGTGTCCATCATGTCCTGCGTCACGTTCTGGCCGTTGACGGTCTTCAGGACGGTGCCGGTCCGGGCGATCTCGCCGGGCACGGGGGGCGCCGGCGGGGGGGGCGGCTGGCAGGCGAAGAGGGCGAGGGCGGCGACGATGCCCAGAACAGCGGATCGGCTGCGGAGGATGCTCACGTGGGTCTCCCGGACGATGTGAGGAGCTGCGCGCCTTGGAGGGGCGCGGCTGCGCGGCAGCGTCCCAGCGCACGAGAGCGGAGGGGCACAGCCGCGATGCCTATTCGGGCTGTCCCGCCGTGACCACCGGGGTAGCGAGGGGGGGTGCGCGCAGAGGCGTTTCTGAGTGGTTCTCAGAGTCGTCCGCAGAGCCGTCCGCAGAGCCGTCCGCAGAGCCGTCCGCAGAGCCGTCCGCAGAGCCGTCCGCAGAGCCGTCCGCAGAGCCGTCCCCGGAGGAGCCCCTTGCCCATTCCCCAGCTCTCGCCGCAGCAGCTCAAGGCGGCCCTCGACGCCGGCGAGACCCTCGTCGTGCTCGATGTCCGCGAGGCCTTCGAGGTCTCACTGGCGCCCTTTCCCGGGGCCGTGCACATCCCCATGGGCCAGATCGTCGATCGCATGGACCAGGAGCTCGATCCCGACGCCCGGATCGTGGTCCTGTGCCACCACGGCGTCCGCAGCTGGCACGTCGCCATGCTCCTGCACGCCCGGGACTTCAGCCAGGTGGAGAACCTGTCGGGGGGCATCGACCGCTGGTCCCTGGAGATCGACCCCGGCCTGCGTCGCTACTGAGAGCGTCGCGCTGCCCTGGCAGGCCGGGCGAAGCCCTGGGAGGCCGGCGAAGCCCTGGGGAGACCGGCGACCCCGTGGCGTCGCCTCCGGTAGGCTCGGCGGCTGGGAGGGACCATGTCCTTCGTGCTGAACGCCGTCCGCGAGGGCGGCTCGGCGATGTTCCTGCTCATCGCCGTCTTCCTGATCCTGCTGCCGGTGGCCGCCTTGCGCCTGGGCCTCGCGCGGCGGGCCCCGGCGCCCGGTCTGGGCGTGGCGAGCATCGGCCTGGTCGTGGCCATGGGCCTGGTCGCCGCCTTCCACGGCCTGGGCCTGACGGTCGAGGCGGCGCTGCACGTCGACGCCCAGGTCCGGCCCGAGCTGGTGGCCGCCGGCCTGCGCGAGTCGCTGATCCCGGTCTGGACCGGCCTGGTCCTGGGGGCGGTGCTGGCCCCCGTGCACGCCATCGCGGGCGCCATGGGACAGGCCGCCGGCCGCAGCCGCCTGGGCATGGCCTCTCTCGTGACCGGCGGCGGGGTTGGCCTGCTCGCCCTGGTCTCGGGCGGGCTGCTCATCCTGACCGTGGGCCAGCTGCGGCAGCTCGGTCCCTCGATGGAGCCCCAGGCGCTGCTGGCGCTGGCGGCGCAGGTCTCGCTGTGGCGGTCCATCGGCATGGCTTGTGGTGCCGGTGCGGTCCTGCTGTCGCTGCCGGCCCTGCTGGTCAGCGTGGGCGCTGCGGTCACCGCGCTGACCCAGCGCCAGGCGCGGCTGCCGCGGGGAGGCTGAGCCGGCCTTGCTCCTCAGCCCTGCTCCTCAGCCCAGGCCCGGGTACACCGACACCGGCACGCCCACGGCCCGGGCCGCGGCGGCGACCTCTTCGAGACGCGCCACTGGGACCACGCCCACCCGCGGATCGGCGGGCACCCGGGCCACCGAGTAGACCTGCACCTCCTGGATGGGGCCGGCCTCCCGGATCTCGGCGATGCGCGCCGCCCAGGCGGCGACCTCGGCGTCGGCGGGCCCCTCGCCCTGCCAGGTCATGAACATGCACTGCAGGACCAGGTTCCAGCGGCCGGCGGCCATGGACAGGTTGTCCAGCACGCGGCGGAAGGGCAGGGTCGTACCGTTGACCAGGTGGAAGGAACCCTCGGTGCCCGCGTCGAGCTTGCCCCACACCACACCGCCCAGCTCCGTGAAGCGGTCGAGGGCCTGGGCCACGGCGGGGCGGTGGAACAGGGTCGCGTTGCTGAGCAGGTGCAGCTTCACGGCCGGGCCTTGCCGACCGTCCAGGCCGTGGGCGGCCCGCAGGCGGCCGACCCGCTCGATGGTCTCGGGGAAGGCGGCGGCCGAGGTGGGCTCGCCGTCGCCGGCCCAGGCGATGTCACGCACGACGCGCAGGGCGGGGGCCGCGGTGTCGAAGGGCGGCACCGACCACAGCGCGCCCGAGGTGGCCAGGCCCAGCACGTGGTCCAGCTCGCGCTCCAGGCGGTCGAGGTCGACGCGCTGGGGGCCGCCGGGGGTGCTGCGGTCGACCTGGCAGTAGGGGCAGTCGAAGTTGCAGACCTTGTCGGCGTTGAGGTTCAGGCCGATCGACAGGCCCTGCGAGCGGCGGCTCACCACGGCGTAGACGTGGCGGTTGTCGTCGAGCTGGCGCCGGTGGTCGCGGTAGTCGAGCAGGCGTGCGGTCATGCCACCGGGATATCCCGGGGGCGGATCCCGGCGAAGCCGGTGTCTCAACGGGGGAGCGGCCGTCCTGGGGCGCTCCCACCCACACGGGTAACCACGCTGCCGCTGGAGGAGATGTGCGCAAGAGCTGGATCCTGGGCCTCGCCCTGCCTGCCGCCCTGCTGGGCCCGGGCTGCCACGCCAAGTTCCGCAAGAACGCCGCCAGCCTGGGCGCGGTCGACGTGCAGGTGCTCACCGACTCCGGCCCCACGGTCTACCTGGGCCGGGTGGACACCGGGAACTCGCTGGTCGCCAACATCGTCGACCTCGCGGTCAACGTGTCGCAGGCCCTCAACGAGGCCGACATCGCCCGGCGCATCGCCCAGGCCGTGGACCTGGAGAAGACCAACCAGGCGCTGGAGCGGGGCTTCGCCAACACCCTCAAGAGCGGCCCGCCCTTCGCCTACGTGCCCGAGGGCGGCAACGCCCGGGTCCAGATGGAGGTCCGCCACTACGGCATGACCGCGCCCTACCTCGGGGCCCAGGCCTCCTTCGACTACGACATCCGCGTGCGCATCTACAAGGCCGACGGCGAGCGGGTATACAGCGCCCACACCCAGTGCAGCACGGGTGCGGGCGCCCCGCCGGCGGTCTCCCAGGCCCTGGGCCTGGTCAGCAACGTCAAGCAGATCGGCACCATGACCGACGACGACATCCAGGGCGCCTTCGACGTGGTCGGCGAGTGGTGCGGCCAGGAGATCGTGCGCAAGATGCGTAAGCACGCCGGCTGACGCGTCCGGGTACAGGTCGCCCGCCGACCTGCTCGGCAGGGTTGTGCTCTGGACCCGGCCTCGACCCTCGTGTCGGCCATCCGGCCGAAACGACAGTCGATGCGCTTTGTTGGCGGGGGGAGGATGCCTCCCCCCGCATGCGCTAGCGCCCCCCCTCCCCGCGCCTTATGGGCGCGCGCGCCTCCGGCGCGATTCTCACCTCGATGCCATGCTGGTTCTCGACCGAT